>Ga0194060_10000416_pt1 | contig 31157 bp, 32 predicted proteins | sample SepL225m_MetaG_FD_163427 | JGI IMG/M metagenome (GOLD analysis project Ga0194060, IMG submission 163427) | Anoxic zone freshwater microbial communities from boreal shield lake in IISD Experimental Lakes Area, Ontario, Canada - Sep2016-L222-5m | ecosystem: Environmental > Aquatic > Freshwater >...
ATTCCTGATGACTCAATTTCTATAAATGACGGAGCTATTGCTCCATGGTCAGGGATCTGCAATTTGAACTTGCTGCACGATTGCGCGATGAGATCAAGGAACTAAAGCGCGAACTACGTGCCATGGATGAGGCGGGGATTTAGAGTGAGTATCGACAAGCTAGTTGTGCGTGGTGCTCGCGAACATAATCTCAAGAATGTTTCAATCGAATTGCCGCGAAACTCGCTCGTAGTTTTTACTGGCTTATCTGGTTCTGGGAAATCAAGCCTTGCATTCGACACGATCTTTGCCGAAGGACAACGTCGCTATGTTGAATCCCTATCGGCATATGCCCGTCAATTCCTCGGTCAGATGGATAAACCAGATGTTGATTTCATTGAGGGTCTATCTCCAGCGGTTTCTATTGATCAAAAATCTACAAATAGAAATCCCCGCTCCACTGTTGGAACAATCACGGAAGTTTATGATTACCTGCGTTTGCTATTTGCTCGCGCAGGTAAACCTCATTGCCCGTCATGTGGAAAAGCGGTCTCACGACAGAGCCCACAACAAATCGTTGATCAAATTCTCACAATGCCTGCCACAACAAAGTTTCAAGTTTTGGCACCAGTTGTGCGTGCACGCAAAGGTGAGTTCCTAGATCTCTTTGCAGAACTCATTACGCAGGGATATGCCAGAGCACGTATTGATGGCGAAGTAGTTGCCCTCTCCGAAGCTCCAAAATTGAAGAAACAAGAAAAACACACAATAGAAGTTGTTGTTGATCGTTTGAGTGCTAAACCTGACTCTAAGTCTCGACTAACAGACTCGATAGAGACAGCGCTACGTCTTGCTTCTGGAATTGTTATTCTGGATTTTGTTGATGCAAAAGTTGCCGAGAAGGAGCGCACATATAGCGAGCACCTTGCCTGTCATGACTGCAATCTTTCATTCGAAGAGTTAGAGCCTCGCTCATTCTCATTCAACTCACCATTTGGTGCTTGCCCAGAGTGTTCTGGAATTGGTACAAAGTTAGAGGTAGATGAAGATCTCATCATTCCTGATGACTCAATTTCTATAAATGACGGAGCTATTGCTCCATGGTCAGGTGGTCAATCTGCAGAGTATTTCTTACGATTGATCGAGGCGTTATCTGAAGATGTGAAATTTTCACTAGATACACCGTGGAAACGACTTTCTCAAAAAGCAAAAGATGCACTTATCAATGGATATGACTTCGAAGTGCATGTGAAATACAAGAATCGTTACGGTCGCGTTCGTAATTATTCAACTGGCTTCGAAGGCGTTGTTCCTTTCATCCACCGCAGACATGGTGAAACTGATAGCGATTACAGCCGAGATAAATATGAAGCGTATATGCGTCAAATTCCTTGTTCAGTGTGTAATGGGGCTCGACTAAAGCCGGAAGTTCTTGCGGTAACAATTGGCGATAAGAACATTTCCGAAATTTGCGAACTTTCAATCGGAGAATGTGCCACCTTTCTACAAGAAGTTGAACTCAATAAGCGCGAAGCGCAGATCGCAGAACGCGTTTTCAAAGAAGTCCATGCGCGCTTAGGTTTCCTTCTAGATGTAGGTCTGGATTACTTATCTCTCGCGCGTCCAGCGGCCACTCTCTCTGGCGGTGAAGCCCAACGTATTCGACTTGCAACACAAATCGGTAGCGGCCTTGTAGGAGTTCTCTACGTTTTAGATGAGCCAAGTATTGGTTTACATCAACGTGATAACCGCCGACTCATCGACACACTTACACGACTGCGCAATCTTGGGAATACGCTCATCGTTGTTGAACATGATGAAGAAACGATTCGTGCTGCTGACTGGATCGTAGATATTGGCCCTGGTGCGGGTGAGCATGGTGGGGAAGTAGTTGTATCTGGTGACTATCAAATGCTTATTAATTCACCGACATCAATTACAGGTGCGTATCTTTCTGGTCGTAAATCAATTGACATACCTGCTAAACGTCGGCCTTGTGATGCAAAACGGAAACTTGTAATCAAGGGAGCGAAAGAGAACAACCTTCAAGATTTAGAAGTTGAAGTTCCTCTGGGCGTATTCGTATCTGTTACCGGTGTGAGCGGTTCAGGAAAATCAACTCTCGTAAATGATATTTTGTACACAACTCTTGCAAACAAACTCAATGGTGCGAGATTAGTACCTGGTCGCCACAGAACTATTTCCGGCATAGATTTATTGGACAAAGTAGTCCATGTTGATCAATCACCGATTGGCCGTACCCCGCGTTCAAACCCAGCAACGTACACAGGCGTATTCGACAAGATTCGTGCTCTCTTTGCTGAAACAACGGAGGCGAAGGTACGCGGTTATCAGCAAGGACGCTTCTCATTCAATGTCAAAGGTGGGCGCTGCGAAAATTGTTCAGGTGATGGAACGATCACAATTGAGATGAACTTCTTGCCAGATGTTTATGTCCCATGTGAAATCTGTCATGGTGCCAGGTATAACCGCGAAACTCTGGAAGTTCATTACAAAGGCAAGACAATCGCTCAGGTACTTGATATGCCAATTGAAGAGGCTTATAACTTTTTCGAATCGGTAACAACCATTTCACGCTTCTTAAAAACTCTTTGTGATGTTGGACTTGGTTACGTTCGTTTAGGCCAATCTGCACCAACTCTTTCGGGCGGTGAAGCGCAGCGTGTAAAGCTTGCTACTGAATTACAACGTCGCTCAACTGGACGCACAATTTACGTGCTTGATGAGCCAACAACAGGCCTTCATTTTGAAGATGTCAGCAAATTACTCGGTGTTCTGAATCGATTAGTTGATTCAGGAAATACTGTAGTTGTTATTGAACACAATCTTGATGTCATTAAATGCTCTGACTGGGTTATCGATATGGGACCTGAAGGTGGATTTAGAGGTGGCCTCGTTGTTGCAGAGGGAACACCAGAAGATGTTGCTTTGAACAAGAAAAGCTACACAGGCCATTATCTTGCAGAAATACTTGAATCAAATAGAGCTAAACCAAGTACGAAAAAAGCAACGGTCAAGAAGAAGCCTTAGTCATGGCAGATCCGCTTTCGTATAGACCAGCGATTATTCCTGAAGAGCCAGGGGTTTATCGTTTCTATAATGAGGCTGACAAAGTAATTTATGTAGGTAAAGCTCTGAATCTAAAGAATAGATTGAGTAGCTATTTTCAGAGCGGTCTGATGATGCGCACCAATCGCATGGTTCACGAAGCGGTTCGCGTTGATTGGACCATCGTTGCAACTGAAACCGAAGCTTTGCAATTGGAGTATTCGTGGATCAAGCAATATGCACCTACCTACAACATTCAATTTCGAGATGATAAGTCTTATCCCTATTTAGCAATATCTGAAGGCGAAGAATTCCCTCGAGTATTCATAACTCGTAAATCGAAGAGACCAGGGCTTACCTACTTTGGACCGTATATCAACACATGGGCCTTACGTAGTACTTTCGATGTGATTCTAAAAATCTTTCCAATTCGTTCATGCACAAGCGGAAATTTCGAGAGGGCACGCAAATCAAAACGACAATGCTTGCTTGGCGATATTGGAAAATGTGCTGCGCCTTGCGTTGGATGGATTTCTCAGCAGGATCATAAAGAGTTGAGTTCAAGGCTTGCCTCCTTCATGTCGCATGGAAATGGAAAAATTCTTCCAATTCTTCAAGAAGAGATGGAGAGAGCCTCAGATAGTGAAGAGTATGAACGCGCTATAAAGATTAGAGATCAGATAGCAGCGCTAGAGAAAGCTCAAGAATCAGCAGAGTCAGCATTATCGTCCAGTCTTACTGCAGATTTCATTGCTCTCCATCAAGAAGGGGCTCATGCAGCGGGCACACTTTTCACTGTACGCGAAGGCGGAATTAAAGGATCTCGATCATGGATCGTTGACCAAGAACGAGCGCTTGAGGGAGATGATCAGATAGGCGCACTCCTATTTTCAATTTATAGTCAAAGTGTTGCCCAAGAGATACCTGCCGAGATTGTAATTTCAGATTTGCCAGTCGACCTGAGCGCGATTGAGGAGTGGCTATCTGGCATACGTGGCAGCAACGTCACATTGAAGATTCCGCAACGCGGCGAAAAAGCGGAGTTACTTGCCACCGTCAAACGCAATGCGCAATACGCCCTCATCCAGTATTTGAGTAAGCGGGCAACTGATGCCGCAGTAAGTGGTAAAGCGCTTACCGAAATTGAAGAGTTACTTGATTTGCCTAGAACTCCACTTCGAATTGAATGTTTCGATATATCGAACATTTCAGGAACTTCTGTCGTCGCATCAATGGTTGTATTTGAAGATGGCCTTGCTAAGAAGAGTGAGTACCGCCGATTTATCATCGACACAACAGAAGGCTTTGACGATACACGTGCAATCCATCAAGTAATCTCGCGTCGCTTGAAAAGACTTATCAATGATCGAGATGTTGATGCATCCGAGGTTGCACAACTGGGTGGACGACTCAGTAAATTCTCGTATCCACCTCAGCTCATCGTTGTCGATGGAGGTGCCCCACAAGTTAGCGCCGCAGCTCGAGCGATGGCAGAGCTCGGCATAACTGACATCGCACTCTGTGGTTTAGCAAAGCGCCTTGAAGAAGTATGGATTCCAAATTCTAAAGATCCGTTGATTCTGCCTCGTACGAGTGAGGGGATGTACTTACTACAGCGAATTCGAGATGAAGCGCATAGATTTGCAATAACTTTTCATCGCTCACGACGATCTAAAGTTATGTTGGAATCATTACTCGATGAGATTCCAGGACTGGGGGCTACTCGTCGTACTGCTCTTTTAGACAAATTTGGTTCTGTCGCAGGAATACGTAAAGCAAGCGCGGAAGAGATTTCCCAGATTCCAGGTATTGGAGAAAAGATTGCAGCAGCAATATCGGAGCATCTTTCCCATGTAGGCGTTGGCTCTGTGAATACTGCAACAGGTGAAATTTCCTAAAAGATAGGGTGCTTGACACATGATGCAGGATAGGAAGATGGCACAAGAAATGCTGATTGTCACAGGAATGTCTGGCGCTGGTCGATCTACTGTCGCACATGCCCTTGAAGATCTTGGTTGGTATGTGGTCGATAATTTGCCACCCGCTCTATTGACTCAATTGATGGCACAAAGCACTGGAAGTGAATCGAAATCTTTCGCAGTTGTTGTCGATGTTCGAGGTGGAAAATTCTTCGATGATTTGATGCATTCCCTCAAATCCATCACTGACTCTGGAGCGAAGTATCGTCTTCTCTTCTTGGATTCAACCGATCAAGCACTCGTGCAACGTTTTGAATCAACGAGGCGACCACATCCGCTGCAAGGCAAAGACCGCATAGTCGATGGCATTGCACGCGAACGAGAGAGATTAGAAGAGGTAAAGTCCCAGGCGGATATTGTGATTGATACTTCAAATCTGAATGTGCATCAATTAGAGAAGCGCACTGGTGAAATTTTTGCAGCCGGAACACTCGATGGAATCCGAATTAATATCTTGTCCTTTGGATATAAATATGGAATACCGGTTGACTCTGATCTGGTTCTCGATTGTCGCCATATTCCTAACCCACATTGGATTCCAGCCCTTAGGCCTCTCAACGGATTATCGAGTGAGGTGAGTAAGGAAGTATTGGGCAGTAAAGGCGTAGAAGATTTCGTTGCAAAATATGTTTCATTAGTTGAGTTGATGATTCCTGGGTACCTCAATGAAGGAAAGAAATATCTCACCGTTGCAGTTGGTTGCACCGGTGGTAAACATCGAAGTGTTGCAATTGCGCAAGAGTTAGCACGACTCCTCAATTCAAATGCACAGAAATTGGAGATTTCAGCACACGCTACTCATCGTGATGTGGGACGTGAATGATTTCTCCACGAGTTGTTGCCCTCGGTGGAGGCCACGGCCTTGCAAATACTCTAAGTGCTTTGCGCACAATTACTAATCAGATCACAGCAATAGTTACAGTTGCCGATAATGGGGGCTCGAGTGGTCGCCTGCGTGCAGAATTTCCAATATTTCCACCCGGTGATTTACGTATGGCACTTGCAGCGCTCTGTTCAGATGATGAATGGGGACGTAGTTGGGCACAAATCATGCAATATCGATTTACAAGTGATGGCGAACTCGATGGTCATGCAGTCGGCAACCTTCTTCTTGCTGCCCTATGGGATCGCGATGAAGATCCCGTTCAAGGATTAGATCGCGTTGGAACGCTACTCAAAGTTATTGGTCGCGTATTGCCTATGGCATCGGTACCCCTAGATATTGAGGGACGATTCAATACCTCTACCGGCCGCATTGTTGTGCGGGGACAAAAGGAAGTTGCAACCGCAAAGGGGCGCATTGAATCCTTAACAATAATTCCTGAAAATCCGCGCGCTAGACCGGAAGCACTCGATGCCATCCGTGATGCGCAATGGATAACAATGGGGCCAGGTTCGTGGTTTTCAAGTGTCATTCCACATTTATTAGTACCGGAGCAACGTGAAGCACTGATAGCGAGCTCTGCACGAAAAATAGTGATTCTCAATCTTGATGCTCACCCACAAACACCAGGGGAAGAATTTGCTGGCTCTACACCTGAAGAACACCTTGAACTTTTTCATCGCTACGCCCCTGAATTACGAATAGATTATTTTCTAGTCGATCCATCCGTTGTGAGAAATCGCACTTCTCTAGAATCACTGGTTCGCGAATACGGGGGAGAGCTTGTCATTGGTGATATTCGCAAGGCCCCGGGCAGTGTTCATCATGATGAGAAAAAATTAGCATCGCAATTGAGCCACATTTTCAACCAAACCCTGCTTGGATAGCACCATGGCAATGACATCATCAGTAAAAGACGAACTTAGCCGTCTCTCGATTACCAAACCATGTTGCCGCAAAGCCGAAGTTTCATCACTTCTGCGATTTGCTGGTGGACTGCATATTGCTGCAGGAAAAATAGTGATTGAAGTTGAATTAGATACAGCGCAAAGTGCACGCAGGCTCCGTAAAGATATTTCAGATATCTATGGACACGAGAGTGATTTGGCAGTTCTCTCATCGAGTGGATTGCGCAAAGGTTCGCGTTATGTTGTTCGTGTCATCAATGAAGGCGAAGCCCTTGCTCGCCAAACTGGACTAGTCGACGCACAAGGTCGCCCAGTTCGTGGATTACCACCACAAGTGGTCTCTGCGGCAACGTGTGATTCAGAGGCTGCATGGCGCGGTGCCTTTATTGCTCATGGTTCCCTGACTGAACCAGGCCGCTCATCTTCACTAGAAATTACATGTCCTGGCCCAGAGGCGGCCCTTGCACTCGTTGGCGCAGCTCGACGCCTAGGTATCGTTGCGAAAGCTCGAGAAGTTCGCGGCGTCGATCGTGTTGTTATTCGCGATGGTGATGCAATTGGAGTTCTACTCACACGTCTTGGTGCACACGAAAGTGTTCTGGCATGGGAAGAGCGACGCATGCGTCGTGAAGTGCGTGCAACAGCAAATCGCTTAGCAAATTTTGATGATGCAAATCTACGTCGCTCAGCTAGAGCAGCAGTTGCTGCAGCAGCTCGCGTACAACGCGCAATGGAGATTCTTGGCGAAACCATTCCAGAGCATCTCAAAGAGGCAGGTGAACTTCGTATTAACCATGGGCAAGCAAGCCTTGAAGAGTTGGGTTCACTTGCAACTCCAGCAATGACGAAGGATGCAATTGCAGGACGCATTCGTCGCCTCCTCGCAATGGCTGATAAGCGCGCCAATGATCTTGGAATTCCTGATACCGAAGCGGGCCTCTCGCCTGATTTACTTGGGGAGTAGCCCACTTTCCACTGATAGGATGAACCACGACCCCAGTGTTGTGGCAGTTTATTTGTCATATTCGCGAACTAAATAATTTCGAATTTAGTCGCCACACTTTTAAGCGAGGAATCAATAATGATAAATGTAGGAATCAATGGCTTCGGACGCATCGGACGTAACTTCTTTCGCGCAAGCCTTACTAACCCAGAGATCAACATCGTTGGAATCAACGACCTCACCGACAATGCAACTCTTGCCCACCTTCTCAAGTACGACTCAATTCTTGGTCGTCTTGGTCTAGATGTGACTTTTACAGATGAGAGCATCACAGTTGGTGGAAAGACGATCAAAGTTTTCGCAGAGCGCGATCCAGCAAATCTGCCATGGGCATCAGTTGGCGCAGATGTAGTTATTGAATCAACTGGTCACTTCACAAAGGCAGCGGATGCAAAGAAGCACATCACTGCAGGTGCTAAGAAGGTAATTATTTCAGCTCCAGCAACAGATGAAGATATAACCATCGTTATGGGCGTAAATCATAAGAATTACGATGGATCAAAGCACCACGTGATTTCAAATGCGTCATGTACAACAAACTGTCTTGCACCAATGGCAAAGGTTCTCAATGATAATTGGGGAATCGTCAAAGGCCTTATGACAACTATTCATGCGTATACAAATGACCAGGTAATTTTGGATTTCCCACACAAGGATCTACGTCGCGCACGTGCTGCAGCCACAAATATGATTCCAACATCAACAGGTGCTGCAAAGGCAATCTCATTAGTTCTTCCAGAACTCAAGGGAAAGCTAGATGGGTATGCAATGCGCGTTCCTGTTCCAACTGGTTCAGCAACTGACCTAACAGTTGAACTCGCAAAGGAAGCAACTGCTGCAGAGATCAATGCTGCGATGAAGGCTGCATCACTTGGCGAACTCAAAGGATTCCTTACCTACACAGAAGATCCAATCGTTTCATCAGATATCGTCACCGATCCTTCTTCTTGTGTATTTGATTCAGGTCTCACAAAGGTAATTGGCAACCAAGTAAAGGTTGTTGGTTGGTATGACAACGAATGGGGTTATTCAAATCGCCTCGTTGATCTCATTACCTATGTAGGCAAAACTCTTTAATGCCAGATTTTGCATCACTTGAACTCGTTGGAAAGCGAGTCTTTCTACGTTGTGATCTCAATGTTCCATTGAAAAATGGAGTAATTACAGATGATGGACGTATCAAAGCTTCGCTTCCAACGATAAAAGCTCTTCTTGATAAAGGCGCTTCGATTGTAATTGCTGCGCACTTGGGAAGACCAAAGGGTGAGGCAAAGCCAGAGTTATCTCTTGCACCAGTTGCGCTTCGACTCGGCGAACTTCTCGGAAAGGAAATTATTTTTCCTGGTGAAGTAATCGGAAGTGAAGTAACAGAGAGTGCTCAGAATCTAAAAGCAGGAGAGATCTTACTTCTTGAAAATATTCGTTATAGCGCTGCTGAAACAAGTAAAGAAGAGGAAGAACGCGCTCTACTAGCAGCCGAATTAGCAAAACTTGCAGACTTCTATGTGGGTGATGGCTTTGGCGCTGTTCATCGCAAGCACGCTTCTGTTTACGATCTTCCAAAGTTACTTCCACATGCGGCAGGTTTCCTTGTATCTGCTGAAGTAGAAGTTCTCAAGAAACTTACACAAAGCCCTGACCTGCCATACGGAGTTGTTCTTGGTGGAGCGAAAGTCTCTGACAAGATTGCGGTCATTTCCAATCTGCTCGACAAAGTAAATGTGATGGCTATTGGCGGTGGAATGGTCTTTACATTCCTTGCAGCACAAGGCAAAGAGATTGGCTCATCCCTTGTAGAAAGAGATTTGATTCCAACAGTCAAGGATCTCATCGCGCAGGCTGCAAAAAATGGCGTCGAACTTCATCTACCTACTGACATTCTTGTAGCGCCAACATTTTCAGCGGATGCACCAGCGACTCTCGTTAGCGCAGATGCAATTCCTGCAGATCAAATGGGGCTAGATATTGGACCAGAGTCTGCGAAAGATTTTGCAAAAGCGATTGAGAAATGCAAAACAGTATTCTGGAATGGTCCAATGGGAGTCTTTGAATTTGCAGCTTTTGCCGAAGGAACAAAAGTAGTTGCGGAAGCACTGACTAAGGTTTCAGGTATCTCAGTCGTTGGTGGGGGAGACTCAGCAGCTGCCGTTCGAGCGCTTGGTTTTGCAGATTCTCAATTCGGATATATTTCGACAGGTGGAGGAGCATCCCTTGAGTACCTTGAGGGTAAAGAACTTCCTGGTTTAGTTGCATTAGATCTGCAGTAATCCAATAATCTATAAAGGAGCAATACATGCGTAAGCCACTGATGGCAGGTAATTGGAAGATGAACCTCAATCATCTTGAAGCAATTGCGGTTGCGCAAAAACTTGTTTATAGCCTCGATGATAAAGACTATGACGCAGTTGATGTTGCGATCATCCCTCCCTTTACCGATATTCGTTCTATTCAAACTCTCGTCGATGGAGATCGTCTTCGCCTTCTATACGGCGCTCAAGATATGTCACCAGATGCATCAGGTGCATTCACTGGAGATATTTCTGGTTCGATGCTTGCAAAACTTGGTTGCACATTCGTTGTTCTTGGTCACTCAGAGCGACGCGCAATTCATCAAGAGAGCGACGCTCTTATCAATCGTAAAATCAAAGCAGCTCTTGCAAATGAACTCACTCCGATTTTTTGTGTTGGAGAAGAACTCCCAATTCGCGAATCAGGAACACATGTTTCTCATGTCATCCGCCAGATTCGTGGCGGTCTTGAAGGTCTCACAAAACCGGAACTCAAGAAGATTGTTATTGCATACGAACCAGTATGGGCAATCGGCACAGGTAAGACGGCAACTCCAGAAGATGCACAAGAAGTCTGCGCAGCTATTCGCGAAGAGATTGAAATTATTGGCTCTGCCGATATTGCTGCGGCGATGAGAATTCTCTATGGAGGTTCTGTAAAATCTTCAAATATCGTCGAAATCATGAAGCAAGGCGATGTCGATGGCGCACTCATAGGCGGGGCGAGCCTAGATCCCGAAGAATTGGCGAAAATCGCTAAATTCCATCTTGCTGGCTAATCCCTAGTATCCTTACCCATCTAATTACCTACAGGAGTCCGACGTGAAATTAGCTCTCTCAATTCTGCTCGTTGTTACGAGCGTTGTAATGATCCTGCTTGTACTTCTCCATAAGGGCAAGGGAAGCGGACTCTCCGATCTATTCGGTGGAGGTATCTCTTCAAACTATGGTGGTTCATCCGTTGTTGAACGCAACCTTGATCGCATCACAATCGTTGTTGGTGGTCTCTGGTTCGCACTTGTTGTCGCACTGAGTTTGGTATTGAAGTAAACCCTTTTCTAATTCGTTGAAGGAGTAAAAGATGGCAAGTGCAATTCGCGGAAGTCGTGTCGGCGCAGGTCCGATGGGTGAAGCCGAGCGCGGTGATTCGATTGCTCGTTCACACGTCTCGTACTGGTGCTCAAATGGACACGAAGTTCGTCCATCATTTGCCGAAGAAGAGAGCGTTGTTATTCCTGCCGAATGGGATTGCCCAAAGTGTGGTTTTCCTGCAGGTCGCGATAAGAATAATCCGCCAAGTCCTATCAAGAATGAGCCTTACAAGACACACCTTGCATATGTAAAAGAGCGTCGCACCGATGCCGAAGGTGCTCGCATTCTTGAAGATGCACTCCGTAAATTACGCGGAGATGATGAATAAAAGTTTCTAAGAACTAAAGTTGGCGAGCTGCTTCTAGTAGCTCGCCAATTCCATTTCTGCGCGAGTTGAGGTGAAGGCGCAGCAATGGATAAGAACGAGATTCAAGTGCGCGACCATCACCGAGGGCTTGGGCCATCAAGAGTGTTTCAAATCCAAAATTCTTTCCCGGTATTGCAAAATCGATCTCGCACTTTCCAGTAATTTGCAGGAACGCACCATTGCGTTGCCCGCCTTTATGGAATTGACCCGTTGAATGAAGGAATCGTGGCCCCCACCCAAATGTGACGGGTCGCTTTGATTTAGCGGCAAGTATTTTTCTCAATTCTGAAATTTGCGTATCATCGACGCGATCCAAGTAAGCCATGATCGCGATGTAGCCATCATCTGGAATAGTGGTGATAAATTCTTGAAGCGAAGCGAGTACCGAATTTCCTTTGCCAAAAATTGCAATTGATTTATCTGTTGCGCCGGCAGCAAATGTTGGCAAGTTGCCTGACCATTCGCCAAGGAGTGAAGATGTCTGCTCTTTTGCTTCGGTCACATTAGGTTGGTTGAAGGGATTTATTTCAAGGGCTGCACCAACGAGAGCAGTGAGCCATTCCCATGTAATGAACTGGGCACCAAGATCACCAGAAACAACGCAATCTTCATTACCGGTAAATGAAATACGAAGTGGATTTCCTTCGCTACCTGCTTGTGCATTTTCAACAACAACGGGAAGGCGTCCCACCTGGTTCTTACCAGTTGATTCCGCAACTAATTGCTCAATCCAATCGCTCAATCCAGGCATTCCACAATTCTCATCAGTGAAGGCGAGGTATTGACCTGCGGTTGCTAATACATAAGCGCAATCGAGTATTGCTTGTGGTGAGTTGAGGAAATCTCTTTTAGCATCACTTGCACTATCGAGAAGTATGGAGATATCAACACCAATGAGTGCCGATGGGACTAAACCGAAAGCACTAAGAACGCTAAATCGTCCACCAACATTGGGATCAGCGTTGATAACACTGAGACCTTGTGCGCGAGATTCTCTATCTAACGGTGAGCCGGGGTCTGTAACGATAATCATGTGATCAGAAAGTGCTAATCCAGCTTTTTCAAATTCTTGTGCGAAGAATGCTCGAGCTGATGCAGTCTCAATTGTTGAACCAGATTTTGAACTGACAACAACAAGCGTCTCTTCTAATTTTCCAGAGAGTGCATTCTCGACATAGTGGGGATCTGTCGAGTCAAGGATGAACAGCTCCTTCTTATAAGTCTGGGCAATTACTTCAGGTCCAAGGGATGATCCGCCCATTCCTGCCAGAACTACATATTTCTTATCACGATGTTTTGCAGCAAGTGCATCTACTGTCGGTAAGAGTTCTCTTGATTTCTCTGGAAGGTCTACCCAATTCAAACGAATCGTTGCCTCCGCCACCGCATCAGGGCCCCAAATAGTTGGATCCTTTTTTGCTAAGCGTTGATGTGCATCTGAAATACGGGCGTACAAAGGGCTTTGACGATCGGCAGGTGAAACTGTTGATGCAAAAGAACTCATTACTTAGTCCCAGCGATTACCGCATCAACGATTGCTTCAGGAGTAAAACCAAACTCCTTGAAGAGAACTGAGGCAGATGCAGAAGCACCGTAATGTTCTAGAGAAATTGCAGTGCCTTTATCGCCAATAAGTTCACGCCAACCTTGAGCAATGCCGGCTTCAACGCTGACACGATTAGTGATTGATGGGGGGAGAACTTCATCGCGGTATGCGCGAGGTTGTTCGTTGAACCATTCAATACATGGAGCACTCACTACTCGAACAGAAATATTCTTCTCGGCCAAAACTTTCTGGGCTTCCAATGCGATACTCACTTCAGATCCAGTTGCAATAATTATTGCTATTGGATTTTGGGAATCCATAAGGATGTATGCACCCTGATCTACCCCCGCAGCATCCCCATGAGTTGTGCGATCGATGACAGGAAGATTCTGGCGAGATAGCAAAATACCTGCTGGTTTATCACGCTTGAGAATGCTCTTCCATGCTTGTCCCACTTCATTTGCATCAGCTGGACGAATTACTGCAAGTCCAGGTATTGCACGGAGTGCTGCAAAGTGTTCAACCGGTTGATGAGTTGGACCATCTTCGCCCAGTCCAATTGAATCGTGTGTCCATACATAAATACTTGGCACTCCCATCAATGATGCAAGACGAACAGCTGGTCGCATGTAGTCGCTAAAGACTGCAAATGTCCCACCGAATGTTCTGGTGAGGCCGTGAAGAGATATTCCGTTGAGTATCGAGCCCATGGCATGTTCGCGAATACCAAAATGAATTACTCGACCGTAAGGATTTGTATTTTTCATTTCGCTCGTTGCAGGCAAAAATGAAGAGGATCCTTCAATTGTTGTGTTATTACTTTCTGCTAAATCCGCTGAGCCACCCCAAAATTCTGGGAGAACTGATGCAATGCCTTGAATAACATCACCGGATGCTTTACGAGTAGCAATCTCTTTACCAGCCTCGAAAGTTGGGATTGCCTCTTCCCATCCAGCAGGAAGTTTGCGTGAACGTAGTCGCGTTAGTAATTGAGCTTTATCTGAATTCTTGGCCGACCAATTAGCAAACTGTGCATCCCATTCGCTACGAATAGCAGCGCCACGATTTTTTACTTGGCGAACATGATCGAGAAGTGCTGTCGGCATTGCAAAATTTTCATCAGGATTGAGCCCAAGTATTTTCTTAGTCTCTGCAATTTCTGCATCGCCAAGTGCCGAACCATGTGATTTTGCGGTTCCTTGTGCCTTAGGTGCCGGCCATGCAATAACAGAATGCATTCTGATCAATGATGGAGAAGTAGTATGCGCCTTTGCGGCGATCATGGCTTTATCGAGTGCAGGCAGATCAACATTTCCATCTGCTTGTGCCGCTACATCGATAACATGCCAACCATATGCACGATAACGAGCACTGACATCTTCAGTAAATGCTACGTGTGTATCGCCTTCGATTGAGATTCGGTTGTCATCATAAATAACAACTAGATTTCCAATTGCTTGCGTTCCGGCAAGAGATGAAGCTTCAGCGCTTACACCTTCTTGTAAATCACCATCAGAACAAATAACCCAGATGGTGTGATCAAATATTGACTGAGTAGATTCTGGATCCAATAAGCCCTTTTCATACCGAGAGGCCATGGCCATACCAACTGCAGTAGCAATACCTTGACCTAAGGGCCCAGTTGTCATTTCAACGCCTGCAGTGTGGCCCCATTCAGGATGTCCGGGCGTGAGTGAATTCCACGTTCTAAAGCTTTTAAGGTCATCGAGTTCTACGCCGTAACCACTGAAGAAAAGTTGGATGTACAGAGTAAGAGAAGAATGACCGCACGATAAAACAAATCGATCTCTACCTAGCCACTGTGGGTCGGATGGGTCATGAACTAAGTGACGCTGAAAAAGATTATAGGCAACAGGAGCAAGAGACATTGCAGTCCCAGGATGGCCATTTCCAACTTTTTGTACCGCATCCATTGCAAGTGCGCGCGCATGAGCGACTGCTAAATCGTCGTTAGTGCTCCATTGATTTAGTGATGCCATTGCGTGTGACCCTTTTCTATCCAAGTGATATCGGTGTTGATGAGCGAGATGTCGAAAGCCAGATACGCCACGCTGCGATCCAGACAAGTATTGAGCCAATTTGATGTATGCCCACTAGAAGTGGAGGAACACCTTGGTAGTACTGTACAAAACCTAGTGCACCTTGAGCGATACTGATAAAGCCGAGAATTCGGATAAGTCTTTTGGTTTCCTCGGAAAGTTTTCCTAGGAAATAGTAGGCAACGGTAAGAATCACGAAAATGATTACAGCATCAGCATGGATTCGGGCGATAGTCTGAATCTTGAATGGAAAACGAGGGGCTTGCCAATCACCTGCATGCGGACCTGTACCAGTGACCATGGTGCCAAGGACAATAATGCTTGTCGCGATAATTATATGAATGCGCGAAACAATTTTTATTGATGAAATCTTTAGGAATTTTTTATCATGTTGGTAATACAAAGTTGTTCCTGCCGCAATCAATGCAATTGATAGAAGAAAATGTCCAGCAACCGGAATCGGATTGAGTTTCGTTAGGACTGTAATTCCACCTAGAACACCTTGTCCTAGAATTCCTAAAAATTGCAGAAGTACGAGTGCGCGCAAATCTTTTCTTCCGGATTTCAAAACAGCAACTACTGCAATGATGGCAGCAAGCATGAGAGCAAAGGTCAGTAGACGATTTCCGAACTCAATCCATGAGTGGAAGTGCCCTTCAGCTTGACCGACGATGGGGCGATATGAGCCAGGTGTGCATTCAGGCCATGTTGGACAACCGAGGCCAGAACCAGTGAGTCGCACTCCACCACCCGTAACGACGATCGCACTTTGGAGAAATAGAAGAACTCCAAGACTGAATCGAAGATAACGAGTGACCATGCTCGTAGCCTAGAACCCATAGCCAGCGCCCCAGACCTTCGGCGCGTGTGATGCTAAATGGCGCATTGCGGGGAATTACGACACAATAGTGTTGTGAAAATCAGTGCTTCATCTCCCGCCCAAGTTGGGGATGATCTTCGTACCCGTGATGCGGTTGCGCGCTCAATTCTAGAAAATGGCCCTTCGAGTGCTGTCACTCTTGGCGAGCGTTTATCTCTCACGCCAGCCGGTATTCGCCGCCATCTTGATTTACTCGTTGCCGATGGAATTTTAGAGGCGAAGGATCCACGAGCATCTGCAGTTCGCGGAAGAGGTCGCCCATCAAAGGTTTTTGTCATGACAGATTTTGGTCGCCAAAATTTCGAACATTCTTACGACGACTTAGCAGTTGCCGCTCTCAAATTTATGTCTGCCCAATCTGGCACTGAACTTGTGAATGCATTCGCGCAATCTCGCGCAGATGATATTGAACGCAAGGGTGCGATTGCTATTGCAAAACGTTCGCACAAAACTGATGCGCTTGCTTCATTTCTAACAGAGCAAGGGTATGCAGCAAGTGTTGTTGATCGCCCTATGGGTGAAGAGATATGCCAACACCATTGTCCAATTGCGCACGTCGCAGCGGAATTTCCCCAACTATGTGAAGCTGAAACAGAAGCTTTCTCCAGACTTCTAGGTACGCACGTTCAACGCCTTGCAACTATCGCTCACGGTGATGGCGTCTGTACGACTTTTGTTCCTGCTTTAAAAACTTCCACAAAAACAAATGCAACAGGAAAGGTCCGTGCATGACTATCGCGCATCCAGAACTCGAAGGTCTTGGAAATTACGAATACGGTTGGTCAGATAAGAATGAAAAATCTGATAACTCCAAGCGCGGTCTGAGCGAAGAGGTCGTACGCGATATCTCAGCAAAGAAGTCAGAGCCGCAGTGGATGCTCGATCTTCGCCTCAAAGGTCTCGGTCTTTTCTATAAGAAGCCAATGCCAACGTGGGGATCTGATCTCTCTGGAATTTTCTTCGACACAATCAAGTACTTCGTTCGTTCAACAGAGAAGCAAGCAACAACATGGGATGACCTTCCTGCAGATATCAAGAATACCTATGATCGTTTGGGTATTCCTGAAGCAGAGAAGCAACGTCTAGTCTCTGGTGTAGCCGCGCAATACGAATCTGAAGTTGTGTATCACTCAATTCGTGAAGATTTAGAGAAGCAGGGCGTCATATTTCTTGATACAGACAGCGCTCTGAAGCAACATCCTGAGTTATTCAAAGAATATTTCGGAACAGTAATACCTGTTGGAGACAATAAGTTTGCAGCATTAAATACTTCTGTATGGTCTGGCGGATCATTTATCTATGTTCCAAAGGGCGTACATGTAGATATTCCATTGCAGGCTTATTTCCGCATCAATACAGAGAATATGGGTCAATTCGAACGTACTCTCATTATTGCTGATGAAGATTCATACATTCATTATGTAGAAGGATGTACTGCGCCAATTTACAAATCAGATTCATTGCACTCAGCAGTTGTTGAAATTATTGTGAAAAAGGGCGCGCGCGTTCGATACACAACAATTCAAAATTGGTCGAACAACGTTTATAACCTAGTAACCAAGCGCGCTACATGTGCTGAAGGCGCAACCATGGAATGGGTCGATGGAAATATCGGTTCAAAGGTCACAATGAAATATCCAGCAATTTTCCTTATGGGTCCACATGCAAAGGGTGAAACACTCTCACTTGCATTTGCAGGCGAAGGCCAGCATCAAGATTCAGGAGCAAAGATGGTTCACGCCGCTCCATACACATCATCGTCTGTAATTTCTAAGTCAGTTGCACGCGGGGGAGGACGTACTTCATATCGTGGCCTCGTTCAGGTTCAAGAAGGAGCGCATCATTCTGCAAGCACTGTGAAATGTGATGCCCTACTTGTAGACACAATTTCTCGCTCAGATACGTACCCATATGTTGATATTCGTGAAGACGATGTTTCAATGGGTCACGAAGCAACTGTTTCAAAGATTAGCGATGATCAATTGTTCTATTTGATGTCACGTGGTCTGACAGAAGATGAAGCAATGGCAATGATTGTTCGCGGATTTATCGAACCAATCGCTCGTGAGCTACCAATGGAATATGCCCTAGAGCTCAATCGCCTCATTGAACTTCAAATGGAAGGCGCTGTTGGTTAATGTCTTTACTCACAACAAATTACCTAACACCAACTGGACGTGAAGAGGCATGGAGATTTACACCTCTCAAGCGTTTAGGTGGACTCCATGACGGCACTGCAAAAGCGGGGGATCGTGAATCGCTATCTCTCAAGGGTGGCGCACCGGGAGTAAAGTTCGAAAGAATCTCTCGCGAATTAGCACCATCACCTGCAGAGACAGATGATGTTGTAATGCAGCGAGTACGTGAAGGCGCACGCAATGTGGCCACTCTTACGATTGCAGCAAACGCTGAAGTAGCGGAGACAATTACATTGTCTCGTTCTGCTCATGGATTAGATTCTGCAGAATTCTCACGTGTTCGCATTGAACTAGGAGCTCATGCTCGCGCAACTGTGATCATGGAAAATACTGGAGATGCATTTCTAGCTGAAGATGTTGAGTTTGCGCTATCACCAGGGTCTAATCTCACATTTGTTTCTTTACAAGAATGGAATGAAGGATCAACCCACCTTGCTAAGCACCATGCAATCGTTGATCGCGATGCAACCTTCAAATCCATCACAGTCACAGTTGGCGGCTCATTAGTTCGCTTATTGCCAAGTGTTGAATTCATCGGTCAAGGTGCATCATGCGAACTTCTTGGAGTGTATTTTGCAACAGAGGGACAGTTCTTCGAACACAGAATGTTTGTAGATCACAAAGTTCCTAATGCAAAATCACGTGTGAATTACAAGGGAGCCCTTGCAGGTCAAGGCGCCCACACAGTTTGGATTGGTGATGTATTTATTCGTGCAGCTGCTGAAGGCACCGACACTTACGAACTCAACCGGAACCTACTTCTCAGCGACGGAGCTCGAGCCGATTCTGTACCTAACCTTGAAATCGAAACTGGTGAGATTGTTGGTGCTGGTCACGCAAGCACGACTGGTCGATTCGATGACGAACAACTCTTCTATTTAATGTCTCGCGGAATCGAGCTCTCTGATGCGCGTCGTCTCGTAGTTCGTGGATTTTTCAACGAGATCGTCACAGAAATTGGTGATGCAGTTATCCAAGATCGACTTATGGATCGCATTGATAACGAACTCGCTAAGGCAGGTTCATAAATGGCCGATCTTCAACTTTCCAACCTAGTGTCAGGCAAACCTGTTCTACTTGAAAAGAATGGCGTTTCAATCTGCGTCACTCGCGTAGGCGATGAAGTTTTTGCAATCAATGATGTCTGTTCACACTCAGATGCATCTCTTTCCGAAGGCGATGTCACTGATTTCAAAATTGAATGCTGGCTCCATGGAGCCGAATTTGATTTACGAACAGGCGAAGCAATCACCTTGCCAGCCAATATGCCAGTTGCCGTTTATGCAGTGAAGGTCGACGGAGATTCCGTCACCATCGAAATTTAGTATCGCCACGAGAGACGAGAGAAAAGAAACTATGAGTACATTAGAAATCCGCGGTTTACAGGTAAGCGTCAATACAGATGCAGGCGCTGTTGAGATTCTCAAGGGCGTAGATCTAACAATCAAATCTGGTGAGACACATGCAATCATGGGACCTAACGGTTCTGGTAAATCAACACTTGCTTACTCCATTGCTGGCCACCCAAAGTATTCAATTACCGGTGGAACAGTAACTCTCGATGGCGTAGATCTACTTGAGATGACAGTTGATGAACGCGCAAAAGCAGGACTCTTCTTAGCAATGCAATACCCAGTTGAGGTTCCGGGAGTTTCAGTATCGAACTTCTTGCGAACAGCTGTGACTGCACTTCGCGGTGAAGCACCAAAGTTACGTACATGGACTGGTGAAGTAAAAGATGCAATGGAAGCGCTCAAGATGGATTCTTCTTTTGCAACACGTAATGTGAATGAGGGTTTTTCTGGTGGAGAGAAGAAGCGCCACGAGATTATGCAATTGGAATTACTCAAGCCGAAGATTGCAATCTTGGATGAAACAGATTCAGGACTTGACGTTGATGCACTCCGTATCGTCTCCGAAGGTGTTGTTCGCGCTAAGGAAGCGAATAATTTGGGAGTACTTCTCATCACTCACTACACGCGCATCTTGCGCTATATCAAGCCAGATTTTGTTCACGTTTTTGCTAATGGAAAAATTGTTGAAGAAGGTGGCGCCGAGCTTGCTGAAAAGCTCGAAGCTAACGGGTATGCGGAGTACGTCGGTAGCTAACCGATAGTCATGAGTGAACTTGATGTTGCGAAAATCCGTAAAGATTTCCCAATCTTTACAAGGACTATTCGCGATGGAAAAAAGTTGGTTTATCTAGATTCTGGAGCGACTAGCCAAAAGCCACAATCAGTAATTGATGCTGAAGTAAATTTCTATTCAAAAAATAATGCGGCTGCTCATAGAGGCGCTCATCAGCTCGCTGAAGAGGCAACAGAGGCCATGGAATCTGCCCGTCAGATTGTTGCTGATTTTTTAGGTGCTGATGTAGATGAGATTGTATTTACGAAGAGTGCAACTGAGAGTTTGAATCTACTTGCATATTCCTACACTTCGCTCATTACAAAAGATGACAACATTGTTGTGACCGAGATGGAACATCACGCGAACCTCATTCCTTGGCAACAATTAGCCGAGCGAACTGGCGCAACTCTGAAATGGTTTGAAGTAGATTCAGAGGGCCGTCTTGATATTTCAAATATTAATGAAGTGATCACTGAAGATACAAAAATAGTTGCGCTTACTCACCAATCGAATGTTCTTGGAACAATCAATCCATTGGAAGTAATTGTTGCAAGAGCTCATGAAGTTGGCGCGGTTGTAGTGCTTGATGCTTGTCAATCAGTTCCGCATATGCCCATCAATGTTAGAGAACTCGATATTGATTTCCTGACATTCTCGGGACATAAAGCAGTTGGTCCAACAGGTGTTGGTGTGTTGTGGGGCAGAAGTGAACTCTTGGAAATGTTGCCGCCCTTCTTGTTTGGTGGATCAATGATCGAAACAGTGACAATGACGAGTGCAACATGGGCACAGGGTCCACGTAAATTTGAAGCAGGCGTTCCGAATATGGCTCAGATTGTTGGATTGGGAGCAGCACTAAATTATTTATCAGAGATTGGGATGGAGAAGATTTATCTCCACGAAGTAAAACTAGGCGCTTATCTCATCGAAAGATTGAAATCCATCGAAGGATTACGAATAATCGGGCCACAACATATGGAATCACGTGGAGGGACTGTCTCTTTCACAATGGGCGACATTCATCCACACGACCTTGGCCAGTATTTAGATGCGCAGGGCATAGCTGTTCGCACAGGTCATCACTGTGCGTGGCCGTTGACTCGTAAGTTAGGCGTACCGGCGACAACACGCGCATCCCTCTATTTTTATAATGATGAAAGCGATGTAGATGCGCTGATCGAAGGAATTGTTGGCGCAAAGAAATACTTTGGACGCTCATAATGGAATTAGACGCCCTCTATCAAGAAGTTATTCTAGATCACTATAAGCATCCTCAACATAAAGGGCTGCTATCTACATATGACGCACAGGTTCATCATGTGAATCCAAGTTGTGGTGATGAGATAACCCTCAATCTTGTTCTTGAAAATAACTCCATTTCATCGATTTCATGGGATGGAGTTGGTTGTTCGATCAGTCAGGCTAGCGTTTCAATTATGAGTGATTTAGTAATCGGTAAAAGCGTCGATGAAGCTAGAGTGATTTTGAATAGCTTCGTTGAACTCATGCAGAGTAAAGGTCTGAAAACGGGTGATGCAGAGATTCTCGAAGATGCAGTCTCATTAGCGGGTGTTTCAAAATTCCCGGCACGCATCAAGTGTGCGCTTTTAGGCTGGATGGCATACAAAGATGCAGTACTTGCTGCGTCCAGCAAATAGACTAGATACCTAACGGAGGTAATGATGAGTACGACGATTGATGATATTACTGAGGCGATGAAGGATGTTGTTGACCCAGAACTAGGGATTAATGTTGTTGACCTAGGTCTTATTTATGATGTGATGGTCGATGAAACCAATATTGCAATCCTCAACATGACTCTTACTTCTGCAGCGTGCCCGTTGCAAGACGTTATCGAAGATCAAACTCGACAGGCGCTTGCGGGTATGACAACTGATGTAAAAATTAACTGGGTTTGGATGCCACCCTGGGGCCCAGACAAAATTTCTGATGATGGAAGAGAACAGCTTCGCGCTCTCGGATTTACGGTTTAGATAATGTCGATGCATGCGGCTTGGATGACGCATCGCTCAATGACGGCAGATCCATCTGTAAAAGAACAGAAACTCAAGCCAGGAACAGTAAAACGAATATTCACATTTGCGCAGCCATATAAACGCAGCATTATTTTCTTTCTTATTACCGTAGTTCTTGATGCCGTATTGGTTGTCGCAACTCCATTACTACTGCGTCGACTAATAGATGATGGAGTAATCCCAAAAAATGGTCAACTAGTGACACAGCTAGCGCTCATGGTTGGAGCACTAGCTGTTGCAGATGCACTGATGAGCATGATTGGTCGTTGGTACTCATCACAAATCGGCGAGGGATTAATTTATGATCTACGTGCTTTGGTTTATGCGCACGTACAGAGACAATCGATTGCTTTTTTTACTAGAACTCAGACTGGCGCACTCATCTCGCGAATAAATTCTGATGTTATAGGAGCGCAACAAGCTTTTACGGCTTCATTATCTGGGGTAGTAAGCAATGTCGTAAGTTTGGTCTTAGTGGGTGTCACAATGTTGATTCTTTCGTGGCAAATCACTGTAGTTTCTTTGATTCTTCTGCCTTTATTTCTTATTCCCACCAAATGGGTTGGTAGAAAATTACAATCCCTGACACGTGAGTCTTTCAATTTGAATGCACAAATGTCGAGCACAATGACAGAGCGCTTTAATGTTTCAGGTGCAATGCTCGTTGCTCTTTATGGGCAACCTGAACGCGAAAAGGAATACTTTCGCAGCAGGGCGCGCAAGGTTGCAGATATCGGAATCACGATGGCGCTTCTTAATCGACTTTTCTTCATCGCACTCACAAGTGTGGCCGCTATTGCGACAGCTTTCGCCTATGGAATTGGTGGACATTTAGCAATATCTGGAACGGTGACCGTAGGAACACTTCTTGCGATCACGGCACTTCTTGCTCGACTCTACGGACCTCTCACTGCGCTCTCTAATGTGCGTATTGATGTCATGACTGCGTTAGTGTCATTTGAAAGAGTATTCGAAGTTTTGGACTTAGAGCCAATGGTCAGTGATAAACCTGGCGCAAAGATTCTTGAAGCAAAGAATCCAACTATTGAATTTAGGGGAGTGGGTTTTCACTATCCTCGAGCCGAAGAAATTTCTCTTGCTTCACTCGAATCCATAGCGAAAGCAGAGACCGTTCAAAGTGGTGAAGTACTCAAAGATTTATCCTTCGTTGCAAAATCTGGAACGCTTACTGCTCTTGTAGGACCATCTGGTGCTGGCAAGACGACGATTAGTGCATTACTTCCACGTCTCTACGATGTTACAGCTGGCTCGATATTGATAGATGGAAACGATATTCGCGATGTAACTCTCGAATCGTTACGGGATTCAATTGGTGTGGTTATGCAGGATGCGCATCTCTTCCACGAGACCATTGCAGAAAATCTTCGATACGCAAAAATCGATGCAACTCCAGAAGAGATGCAACGCGCTTGTGAGGCAGCTCAAATTTGGAATCTAATTTCCTCCTTGCCAAATGGCCTTGAGACGATGGTGGGCGAACGTGGTCATCGATTATCTGGTGGAGAAAAACAACGTTTAGCCATTGCGCGACTGTTATTGAAATCGCCATCTGTTGTTATTTTGGATGAAGCAACGGCGCACTTGGATTCTGAAAATGAGCAACTGGTCCAAGATGCACTCAAGGTCGCTCTTAAGGGTAGAACGAGCATAGTTATTGCACACCGCCTCAGCACCGTTAGGGATGCGGATCAGATTTTAGTTCTAGAAAAGGGTGCAATAGTTGAACGCGGTACTCATGATGAACTCGTTGCACTGGGCGGTTTGTATTCGGATCTTTATTCCAGACAAGATTTAGCGGGCACGACGAATCAGGATTCTTCCGTACACGACTAATCCGCCAAAAAATATCCATTGCAGGGCATATGCCATGTGAGGTCCATCGCTAAGTTCCGGAAGTTGCGCGCTTACATCTGGTGTTAGTGTTGGCATAGATCCACTGAGTAAATCAATATAGAAATCTTCAGTATTTTCGCGAGATTGAGCATTTACCTCTGATGTAATCCCGCTCTTACCGCCACCAGGAAGAGCGAAGAATGTTCCAGATGGAAGAGAAGTTCCCAGTCTCAAGCGTCCTACGATATCTACTTGCACTGTTGGAATCGGCGGCGTAATTGGTGCGGTAGTTGCATTCGCACCAGCCTTGACCCAACCTCGATCTACCCAAAAGATTTTCCCTTGAACGTTCGTAAAAAGAGTTAGAACTTCATATCCATATTGACCTTCAAAGTATCGATTGCGAAGCAGAATTTGCTTATCTGGAGTAAATCTTCCTGTTGTTCTTATTTGTCGCCATTCCAATTTCGATGGATCTTCAATCGTGTTTGGTAAATCGATCGAAGACATTGTGGATTGTTTAGCGATAAGTGTGTTTCGTTCATGCCTATCAACTCCACGGTGGTATTGCCATTGCGCAGCCCACAGAGTGAAAATAATGAGTAGTAGGGCAACGAGACTCTTGAGGATTGCAAGAGGTTCTCTCGTTTTTGTCATAGCAAAAGTTTAGTTTATGAAAGTGATTTAGGTTTCTTCTTCATTACTGACAATCCAGGACCTACAGTCTCACGACCAGCATTTGCAACTACAACAGCTATATAAGGCAAGAAAACAGCGCCAACGAGTGCGAACCATCGAAATGGACTTGGCAAAATAACTGTGAGAATGAAACAGAGTGTTCGCACCATCATCGAAATAAAATAGCGTTTTTGACGTGCTGCCTGATCTGCACTGAGTCCCTTGGGAGCAGAAGTGATATCGAATATTTCATCTTCTTTAGCCATACTTGAAGCCTAAATGGTGTGCAGAGTTTATGCATCTGCTAGCGACTCGTGCCCATTCTTTGTTTACGCCTGAGTAGCCATTAGATTATGGGGATGAGCGATGAGCAACACTCAGTAGCGTTAGTAACTGGTGGTAATAGAGGTATAGGTCTGGCTATCGCTCGATCTTTGAAAAATAGTGGACATGATGTTGTGATTACGTATCGTTCAGGAACTCCACCTTCTGGATTCAAGAGCGTACTCATGGATGTGACTTCAACCGAAAGTGTCGATGCTGCATTCGATGAGATTGAAAGCAAATGGGGAATTCCAGAGATTATCGTCGCAAATGCTGGCATTACAAAAGACGGTTTAGTAATGAGAATGAGTGACGAGGATTTTGAAAGCGTCATTGACGCCAACCTAACAGGCTCTTTTAGGGTTGCTCGTCGTGCAACAAAAGGTTTACTCAAGTTAAAGCGTGGGCGTCTAATATTTATTGGTTCAGTTGTCGGGGGAGTAGGTGCCCCTGGTCAAGTTAATTATTCGTCGAGTAAGGCTGGTCTTCTCGGGATGGCTCGCTCATTTGCTCGCGAATTGGGTAGTCGAGGTATCACTGCAAATGTGATTGCACCGGGTTTTGTAGAAACAGATATGACTGCGTCATTAGATGAGAAGCGCAGAGCTGATATTGCAGGTTCAGTACCGCTAGGAAGATTTTCTACAGCAGATGAAATTGGCGATGTCGTATCCTTCATTGCTTCACCACAAGCTAGTTACATCACGGGCGCTCTTATTCCCGTTGATGGCGGATTAGGAATGGGACACTAACAATGGGAATCCTTGAAGGCAAAAGAATTTTAGTTACTGGCGTTCTTACCGATGCTTCAATTGCATTTCATATTGCACGTCTCGCACAAGAAGAAGGGGCAACAGTTGTCCTTAGTTCATACGGACGAGTGCACCGACTCACTGAGCGAATTGCAGCTCGTCTTCCGCAGTCAGCCCCTGTTATTCAATTAGATGTTACGAATGATGAAGATTTAGCAGCGCTGCCAGATCGCGTTCGCGAACATGTAGATGGCCTCGATGGCGTTGTACATTCGATTGGCTTTGCACCAGAAGCAGCACTTGGTGGAAATTTTCTCAACACTGCTTGGGAAGATGTTGCAGTCGCACTTCAAGTTTCAGCATTCTCGCTCAAATCTCTAACGATGGCTGCACGCCCTCTTTTCAACGGAGGCGGTTCGGTTGTTGGACTTGATTTCGACGCACAAGTGGCATGGCCTAAATACGATTGGATGGGCGTTGCAAAAGCGGCACTGGAATCTACTTCTCGTTATTTAGCACGCGATCTTGGTCCTGAAAACATTCGCATTAATCTCGTTGCTGCTGGACCAATTCGCACAATAGCTGCGAAATCTATTCCCGGCTTTGATGAATTTGAAAAAGTTTGGAATGAACGTTCACCTCTCGCATGGGACACCACAGATCCTGTTCCTGCTGCACAGGCAGCTGTTGCACTTCTCTCTGATTGGTTTCCCAAGACAACTGCAGAGATCATTCATGTCGATGGTGGCCTCCATGCGATGGGTGCTTAGGCGCGAATTTCTCTATTTGGGCTTGCTCGGGTAATCTTTGCTCCAGACCAGTGGCTCCGGCCGCTGCAAGAGGAGTTACCGCTCCCACCTTCTTCGCTTATAGCGATTTGGTTCGTCGGGTATGACTAAAGGATATATTCCTTTTTCTAGCCCTTGCGGTTGCGATTTTTGTAGCGCTTGATTCACTAGAAGCGTTCGACACAACCATAAGGAGCACAAATCACAACAGAACCGCGCATCAACGATCGAATTCGCACACCTCAAATTCGTCTCATCGGTTACACCGGAGAACAAGTTGGAGTTGTAGATATCGATACAGCGCTAAAGATGGCAGATGAAGTTGGTCTCGACTTAGTTGAGATTGCACCAGATGCTAATCCGCCCGTATGCAAGATTATGGACTTCGGAAAATATAAGTACGAAGTTGCACAGAAGGCACGGGAAGCGCGACAGAACCAGACCCACATTGTGGTGAAGGAAGTGCGATTGACACCAAAGATTGAAACTCACGACTACGAGACCAAACGTGCTCAAGTTGAAAAGTTTCTCAAAGGTGGCGACAAGGTGAAAGTTACGATGAAGTTCCGTGGAAGAGAACAAACGCGTCCTGAGTTGGGTTACAAAATGTTGCAACGTCTTGCAGAAGATGTTGCAGAAGTGGCCTTCATTGAATTCGCCCCAAAGCAAGAGGGACGAAACATGACGATGGTCCTGGGTCCAACGAAGAAGAAGACAGAAGCAGTTGCAGAACAGAAAGCCGCACGCAAAGCGAAAGCCGAAGCTGCAGCTGAGACAACCGAGTAAGGGAGCATGTAATGCCAAAGATGAAGACACACAGTGGGGCGAAGAAAACCTTCCGCGTCACAGGTACAGGAAAGATCATGCACGAGCGCGCTGGTAAGCGCCACCTTCTCGAGCGCAAATCTTCACGACAGACACGTCGCTTGAGTACAGAGACTTCAGCAAAAGCAACCGTAACAGTGACAGCCAAGCGCATGCTTGGTTTGAAATAAGGAGCGTGACTAAATGGCAAGAGTAAAACGTGGAGTTCACGCAGCAAAGAAGCGTCGCACAACACTCGAGCGCGCAAGTGGATACCGTGGACAACGTTCACGTCTTTTCACAAAGGCGAAAGAGCAAGTTACGCACTCAATGGTTTATGCATTCAATGACCGCAAAGATAAGAAAGGCGATTTCCGTCGTCTTTGGATTCAACGCATCAATGCTGAATGTCGTGCAAATGGACTTACATACAACCGCTTCATCCAAGGCCTAAAGGCTGCGGGAGTTGAAGTTGATCGTCGTGTACTTTCAGAGCTAGCAACAAATGAGCCAGCAACTTTCAAGACACTTGTTGATGTTGCTCGCAAAAGCTTGATCTCTGCTTAATAGGCACCAATGATTGAGAGCCTTCATTCGCCACATATTGCGCGAGTGAAGGCTCTTATTGGTTCTAGGGGAGTAAAAGAAAGACGCAATGCTGCTCTTTTTGTAGCTGAAGGTATACAGAGCGTTCGCGAAGCAATTACATTTCGCAAAGAAATCTCAATCGATACCCTCTACCTAACAAGTAATGGACGCAGTCGCTTAGAGGAATCAATAAGTTTGACCGATGTTAACGCTGTTGATGTAAGCGACGAAGTAATGGCTGCCATTTCAGAGACTATTACCCCGCAAGGAATTCTTGCGATTTGCTCAATTCCACAGCGCAGCATTTCGCAATTGCAACTGCGTGGAAATAGCAGAATCATTTATTTATCTGAGATTCAAGATCCGGGAAATGCAGGAACTATTATTCGCTCAGCTGATGCAATGGGCATGAGCGCCATTGTTACTTCGCCAGGAAGTGTTGATCTATTTTCACCGAAAGTAGTGCGATCAACCGCTGGTTCACTATGGCATATACCTGTTTTCGAAAGTGTTTCGTTGGCCGAAATGATTGCCGCTTTCCCGAAAACTCAAATGTTTACCTTGGGATCGAAGGGTTCAACTCCTCTTCCCGAATTGAAAGTAGATAGTGATTGCATTGCAATATTTGGCAATGAAGCTAGGGGTATTGCAACTCCACAGAATCTTGCGCAGGTCAGCATTCCTATGCCCGGAAATGCGGAAAGCCTCAATCTCTCTGCTGCAGCATCAATTGTTATGTATCACCTTTCAAATATCCCGACCTCTGCTAACTCGTCGCGATAGAGTTCCCTTCATGGATTCAAAGGAAGTAGCAGGCTGGGTAAAAGATGCTCAAGCTGCATTTCTCGCCGCTTCTGACCTTGATGAACTCAAGAGTGCACGCCTGGCGCACATGGGGGATAAAGCTCCTATTTCATTAGCGAGTAGATCACTCGGCTCACTCTCACCAGATGAGAAAGCATCATTTGGAAAAGTGATCGGAGATGCGAAGACGCAGATTGCAACTGCTCTAGACAGCGCAACAAAAAAATTAGAAAACATTAGAGATCAGAAAGTGTTGCTCGAAGAAGTTGTAGATATAACGCTTCCCGCCAGTCGTATGCATCGTGGCGGTTTACATCCAATTTCAATTATTAAAAATGAGATTTCAGATTTCTTTATTGAACAAGGTTTCTCAGTGGCTGAAGGTCCAGAGATGGAATCCGGGTGGCTGAATTTTGATGCCCTCAATATTCCAGCTGATCATCCAGCTCGCACTATGCAAGACACATTTTTTATCGAACCATTGGAATCTGGCATGGTTTTGCGAACTCAAACATCACCAGTTCAAATTCGCACAATGCTTACGCAGGAACCACCCATTTACATTATTTCTCCAGGTAGAACTTTCCGCGCTGACGAACTCGACACAACTCATAGTCCCGTCTTTCATCAGGTAGAGGGGCTCGTTGTAGATCGTGGAATTACTATGGCGCACCTGAAAGGCACTCTTGATAATTTTGCGCAACACATGTTCGGTACAGATGTAACAACTCGACTTCGTCCTTCCTTTTTCCCATTCACTGAACCAAGTGCAGAGGTTGATATCTTTTTCAATGGCCGCTGGATCGAATGGGGCGGTTGCGGAATGGTCAACCCGAAGGTTCTTCAGACTTGTGGAATTGATACAGATATCTTTACTGGCTTTGCATTTGGAATGGGTCTTGAACGTACGTTGATGGTTCGTCATGGAATTACTGACATGCACGACATCGTTGAAGGAGATCTTCGTTTTACGCGACAGTTCGGTATGGGGTTGTAATGCGCGCACCGTTATCGTGGCTGCGTGATTTCGCCGCCATTCCAGAATCAATAAGTGCGGAAGCAATTTCAGATGCCTTTATTCGCGTTGGCTTTGAGGTTGAAGAGATTATTGTGCAAGGTTCTGATCTAACGGGTCCTCTTGTAGTTGCAAAAGTTTTGGCGATTGAAGAGCTCACTGGAAACAAGAAACCAATCCGTTATGTTGAATTGGACTGTGGTGAGGACCAGAGTCGATTTGTTATATGCGGAGCTACAAATTTTGCGGTTGGAGATTTAGTTGTTGCGGCCCTTCCCGGAGCTGTACTTCCAGGAAATTTCGCCATCTCAGCCCGTGAAACTTATGGCAAAACAAGCAATGGAATGATTTGTTCGTCGCGCGAACTCGGACTAGGTGAAGAACATTCCGGAATTATTGTTCTTCCTGCGAATTCTCTCGACGTCGGTACAGATGCGATATCAGCCCTAGAAATCAACGATGTAATTTTTGATATCGCTGTAAACCCAGATCGTGGCTACGCATTAAGTATTCGCGGTTTAGCTCGCGAAATTGCCGGTGCTCTCAACTTGAAGTTTGTTGATCCAGTAGATGCGCTCAAAAAACTGGAATTCAAAAAGAGCGGTAATGGCGTTACACCCGTTCTAGAGGACGGTGCCTCGGTCTTTTATTTGCGAACTCTTTCAAATTACAAAGCAGATGCACTAACTCCGTTATGGATGTCGCGTCGTATCGAAAAAATGGGTATGCGCTCCATTTCACTTGCGGTCGATATTACGAATTATGTGATGTTGGAATTAGGTCAGCCATTACATGCATTTGATCGTTCCAAGATAAAGGGAAACCTGCGTATTGGAAGAGTCAAGAAAGACCAAAAATTCACAACGCTAGATGGCCAAGAAAGAAATATCTCACCTCAAGACCTTATGGTCATGGATGACAATGGTCCCTTGGCACTTGCAGGAACTATGGGTGGTTTGGATTCTGAAATCACGAATTCAACTACCGAACTTGCACTAGAAGCAGTTCGCTTTGATCCAATAGCAATTGCGAAAAATTCTCGACGTCACAAGTTGTCATCTGAGGCATCACGTCGATTAGAACGACATGTGGACTCATCTTTAGCCCAATATGCATCAGCGCGATTCGCTCA
>Ga0194060_10000417_pt1 | contig 30938 bp, 31 predicted proteins | sample SepL225m_MetaG_FD_163427 | JGI IMG/M metagenome (GOLD analysis project Ga0194060, IMG submission 163427) | Anoxic zone freshwater microbial communities from boreal shield lake in IISD Experimental Lakes Area, Ontario, Canada - Sep2016-L222-5m | ecosystem: Environmental > Aquatic > Freshwater >...
TTAGTATTTATGCAAAATATTCGTGGAGAAGGTGGGGATAAGAACGCATTCCCTATCGTGGGGGAGTTGCCCGCAAAAAATATTGATACTGGGCTTGGCCTAGAGCGAACCGCTGCCCTACTACAAGGTGTCGAAAACATATATGAAATTGATATAACAAAAATTATTCTAGACAAAGCATCTGCTTTAACTAAGGTTAAATATGGTAAGGATGAAAAATCTGATGTCTCACTTCGAGTAGTAGCTGATCACGCAAGAACTGCAATGATGTTAATTGGAGATGGCGTTACTCCTGGCAATGAGGGCCGTGGGTATGTGCTTCGTAGAATGATGAGAAGAACAATAAGAAATATGCGCTTGCTAGGCTCCCAAGATTTCGTAATGGGTGAGTTAATGAAGAGTTCAATTAAGGCAATGGGAGCACAGTATCCAGAGCTAGTAACTGGTTCAGATCGCATTCTTGCAATAGCTGAAGCTGAGGAAGATAGTTTTATCCAAACTCTAAAAAGCGGCACAACTATCTTTGATTTGGCTGCCACACAACTAAAAAGCGAAAAAAGTAAATCATTATCCGCAGATACCGTTTTCAAACTTCATGACACCTATGGGTTTCCATTTGACCTAACCCTTGAGATGGCACGTGAGCAAGGGCTAGGAGTAGATGAAGCAGGTTTTCGCAAGTTAATGAATGAACAGAGAGAAAGAGCCAAAGCTGACGCAAAGGCAAAGAAGAGTGGACACACAGATCTAACCGAATATCGTGTAATAGTTGATAAATCAGGCTCTTCAAAATTTGTTGGTTATGAAAATGTCTCGACGGAAGCAAAGATAACTGGAATTTTAGTGGATGGTAAAAGTGTTTCGGAAGCAAATATTGGTTCGGACATTGAAATAACTTTAGATCGCACACCATTTTATGCAGAAGGTGGGGGACAATTAGCTGACGGCGGAAAAATCAAATTAGCCAATGGGGCAGTAGTTAAAATCGATGATGTCCAGTCACCGTTACCAGGTTTAATTGTTCACAGAGGAAGCATTGTGAGTGGAGTAGTCAAAAATGGTTCTCAGGTTGTAGCTGACATTGATTTAGAACGTAGATTAGCAATATCTAGAGCACACACAGCAACGCATATGGTTCATAAAGCTTTCAGAGAAGCGCTAGGTGAAACTGCTACACAGGCAGGATCAGAGAACGCACCTGGTCGCTTTCGATTTGATTTTCCTTCCACGAGCGCTGTACCAGTCTCTGTATTAAATGATGTTGAAAGTCGTGTAAATGAATTGTTAATTGCCGATCTACAAGTTCATGCAGAAGTGATGTCACAAGATGCTGCCAGAGCAATGGGAGCGATGGCATTATTCGGCGAAAAATATGGAGATCAAGTGCGAGTAGTAAGTGTGGGTGACTGGGCTAAAGAGTTATGCGGAGGAACACATGTATCCCGTTCCGGCCAATTAGGTTTGGTAAAATTACTCTCAGAATCATCAATTGGTGCCGGAGTACGTCGCGTCGAAGCGCTGGTTGGCTATGACGCTTATCAGTTCCTTGCCAGAGAGCATGTTTTACTTAACTCCCTTACTGAAATAATCAAAGGTGCAAGAGCGGATGAATTACCCCAACGTATCTCAGAATTAGTTGAAAAAATGAAAGCAATGGATAAGGAGTTAGCCCTTGTTCGCTCTGCTAAAGCAATGGCAGCAGCTGCAGGTTTAGTCTCAAAAGCTAAACAAATTGGAAGTATTAATCTGATTATTGATCAATTAGAGAGCGAAATTGCAGTAGACGATATGAGATCGATCGCTGTTGGATTACGCGACAAAATTAAATCTGGTGTCGTAGTACTTTCAACTATTAATAGTGGCAAACCACTTTTAGTAGCTGCAGTATCTACTGATGCAATTAAATTAGGAATTAAAGCAGGGGAACTAATTAAAATTGGTTCTGCAGCCCTTGGCGGCGGAGGCGGCGGCAAGGATGATTTTGCGCAAGGTGGCGGTTTAGATTCTATGGCTCTTGCAAAGTCATTTGCTGAAATTACTAAGTTAATTAATGGGAAAGTCAATTAAGAATCGGGTTGATTATGAATGAGCCAATACCAATTGGGCAAAGAATTGGCTTTGACTATGGCGAAAAACGTATTGGTGTTGCAACATCAGATGCGCACTCAATTTTAGTCTCACCACATGCAACATTAGTAAACGATGACAAGTTGATGGATAAACTTTCAGAAATAATTACCGAGATTGATCCTATTTACATAGTAGTCGGAGATCCAAAAAATTTGTCTGGTAGGGACGGTGAAAAGTCAGTTTCAGCAAATGAATTTGGCAGTTTGGTAAAAAAATTATTTGCAGGTCCTGTTTATCTAGTAGATGAGCGTTTGACTACTAACACTGCTTACGCACAAATGAGAGAGATTGGTAAATCCGAAAAAGAAAGCAAGCATGTAATTGATCAAATAGCAGCAATTAATATTTTAGAAAGTGCGATATTGAGTGAGAAATCTGGTACTTCAGTTGGAAGACTTTTGTGAAGCGGATATTTGTACTACTTCTTAGTGGAGTGCTATTCACCTTCGCTGCATCACAGATTCACCGATCATTTTTGCTAAATGATTATTCTGCTGTCACTTCTGTTGAAAAAGTCGAAATTCTAATTGAACCTGGCGATACCGGTAATTTAATTGCACAAAAGCTTTATGAAAAAGGCGTAATTAAAGCGACCAAAGTTTTCTATAAGATTGCTTTAAACGATAGACGAGCTAAATCAATTTCACCTGGTATCCACGAGATTGATTTAAAAATATCAGCTAATTCTGCTTTGACGCAGTTATTAGATATAAAGCGAAATCGAGGCGCATTTGGATTTAACGAGGGATTAAGAAAGGCAGAGATACTTGATTTGCTATACAAATCAAAGTTAGTTACTGGGAAATTATCGTCATTCTTGAAGCCAGGTGCAAAATATAAAACAGATAATCTAGAGGGTTTTTTATTTCCCGCTCAGTATTCGTTCGCTCCTGGTACAACTGTTGATAATGCGATAACACAAATGATTGATCGATTTAATATTGCAGCCAAAAAAAGTAAAATTGATATTGGTTTAAATAATTTTTCACCTTATGAACTTGTTATAATTGCATCTATTCTTCAAGCAGAAGGTGATCCGCAAGATTTCACTAAGATTGCCCGCGTTATATATAATCGATTAAAAGTGGGGATGCCATTGCAAATGAATACCACTGTCGAGTATGCAGCTAATCTGCGTGGCAAAATACGCTTGCCATATAAGCATTTAGACATTAACTCTCGCTACAACACCTACAAGTTTCGTGGTCTACCGCCAGGACCAATTGGTAATCCAGGTGAGGCAGCGCTTAATGCAGCAGTAAATCCAGCGCTCGGGGACTGGCTCTACTTTGTTACTGTTAAACCTCAGGAAACTCGATTTACTAAATCATATGAAGAGTTCGTAATTTGGGCAAATGAATTCAAGGCTAATGAAAAGGCAGGTTTGTTTAAGTGATCAAGTTAGCGGTGGCTGGAACTCCAATTAGTCATTCACTTTCTCCATTACTACACTCGACTGCATATAAGTTAATTGAAGTTGATGCAGAATTTAAAAGTTCAGATATATCTGAAGATAAATTCGGTGAATATTATTTTGATTCAAAAAAATCAGGCTTCCGTGGTTTAGCACTGACAATGCCTCTTAAGGAGATTGCAGTTGGTTTTGTGGATCGAGTAGATCCAGTCGCAAAACAAATAAGCTCAGTGAACACAATTATTTTTGAGTCAACTGGAAGCATCGGATTGTCAACCGATTTACTTGCATTTAAGAATTTGCTTAAACCTTATTTTGGAAAGAAAATTGCGATTCTTGGAGCTGGAGGTACTGCCCGAGCTGCAATTGGTGCCTTACGAGGAAGTGGCAGTGAACTCTCTATTTTGACTCGATCAATGAATCGCCATGATCAGTTGCATGCCGCTGCAGTTGATTTAGATATTGAATTTTTGGATTGGCATCAATTTGAGCAGATCCAAGATCGAGATTTAATCATTTCTACCACGCCGGCTGGTGCTACTGATGGACTTTCAATAATTTCTACTAAAGCAGATTTCTTTGAGGTTATTTATCATCCATGGCCAACTGAATTAGCAAAGCGGTATCAAAATTTAGGGAGGCATGTAATTGGAGGATTATCACTTCTAGTCGAACAGGCACTATTTCAGATTAATTACTTTTCGCAAAAGGATTTTGATTTTGAATTAATGCGTAAAGAACTACTAAAGGTAGCAAATGCAGCTGTAAAGGGTTAATCCACAGGCCTGCTTTTAAAATGCTTATTTATTTATTATTAATAAATGGCAATAGAAATGTCTCTTTTAATACTTTTAACATGGATTGCAATTTATGACATCAAGTATCATCTAATTAGGAATATTGATCTTTTAATCTTGTCAGCACTGCTTATTCCTTACTATAAGAATTGGTCTATAGGAATGTGTAATCTTTTTTTCTATTTACTTATGAATCTAATTTTCCGGAAGAAAATTGGGTCAGGTGACATCAAGCTTTCTTTACTTATCGCCCTTCCTTTAGACTCACTTTCTGGACTGTTAAATGCAATATCTTTTACATGGATTCTTGGCGGCAGCTATTCACTGATTCATCGTTCCCACACCATCGCATTCGCACCATTTATGATCTATGGAACCTATTTAGCGAGACTTCTCTGAGACAATGATTGAATTGGCAACGAGATAAGTATCTAATCTGCGAGAATAATCCCCTCAAGATTGATGGGAGAGTGAAGTGCTTCGTTGGTTAACAGCGGGTGAGTCTCATGGGCCATCTCTGTCTACCATCATTGAAGGCATTCCGGCACATGTAATCATCACAAGTAAGGATATTGATTTAGATTTATCTCGCCGCAGGTTAGGTTTTGGTCGCGGAGCGAGACAAAATTTTGAAGCAGATAAAATTACAATTACTGGAGGAATTCGCCTTGGCATAACTCAAGGTGGTCCAATCGCTATTCAAATTGCAAATTCAGAGTGGCCTAAGTGGGAAAAGGTAATGAGCGCCGATCCAGTGCCAGAAAATGATATTAAAGATTTGGCTAGAAATGCTCCATTAACAAGACCACGTCCTGGCCATGCTGATTTGGTTGGAATGCAGAAATTTAATTTTTCTGATGCCAGACCAATATTAGAACGTGCGAGTGCCAGAGAGACTGCATCTAGAGTTGCTTTAGGTGCGGTTGCAAGAGCATTTTTAAAGCAATCTGTTGGTATAGAAATTCTTAGTCATGTGCTCTCAATCGGACAAGTTTCTGTTTCGGAAAACTATCAGCTACCTGAAATTTCAGATCGCGTTCGAATTGACGAAGATCCAGTTCGATGTGCTGACAAAAAAGTTAGCGAAGCCATTGTTAAGGAGATTGAGGCAGCTCATCGGGATGGCGATACCTTAGGTGGAGTGATTGAGGTTTTAGCTTATAACTTGCCACCCGGACTGGGTTCTCACACCCACTGGGATAAAAGATTGGATGCAAAATTAGCTGGAGCAATGATGGGAATTCAAGCAATAAAAGGTGTTGAGATTGGGGATGGCTTTACAACAGCTAAGCGACGAGGTTCTGTTGCGCATGACGAGATTGAAAAGAATTCAAAGGGTGCGATTAGTAGGCGAACAGATAGAGCTGGTGGTACTGAAGGTGGTATGAGTAATGGTGAGATATTACGAGTTAAAGTTGCTATGAAACCAATTTCGACTGTTCCCAAGGCTTTAGACACAATTGATGTTGCAACGGGAGAGCCAGCTAAAGCAATTAATCAGCGTTCAGATGTTTGTGCGGTTCCAGCCGCAGGTATTGTTGCCGAGGCAATGGCAGCACTTGTTCTTGCAGACGCCGTGCTAGAAAAATTCGGCGGTGATAGCGTGCAGGAAACAAAGCGAAATTTTGAAAATTATATTAGAACCTTAGAAATTAAGTAATGCTGCAAAAAATTGTATTAATTGGCCCTCCAGGCTCTGGTAAATCTTCTGTTGCTAATGCTTTATCAAAAGAACTATCTATGCCGTTTATTGATAGCGATTCTGAGATCGAGAAAATAGCAGGTAAGAAAATTTCTGAAATTTTTGTAGACGATGGGGAGCCCGTATTTCGCAGATTAGAGATCGAAACGGTTAATCATTTGCTTTCAGAATTCACTGGAATCATCGCATTAGGCGGAGGAGCTCCGATAAGTAAGGAGATTTATGAGCAATTAGAATTAGCTGATTACCCAATAGTGTTTATTGATGTTTCTATCTCTCAAGCAGCCAATCGAGTTGGCTTTAATAAAGATCGTCCGCTACTTCTTATAAACCCTCGCCAACAGTGGCTGAACCTAATGAATGACCGTCGGCCAGTTTACGAACATCTCGCCACGGAGGTCGTATCTTCAGATAATAAGAAACCAGCTGAAGTTGCGAAAATTATTAGCGAGAAACTAAAAAGCAAGCTATGAAGATTATAAATATAAAAGCTGAACGCAACTATAAGGTAGAAATAGGAGTTACGTTTTCTGAATCAATAAAGCAGATAAGCGCTTCGCATAACAAGGTTTTGTTGCTTGCTCCTGCTGTAATACTTAAACAGTTTAAAATAAAAGAAACTAAGAATTTATTTATCCTACAAACTCCAAATGGTGAGAATCAAAAAAGCATTAATTTTTTGAGCCAGATTTGGAGCAAAGCCGCTTTAGTTGGACTTAAAAGGTCTGACGCAATTATTGGATTCGGTGGCGGAGCTACTACTGATGTTGCTGGATTTGCGGCTGCTACATGGCTAAGAGGGATTAATTGGTATGCAATTCCAACCTCATTAGCAGGGATGGTTGATGCTGGCGTCGGTGGAAAAACTGGAATAAATTCTCCTGCTGGTAAAAATCTAATCGGATCGTTTTATTCGCCCTCAAAAGTCCTAATTGATCCAACACTTCTGCAAACATTGCCCGCTCGTGATATTTCAGCAGGAATGGCAGAGGTAATTAAGTGTGGTTTTATATCAGATTATAAGATTTTAAATCTAGCCCAAGAAGATGTTCTGGATTATCAGGAATTGATTGCTAGAGCCGTAAAGGTTAAGGCCGATGTTGTATCTAAGGACTTTAAAGAAAGTAAGTTACGAGAAATTCTTAATTACGGCCACACTTTAGGTCATGCGATTGAAAAAGACAGTAAATATAAATTGCGGCATGGAGAGGCCGTTAGCATTGGTATGGTGTTTGCAGCCGAGCTAAGTAAAGAGTTAGCTGGTTTATCTAGTGATGCTGTATTACTTCATCGTGAACTACTGAAGAATTTTAATTTACCAATTAGTTTTAGCAGAGGCAGGTGGAAGGCATTATCCAGCCTTTTGCTTCAGGATAAAAAAGTAAAGCAATCAAAGATCCGATTTATCGGTATTAGTAGAATTGGAAAACCGGTGTGGCTTGAGGACGTTTCGCTAAGCACGCTATCTAAGGTATATGAGAGAATAGCGAAGTGAAAATTCTAGTTTTAAATGGTCCGAACCTTTCCCGCCTAGATTTGCGCGAGAAGAGTTACTACGGGGATCTTGATTATCCTGCACTTAAAGAATCGATTGAATCAAAGGCAACTGCCCTTGGCATTGCTGTGGAAATCAAGCAGAGCGATAGCGAGAGCGAGCTAATAAGTTTTTTGCATGAAGCTGCAGACAAGAAACAGCCGGTAATTTTTAATCCAGCTGCTTTTACACATTATTCTTATGCGATCAGAGATGCAGTTATTATGCTTAAAGCTCCAATTATTGAGGTTCACCTGTCTAACCCTCTTTCTCGAGAAGAGTTTCGTCATACCTCAGTAATTAGTGGGGTAGTAAATGGCACAATTGCTGGCTTTGGTGTTGAAAGTTACTCTCTAGCGTTAATTGCAATGCAGAAGTTGCTTGGTTAACAAGGTAGGCTAGCCCAATAATTTTCTCTTAATTATCAGAGATCGATCAGTTGGATTGGAAAGCAATGGCTACTACAAATGACTTAAAGAATGGCATGACCTTAAATCTTGATGGTCAGCTTTGGAATGTTGTTGAGTTTCAGCATGTTAAGCCCGGTAAAGGTGGGGCTTTCGTAAGAACCAAAATGAAATCAGTGATGTCTGGAAAAGTTGTTGAAAAGACTTTCAATGCTGGCGTAAAAGTTGAGATTGCATCAGTAGAAAAACGAGATATGCAATATTTATATAAAGATGGTGAAGATTTTATGTTTATGGATTCAACTAACTATGATCAGATCAGAATTAGCAAAGAAACTGTAGGAGATGCGGTTGATTACATGCTTGAGAATGCTGATGCCATTGTCGCGATGCACGAAGGGAATCCACTTTTTATTGAATTACCAGCTTCGGTAGAGTTAAAAATTACCTATACCGAGCCAGGATTACAAGGTGATCGATCTTCAGGTGGAACAAAACCAGCAACAGTAGAGACAGGAATTACAATTCAAGTTCCACTTTTCATTAAGCAAGATGAAAAAGTTTTAGTGGATACTCGGACTGGTGCGTATCTAGGTCGAGCTAACTAAAAGTGTCTGCTCGCAGTAAAGCTCGTAAGCGAGCATTAGATTTTTTGTATGAAGCAGACATAAAAAAAGTTCTAGCATTGGAATTATTCCAAGCCCGTGGCGCTACAGAACTTTCCCAAGAACCTTATGTATTAACCCTAATTTCTGGAATTTCTGATCATATAAACAAAATTGATGAGCTCATAATTACATACGCACAAGGCTGGGACATGGATCGAATGCCTCCTATTGATCGAAATATTCTAAGAATTGCAATATATGAAATTCTTTGGGCCGATGATATTGATCTACAAGTAGCATGTGATGAAGCAGTTGAATTGGCAAAATCATTATCAACAGATGAATCCTCTGGCTATATAAATGGCGTGCTGGGCCGAATTATTAAGCTAAAGGATTCAATCGCAATTTAAGTTTTTACCAGCCCTAGTTTTTCTAGCTGTTCTAATACGCTATTCTCATTTTGTTGGAGCAGCATCGCCAGAAATTGCAGATCATTGGCGCGTACGCTTAAAATTTGACCATTCCAATCCTTACGCCGATTAGCAATGGCGTTTGTAAACTTTTTTACAATTAATGAGAATGGACTTTGTTCATTTGAAAGCCTTCCCAAGTCGATAGCTAAGTTGCTCATTTGTATTGGAAGGGGGCTATCTGGGAAAAGCTCTGCAACAGGTACTTGGTAGAACTCCATTAGTGAGATTGCTTTTTTAAGCGAGATTGCCCGGTCCGCCCTTTCATATGAACCAATTACAACCGCTTTCCACTTGCCATTTGAGTATCGCTCCACGTCTTGCAAGCTCCACCCTTTTGATTTTCTTATTAGTCTCAATCGTTCTGCTGGGTCATTTTTATTCATAGCGGCAGGCTAGCCACACCAGAGTTTTGGTGATTTTAGATATCCACAGATCCTCTGCTAACATACGTCGATTCCTTTAACGATCCGTCCAGAGAGGCGGCGAAGGAGAAGTAAATGGGTATTTTGTTATCTAGCAGCGACATTGATCGCGCTATTAAACGCATTTCACATGAAATAGTCGAACATAACCAAGGCGTTGGTAATTTGGTCTTAATGGGCATTCCTACTCGTGGCGCCTACCTGGCCGAACGAATATCTAAATTTATTACTGAAATTGAAGGACCGATCTCAACTGGAGTCCTGGATATAACTCTACATAGGGATGATTTACGGCTTCGCCCACCAAAGCCACTTTTACCTACCAAAATTCCTTCAGGGGGAATTGAAGGCAAGGATTTAGTCCTAGTTGATGATGTGCTTTTCTCTGGTCGGACGATTCGGGCTGCATTAGATGCAATCGGTGAAATAGGTAGACCAAGGACTGTTCAATTAGCGGTACTCGTTGATCGAGGTCATAGAGAACTACCTATTCGGGCAGATTATGTTGGAAAGAATATTCCAACCGCAAAGAGTGAGAACGTAAAGGTTCACCTTGCCGAGTATGACGGGGAAGATCTTGTGGAGTTGATTAAATGATTACTGGCCACCTTCTTTCAGCTGCTGATCTTTCAAAGGATGAGGCGCTTAATTTGCTAGCAACAGCTAAGGAGCTGGCTGCAATCACAGATGGGCCAAACAAAAAGCTACCAACGCTACGTGGTAAAACAGTTGTAAATTTGTTTTTTGAAGATTCGACAAGAACTCGAATTAGCTTTGAAACTGCTGCTAAACGTTTATCTGCGGATGTGATCAATTTTTCCGCAAAAGGATCTTCTGTCAGCAAGGGTGAAAGTTTGAAAGATACAGCCCAAACATTACAGGCGATGGGCGCGGATGCTGTGGTAATTAGGCATGGTAGTAGCGGTGCAGCCAAGCGTCTTGCTGATACTCAATGGATTCAAGCTGCAGTTATAAATGCTGGAGATGGCACACATGAACACCCAACGCAGGCTTTACTTGATGCCTTTACAATTAAACAACATCTTCGGGCGAAAGAATCAGATTTGTCTGGAGTTAAAGTTCTAATTGTCGGAGACATACTTCACTCGAGAGTAGCTCGTAGCAATATTTTACTTTTAAGCAAACTTGGGGCAGAAATTGTTTTAGTAGCTCCACCAACGCTTCTGCCAGTCGGAATTGATAAATGGCCGGTTAAGATTTCATATGATTTAGATAGCGAGATTGGAGAGTGTGATGTTGTAATGATGTTGCGCATTCAATTAGAACGAATGGCGGATTCTTTCTTTCCAACCGAGCGAGAGTACTCCAGGAGATATGGTCTTAATTCAGCACGCTTAGCAAAGCTTAAAAAGAATTCAATTGTTATGCATCCTGGTCCAATGAATCGCGGGCTTGAAATATCTGCAGATAGTGCAGATGATCTTAAGTCCGTAATTGTTGATCAAGTAAAAAATGGTGTTGCGGTAAGGATGGCAATCTTATATGAACTACTTGGCGGCGCACCGATCGGAGATAGCAAATGATTAATATTAGTAATGCCAAATTAGCCGATGGCAGTGTGGTTGACGTTGAAATTGATAATGATTTAATTTCAAAAGTTACTAAATCATCAGGGACTGTTAGTAATGGTTCAATTGATGCAACTGGGCAAATTTTATTGCCAGGTTTAGTTGATCTTCACACACATTTGCGAGAACCAGGGCGGGAAGACGCAGAGACTGTACTTACCGGCTCTTATGCAGCAGCAGCAGGTGGCTACACAGCGATTTCATCGATGGCAAATACCTATCCGGTAGCTGACACCGCTGGAGTTGTTGAGCAGATATATCGGCTAGGTAAAGATGCAGGTCTATGTGATGTCAATCCAATCGGTGCTGTAACTAAGGGATTAAGTGGTGAGCAGCTTGCCGAGCTTGGTGCAATGGCAGATTCGATAGCGAGAGTACGGATATTTAGTGATGATGGTAAGTGTGTATCTGACCCATTAATAATGAGAAGAGCTCTTGAGTACGTTAAAACCTTCAATGGCATAATCGCTCAGCATGCACAGGAGCCAAGATTAACAATCAATGCCCAGATGAATGAAGGCAGCGTATCTTCTCGAATTGGATTACCTGGATGGCCCGCCATCGCTGAAGAATCAATAATTGCAAGAGATATTTTATTGGCTGAGCATGTGCAATCAAGGTTACACATCTGTCATTTAACCACTGCAGGCGGAGTAGAGCTTGTCCGATGGGCTAAAAAACGTGGTATTAATGTAACTGCAGAAGTTACCCCACACCACCTATTGTTAACTGATGAGTTAGTTGAGAACTACGATCCAATCTATAAAGTAAACCCACCACTTCGAACTGAAAAAGATGTGATGGCGTTAAGAGAGGGTTTAGCCGAAGGTGTGATTGATATTGTCGCAACAGATCATGCCCCTCATCCAGAGGAGGATAAAGATTGCGAGTGGCAGGCAGCAGCTTTCGGAATGGTAGGGCTCGAGACCTCACTCTCAGTTGTAATTAAAACAATGATCGAAAGTAAAATGCTAGATTGGTCACAATTAGTTGATCGTATGTCTATAAGGCCAGCGCAGATTGCCGGCTATAAAACTCAGGGGCAAAGTATTCAAGCAGGAAGCGTGGCAAACTTACTATTATTGGATCCAAGCGCTTCATGGCAGGTGGATAGAAGTAAATTGAAATCAAAGAGCAGGAATACACCTTTTCACGGGATGACGCTGCCTGGAGTTATCTCACATGTTATATATAACGGTAAACAAACAGTGATTGCGGGTAGAGTTTTAAATATGGATGGCGACAAAAATGGATAATAAATCACCTGCCTACCTTGTACTAGATGATGGTCGTATTTTTGAAGGCTTTTCATGGGCTAAAGAGGGTGAAACGTTTGGCGAAGCAGTTTTTTCAACTGGCATGACTGGGTATCAAGAAACTCTGACTGACCCTTCTTATCATAAGCAAATTGTTGTCATGACAGCTCCACATATAGGTAATACCGGTGTAAATAGGAGTGATGAAGAATCAAAGAAGATATGGGTTGCTGGTTTTGTAGTCAGAAATCCCTCACCAATAGCAAGTAATTGGCGCAGTGAAAAATCTTTAGAGCAAGAGTTAATTGATTCTGGTGTTGTAGGTATTCAAGGAGTCGATACGCGAGCAATTACTAGACATTTGCGCGATAGAGGCGCGATGAGAGTTGGAATTTTCAGCAACACTACATTGTCTAGAGAAGAAATGGTTGTACGTGTTCGCAAAACAGCTCCAATGAGTGGATCATTTCTTGCTGCTGATGTGACTACCAAAGAAACTTATATCGTAAATCCACCTAAAGGTGTAGAAACTAAATTTAAAGTTGCAGCTATTGATTTGGGAATTAAAGGTGCCACGCCAAAAGCGATGGCTAGCCTAGGAATACAAGTTCATGTTATGCCTCTGAACACGACACTGTCTCAGATCAAGTCTCTTAATGTGGATGGTGTATTCCTTTCAAACGGTCCTGGTGATCCAGCTGCAATGGTTGATGTTGTTGAGCTGGTGAGAAGTATTTTGTTAGAGCAGATTCCATTCTTTGGTATCTGCTTTGGTCATCAGATACTAGGTCGAGCGTTGGGGTTTGAAACATATAAATTACCATTTGGTCATCGCGGCATAAACCAACCAGTAATTGATTTAACTACTGGCAAAGTTGAAATAACCGCACACAACCATGGCTTTGCCGTAGCAGCTCCTAAAGAGAATAAATTTAAGACAGTTTATGGAAATGGTCGCGTTAGTCATTTATCACTTAATGATTCAGTAGTTGAAGGCTTAGAGATGATTTCGGTACCTGCATTTTCTGTTCAGTACCACCCAGAATCTGCTGCTGGCCCACATGATGCTGCATACTTATTTGAAAGATTTGTAAAGCTAATGCACGATTCAAAGTTAAGTACCAGGGAAATAAATGCCTAGAGATAATTCAATTAAGAGTGTATTAGTAATTGGTAGCGGTCCAATTGTTATCGGTCAGGCATGCGAGTTTGATTACTCCGGAACACAAGCATGTCGAGTACTTCGAAGTGAAGGAATTCGTGTAATCCTAATTAATTCAAACCCGGCAACAATTATGACTGATCCAGAGTTTGCTGATGCAACATATATCGAACCAATTACTCCAGAGGTTATTGAAAAAATTCTTGAAAAAGAGCGACCAAGTGCAGTTTTAGCGACTTTGGGAGGACAGACAGCTTTAAACGCTGCAATGGCTCTGTATGAGAGAGGTTCATTTGAGAAATATGGAACAAAATTAATAGGCGCAGATATTGAGGCAATTAAAAGAGGTGAAGACAGGGAGATTTTCAAAAAAATCGTTGCCACTATAGGCGGTCAATCAGCAAAATCAAAGATATGTCACACAATGCAAGATTGCTTGGTAGCGGCAAAAGAGCTTAATTACCCAGTTGTTGTCAGGCCTTCTTTCACAATGGGTGGACTTGGGTCTGGAATTGCTTATAACGAAGCGGATCTTAACCAGATTGCCGGTGCTGGATTACGGCATAGCCCAACTACCGAAGTTTTACTTGAAGAATCAATAATTGGCTGGAAAGAGTATGAACTAGAAGTAATGCGCGATCATAAAGACAATGTTGTAATCGTTTGCAGTATTGAAAACGTTGACCCTATGGGAGTTCACACGGGTGATTCGATAACAGTAGCGCCAGCAATGACTCTCACAGATGTGGAGTATCAAAAGCTTCGAGATCTATCTATTGCGATAATCAGAGAGGTTGGTGTTGCAACTGGTGGATGTAACATTCAGTTCGCCGTTAATCCGCATGACGGTCGAATTATCGTGATTGAAATGAATCCTAGAGTTTCAAGGTCATCAGCACTTGCGTCAAAGGCTACGGGCTTTCCGATAGCAAAAATTGCAACAAAATTGGCCATTGGTTATACCTTGGATGAAATTCAGAATGATATTACTAAATCTACACCTGCTTCTTTTGAGCCATCACTAGATTATGTAGTTGTTAAAGTTCCTAGATTTGCATTTGAAAAGTTCCCAGAGGCAGATACTCGCTTAACTACCACTATGAAAAGTGTCGGTGAGGCTATGGCGATTGGTCGAAGCTTTCCTGAAGCTCTTCAGAAAGCATTGCGTTCGCTAGAGAAAGCTGGTGCAAGCTTTAGCTGGAAAGATGCAAATCTAGATGTGCTCATGAAGCAGATATCTACTCCAACTGAATTTAGATTGCAGCAGGTGCAACTGGCGATGCATTTAGGTGCCAGTGTCGATCAAGTTCATCAGGAAACTAAAATTGATAAGTGGTTTCTTGAACAAATAAATTTAATTAATCAGAAAGCAAGCGAAATATCAGTCTCTGCTAATTATGGAAAAGCACTGATAAAGTCAGCAAAAATGATGGGATTTTCCGATTTACAAATTGCAGAATTACGAGGCATAACTGAGGCTGAAGTTAAGCTTGCTCGAGTTAACTTTAATATTCACCCTGTCTATAAAACAGTAGATACTTGTGCGGGTGAGTTTGCGGCATTAACACCTTATTACTACTCATCTTATGACGAAGAGAGTGAAGTGTTAAAGCGAGAGAAAGAAGCTGTCATAATTTTAGGAAGTGGTCCAAATCGTATTGGACAGGGAATTGAGTTTGATTATTCATGTGTTCACGCTTCATTTGCGCTACGAAATGCTGGATATGAAACGATTATGGTGAATTGCAATCCAGAGACGGTATCAACTGATTACGACACCTCTGATCGACTTTATTTCGAGCCATTAACACTGGAGGATGTTTTAGAGGTAATAGCAGCTGAAATCGCTGCTGGTCCTGTGCTTGGAGTAATTGTGCAACTTGGTGGCCAAACGCCACTTGGGCTTGCACGAGGCCTAAAAGAAGCAGGGATAAAGATTCTTGGTACATCTCCAGAGGCTATTGATTTAGCAGAGGAGCGAGGAGCCTTTGGTGAAATTTTAAAGAATAATAATTTACTTGCACCAAATTTTGGAATGGCTAATTCATATGAAGAGGCAGCAAAAATTGGTAATGAGATTGGTTACCCAGTTTTAGTCCGGCCATCATATGTATTAGGTGGCAGAGGAATGGAGATTGTTTACGATGAAATTTCCCTTAAGGGTTTTATTGAAAAAGCTACCGCGATTACACCTAATCACCCGGTTCTGATTGATAAGTTCTTAGATGATGCAATTGAAATTGATGTGGATGCTTTGTATGACGGAACAGACCTTTACCTAGCAGGCGTAATGGAACATATTGAAGAGGCTGGAGTGCATTCAGGTGACTCAGCATGCGTTTTACCAAGTATTTCACTTACAAAAGAGTTGCTTATTGAAATTAGATTAGCTACTGAGAAAATTGCTAAAGATGTCGGTGTTAGGGGATTAATAAATATTCAATTTGCAATTAGTGGCTCGCCGCAGAAATTATATGTGTTAGAGGCCAATCCAAGAGCATCTCGCACTGTTCCATTTGTTGCCAAGGCCACTGGGGTTCAGTTAGCTAAAGCTGCAGCTTTGATCTCGGTTGGTTTACTGATTAGCGATCTACGAGTAAGTGGCGTCCTTCCGAAGAACGGTGATGGAAAGGCTAACGGTGTATCTGTAAAGGAAGCAGTACTTCCATTTAATCGTTTCCGCAGAGTTGATGGCACAGGAGTTGATTCGGTACTCGGACCTGAAATGAAATCAACTGGAGAAGTGATGGGAATTGCAAATAATTTTGGGCTTGCTTTTGCTAAAAGCCAGACCGCTGCATTTGGACCACTTCCAAAATCTGGAGCAGTATTTATTTCGCTGTCACAAAGAGATAAAGAATCTGGTTGGCGGGCGGCTCGCGAATTGCACCAAATGGGATTTAAGATTTATAGCACAGCAGGAACAAACCAATTTCTGAGCAGTAAGGATGTCCCATCAGAACTTGTCAGAAAAAATTCAGATCCTAAATCAGATCAATTATCAGCAAATGATGTGATCACAAAAGGGCTAGTACAGCTTGTGATTAATACTCCACTCGGTCGCGGCTCGAGGCAGGATGGTTTTTTAATTAGAACTGCAGCTATTTCTCGAGCTGTTTCATGTATAACTACTGTGCCAGGATTTAGAGCAGCTGTTGCAGGTATTGCAGCACTACAGAAAAATGATTTTGACATTAAATCTTTGCAAGAGTGGATGAAGTCATGAACCCACAGAAGATAAATAAATCCGCTGTTCAAATTGAGGCAGAATTACTTAGTAATAAAAAAGTTGGTCCATATCACCATATGGTATTTGCTGTTGGACAGATGGCAGCATTTTGTAAGCCTGGAAATTTTGTTGCGATCTCGGTAGGTGGTGCCCAGTCATCTCTTGTACTGCGTAGGGCATTTGCGATATATCGAGCATTAGATAAAGGGCCAATGGGTGGCAGTGTTGAATTGGTAATCGCACCTCATGGTGAAGGCAGTAAATGGTTATGTGGAAGAAGTGTTGGCGATTTTGTTGACCTAGTCGGTCCTCTCGGAACATCCTTTGGAATTCCAACTGTAAATGCAAATACGATGTTAATAGGCGGAGGTTATGGTTCTGCGCCACTATTTGCATTAGCAGAGGTTTTAAAAAACCGCGGCTGCCGAGTAGATATGGTGCTTGGTGCTAGTACTGCCAATAAAATTTATGCACCACTTGAAGGAAAACGAAGTGTCTCATCATTAACACTAACTACTGATGATGGAACTGCTGGTATTCATGGGCAAATTAGCGAGGCAATTCCAAGATTAATTCGAGAATTTGGTACTGAAGTGATTTATTCTTGCGGACCGATGGGGATGTTGTCTGCAATTGCAAAGATTGCAGAGGAGTTTGAAATTTCCCATCAATGTTCAGTTGAAGAATCAATGGCCTGTGGAATTGGTGTTTGTATGACTTGCGTCGTTCCAATTAAGCATGAAGATGGCATAAAAATGGTGCGAACCTGTATTGATGGTCCAGTAATGGATGGCTCAGAAATTATCTGGGATCGCAAATCAGTTTTGGATGTGTTGTAGAGATGAGCGCTTTAGATTTTTCAACAAAAATTGGAAGTAAGAGATTTTCTAACCCGATTTTTACTGCAAGTGGTTGTGCCAGCTCTGGTAGTGAACTTGCTCAATTTTTACCATTAAATGAAATTGGCGCGATTGTAACTAAATCGATTATGACTAAACCACGTACTGGCCGTGCAACTCCACGTATGGCTGAAACTCCAAGTGGAATGCTTAACTCGATTGGTTTGCAAGGTCCAGGTATCGACACTTTTTTAGAAGTAGATATTCCTTGGCTTGTTTCTCAACAGGCAAAAATAATTGTTTCAATAGCTGGAGAGACAGTGGATGAGTATGGAGTATTAGCTCGTAGATTAAGAGCGGTTAATGGAATAAGTGCGGTAGAGGTAAATATTTCATGCCCAAATGTGGAAAATCGCGGGCAGGTTTTTGCCTGTCATACAGACACTGCTGCCGCAGTAATTGAAGCGGTGCGTCGAAATATTGGGGGCGAATTGCCAATAGTGGCGAAATTATCACCAGATGTTACTGACATTGTAGAGATTGCCCGATCAGTAATTAATGCAGGTGTAGATGGATTAGCATTAATTAACACACTTCTAGGTATGGTAATTGATACAAATACGATGAAACCAAAATTAGCAGGTAAAACTGGGGGATTGTCAGGTCCGGCAATTAGACCAGTTGCTGTTCGTGCCATTTACCAAGTTCATCAAGCTTTTCCCAACACACCAATTGTCGGAATGGGTGGAGTAGCTTCTGGTCGGGATGCTTTCGAATTAATTTTGGCGGGTGCAAGTGCAGTTTCTGTTGGTACTGCAACCTTTGGCGATCCAACTGCTGTAATAAAGATCAAGAATCAATTATCTGAATTACTTACTCAAAGGAATTTCGATAATTTTCGTGATGCCATTGGTTTTGCGCATAGGGGAGTTTAGGCATGCTGCCAATAATTCTTGCACTTGATACAAAGGAAATTGAACAAGCAAAAGCATGGATTAGGGCTTCAAGTAATTCGATTAACCATTTTAAAATTGGACTTGAGTTTTATTTGAAACATGGATCAGAAGGTATAAAAAAATTACAAAATGATGATGAGTTGGAACTGTTTCTAGATCTTAAACTCTATGACATACCTAATACTGTTAAAGGGGCTGTTGAATCGGTTGCCGCTTTATCGCCAAAGTTTCTGACTGTTCACGCAAGTGGTGGGGAAAAAATGATAAAAGCTGCAGTAAATGCACTGCCAAACGGATCAATTACTGGTGTAACAGTTTTGACATCGTTTAGTGAGGATGATTTTTCAAAAATTGGCTTGAAATCAAATATAAGCGAGACCAGTAAAAACTGGGCACAAATTGCATTATCTGCCGGTGCCACATCCTTAGTTTGTTCACCTTTTGAAGCTTCAGAGCTTAGGAAACTTTCAAACACTGCTGTTCTTATAACCCCTGGAGTAAGAGTTGAGGGTGATGACAATGCAGATCAGGTTAGGGTGATGACGCCAAAGGGCGCCTTAAGCGAGGGTGCCAATTTTGTAGTGATTGGCAGATCAATTACTAGTTTATGGGATGTATCAGACAAGAAGATGCGTGAGAAGATAGATCAAATCGCCAGATCATTGGAATAAAAGTGCAACCACCACGATTAAGTCGCCGCTCTCGGCGGAAGGCTGGGGAAAAAGCGGTAAGAGCGCGCCAGGAGCGGGCCAAAGTAAAGGAGCAGATTGCTTCTGGGGAGATATTCTTCTTTGACTTATTTAAAGATGAGCGTAAATCAATTGCTCGAATGAAGCTAATGGATCTGATTCAATCCGTTCCTGGAATTGGTCCAAACCGTGCAGAGATTATTTTTGAAAGAACAAAGATCTCGCCATCACGTAGAATTGGCGGTGTCGGGCACCGACAAATTGAACTATTAAGGCAGGAGTTTCTTTTGATAAAAAACTCACGCCAATATGGAAAGTTATTGGTTGTTTCTGGGCCAAGTGGTGTTGGTAAAAGTACGATCACAAATCGACTGCGGGGTGATGATCGCTTCTGGATATCTATCTCTGCAACAACTCGAGCCAAGCGGACAGGTGAAGTAGATGGTATTGATTATCATTTTGTTTCTGAGGATAAATTCAATCAAATGATTACAGAAAATGAGTTTTTGGAATGGGCAGAGTTTGCCGGATCAAAATATGGAACACCAAAGAAGGCGGTTAATGAGGCGCTGCAGAACGGTAAAAATGTCATATTGGAAATTGAGTTAAATGGAGCAAGGCAGGTACGAAAAAATACCAAAACTGCTATTTTAATTTTTGTTGAGCCGCCTTCCTGGGAAGAGCTGACTAATAGGCTAATTAATAGAGGAACTGAATCAGAACAATCCACACAGGCAAGGCTAGATAGGGCAAAAGAGGAGCTCTCGGCTTCGTCGGAGTTTGATTATGTTGTGATAAATCATCAAGTAGAGCAATCAGTGGCTGAACTGGTATCTTTAGCCCTTCGTTAATCCACATTTTGAAGGGCCTTTTTGATGAGCAATCAAGCACTTGATGGAATTACTAATCCTCCTATCGACGCACTATTAGAGAAAGCTGGATCTAAGTACAGCTTAGTTTTATATGCCGCTAAGCGCGCTCGTCAGATTAATGCTTATTACTCACAACTAGGTGAGGGATTACTTGAATATGTTGGTCCACTAGTTGAAACATATGTGCATGAGAAACCACTTTCAATTGCGCTACGTGAAATTAATGAAGGCTTGCTAACAATCGAAAACTTAGAACCAAAGTCTGCGGATACAGTTAACTAAAAATTTGCCATGTTTCCCCGTGGTCGCAAAATATTACTTGGCGTAGCTGGCGGTATATCAGCATATAAATCATGTGACCTACTTCGTCGTCTACAGGATGAAGGCTTTATTGTTGATGTAGTACCAACTGCTGCGAGTCTGAACTTTGTTGGTAAAGCCACTTGGGAAGCACTCTCTGGTCGCAAAGTTATTACAGATTTTTGGAGTGATGTTGAAAGTGTTCCACATATCTCTATGGCAAAGGAAAATGATTTAATTGTCATAGCTCCAACTACTGCTGACCTATTAGCAAAGCTCGCCAGTGGTCGTGCCGATGACTTGCTGACAAATATTGTTTTAGCCTCAACTGCGCCAAAGATACTTGTTCCGGCGATGCATCCTGAGATGTGGTTAAACAGTGCAACTGTGGAAAATGTAAAGATTTTGCAGCAACGAGGTTTTTTCGTAATCCAGCCAGGCGAAGGTCGAATGACAGGTTCAGATATCGGTGTTGGAAGATATCCAGATAGTATGAATATTATTACCGAGATTAATAAAGTCATCCTGCAATCAGCTGACTTAGTAGGAAAGCGAATACTCATTACAGCAGGTGGAACAAGAGAGCCTATTGATCCAATTAGGTTTATTGGAAATCGTTCTTCAGGTAAACAAGGTTTCGCATTAGCAGCAGCAGCAGCTAGTAGGGGAGCGCAGGTCCATTTAGTTACCGCTAATACAGATCTACCATTGATTGAAGGAATTACTACAACTCACGTAGAAACCGCAGCACAAATGTCTGCAGTGCTAGAGATTGAATTCCCGCATTCAGATGCCTTGATTATGAGTGCTGCAGTTGCGGATGCGAAAGTCTCTAACTACTCCGATATCAAAATTAAGAAAGAATCACTAGATCGAGTTGAGTTGCAAAAAAATCCCGATATTCTTAAATCACTTGCAAGTGGCAAAAAGCCCGGCCAGGTTATAATTGGGTTTGCCGCTGAAACATCAGCAGATTTCGAATCACTCGAAAAAAGCGGGCATGCCAAATTAGCTAGTAAATCGCTAGATTTTATTTATGTTAATAATGTCTCAGATGGTGCAATTTTCGGGAGTAATCACACCCAGGGATTGATTATTGACAGCCAATTAAAAGTGATTAAAGTTCCAGAAATATCTAAGGACACGCTCTCGGATATATTGCTTGATCAATTAGCAAGTAAGTTAGGTTAGGACCATGAACAATAGACTTTTTACATCTGAATCTGTTACAGAGGGACACCCAGACAAGATTGCAGATCAAATCTCTGATGCAATTTTAGATTCGCTTTTAAGTCAGGACACGAAAAGTAGAGTGGCTGTTGAAACATTGATTACAACTGGACAGGTACATGTTGCCGGCGAAGTAACTACTAATGGCTATGCCGATGTAATGAGTATTGTCAGAGACACAGTGCTGGAAATCGGCTATGACTCATCAGAGAAAGGTTTTGATGGGAACAGTTGCGGTGTATCTATATCTATTGGGCAGCAGTCTCAAGATATTGCACAAGGCGTGAATGATGCTTTTGAAAGCAGGGTTTCTTCGTCTGTCGATCCGTTGGATCTGCAAGGAGCAGGTGATCAAGGTTTGATGTTTGGTTATGCATGTAATGACACTCCAGAACTCATGCCACTTCCTATTTCGTTAGCTCATAAATTGGCCCAACAACTTACAAAGGTGCGAAAAGATGGCACCATTCCATATCTAAGACCGGATGGAAAAACTCAGGTAACAATCGAGTATCAGGGTGATAAAGCTGTAGCTTTAAATACAATCGTTATATCCTCACAACATGCTCCAGATGTTGATCTTGAAAAGAAAATGGCGCCAGAGGTTAAGAAGTTTGTTATCGATCCAATTCTTAAAGAACTTAAAATTGATGCCAATAACGTAAAGTTTTTAATTAATCCGACTGGTCGGTTTGTGATCGGTGGGCCAATGGGTGATGCTGGTTTAACCGGTCGAAAAATTATTGTAGATACTTATGGCGGAATGGCAAGACATGGTGGAGGTGCCTTTTCCGGTAAAGATCCATCTAAGGTTGATAGATCTGCAGCGTACGCAATGAGATGGGTCGCAAAGAACGTAGTAGCGGCAGGACTTGCAGATCGTTGCGAAGTACAGGTTGCCTATGCGATTGGTAAAGCACAACCCGTTGGTCTTTTTATTGAAACTTTTGGTACTGAAAAATTTGATACAGTTAAAATTGCTAATGCCGTGAATGAGGTTTTTGATTTAAGACCGGCTGCAATCATTCGTGACTTAAATTTACTTCGTCCCATCTATGGTAAAACTGCTGCATATGGCCATTTTGGCAGAGAGTTAGCAGATTTTACGTGGGAGAAAACGGACCGCGCTCAAGATCTAAAATCATTAGTTAACTAAGCAGTGGTTGCACCTCTTAAGTTAAGGCAACAGAAATCATCTAATTTATTTCAAGCAGAGGTTGTAGCTTCAGAGAAGCTTCCAGTTGCAAGTGTTTTAGTTGATACACCAGTCTCTCATCTGGAAGGAATATATGATTATTTAGTACCAGAGCATCTACATGAAACCGCAATTTTTGGCACTAAAGTTTTGATTGATTTTGGTAAATCTACTACTGAGGGATTGATCATTGGCCGGAAATCTGAAAGTGAGCAGCCAGGTAAGTTAAAATCTATTATCAGTGTTTCATCACCTAGTGGATTAGTTACTCAAGAGTTGATAACTCACATTGAGCAAGTACGAAATCGTTTTGGTGGTGGACTTTGGAATTTAATTAAATCTGCTGTACCAGCCAGAGTACTAAAGGAAGAAAAAAATAGAGCTACTATTGCTGAGAGTAGCAATCTCGATGGATATGTTTCACCAGAATTGCAAGAATTAATCGGTCGGTCTGATTATGGACAACTTATTCATCCAAATAGAATTAAATGGGCCATTAATTTCCCATATTCAAAAGATCCAGTTTGGTTCCTGCTTGAATTAATAAAGGTGCGCTCACAAATAGGTCAGGTACTTGTTCTAGTACCTGACGAGAAGGATTTAAGATTGTTATCAACTTCTTTAGCTAAAGATTTTAAGGATAGTCTTCTAGAAGTAGGTTCGCACTTGAGTAAAAATCTTAGATATAGGAATTTCTTAATTGCAAAATTCATGTCACCTCGGGTTATAATTTCAACACGGAGTGGAGCGTTTACCCCACTTTCATCCGGCGCTACAGTGATTGTTTTATCCGACTTAGACCAATCTCATTATGAACTACACGCACCTGGCTGGAATACTAGAGATGTAACATTGTTGCGAGATGCAAGTACTTCACTGATGTTTATTTCACCCTCCCACTCACTTGAGATTTCAAGATTAATTGAGATTGGCTGGTTAGAAAGAAAGAATTATCGAGTTAAAAATGGATACAAATTCTCTACTAATGAAAAAGGTAATTCTAATATTCTGCCGATTAAGAGAGGTTTAGAAAGTGGAAGTGTTTTAATTTCGGTCGCTGAAAAAGGCTATGCAAATCTTTTTCTTTGCTCAAGGTGCAGAAATACGGCTAGTTGCGATTGCGGTGGCAAACTACAGATTGATGGTCAAAAGAAGATTCCAAAGTGCTATTTGTGTCTTAAAAATTATCCAAACTGGAAATGTATGTTTTGCTCTGACAATAGACCGTTTGTGATATCTAAAGGAATTGACAGAACCGCTGAAGAGATTGGTAAGGCAATTCCAAAGGTGCCAATTTTGATTTCATCTGGGAATAAGCAAATCACAGAACTTCCTAGCGGAAAATTTATTGTTATCGCAACTGCTGGTTCTGAACCGTCAGCAAACTATGCAGCGGTTGTAATGCTTGATGGCGAGAAGGTATTCAATCGACCATCACTTAGAGCAGAAGAGATCGCAAAATTTAATTGGTTTTCCCTACTTAGCAAGGCTTCTGTTAATGCTGAAATTTTTCTTTCTTTACCCAATCATCATCCTGTTGTTCAGGCAATGCTGAGAACAGATTCCTCTTCTGCCTCAATGTATGAATTAAACTCTAGAAAATTGGCAAAGCTTCCACCGTATTATCGTGTCGCTGTTGTATCTGGAGATAAGGCGGAGATATCAAAATTTGCAGAGAATCTAAGAAGCGAAAAGAATAATTACGAGATTACTGGGCCAGTAGAAATAGATAATTTTCAAAGTAAAATACTAATAAGGGTGGAATTGCAAGAAGCTCAGGTACTTGTCGATCTAATGGATGATATTACAAAGGTTCAGGGTGTTAAATCTAAAAGAATCTTTAATGTCAGGTTAGATCCCTTTGATCTTTAAGGCTAACACTCAAGTATCATAAGCACATGGCAATTCAACCGATAAGGCTATTTGGTGATCCGGTCCTTGTAACACCGGCAACTGAAGTTATTGATTTCGATAAAGAATTGCGCCAATTGGTCGCAGATTTAACTGAGACCATGCAAGCCGCTCCAGGTGCTGGACTTGCTGCCCCACAAATCGGGGTACCGCTTCGAGTTTTTGTTTGGGATATTGATGATGAAATTGGTCATCTGATTAATCCAACACTGGATTTAAGTTCTGAAATGCAAGAGGGCGAAGAAGGCTGCTTGTCATTTCCTAACCTCGTTTATGAAACTCCCAGAGCTTTCAGAGCTGTTGCTAAAGGATTTAATTTGCATGGTGAGCCAGTAGTTGTAGAGGGTACTGAGTTATTAGCTCGATGCCTTCAACACGAAACAGATCATCTAAACGGCGTGCTATTTATTGATCGAATGCAAAGTGAGCAACGTAAAATAGCTATGAAAGAAATTAGAGAATCTGAATGGTTCGGAGTTGCTACTGAAGGCGGCAAATCACCCACAATAAAGATTTCTCCTCATTCGACATTTGGTTTAGGTCTTTAGTACTTTGAAGTTATTTGTAGCCTCTTCCTCTTTTGTAGCCAAACCTACTATTTTGTCCTTGGTTGCAGACAAAAATTATGACTTAATAGGATTAATTACCAACCCAGATAAGGCAACTGGTCGTGGCAAGCAAATAGAAGCTAACGAACTGGCTAATTGGGCAAATTTAGCCAGTATTAACACTTTCAAGCCAGGTTCAGTTGATGATTTGCGCTCTTTAGTTCTGGAAAATAAGCCAGATATTGTTTTAACAATCGCATACGGAAGATTGATTCCGCAAGAGATACTTGAGATTCCAAAATATGGGTGGATTAATGTGCACTTTTCAATCCTGCCAAAATGGCGTGGCGCCGCTCCAGTTCAATGGGCAATACTATCGGGCGATACGAAAACTGGAATTTCTATTTTTAAATTAGATAAAGGGATGGATACAGGACCAATTTATCTGCAGCAGGAAACCAAAATTGCCGTAGAGGAAAAATCTGAACAACTCCTAGAGAGATTAAGCTTAATTGGCTCAGAGTTATCAATTAAAACCTTGGAATTAATTAAAAACGGAGTTATTCCTAGCCCACAGGATTCCACCGGAGTTAGTTTGGCCCCAAAATTCAATAAAAATGATGGACGGATTGAGTGGACCAAGAGATCTGATGAAATTTATAATCATTATCGGGCCCTTAGTGCAAATCCTGGGGTTTGGACATCAGTTGGAGAATTGCGTATTAAGATTGATTCACTGAGAATTTCTTATGTACTAGAACAACTAAAACCAGGAGATGTAGTAATAGATAAAGAACACCTTTTCATTGGCACTGGTAATGGTGTAATTGAGATTGAAAAATTGACGCCAGCAGGTCGAAATCAAATGAGTGCAGCGGAATTTATAAGGGGACTTACAAATAGAAATGGATTAACAGTTGGGTAAGCCAAATCCTAGTCAATCCAGATTGACCGCATTCGAGCTGGTTTCTCAGGTTAATCGCGAGGGCGCTTATGCAAATATTAGATTGCCAGAATTACTTGCAAAAACGAAAATGTCGAAGGCAGATAAAGCATTCACTACTGAGCTATCTTATGGAACATTACGAATGCAAGGTCGTCACGATTATATTGTCAAGAAGTATTTAGATAGACCACTAAATGAGATTGACACTAAAATACATGATTTATTGCGAATCGGTATTCACCAAATTACCCAAATGAGAGTAGCTGATCATGCCGCAGTCTCTGAGACTGTTGAAGTTGCAAGAGTTGTAGCTGGTGAGTCAAAAGCTTCCTATGTGAATGCAGTGTTGCGAAAAATTTCAGCTGCGGCAAACGACCTTTCTGAATTAGAAGATTTGCCGATACTAAGCAAATTAGCGATTCAATACTCTCATCCAGAATGGATAATCTCAGCTTTCTATGACCAACTTAAGGATTGGCAAGAAGTAGAAGCGCTTCTGGTCGCAAACAACCTACCTGCTACGCCGGATATTGTTGCCTGGCCCGGTAAGTCCACAATTGAAGAACTTTGTGAACTTGGAGCCATCCAAATACCTGGATTTGCTAATGGAGTAAATTTAATTGGCATACCATCAGAGTTTTCGCCAATAGTTGAACGCAGAGCTGGCGTGCAAGATCGTGGCTCTCAAATCGTCGTAGAAAATTTTCTATCTACTGCAACTCAGAGCCAATCCTGGCTCGATATGTGTGCAGGTCCTGGTGGTAAAGCTGCTTACATATTCCATACTCTTACAGTTAAAGACCCCACAGCTACATTTTTAGCTAGCGAACAAATACCACATCGGGCGGAGCTGGTAAAAAGAGTGGTAAATAACCAACAAGTGATATGTGTTGATGCCACAGATTCAAAGAATTTCTCAACTACTTTTGATCGAATATTAGTGGACGCCCCGTGTACAGGACTAGGAGCGTTGCGTAGGCGACCAGAGGCAAGATGGCGGCGAAGCTTGCAGGATTTGAAAGAATTAGTAGTGCTACAAAGAGATCTACTTAATAGCGCTCATGATTTGCTTAATCCTGGTGGAATAATTGCTTATGTAACTTGCTCACCTCATATCGCCGAAACAAAGGGGCAGGTAATCGATTTTCTTAGTGCTCATAAGGATATGGTTTTAGTACCGCTTCAGAATTTTTCAGCTGCTAGTAAAAAGGGGCTGAATTCAGATGGAACAATGCAACTTTGGACACACCAAGATCAATCCGATGCTATGTTCATGGCTTTATTTCAAAAGGTGGGTTGAATAGGATGATGGGTATTGATAAAAGAATTCTGATTAACCCAAGCATCCTGAATGCTAATTTTGATGATCTAGAGAACGAGATAGACAAAGTTTCTTCGGTTTCTGACCTACTTCATCTTGATGTTATGGATAATAAATTTGTTCCTAATTTTACATTTGATTTTAAGCGAGTTACTGAAATAGTCAACTTCTCAGCATTACTGGTTGATGCCCACTTAATGATTGAGGATCCAGATAATTTAGCTCCAAAGTATGCTGAGATTGGATGTGAGTCTGTAACGTTCCACTATGAAGCAGCTAAAAATACTGAGCAAGTAATTTCAGATATTAGATCAAATGGTGCAAAAGTTGGTCTGGCTATAAAACCAAATACACCATTTTCTGATGTTGCAGGTTTTATGTCGGACATTGATATGCTTTTAATAATGACGGTAGAACCTGGTTTTGGTGGACAGTCGTTTATGAGTGATCAACTGCCTAAGATTTCACAAGCTAGATCTCATATTCGCGCACATGATGGTGAGCTAATTGCATTACAGGTAGATGGTGGAATCTCGATTGAAACAATTGGGCAAGCCGCTGCTGCTGGAGCAAATTGCTTTGTTGCTGGAAGTGCTGTTTACAAAGATGAAAACCCGAGTTCAATGATCACTAGATTGAGACAATTAGCAGAATCTAATTTTAAAAGTTAGTTTTGCGCTCCCATAAGTAGTAGAACCGCAGAAAGGTCTGAGCTATTTATAGTTGTTGCGGCCGCAGCTGCCACTTTAGGTTTTGCATTAAATGCGATACCAAGGCCAGCCGCCTCAATCATATCTAGATCATTAGCACCATCACCTACGGCAACCGTTTGAGCAATTTGTACCTCTTCAATTTTGGCAAACTCCACTAGTGAATTTAATTTTGCTGCTCTATCAATAATCTCACCTTCAACTCTTCCAGTGAGTTTGCCATCAATAATTTGCAGCTTATTCGCACGGTAGAAATCAATTTTTAGGTCAAGCAAAATTGGCTCAATCACATCTAGAAAACCTCCCGACACTACACCGACCTTATGTCCCTTTGCATGCAAGGTTTGTATTAACTTTTCAGCTCCTGTAGTTAATTGAATTTCATTTCTCACTTTTTCTAAAACTGATTCACTTAGTCCAGAAAGTAGAGCAACTCTTTCACGTAGTGACTGAGCAAAATCCATCTCACCTTTCATAGCTTTATCAGTTATCGAAGAGACCTGCTCTTGAACATTTGCATGCTTTGCAAGGAGATCAATTACCTCTTGCTGGATTAGTGTTGAGTCCATATCTAACATAACTACACGTTTAGCATTTCGTATACCACCACCTTGCTCTACAGCAAGATCAATTTTATTTGCTATGGCAACCGCTGCTAACAACCTCTGAACTTCTTTAATTGTTCTGCCAGGAGCGGTAAGATCGATCTCAATAGCCATAACAGGCTGAGTAGCAGTTCGCCGTATGGCAGTAATATTTGCACCGATCTTAGCAAGCTCAGATGCAACTACAGAAACGGCTAATGGTCGTAGGTGATCAGCAATAATTACCACATGCAGATTAGATGCAGTTGAGTTTGTCTGTTGGTGATCTGCAAAGTCAATTGCAATGTCAAGTTGAAGCTCAACCTCAAGCGCTTGTAGATCATTTGCAATTGCATCTGCATGTGATTCATTTAGGCTAATTAAGACAGTTAAAATTAGCCTTTCGCGTATAACTAATTGTTCAATATCTAGGATTGAAACTGAAAACTCTGCAAGAACTGACATCAGTCTTTGTGTAATTCCTGGTCGATCTTCGCCTGAAACTAGAATAAGGCCAGTAAAGGTGGGTTTATTTTCATTCGGCATTGGCTCAGATTAACCATATTCACCTGCCACTCGGGGTATCTTTCATCCTTATGAGCGCCATATTGGAGTTATCGGATATACGCGTGCGTAGAGATGATCGGGTAATTCTTGGCCCACTTGATTGGCAAGTCCTTGAAGGCCAGCGTTGGGTAATTTTGGGGCCGAATGGGGCTGGCAAGACAACTTTATTGCAGATATGTTCCTCACTTATCCATCCAACCACCGGGACCATAAATATTTTAGGGGAGCAGCTCGGTAAGGTTGATGTTTTTGAATTACGTACCAGAATTGGATTAACCTCATCAGCGTTAGTGGATCAATTGCCATCTGACGAATTAGTTATGGATGTAGTTTTAACTGCTGCTTATGCAATGTTAGGAAGATGGCAAGAAAAATATGACCTTTGGGATGAGTCACGTGCGATGGCTTTACTCACAGCGTTGGGAGTTAGGGAATTAGGCGAAAGAGTGTTTGGTTCGTTAAGTGAAGGAGAGAAAAAACGAGTGCAGATTGCCCGTGCCCTAATGGCAGATCCAGAGCTCCTATTACTGGACGAGCCGGCTTCTTCACTGGATCTGGGAGGACGTGAAGATCTACTTAAGAGAATTGAGTTGTTCGCAAAAGATCCACTAGCTCCGGCTACGGTAATTGTTACACACCATATTGAAGAGATACCGGCCGGTACTACTCATGCGTTGTTGCTTCGAGATGGGTTGGTTGTTTCGCAAGGTGAAATTTCTGCGGTAGTTACCGATGATAATTTATCAACTGCATATGGGCTTGCTATTTCTGTTCAGTCAGAGAATGGTCGGTTTTTCGCTCGTGCCCGTTGATTTATTGCCCTACCTACCGAAGACATGGCAAAATCTTTTAAACCTTGAACTACTAAAATCAATATCAGACAAATTAACCTCAGATTTTATCCCCAAAAAAGAAGCAGTATTTAAATGTCTAGATATAAACCCAGATGAGGTAAGGGTGTTAATAATTGGACAAGATCCGTACCCAAATCCTGATTATGCGATGGGCTTAGCATTTTCAGTTACTAGCAACGTCAAAACATTACCAGCATCACTGAGAAATATTTTCATTGAATTAGAGTCAGATCTGGGCATTAAAAGAGTCAATGGAGACTTAAGTGATTGGGCAAGTCAAGGGGTCATGCTAATTAATAGATCACTCACAAGCGCTCCAAAAATCTCTGATTCACACTCTGATATTGGCTGGCAGAATTTTACTGAGCAAATAATTAAGATCGCAGCCGATAATGGGGCCGTTGGGTTGCTATGGGGAAATGAGGCTGCAAAGGTAAGTAAATTATTTAGCCGTGAAGATCAGGTTGTATCAGCTCACCCAAGTCCACTTTCAGCCTACCGCGGCTTTTTCGGTTCTAAGCCATTCAGCAAGGTTAATAATCGATTGGCACAAAAAGGTTTAACAAAAATTAAATGGTAAAGGGGCGAACCAGATGGTTCGCCCCTTTATTAGATTTATATTATGCAGTCCAGATATTAATTGGAGATTGCAAGAAGTAAATCATGAATAATCCAGAGACTAGATACATCAAA
>Ga0194060_10000419_pt1 | contig 30887 bp, 23 predicted proteins | sample SepL225m_MetaG_FD_163427 | JGI IMG/M metagenome (GOLD analysis project Ga0194060, IMG submission 163427) | Anoxic zone freshwater microbial communities from boreal shield lake in IISD Experimental Lakes Area, Ontario, Canada - Sep2016-L222-5m | ecosystem: Environmental > Aquatic > Freshwater >...
TCACACTTACAGACCCGACCTATCTTGGATTATATGCGCTATTGCACATCTTTATCGTGATTCTGGTTTATGTGAAAGAGACCGATTTGCGATTACGAATTCTGTGCGCTTTGACGGTTATCGCAAATCTAGCAGCTCTGATTTTGACCGGCAGTCGCGGTCCGCTGGTCGCTTTGATTATCTCGGCGCTAGTTCTTGTGATTGCGTATCCGATAATCAGCGGGTTTGGCCGAAAGAAGATGGCAATTTGCTGTTTTGCGATTGCGATTATTTCGCTGGCATTTATTGCTTTGGCATCAAAAACTTTGTTGTTTTCAAGAATTGCCGGTAGTGGCTTTGCCGAGGATCGAATTACGGTTTGGAAAATCGCTCTTGATGGCATTAAATCAAAACCGATTAGCGGTTATGGAATCGGCAACTTTGATGCGGTTTTTAACAGGCTTTGTGCGCCGGGAGAAAAGTCCGTCAATGATTTTTGGTACACCGATTCGCATAATATTTTTCTTGATATATTAGTCGCCGGCGGCGCGTTTTCCTTGCTCGCTTATCTTGCGCTGCTTTTTGTGATCATCACCAGTTTGGTGAAAATATACAAAACGCAAATTCTTGAAAAAAAGAAAACCGCTTTGGTGATTTTATGTATATTTTTAGCATATTTGATTCAAGGGTTATTTCTATTTGAAATCGCTTCGGGCGCCATGATTTTTTATGCTGTTTTGGCTTTTTTAGCGGTTCAAGCAGGCGACGATGTTCAGAATCGCGAGGGTTTAAATAATCGTAGTTTTTCTTATCCAATTCTGTGTATTATTATAATTGCGCTGGTTTCTGCGATATATTTTATTAATATTCTGCCGATGATGCAGACATATGAGCATCGAAAAGCATATTCGTTGCTTTTAATTGATCCGAAAGAGTCGACGAGATTATTTAAAAACTCTTTGCGAACCGATTCTTTTGCGAATACGGCGCTCCGAGTGAATATGAGCGAAGTTATCGCATATGTATTTGATAGAAGCCTTGGGGTGCCAGCGGAGCGTCGGGAATTGATACTTTTCGCGACTCGCGAGATAGAAAAAGCGGCGGAAGAGCATCCGGGGAACTATCGATATCAACTATTTGCGGCTTATGCGAATCGCATGGCTTCTGGTTATGAGCCGGAAAGACTCGCTAAATCAGAAACTATTGCGGCGCGAGGGATTTTATTAGCATTAAAACGCCCGGAATTAAGGCTTGAACTCGCGGAAAGTCTAACTGCAGAAAAGCGATACGAAGAAGCCTCGGCGGAATTTAACCGAGCACTCATGACCGCGGACAAAAACTCGCTTGGTTTGATATATTTCAGGCGGGGGATTATGGATTTAGCAGTCAGAAGATTTGATTTAGCCGAATCTGATTTGCGAAATGCAGAATCTGCCGGATATCAGATATATTATGATATTGCGTTTGGGCGCAAGCTGGTCGAAGTTCGTGGTGGCGTGCGAATAAGCCAGTATTTTGAAGAGTATTTGAATGTACTCAAAAATATATTTCCAAACGCGGGGTTATGAAATGCTTGGCAGGGGTGGATAATAACTATTGAAGATATGTCCTCCGCATGGGATGATTAGCTGCGAAAATAATTATTATGTTAGCAAAAGCGAGAGCGAAGATCCGTAAACTTGTTGACTTCGCGTTGCCGCTCGGTTCGTCGCGACGTTTAGCGGTTAAAAATGTTCTAAGGAGTTTTGGTTTGCGACGCAGTTATTGTCCGATTTGTGAAGTTGAAGTGAATTTTGTTGAAGAAGGTCCCTGGCTTCGGGACCAGTATTTTTGCAATAAGTGTCGCAGTATTCCGCGACAAAGGCTGGTGATGGCGACGATTCGCGAAATGATGCCTGATTGGAAGGAAAAGAAGATTCTCGAGCCTTCGGCCTGGGGCGCTACTGAATCGGTTTTGATGGGCTGCCCGGGCTATGTTCGCTCGCAGTTTTATGATGATGTAAAATTTGGTGAATATAAAGATGGATATCGTTCGGAAGACTTAGAGAATCTGACATTCGGCGATGAGACTTTTGATTTGATAATAACTCAAGACGTTTTCGAGCATATTTTTGACATTCGCAAAGCTTTCAAAGAAATACATCGCGTCTTGAAGCCTGGCGGCATGCATATTTTTACCGCACCAATGGAAAAGGGGTGGCTCAAATCTATTCAGCGAGCTAAGATGGAAAATGGCAAGATTGTTCATCTTAGCGAGCCTTCGTATCATGGCAATCCGATTGATTCGAAAGGTTCGCTTGTAACATATCATTACGGAGCTGATTTGCCGGTAATCATCTTTGAAGCCACGGGGATGTTTACAGTCATTAGAAGCGTCAAAGATCAAAGTCGCGGATTAGACGGTGAGTATTTAGATGTCTTGATTAGCACAAAGAAATAAACACTTTATGAAGTTAAGGATATTTTTGGCAATTGTGTTAGTGGTTCTGGTGCGTCCAAACATGGCGCAGGCCTATATCGACCCAGGCTCCGGAAGTTTTGTGATTCAGGCGGTTGTCGCGTCGCTTGCGATTGCTCTCGGGTTTTTCGGTCAGATTAAAAATGGTGTTATCGGAATCGTGAAGAAGTTTAGAAAGGATAAAAAAGATTCGAATGAACCCGAAGTTAAATAAAGCTTCGTTTCGCGATCCGGCGGGTTTCGTTTTCACCGAAGATGGTGTTTTGAGGCGCCAAATTTCGTTTACATACAAACTTCATTACGAGAAATTGGTTTCATCCGGTTTGCTGAAAAAACTTACCGATAACGGCTTTTTGATTTCTCATGAAGAAGAGGTGGCTCCTGCGAATGTTTATAAACTCATCAAGCCAAAAAAGATTGATTTTATCTCGTATCCGTACGAATGGTGCTTTAGCCAGCTAAAAGATGCTGCGCTTTTGACGCTCGAAATTCAGAAGTTCGCCTTGAATTGTGGCATGACGCTTAAAGATGCCAGCGCATATAATATCCAATTTCAAAACGGCAAACCGATTTTGATTGATACTTTATCATTTGAAATATACGAAGAAGGCAAGCCGTGGATCGCTTATCGCCAGTTTTGTGAGCATTTTTTGGCGCCACTTGCTTTGATGAGCAAAACCGACGCGCGTCTCAATCAATTGCTGAAAGTATTCTTGGACGGCGTGCCCTTGCCGCTTACGAGTCGCATATTGCCGTTTAGCTCGTATTTTAATCTCTCTCTGCTTGCGAATATCCATCTGCACGCTTGGTTTCAGAATAAACATTCTAGCAGCGCGCCAAAACATGATGATATTCGTATGAGTAAGGATCGGATTCTGTCCGTGGTTGAAAGCCTGAAAATGGGCATTCAGGGGCTCACCTGGGCGCCGAAGGGGACAGAATGGGGGGAATATTACTCTGACACGAATTATGATTCCGTGGCGATGAATTCTAAACTTGAGGCCGTTGAGCTGATGATTAGCGAGTTAAAGCCGCATTCAGTTTGGGATTTGGGTGCGAATACCGGGGAGTTCAGTGAGCTGGCATCGCGAAAGGGAATTGATACTGTGGCTTTTGATATCGATAGCGCTGCGATTGAAAAAGCTTATTTGAAAGCAAGGGCTTTGGGAGAGAAATCGTTGCTGCCGCTGGTTTTGGATTTAACCAATCCATCGCCTTCGATTGGCTGGGCGAATGAAGAGCGAATGTCGCTTTTCGAACGCGGCCCGGTGGATTTGGTACTGGCCTTGGCGCTCGTTCATCACTTGCGAATTTCAAATAATATTCCGTTTCGCATGATGGCGGAATACTTTAGTCGTCTCACTTCGAACTTGGTGATAGAGTTTATTCCGGCCGAGGATTCGAAAGTGCAGATTTTAGGGCGGACTAGAATTATTCCGACGGATTATAATCAAAATGCTTTCGAAGCTGAGTTTTGCGAGTATTTTACGATCGAAAAACGTGTCGCGGTGAAGAATTCTCTGCGCTGGATATACTTGATGCGAAAGAAATATGAGGTTTCAGCCGAATAAGCGATATTTACTTCAATCGGCGGCGCTCGCGAGTTTTGCCGTCTCGGGGCCGCTTCTGAATCTTCTTGGGCAGAACGGTACGTTTTTCGTGGCTCATGGAATGCGCGATTGGAGTATTGTTTGGTTTGCTTTGATTATCGGTTTTGTGCCGGCGCTCGTCGCGGTTATCATCGAATTGTTTTTTGCTTTATTTGGTTGGGTTGGGAAATACGCACATTATTTGTTTTCCGCGGCGCTTTTTTCGGTGATATTTTCGCCGATGCTGAAGAGATTCGCGATGGTTCCGCGGACTGAACTTGCGGTGATAATTTTAGCCGGTCTTGTAGCTGGATATTTGACGCGCAAAAATGCGATTTCAAGAATTGTCGCCATTTCATCGATCGCGATTTTGGTTTTTCCGATTATCTTTTTGTTCTTTAGTCCGGTTAAAATGTTGCTTACTCATGTGGAGATTGGCAGTAGCGGTGCTAAAATCGACAAGGACTTTCCGGTGTTTTTGATTGTTTTTGATGAGATGAATACGATTGCATTGCTTGATAAGGATAAAAATATCGACAGAAAAATATATCCGAATTTTGCGAAGCTCGCGGATGATTCGATTTGGTTTCGAAAGGCGACTTCGATTGCCAGCACCACGGAAGTTGCGGTGCCGGCGATATTGACTGGAATAAGGCCTAAGTCGTTAGTTCCGCCATTTGAGCTTCCAGTGCTCGAAAATTATCCTGATAATCTGTTTACATTTTTCAAGGGTCAATATGAGGTTAAGGGGTTTGAAAGGGCCACGTCGCTCTGTCCTCAGGATCAGTGCAGCAGTACGCTGACAGCCGGATTAAGTAAGGGCGAGAAGCTGATCGATACAGGTGTAATCTATTTCAACACCGTTCTTCCGGGCTTGTTTGCAGATAGAGCGATTAATATTGATGGTGGCTGGAGTGGTTTTGGAGAATTTCGTCGGAGCGCTATTGATACAAGAAATTATGGTGATGGTGAAGATGTGCGTTTTCGCAATTTCGTAGCTTCAATCGATGGTAGGAAAGATACTTTTTATTTCGGTCATTTCTTCCTGCCTCACGTGCCGTATAGGTTTCTTCCCAACGGTGAGATTTATAATTTTGACACTTTGTTGCCTGACGGCGTTGACATGAGTAGTGGCAGGTGGGCAAATAATGAGAAATTGGTCAGTCAGGGATATCAGCGGTATCTTCTTCAGGCGCAGTTTGCGGACAAGCTCTTAGGCGAGTTTATCCAAAAGCTCAAGTATGAGAAGATTTATGAAAAATCCTTAATAATCATCACAGCCGATCACGGCGTTTCTTTTTTGGCTGGTGAACCGCGACGCAACATAACTAGCATGACTGCTCCAGAGATTTTACCGATTCCCTTACTTGTTAAAGAGCCAAATCAAGCAGAAGGAAATATAGATGACCGGTTTGTTTCCAGCCTCGATATCGTGCCGACAATAGTAGAATTGTTATCTGCACAGAAGCCGTATGACATGAGTAGCTGCTCGCTGTTTGAGTCATGCGAGCGTCTCCATGCTTTTCCGGCCGATGAGAAACTTCAGAAAGAAGCCATGAATTTTGCTGCTCTAGATAAGAAATTAGAGCTGTTTACATATGGCGAAGACGCTTTTCCGGAGCTCAGAAAACAGCATGAATTAGTCGGACAAAGGGTTGATTACGACCTACCGATGTGTGGAGGCAGCTTTTTGCTCGGAAATAGCTCTCTTTTTGAGAATGTAAATACTTTGTCGCAGTTTCTGCCGGTTCTAGTCACTGGTTCATTAACTGCTAGAACAAATAGTAATCTTGTGATTAGCCTGAACGGAGTTATTACTTCATCTGCTGCAGTATTTGAAAAAGATAGAACTCAGAATTTACAAGCGATGAGTCCCGAGAGATTTTTTCAGAATGGCAAAAACATAGTCTCGGCATATGAGCTGGATAGTAAAGGTAAACCAATGTGTGAATTGAAGACGGTTATTGGAAGTCCTTTATCTGGTGTCGGCGGTACGGTTCTTTTCCGAGAATCTACTTCGGTGAAGACTCCGGCTTCTGATGCCTTATATAATATTGAGAGTGTGCGCGAAAAATTAGGTGTATTTGTTAGTATTAATGGATGGATAGCGGTCCCCAAGGGGTCCACAAAAGTCAATCGAGTCATTTTTAGTTGCGGTAATTTTGGAGATGTTTCTGCTACGCTGCTTCCTCGCATCGATGTCGATAATTACTTTAAAGGTACGCGCGATGCGGTCGGCTTTAATCTAGTGCTGTTGGATGATAGGATGAAGCAAGTCGATATGAATGACTGTCAGCTGTCTTTCAGTCGCGAACGCATTAGGAAGTCGCGCATGGCTATTCCGGAAAACAAACGGTGTTTGCTTGCCTCGATTGGAGCAGTTGATCGAACATCCAGCGTGCGCAGCGAGGATAATCTCATTGAGTTATCAAATGGCGGAGGCGGCAGCTCTTCGTTGAAGGGAGTGTTTGTTGTTGATGAGGCGAGTTATAATGTTGAGCGCGTGAGTATCGATGGAGGATGTTTGAAGATATCTGGTTGGGCGACGAACCTCGAACATAGTAGGGCTATTGATAATATTTATATTTTGTTGAACGATGATGTGATTTACTCGCATGTGCCTAATGTCAGCAGGGACGATGTTTCGAGGCATTTCTCAGTAAACAACGTAGAAAATAACGGCTTTGATTTTGTGTTGTCTTTAAAAAAAGAAATAGATATTAAGGACATCAAGATAATCGGTAGAATTGGAAAAAAGACTTTTATGATTAGCTATTAATAAGCCGAGCGCATTCTAATATGAACACGAATCAGATTATTATCGAAGCAGCGAAGCGGGTTGGCGTAGTTCCGCAAATTCATCCGGAAGATTTGATATTTAAATTCGTGATTGGCGCAATAGCTAATTATGAACATGCGGTGCGTTATTACTTCGAAGATGGAAAGAAGTCAGCTGAAAAATTGCGGAGTATCCTTCAGGACTATGGAATGTTGAAACCGACAACAGAGCTGTTGGAGTTCGCTTCTGGGTATGGATGCGTGACAAGGCATTTAAAGAATGCTATTCCTGAAATTTCCGTGACATCGTGCGATATACATAAGGGGACTATCGATTTTATAAATAGCACGATGAAGTTGCCGGTAATTCTTTCTGAAACACGCCCTGAGGATTTTCGCGTAAATAAACCATTTGATGTAATATTTACGCTTTCGTTCTTTTCCCATATGCCAAAAGAAACATGGTCGAGATGGCTTGTCGCCTTATTGGGTGGGTTAAAAAAAGATGGATATCTTATATTTACCGCGCATGGAAATCAGAGTTTGAAAAAGCATTTTCCTGAATCGGTTTTAGATGGAGATGGTTATTGGTTTAAGCCAAGTAGTGAACAGAATGACCTCGATGTGAACGACTATGGACTCACGATAACTTTACCGAAATTTGTATTTAACGAATGTTATAAACTTGGTGCGGAAATAATTCTTTTTAAAGAGGCTGAGTGGTGGGAACATCAGGATTTATATGTTATTAAGAAAGGTGCCGAGCGCATAAACTCGGCGAACACAAAAAACACGACGGGGAAACCTATTTCATTACGAAATAAGTTCGAGGAGAGCCTATTGACGCTTGCTGACCGCATGTTTCCTGTGGATTCAAAACGACGCAAGATCGTTGTGAAAATTAAGAAGCTAATTGGTTTATGATGCAATTTATTCAAAGAATATTAGCATCAATAGCAAGGGGAAATGACGGATGCAAAATAGCTTCTACGATAATTTTTTTCGGTCATGACGCAGCCAGGGCTGGCGCGCAAATTGTGTTATTGGATTTATTAAAATGGATAAAGATAAATACCGCGATACGTTTCAAAGTTGTTCTTGGTCATGGTGGGGTGTTACTTGGGGAATACAAAGAGGTTTCAGATGTATATGTTATTGAGAGTAGTCACGATGCTCGTAATGGGATAAAAGAGTTCTGTGGAGATAATGTCGGCGTGGTGTATTTTAATACCGTTGTCGCCGGTAAATATTTGGAGTATTTCAAGTATTTAAATGTGCCAAAGATTTGTTGTGTTCATGAATTAGAACAGAGCATCATAAAATTCGCCGGCAAAGAAGCGATGAGGGAGTTAGTGCTGAATATGGATTGCTACATTGTAGTTTCAGGACCAGTAAAGCAAAACCTGATGAAGAATCATGGAATAAAGGAAGAGAATATTGCTGTGATTCCTGAGTTTATTGGTGAGAGAAAAGTCAGAAATAGCGATCCTTCATCGGAACTAAGGAAGAAGCTGTGCCTGCCGGAGGATGACTTTCTAGTTTTTGGATGCGGAACCGTTGATTGGCGGAAGGGTCCTGATATATTCGTGGAGACGGCAGAACTATTGAGTAAAATGCATGTAAAAAACTTTCATTTCTTCTGGCTTGGATCTATTTTAAAGAATGAATATGCGGACATCGAATCGGTGGCTAGAGAGAAAGAGCTAGAATATCGCGTAACGTTTTTAGGAGAAAAGCAGAATCCGAGCGAGTACTTTGCTGCTGGTGATTTGTTCTTGCTGCCGTCCAGAGAGGACCCATTTCCACTGGTCTGTTTAGAAGCTGCTCGATGCGGTTTGCCTATTATTTGTTTTGAGGGTGCGGGTGGCATGCCTGAGTTTGTGACGGATGATGTCGGTTTTGTGGTGCCGTATGGCGATGCAGCTAGTATGGCAAGTAAGGCTCTGTTCTTGATGCAGCACAAGGGTAGGGCCCGTGCCATGGGTCTGGCCGGTCGCGAAAAAGTTGAAAGGCACTACGCTCCTAATGTAGTTTGTCCGCAAATAATAAAGCTGATTCGGTCTGTCGTTGAGAAGAAAGCATCCCAAGCACAATGCGCACCAATACCACCATTAGTTTCTATAATCATGGCTAACTACAATGGTGAAAAGTATTTACAAGAAGCGATTGACTCAGTAAAGGCACAAAATTACACGAATTGGGAATTGATTGTCTTTGATGATGGGTCGATCGACAACTCTGAAAAGGTCATTTCTGGGTATCTGAACGATGAAAGGGTGAAACTGCGTACCCATCCAGGTCACGTTAATAGAGGCCTATCAGCTACGCTGGCCAGCGCCATAAATGAAGTAAAAGGTGAATATGTAGCTTTTTTGGAATATGATGACAAGTGGAGCTATTCGATGCTTTCAGAAAAAATCTCGGCTTTTAAGAAATTCCCAGAGGCTGTTCTGGTATTCAATGATATTGAGGCATTCGGTGACTCTGAAAACGTTCCTGATAAACAAGGTTATGTGGAAAATTGTGTACGTAAGTTTCGTAATTATCCACAGCCCTTCAATGCCATTGAGTTGTTTGTTAAAGAAAATGCAATTCCAACATTTTCGAGTGTCATGGTTAGAACGGGCGCGCTAAGTGGGGTCGAGTTCTGTCCCAGAGACTTTGATGCATGGACTGACTGGTGGATTTGGTCGCAAGTTGCACGACGCGGTGAATTCTGTCTGGCGGATAAGAAAATGACGCATTGGCGCATTCACAAGAATAGCTATAACCAACGTTTTACGAATGGAGCTGATTTGAATATACTAACGAATGCATACAGAGAATCTCTTAAAGAGATGCTATTACGATGCTCAGTATTAGAAGAGACAAAGTCAATAATCGAATCTGTTCATAAAGATTAATATGATTTCAGCAACCACGCTGCAGTGTATCGAGGATTCTATTCTACCGGCCGCATCAAATAATATTCCGGAGCTTTTTAACGAAATCGATATTGCTGACTTTGGCGAGTTGCTTTTGATGATTCCTGATCAATACCCAAGGATGAAGCAGTTTTTTCCTGCAATGCCATCGAATGAAATTCAAACGCAGTGGACCGGAAGTTTTGGCAATATTCTACTAGCCCAAAGCTGTATCTTTGTTCGGTCAATGGTTGAGAAGTATCAGAAACACTCGCGCAGAGCTCTGGCTGAATCCAAGGTTCTGGATTATGGTATCGGCTGGGGGAGAATTTCCCGCTTAATGTATAAATTTGTTCCTGTCGGAAACTTATATGGAGTTGATGCTTGGCAGGAATCCATAAATATCTGTAACGAATGCAAGCTACTTGAAAAAACAGCGCTTGTTGATGAATATCCAAAGAGTTTACCTTTTTCGGTAAAGTTCGATTTGATTTATGCTTTTTCCTTATTTACTCACTTGTCGCAGAAATGCGGTCAGTCCATACTTAAAGTCCTCCGACAAAATATTTCTAAAGATGGCCTATTGTTTGTGACTATCAGGCCGAAAGAGTATTGGGACAGACATTTGGAATTTTCAAACAACAGATGTGATGTTGGAGTCATGAAGAGTAGTCATGAGAGTCTGGGTTTTGCCTATGCGCCGCACAATAGGCCAAACATCGACGGAGATGTTCCGTATGGGGATGCATCGATGTCTCTAGAGTTCATAAAACTTAACTGGGTAGAGTGGGGGGTTGTGGAATCTTATCTAGATGAGGGTGACATCTTTCAGACTATCGTTGTATTGAAGCCGGTGTAATACTCAGCTAAAGAGTTTCAGATTTATGAAAGTTATCGCCTTTTATCTTCCTCAGTTTCACCCGATACCGGAAAATGATGAGTGGTGGGGAAAGGGTTTTACTGAGTGGCGAAACGTGACTCGAGCGAAACCACTTTTTCCAGGTCATGATCAACCGCGTTTGCCAGCGGATCTTGGTTTTTACGATCTCCGTGTTCCGGAGGTTCAGATCGAGCAGGCTGAAATGGCAAAAAAGTTTGGCATTCATGGTTTTTGTTATTACTATTATTGGTTCGACGGCAAAAAGTTATTGGATCGGCCCCTCACCCAGATGTTGGAGAATCCAAAGGTTGATTTGCCTTTCTGCCTTTGCTATGCGAATGAAAATTGGACTCGGCGCTGGGATGGTAAGGAGCAAGAAATATTGATGGAACAGAAACATTCGAGAGAAAATGATGAAAAGTTCATACGAGATCTGCTGCCGATTTTCAAGGATCCGCGATACATAAAGGTTGGTAACAAGCCGGTCTTGATTATATATAGGGCATTGCTTTTTCCGGATATCCTACAAACAACTAGACTTTGGCGAAAAATCGCACAAGAGGCGGGTTTTGAGGATTTGTATCTATGTAAGTGTCAGGTTTTTGGCGATACTTCTGCGCCTGATGCACATGGCTTTGATGCATGTGTTGAATTTCCACCGTTTGGCACTTCGGCGGATGTGGTAAATACGAACATGGCCAAGAAACATAACCATGATTTCAACGGAAACATTTGTAGCTATCAGGATATTGCTAGGGTCGAAAAATCATCTCAAAGGCTAGATTTTCCGCTCCATAAGACGGTTATGTTGAATTGGGACAATACAGCGCGCAAAGGAAATAATGCAACTATCTTTTCGGATTTCTCGTTAGGCCTCTATGAAAGCTGGCTTGGAAATGCAGTTTGGCACACCGCTCAGAATTTTAGCGATGAGAAGCAACTGGTTTTTGTGAATGCTTGGAATGAGTGGGCTGAGGGCACATATCTTGAGCCGGATAAAAAGCATGGCTTTGGATGTTTGGATGCTACTAAGCGAGCTTTGGATGCGCACCAGTTTGCGAGCAGGTATTCTGAGATGGTCCCGAAGGAGAAGCGCGAAGTATTTCGTGCGTTTATTCAGCATCGAGATATTAATGAGAAGGTGCTGTTAGATTGCGTTGGTCTTTCAGGCGCTAAAGTGGTGACTCTGACGGCAGATAAAAGTGAGCTCGAAAACCAAGTGCGTTCAGAAAAAGAAAGGAGGGAGAGGGAGACCTTTATTCTCGAAGTCGAAAATCGCAGAATTGAGAGCGAATTGAGAGAGCTTAAAGGGCGATTAACTTCTGGAAGGATTCTGACGGGATTGTTTGCAAGAAAAATTGCGGATGTAATTATGCCGGTGGGCACTATTCGGAGGTCCATCGCGAAGCGTCTTTACCGAATGATTCGCTAATCGTTTCCCTAGTAATGAGCTATACTCGTTGAGTATTCGTGGGTGGTTTTTGCTTTATGAAATCAACAATAGTAAATCGGCTGAGGTTACTTGAGAAGAAGATTCTTTATAAGATTAACTCGGGCGTGTTTCTAGTTAAGTCTTTCTTGCGTGTTGTAAATAAAGACGGTCTATTTGTCGCAGTAAATAAAACCTTTAAGTTTCTAGTTGCTGGCATTGATGCGATGTATAGGAAAATCACACCAGGCGCGGGCGATGTTTCTAACAAAAATCTGAATCTTTTTAGATCATCAGAATCAGCGAGTGATTTTAGGCCAAAGATTACAATAATCGTTCCGAATTTCAATCATGAAAAATATTTAGAACAGAGACTAGACTCAATATATTCGCAAGATTATGAAAATTATGAAGTAATCTTGATGGATGACTGCTCATCTGATGGTAGCAGAAAGATATTGTCAGAATATGCGGAGAAATATAAAGAAAAGACAAGATGCATTTTTAACGAAGTAAATTCTGGTTCCGTATTCAGACAATGGAAGCGAGGAATTGAGGAGGCAAAAGGGGAATTGATTTGGATTGCTGAGAGTGATGATTATTGCTCGTCCAATTTAATCTCTTCACTCGTACCTTTTTTTGCAAATGAAGCGATTATGCTCGCATATTGTCGCACGGTTTTTGTGAAGAATGGCGAGCCTTTTTGGGATATTGAAACATATTTACGAGACATTGATCCTGATAAATGGAAATCTGATTTCATTGAATCTGCTCATCAGATTGTTAATTCGGCGATGAGTAAAAGAAATATTATTCCAAACGTGAGCAGCGTGATATTTAGAAATCCTGGGTCGATGAAGCTTTTGAGCGACGAGAAGTGGTTGTCGCTAAGGTTTTGTGGTGACTTGGTTTTTTATCTCAATATTATGAGGGGCGGGGCGATTGCGTATTCTGTGCGGGCAACCAATTTCTATCGCCAGCATGACAAGAACACATCGACAGGTTTGCAGACCACTGATCTGTATTTTAAAGAGCATGAATATGCTGCTCTGACGGTAGCTGAGCTTTACTCGGTTATACCCGAAGTCTTCGACTGGCAAGATAAGATGCTTCGTGAATATTGGAAGATGAGGCGTCCTACGTATAGCAAGGAAGCTTTTGACTTGTGTTATAACGTCGAGAAAGTCAAAGCCCGCCAGTCGGTCCGCAAGCCGAACCTTGCCATGTTTGGCTATGCCTTTATGATTGGCGGGGGAGAGACTTTTCCGATTGTTCTAGCAAACCTATTCTATGAGCGTGGATACGGGGTTACTTATATTGATTGCGATCGTGAGCCTAGGATTTCAGGCATTAGAAAGATGTTAAATAGTGCGATTCCGGTAGTCAGATGTTCGAAATCGGCAGATTGTCCTGATATTGTGCAAGCGATAGGAGCCGAAGTCGCGCACTCTCACCATGGTGGAATCGATATCGATATTGGCAGACAAAGGGAGCTAATGCCTAAATGCGGCCACGTGGTTACAATGCACGGCATCTATGAACTCGCCGAAGAAGAAAGGCTGAAAATGGTTCTGCCTATTTTATGCAAACGGGTCGATCAATGGGTTTATACGGCAGAAAAAAATCTTGGTCCGTTCAAGCGCCATGGGTTTTATGAAGAGAATAGATTTTTAAAAATTGATAATGCGCTTGTTCGTTCCGCTTTGAATCCGGTGTCGAGAAAAGATCTTGGAATAAGTAATGATGCTTTTGTTTTTTGTTTAATTTCTAGGGCGATGCCGGAAAAGGGTTGGGAAGAAGCGATTATGGCCGTGGGAGAGGCGAGACGCGTGAGTGGAAAAGATATTTGGCTAGTCCTCGTGGGCGATGGGCCAGAGAAGGAAAAGATAAAAGAAAAAGCACCTGATTTTGTGTCCGTTATCGGATATGCGAGTAATGTTCGTGATTACTATGCAACGTCAGATATGGGAATCCTGCCGTCTCGTTTCCAGGGTGAAAGCTTTCCATTTACCGTCATCGATTGTTTATTTGCAGGCAAACCTGTTCTGGCGAGTAATGTGGGTGAAGTTAAGAATATGCTGACTGCGACAGATTGCTCTTCGGCCGGTGCGATTTTTGATTTGGTTGACTGGACCATACCACATGAGGAGTTTACATCTTTGATTGTTAGATGCGCATCAGACTGTGATTTTTATTTAAAAATGGTAGCCGCCGTCCCGCAAGTGGCAAAAAAATTCGATGTCGACGTGATGTTTTCCAAATACGATGCCTGTTATGAGCGAGCTCGCGGTCTTCGTGGTAAATAGTTATTAGAATTATGAAGAGCTCTTGTGTCGTCATTTCAACTTTTAAACCGAACGAATGCTTCTATTTGAAGCAGTTAAAAAGCATTCGTTCGCAGAATAAGATTGTTTCTTCGGTTTATGTTAGAGATGATTCGTGCGAAAATGTGGCAGTTACGGATGACTGCTCTTTAGGCGAGCCTAGGCCGGTATCGATCAAAGATAATTTTGGCAACCTCGGCCCCGCGAAAAGCTTTCTTGAGCTGCTGCGCGCAGTTCCTGATGATTTCGATTATTATGCGTTTTGTGATCAAGATGATATTTGGGAGTCTGATAAGCTTGAGTGCGCAGAGGCGGCGTTAAGAGATATTAATCAACCGGCATTATTCGCATCTCGTCTAACTTTGATAGATGAAAATGATAAGATAATCGGTCATTCAAAAATACCAAAACTGCTTTCGTTTGAAAATGCACTCGTAGAGAACACGATGCCCGGCTGTTCAATGGTTTTGAACCGTGCAGCGCGAGAATTAATTTTGAAATCTAAGCCGGACCATGTTGCGATGCATGACTCCTGGTGCTATTTAATTGTTTCGGCCTTCGGAAAGATTATTTATGACCAGAAGCCGCTCGTGCGATATCGACAGCATGGGAATAATGCCATCGGGATGGCGTCGGGCAATATTGGTAGGCTGAAAAGAAGGATTGCGAGGATTATCAAGGGGGAGCGGAAGTTTTTTGTAGGCATGTCGCAGGCGCTGGAATTTGAAAAATATTACGGATTAAATTTATCGCCAGAAAAAGCAAAAATATTAACGGTGTTTATTAATTCGAAAAAGTCTTTTTGGTCGCGATTAGCCTATGCTTTCTCAGCTAAGGTACAACGTGAAAGTTTTTTTGATAATATATTACTGAGAGTCTTATTTATTCTCGGAGAATACTGAATTTTCATTTTAGGAAGGAGTAGATAATATGACTTTTAACGAAAGAATCCGTCAATTAATGTTAATCTTTTCCAACGAGAAAGTGATCGGTGTATTGAAGCGTGCGATCTTCATTCTTGGAATCACTGCAATCTCGTTGATTTTTTGCTGGATCTCTCTAAAGCAGCCACGAAGAACTTTTCTTACCGATGATCACGCATTCTTCAGTTTTGCGCGAAGCATTGTTAATGGTACCTGGTTTGGATATCAGTTCAACTTACCAAAGGGGCCGCTCTACCCACTCTTCATTGCTGCCGCGCATGTAATGAATATTCCGCTTTTTTTTCTTCAAAGAGTGCTTTATCTCTTTGCCTGTCTGGTTCTAACCTATTCTGTTGCGCCATTTACGAAAAATAGATTCGGATCTTTTATTCTTTTTGCGTTTTTGGCGCTTTGCCCGGTTATTACTACGACTTCAGTTTTCAATACCGCTATTCGTGAAGCTGTGAATATTTCGCTATCCTTATTGATAGTAGCATCTCTCGTTGGAGTTTATGTCGGATATAGGGATGGGGTGAGAAAATTGGGCTGGCTTGTTATTTTAGGAATCTCGTCTGCTGGGTTCACTTTAAATCGCGAAGATTATTACTGGATGCTTCCGGCGATGTCTGCAATTGGTATTCTGATTTTAGCCGCAGCAAAAAGAAGGGGTTCAATGAAGTCATTAGCTTTATTATTGATACCGCTCATGATAATCGTTTTGGCTAATCTATGGATAGCTCGCATAAACTATCTAAAATATGGTATTTATGTGGTTACCGACATGACATCGCGGGACTTCGTCTCTGTCTGGTCTTCTGCGCATAGAGTGAAAGACAGCTCCCCGAGAAGGTATGTCACTATTTCGAAAGAATCACGTGAAAAGCTCGCGGCGGTGAGCCCTAGTTTTAAAAAGCTTGAACCGTTTATTGATGGCCCGTCTAAGGCTTTGTGGATAAAGGAAGGATGCAAATCGGTCGGAGTATGTGACGATTTTGTAGATGGATGGTTTATCTGGAGCTTTAGAAGTGCGATGGCGGGAGCTGGATATCTTCGTTCCGGAGCCATAGCTCACGATTTTTATCGTGAGCTAGCTTTTGAGATAGATAGCGCTTGTGACTCTGGAAAATTGACCTGTAATAAGAAGGGCAGGTCGCTTCTCGCCGGCTGGCAAAACTCTTACTCGCCGCTTGTTTATCGTGAATTTTTCGTTGTTGCTGTAAAATTTGTGAACCCACAATCGTATATCGGTACAAACCTTGGGGTTGTTAATGATCCGCAAAAGATCAGCGCATTTGAGAACTTTATCTTAGAAAAGGTTCAATATGTAGAACGGGACGCTTGGGCGATACGGGTGATCAAGACCGGCGTAGTTTGGTATATGATGGTCATAAAGATACTTTGCGGATTTGCTCTTTTTTCATTTTTCGTGCGCGCATATTTAGCATTCAGGTACCGTGTAGGCGTTGCCGAGATCATGATTTTTATTGGCGTAATGTCTTCTGTACTAACCTTTCTTGTACTGCTTGCGGTTATAGATGTTACTTCATATATGGCTTCGAACAGCGGTCGCTACCTAGCGCTAGTTCTGCCGCTATTCGTGTTTGGCATAGTGTTTGAAGTTATTACATTTCTCAGATTAGTCTTACCGCGAATTTTAAGTCTATATGCAAATTATACAAGGACAAGGGCCTGAATTAACCGTATTAATGCCTTGTTTGAATGAGGCTAGAACGCTCGCGTTTTGCATAAATAAAGCAAAACAGTTTTTTAAAGAGAGCGGCGTTAACGGAGAGGTGTTGATTGCCGATAATGGAAGTACGGACGGTTCTATCGAAATCGCCATTTCGGCCGGGGCGCTTTGTATTGCAGTTAAGGCACGCGGTTATGGTGCTGCTCTTAGGGCTGGAATCACTTCGGCACGCGGGAAATACATCGTTATGGGAGATTCCGATATGAGCTATGATTTCTTCGAGTTGAATGAATTCATGGTGCGTTTGCGCGGAGGATCAGAGCTTGTGATGGGCAACCGCTTTCTTGGAGGAATTAGAACAGGTGCGATGCCTTTCTTGCACAGATATTTAGGAAATCCAGTACTGTCATTCTTGGGACGGCTATTTTTTAAAAGTAAAATTGGCGATTTTCATTGTGGCTTGCGTGGTTTTAGAAAAGAGTCCATTGAAAAGCTTAACCTGGAATCTGACGGCATGGAATATGCGAGTGAGATGATTGTGAAGGCGACTCTTGCAGGGCTCTCGATTAGCGAGGTTCCGGTAGTTTTATCAAAAGATGGACGCGATCGCCCACCGCATCTTCGAAGCTTTCGTGATGGCTGGCGGCATTTAAAATTTTTGTTACTTATGAGCCCGCGCTGGCTATTTTTATATCCTGGGTTAATTATGTCAATCGGAGGGTTTGTCGGTTCGGCGATTCTCTATTTTAAGGATGTATATATTTTTGGAGTTGCATTTAGTGTTCATACGCTAATATTTTTGAATGCGCTTACCGTTATAGGTGTGCAGACGGTTTACTTTGCGATAATTGCAAAAGCTCAAATTGCTTCTACTTACTCATATTTGCGTGAGGGGGATAGCGCCTGCTTTATGAATATTTTTTCTATCGAGAAGGGCATTGGAATTGGGGCCATATTATTTCTTGCCGGCATGGCTGGCGCACTCCATAGTGTATATGATTGGAAGTTGATGAATTTTGGTTCAATCATCGACGACAACATCATGCGCACAGTGTCGATTTCAACAGCTCTTCTAGTAATTGGCGTTCAGACAGTATTTAGCTCGTTTTTGCTTGAGTTAGTCGGTGCTAAGTTAAACACTAAATAGTCCTAGTGCTAATAATATAAAACTATGCTTGATTACTTTTCAATCAAGTCGCCGTTACGATATGTTAGAAGTTTTTTCGCAGTACGCGCACGAAAAATAATGTTCGATTATTTTTTTGCCGAAATGAACCCAGAAAATGAATCAAGGGTTCTGGATTTGGGCGTAACCCCTGAATCGAGCCTTCCGGAATCTAATCTATTTGAAAAGCTTTACCCATACAAGAATCAACTTGTAGCTGCGAGCGTTGAAGACGCCTCGGGCGCAATGCGCGATTTCGTTGGTGTAAGGTTCATTCGTATTGATGCGGGTCGACTGCCATTTGCTGATAAAGCTTTCGATATATTGTTTTGCGGAGCCGTACTTGAACATGTTGGCGATCATGAGGACCAGAAATTATTTGTTTCAGAATGCGTTCGTGTAGCAAGGCGTGTTTTTATAACCACGCCTAATCGTTTCTTCCCAGTTGATTTTCATACGTTTTTACCTCTTGTTCACTGGCTCCCAAGAAGATATCACCAAGCTATTTTAAGGGTATTAGGATATGGTTTTTTATCAAAAACTGAGAACCTTAACCTTCTAAGCGCAGGTCGTTTGAAATCTCTTTTTGAAGACGGGAATATACAGATAAGACGCTTTACTCTGTTTGGAGTTACATCAAACTTAGTTGCTCATAACTGAGCCTCTCGCCTAATAAAGTAGATATTTAGTTGCTGATAGTACTGCTAGAAATAATTTAAGACTTTAGAGATAAGTCCAAGAGCGTTCTTTGGTGAAGGTGGTTTAATTAGTAGTCCTTGCCCGGTTGGGAGAGATACGATCAAAACGTTCTTATCTTCAGCGAATCTTTCGAGTGCATATTTTTGCTGTTCATAGCCTCGATACGCATAGTCATCAAATATAACCATAGCTCCGTCGGAAAGTTTATCCCAAAAATATTGAATAGAAGACAGCTCTGGTTGCGCGCAGTTCATGTCGATATGCATGAAGGCCACCTGTCTGGTATTTACTCGCGAAAGAGTTTCCGGGATGCTGCCGACGATGATTTCATGGTTTTTCCATTCAGAAAAGTTTTCTTTTACTTTTTTAATATCTGTAATATAAAAGTGGCTCAGAAGAAGATCCTTGTTCTTCTTCAGGATTCCTTCAGCGAGTTCCTTCGCTGTAACATGGTTTTCATCTATCCCTTTAAAAGTATCCAGTAAAAAAAATGTTTTATTCAGACCATTCCAGTTGATGTATTCCATGATGGCGGAGCTCATGAAACCCGCATTAACGCCACATTCAATGAAGTCGCCAGGAATATGTTGACAGTGGCGCGCTGCCCAGAGCCCTATGTGCACGCGCCAGTGCCACTTATAATCGCAGCCCGCGGCTTTTATTCCGCGAGCATATGCACGTATAAAATCGGGATCTTCTAGGAATTCGTTATTGTGAATACTTTGAAGTCCGTCTTGATTATAATCTTGCATATTCATTTGCTATGTTTTTTTTATAAAGTCGGCTATCCAGCGAAGAGGTTTGGTGAGTTTCCATGACGTTGAGTTTAGTAGAATTCTTCTAGTATCAGCAAGCTCAGCCTGGTGAGCGGACTTAGTATCGGCGAGCTCAGCCTGGTGAGCGGACTTAGTATCGGCGAGCTCGGCTTGGTGCGCTAATCTAATATTAGAGATCTCGGTTTCGTGAATGGATCTTAATTTCGTTGCTTCTAGGTCTTTGGTCTTTACAAATTCATTAAAGTATCCGGCGTAGTTTTCGGACAGTCGTTTCCCGTATTCCTGATGTAGATCATCTTCTATGTCGACAAATATAGAAGCTTTAGCTTTTTCGATACGCGTCGCGTCGTCGGAGCAAACTGCCAGATAATAGCGCGGAGAGTAGAGTGAGGCTAGATATTTTCTCGTGTTATTTAGATAATTCGAGTAAATATCGACATCGGTAGCGCCACTTACGAGAGGGTAAATAAAAGAAGCAGTACTCAAACGTTGCCCCAGAATCTCAACCGACTTGAATTTATTTTTTAGAGCCCGATAAAACTCTTCTAAATATAGCTCATGAAGATGAAATGGATTTTTTTCTGAATGATCAGAATAAACGAACTTATTAGGTGTTGAAACAATAAATATGCCATTAGGCTTTAAGACACGTCTGACTTCGGTGATCATGGTTTCCGGGCTATTTACGTGTTCTATTGTTTCAAAAGATACAACCGCATCAAAAGAACCGGATTCGACCGGAATTTTTTCAGCTGATCCTTTTATAAAATTTAAATTCTTTCGTGTCTGCGAATATGTGTTCTTTGCGTGCGCGATGGTTTCCGTGTCTATGTCTATGCCGGTTACTTCGCCCGCTGACTCGGCGAGCAGACTCGACCCATATCCCTCGCCACAAGCCAAATCAAGAACTTTTTCACCTTTAATAAGCTCGTTTGCGAGAAGATAGCGATGCCAATGCTCGTATTTAATCTCGCCTGAAATTTCCGGCAGGAAGCGTTCGCCTGTGAATTGCATAGTTTGTTGCTAAAAGACACGTTTTCGTGCACCTGTAAGTGTTTTCGGGTAGTATACTCATCAAGACACGATTTGTCTCTAAAGCTATTGTATGCGACTGCCTTCTCCCGAGAAAATCGACCTTCTAATCGAACTAGTCAAGACTGATTTTAAATTGCGATATAACCACACGATGCTGGGCTTTGTTTGGGTTGTGCTGAAGCCTCTTTTGATATTTTCGACAATATATCTAGTGTTCAGTTTTGTTTTCAAGAATGAGCCAAACTTTGGTTTGAACTTATTACTCGGAATATTCATTTTTGGTTTTTTTTCGGAGGGAATTTCACGGGGGCTGAGCGCGCTTTCCGACAAATCCCACATGATATTAAAAATTAGTTTCTCGAGACAGCTCCTGGTTTTAGTCCCAATCATTAATGCACTGATTAATTTTCTGATTTGTTTTTTGATATTCTTAGTTTTTTGGTTTATCAGCCCAGTAAAGGTTGGTTTTGCTGCTCTGGCATTTCCGATAATCATACTTGAACTGGCCGTGCTAATGGTTGGAATTTCTTTTTTTACCAGCCTTATTACGGTGCGCTTCAGGGATCTTTCTTCGATTGTAGAAGTTTTCATGAATATGCTCTTTTATGCTACTCCGATCATGTATCCGGTCACAGTGTTTCCGCAAAGCATTGTTGCTGTGTTATTGAAAAACCCACTTGCCGTCGCAATCGAAGAATCAAGAAACGTTTTAGTTCGCGGCGGTAATTTTCGTCTCGCCCCCATCGTTTATTTGGGCTTTATTGCGGTTTTTGTTTTCTGGTTGGGTTTGCGGTATTTTAAAAAACATTCTTCGGGTGTCGCTGAACACTTCTAAATCATTATGGAAAAAGCGATTGAGATTAAAAATGTATCTAAGTCTTTCATGTTGCCGCATGAAAAAAATAATTCCTTGAAGGAGAGGTTCTTGCATCCATTTTCAAAAATAGAGTTTGAAAAGATTAACGTTTTGAAGAATGTTTCTTGCGATATTCACCAGGGCGAATGGGTGGGAGTTATCGGCAAGAATGGTTGTGGGAAATCTACTCTATTGAAGATTATTGCTGGAGTTTATACGCAAGACAGTGGGGAGGTTAGCGTTCACGGCAAGCTGGTGCCTTTTTTGGAACTCGGGGTTGGTTTTAATCCGGAACTAACGGCGCGCGAAAATATTTGTTTGAACGGTGTGATTTTGGGAATGAGACGCGCTAAGGTGGTATCTAGAATCCCAGCAATTGCAAACTATGCCGGTATTACAAAGTTTCTTGATCAGCGCTTGAAGAATTTTTCCTCTGGTATGCAGGTGCGCCTGGCATTCGCGGTCGCCATGCAGGTGACGGGTGACGTCTATTTGCTAGACGAAATTTTAGCGGTCGGCGATGCTGAGTTTCAGGCAAAATCAGCGCTTGAATTTGAGCGTTTAAAGTCTCGCGGAGTAACAGCTATATTTGTTAGCCATTCAACCGATTCGATACTCAAGCATTGTGATCGGGTGCTGTGGATTGAAAATGGTTTGTTGCGTATGTTTGGACCAGCGAATGAGGTGATTGCAGCTTTTGTGGCTAATGGTTATTGACCAGTATGGTGAGAGAAGCAAAATCTTAATTCGGCACATGTACTACGAGGTTGCAGGATTAAAATATGATAACGAAGCGCTTGCATTGGGCGCGCAGATATGATGCGCGTTACGATTCCATTAGCCGCGATTTTTATGATACGATGACGGCTGCCATTTGGTTATTTTTATTAAGTTTTATCGGCGATAAACAGGAGTAATATGCTTACTGAGATTGAGCGCAAGGAAATTGAGGATTATTCGATTCAATGGAAACACGCCACGGATAATAGCGGCTATTATGGTTCCCGGGATTTATTCTTGGATATTATTGGCCCGTTAGAGAAAAGCGAAAACTTAGTCGGCAAGACGGTTGCGGACATCGGGAGCGGCACTGGGCGGATAGTGAATATGCTGCTGGACGTCGGCGTGGCACGGGTTATTGCTATTGAGCCCTCAGAGAGTTACCGGGTAATCGAATCTCGCGTGGATAGTGGCAAAAACCAGGTCGAGGTAGTCCACGATATCGGTGAAGCCGTGGGGCGATATGAAAACCTTGATTACGTGTTTTCTTTTGGCGTGATTGATCATATTCAGCATCCGGAAGCGACGATGCGTGCCGCGTATAAATCTTTAAAACCAGGCGGCAGTATGTTGATTTGGGTATACGGATATGAAGGAAATGAATTTTACTTGAAGTTGTTTCACATGATTCATTGGTTGACACCAAAGTTGCCGCATTGGCTAATGGCGACGATTTCTAATACTCTTGCTGTCCTTGCCTCTGGCTACGGTTTTGTTGCTACCGTAATTCCGCTGCCGATGGCGCGATATTTTAAACAACATTTTAATCGGTTATCGTTTTCCAAACGTTGTTTAACTTTCTACGATCAACTCAAGCCAACTTTTGCAAAATACTTTCGTGAAGATGAAGCGCGGGCTCTGTTTACGAATGCCGGTTTTGTTGATGTGCAGCTGTACCATCGGCACGGATATAGTTGGACGGTGAGAGGGAATAAATAAGCGTCTCTTTTGGAGTTAATCGTTAATTATGAGGGAAGAGAGCTGAAAAGGTGATGGATTTTATTTCCTGTGCATAATGCTGTGGCCCGTGGAATTCGTGCAAAAGCCATCTTGATTTGGTTTCGCTTGGAAATTCAATCTATCTTGACGGAGAGTTACTTAAATTCGACACATGAAAATCCTATTAACCGTAACCGGTGGTGGAGTCGGTGGCGCCGAGCGCTATGTTTTTGAGTTAGCTCGCGGCTTTCATGTGGCGCAGCACAAAGTAGCGGTCATGGCCGGGAGTCGCGGTTGGCTTTCGGATTCGCTTGCATGCCAAAATATCAGCTTTGTCGCGTTTCCGGAGCTCAAAAAAACCTGGAATCCTCTTGCAATACTCAAATTCTGCTGGAGCTTTCGTGGCTATATCAAGCGCGGTGCTTTTGATGTTATTCATCTGAACAGCTCGAACACATATTTTGCCGGATTTGCTTGTTTTGGCTTAAAAAACAGACCAAAGATAGTAGCGACCGTTCACGGTTGGAGTTTTCTTTGTCCCGGAGCCGAAACTCCGCGAATCAAAAAAATCTTTCTCTCGGTATTGATTAAAGCACTTTTCGTTTTTATCGATAAAGCGATACTGGTTTCGCATAGCGGATTAGACTTGGCTGCGAAGAATCGCTTGATTGCTCGGGAAAAGTGCAGTTTGATAAATTATGCGGTGAGTGAAGCTGTACCGATCGTAAATCCGGTTGAAATCAATAAAATTCGCGAATTTAAGGCATCGAAGGAGTATGTTTTTGGCACGTTGGCTCGTTTTAGTTTTCAAAAAAACCTGGGATTATTACTTGAAGCGGCGACTCGGATGCAAAATCAGAAAGTTGGCTTTGTGACTATCGGTAGTGGCCCTGATGAAAAAATTCTGCGCGAAAAAATCAAAAATCTTAATTTAACCGAAAAAGTCCTGTTGATAAGTGACTTTGAAGGCTCGCGAGCGGCGATAAATCTTTTTGATGTTTTCGTGCTTACGAGTCGATATGAAGGCCTTCCGCTTACCATTCTAGAGGCTGGCCTTAGTGCGAAGCCGGTTATCGCGAGTAAAGTTGACGGCGTGCCGGAAATCATCGAACATGGGGCCACCGGAAGGCTTTTTCAGAGTCACAACGCCAGCGCGCTTGTGGACGAAATGAATTATTGTTTGGAAAACAGGAATGAAGTTGCGCAAATGGGGGAAGTGCTTCGCGAAAAAGTGGAACGGGACTATGCTTTGCCGCGCCTGATTCGAGAAACCGAAAATCTGTATCGAAAGCTTCATGATGTTTTATGACTGAAAATGAGAAGAAAATCGCGCTATTATTTCTTGATTACTGCGTTTGGAATCTATCGCTCGCGATTATCGTCTTTCTAAGAAACGGCTCCGCGGGATTAAATCAATATTTCGATCTTTTTTTCCTGCCGTTTTCGTTTGCTTTCGCCTTTTGGTTCGCCGCTTTCCTGATTTTCGATCTTTACCAGTACAGTGTTTTTCAAAATATCACCGTGCTAGCGCGCGCGATTTTTAAAAGCAGCGCCTTGGGAGCGTTTTTTTCGATTCTCTATTTTTATTTTTTAAATCATTCAAGCATCACGCCGAAGACCATTTTAATCGCAGATTTGATATTGTTTCCGGTGCTTTTGTTCATCATGAGGCTCGTGATTTTGAAGCTTTTTCTTCATGAAGCAGCGCGAAAATCAGTTCTGTTGCTTGGAGGAGGAGAGTCTTTGCGTGCGATTAACCAGCATTTGGTAAAAAATCCGGCTTCCGGTTTTAGGGTTGCTTGCTGGGCTTTGAGCGAAGCTTCAGTCGAGGAACTTGTCAGATTAGTCGCGAATCATAAAATAGAAACTATCGTGCTTGGTTCCGGAGTCACGAGCTTAAAAGCTTGCGGGCTGATGGGAAAAGGCATTTCGGTTGTCGACGCGGTTTCTTTTCGCGAGGATTTAAACTTTGAAATTCCGATTGAAGAAGCTCAGGAATCGTGGTTTTTGAGCACGCTCGGGCACAATCAAAAAGATGGCTACGATGTTTTTAAGCGGATTTTTGATATTATTTTGGCTGACGTTCTATTTATTATTTTTTCGCCTATTTTGATTCTGATCGCTCTTTTGATTGAAATCACAAATGACGGTAGTGCGATTTATACACAGACCCGAGTCGGTCTGGGCGGAAAAATATTCACGATTTATAAATTTCGTACCATGAAACCGAATTCGGAGTCGGGGACGCCGGTTTTTGCTTCAAAGGATGATACGCGAATTACGATTCTGGGCAGATTCTTGCGCCATACTCATTTGGATGAGTTGCCGCAGCTTTGGAATATTCTGCGCGGGGATATGTCTTTTATTGGTCCGCGACCGGAGCGCCCGGAATTTGTGAGCGAGTTTTCGCGCGTTATCAAGTATTATGATTTGCGCCAATTGGTACGCCCGGGAATCACCGGCTGGGCTCAAATCAACTTTTCCTACGGTTCTTCGGTGGCGCATGCCGCCAGAAAACTCTGTTATGATTTATACTATGTCAAGAATCGCTCGATCTTTTTGGACTTGAAAATTATTTTGAAGACGACTTTGTTTTTTGTGCTCGGCGAGGGGAGGAGTGTGTGATGGGGCGCTTCAATAGTTACCAACGTTTCAAGATCCCTCGGCTTCGGGATGACGGATAAACCTCGGGATGACAACTAGAACATGCAAACGAATATTTTTAAATGGCTTGCGCCTCTTGCGGCTTTTTTGCCGCTCGTCGCATCCGGGTTCGATTATATTCAGGTTAATTTTACACTCACGATATTTTTTCAAATACTCGTGGAGATTTTGGCGCTCGTTTGGATAATAACCATGGTCAGTGATAATTCTTTTCGACCTAATTTTAAGAATCCAGTAACAGTCGCGCTTGGTTTATATATTTTCTGGCTCGCGATTTCTACTTTTTGGAGCGTTGATCCGGCATTTTCTTTCTGGTCCACGCAAACTCGCATGACTGGGGTGGTTCAGTATCTGCATTGTTTTGTTTGGTTTTTAATGCTTTCTTCGACCTTAAAGACCTGGGAAGACTGGAAGCCGACATTGTTTGCAGCCAATGCTGTTTGCTTACTTGTCGATGCTATTGGTTTTCATAATTTCGCAACCAGCATGGCTCCTTTGGTACGAGAAACTTCGATCATGGGCAATGCGGGATTTCTTGCGACCTATGCGCTGCTCCATGTCTATCTTGCAGTGATACTGTTTTTGCAGGCCGGTTCGCGCAATTGGAAAATATTTTATGCACTTTCCGTGTTGGCGCATTTTGCAATTATTCTGGCGTCTGGAACGCGAGCTGCGGTTCTCGCGATATCTTTAACCTGCATTCTTGGTGGTATCTATTTTCTGCGACCCAAGCTTGGCGAGCGCAAAACATATATTCGTTTCACGGGCGTGATTCTGCTTATCGGTCTTGCGGCGAGTGCGTTTTTGTGGCTCCGAATTTCAGCACCCGGAAAAAGCATTGCCGAGAAGTTTCCGGAGTCGATTTACAGGATTATCAATACCGATGCCGGTGGTGACAGAAAAGCGCTTTGGCGTATCGCGATAGAAGGTATTAAGGAAAAACCAGTGCTTGGTTGGGGACTCGAAAACTACGGTATCGTTTTTGAGAAATATTTCCGTCCGATGACCCTGGACTCGTCTTTGCGCGAAACTTGGTATGACCGGGCGCATAATCAAATACTTGAGATTTGGCTCGCGCTCGGAGCGATTGGTTTACTTTTGTATCTCGCTTTCTGGACTGCGCTTATTCGCGGTCTTATTGTTGCCGGCCGACTATGCACGAGTGATGCTGAAAAATACTCAATAGCAACGCTGCTGTTATGCTTTGTGGCCTATTTTTTGAACAGCTTTTTCATTTTCGACATACCTTCTTCACTTGTTATTTTTTATGCTTTGCTGGCTTTGGCAAATTCAATCACTTCAAACACAGCTTCAGCTGTAGTGCTTCAGAAAAAAACCAAAAACGAGTCAGCAGCTGATGTTAGAGCCGGAAAAACCGTTGCAGTGATTGGGCTCGTTGCGGTGTTTGTAGTGATGTACAAAGCGAGCTTTTTGCCTATGTATCTTGAACTCAAAGCCAGGTCGGGAAGGGAAGAGACTTTCCGCAACACGAAGCTTTCGCTTGAAAATTATAAAGCTTCGTTGGATACGATAGCTTTTACTAATCCTGAAAATGCTTATCATCTGGCCGATACGATATCGGCGGCGTTCGCTCGCTCAATGCAGTCGACCGAGATTTTGAAAGATCATGTTTTGTACGCGGCGCCGAAGATGGCCGAGCTCGCTCGGGCTCATCCGCAGAATACTCGTCTGCAAATCATGACTGCTTATTTGTATCGGCGCGCGATGGTTTATGAGCCGGCTTTGGCGGCAGAATCCTATAAATACGCGGATAGAGCTTTGATTTTATCGCCCGAACGTTTTGAGTCGCGTATGGAAATTGCGGAAACCGCCATTGAAGCGGGTGAATATCAAAAAGCGCGCGAATTGATCGGCAAAGCTATGGCGGTTTTGTTGCCGGACCGGTTCCAGGGACTCGCGAGAGCTCATTTTAGGCTAGCGCATATCGCCATCAAGACGGGTGAATTTAAGGTCGCAGTTTCGGAGCTTGGATTGGCAGAAAAATACGGGATTAGAATTACCGACCAGCTTCAGCTGGCCTTGGGTTTTGCGGACGCATTGCCTAACTCGATTCGCGAGCCGGAAGTGTTAAAATATTTTGCGCGGTTAGATTCGGCTATGTCTAGTGATTCTGATGCGATGCGGGCTCATGCCTTGGTTTGTTTTAAGTCCAACGATTTGGTTAACTACAAAAAAATTCTAGCAAAGCTTGAAGTATTCTCACCGGGAACAGCACGGGGTTTAAAAGATGCAGTCGAGAAAATAAAATAAGCGTGTCGTCATTCTGAGCTTGCGAAGAATCAAGTGGTCTTGATGTTTTGCGATGCTCAACATGACAACGTTCGGAGTAAAGCTTTACCGATCGCCCGGCTTTGAAAGATTGGCGAGGAGAATGTTCATGTCGATTGAGTTAACTAAGCCGTCGCGATTCAGGTCGGTGGTTCGGAACGGGGTTGAAAGCTTGCCTATCATGGTTGAAATATCAAGCGAGTTTACGAAATTATCATTCGAAGCGTGAACATCGCCGCCGAGCAAATTTCCAATCTGTCCGAAACTAAAATCCGCAATCGAACCGGTTATGAGATTAAAATTTTTGATAGTTGAACGCAGATATCCCAAACCTTTATAGCTCGCATCGTAGTTTCCGGGATTTAAAGCAGAGATGAGCGGGAGCGTGCCGGTGTCAGGAATATTAGCAGCGAAGGTTTCAATCGGAAGAAGCGAATTTAGCGCGCGGAAAGTAAAAGTTCCATCAACGTTCCAGAGCAATGAACGGCGAAGACGCTTTTCCGGATGCACAATTAAACTCACGGTTTGGCCAAGCGGAATCGTGCCATTACCATAAACACCGGAGCTAAAATTTCCGCTCGTATCAAAGGCGTAAAGCGTGTAGTAGTAAGTTGTGCCGGGAGTTAAACCGGTGTCCAAAAATGCTTCCAGAAGGCCTTCGTAAACCATTCGGCCGTCGGTCGGGCTAGTCGGATTAGTATCGGTTCTGGCGCGCACCACGATTTTTGCCAAATCAGAATCAAGCGGGTTCACCCAGGTAAGTTGAAGCGAGGGCTGCCCAGCAACGTTTGCGACCACCAAATTCGTGACATTGGCTGGGGCGATAAGGTCAGGACCCGGGAGCGTGGTGAAGTTGCCGTCGGGCGAAGTGGCGGAATTGCCGGATGCATCGGCGGAAATAACTTGAAAGTGATAAAGGGTTAGCGGCGTGAGGCCGATTAAGTTGATTGCGTGGGTGGTGATGAATTGGGGCTCGAAAACGTTGCCGTCATAAGTTACGGTAAGGCCATAGTTCACGGTCGAATTTGCCGGCTCATCCGTGGCCCAGTTGATGGTTGCCGAGGTACTCGTAATGTTTGTAACCGTCACGCCGGAAATAATCGGCGGTATTACATCGGCGATTGCGAGAGTCGTAAAAGTATTGTCTCCGCTCACAGCGCTATTGCCGGAAGGGTCGGTGCTGTGAAGTCGGAAGTGGTAAAGAGTGCCTGCCGTGAGTCCCGCTATCGGGATTTGGCGGCTGAATACGTAAGCGCCGTTGCCGACGGTACCCAATTCATAGGCAGTTGTAAGACCGTATTCCATGTAGGAATTCGCGAGTTCGTTCGTATCCCAGGCGACTTCGGCATTGGTGAATCCGATTACCGGCACGCGAATATTGAAAATAACCGGCGCGATTGTGTCTGGCGGTGGCGGCGGCGGGGGAATAAAGCCCGCTGACGGAATCGTTGCACGGATTTCAACATCGATAGCTTGGGCCGGCGATATAAGAATGATATTTTCAAGCAAAATAATTGCGGAAACGAAAACGAAAAGCGTCCGCAGCGCGGATTTTTTTTGGAGAAGATCAGTTTTGTGAGGCACAGACATCGAGGCCGGTGTTAAGAACTGCTTCTATTATAGCAGGGAATTAAGAGCGCGTTTATGGGACATGGTACCTGTCCCCTGGTGACAGTCACCGGGGGACACGGAGGCTGTCCCTGGGGGACACTCATTCTCCCATTCGTCATTCTGAGCATAGCGAAGAATCATGGTTTCCAGGTCTTTGTCATCTTGATCCTTCGTTGCTACTCAGGATGACGAAAGGACGGAGGCTGTCCCCGGGGGACAGATGCTCTGATGCTCGAAAGCGACTCAATCCCCGACGTCTTCCTCGAAATTCGAGCACGAATTATCGAGGATCCATGCGGGTTTTCTTGGGTCCTCGATAAAATCTGCTGATTTTTCGAGGATGACGTGAAGGGCAGACAGAGCGAAAGAAAACAAAACCGCCTTCGCGGTAATGACGACAACAAATAGTCCCTGAAAAATTACTCTGGTATAATGTGTTCATGGCTTTCAGGAAAATAGTCGGTTTTATTTTCGGATTGTTTTTTCTATTTATTGCCGCGGAAGCGCAAGCGGGGTCTTTTACGATTGGTTCCGGAGCTTTTAAAGAAGGCTGTCCGATTAGCGTGCCGATAATTATCAATACCGCTTCAATTCAGTCGGACGCTGCGAATATCATCATTCATTACAATCCAAACGAAATCGAAATTCTGGATTCGAGTGCCAGCCAGAATGGAATTCAGATCGCACCGGGTTCCGCGTATTCAATCTACGCTGATAACTTTGTCGATCCGAACGCTGGCTTGATTCGACTAACCGGCTTTTCTATCGGCATGCAAATTTCCGGGTCCGGTCTTTTCGGATCGATTCCGTTGCAGTCAAAGCCCGGTATTACGAGTTCGAATATCACGGTCGAGTTTGTTCCCGGAAGCACGCTTGATTCGAACATCGCTGAATTTTTGACGAGTGATGATGTGCTGACTTCGGTGACTGATTCGGCCCTGACTTTTGTCCCCGGTCCATGTACTGCCGATACGCGGCCACCGGCTGTTTCGCTTATCTCGCCGGCAAATGCTGCTTCAAACATCGCGCTTAATTCAAGCGTCAGTTTTCATATAACCGATAATCAGAGCGGCGTTGATTTGGACAGTTTGCGGGTTGATGTGAATGGCACGGTTTATAC
>Ga0194060_10000420_pt1 | contig 30887 bp, 42 predicted proteins | sample SepL225m_MetaG_FD_163427 | JGI IMG/M metagenome (GOLD analysis project Ga0194060, IMG submission 163427) | Anoxic zone freshwater microbial communities from boreal shield lake in IISD Experimental Lakes Area, Ontario, Canada - Sep2016-L222-5m | ecosystem: Environmental > Aquatic > Freshwater >...
ACAATTTTAAAGATAAAAAGAAGCAAAGCATCACAGCTAGTGACGAGATTTTTGGCATAAAGCCACATCTTGATGTTATTAGTCAGGTTGTTCAAAGCTACTTCGATAATCAGCATGCCGGTCTTTCGCATACAAAGAGTCGCGGTGAAGTTCGTGGTGGTGGAAGAAAGCCATGGAAGCAAAAAGGTACTGGTCGCGCTCGACAGGGTTCCATCCGATCCCCTCAGTGGGTTGGTGGTGGTATTGTTTTTGGACCACGCAAAAGAATAATTACTCGATCAATCAATAAGAAGATGCGTCGCTTAGCCATTATGAGCATGTTAAGTGCTCGTCTTTCGGAAGGCCGTCTCTGGGCTTTTGAAGGTTTTGAGCTCGATGAAGCAAAGACAAAGCTTGGTGCTAAGGCATTACAGAAAATGCCAAAGTACAAGAATTTACTTATAGTAACCGATCAACAAAATAGTACACTTCATCTTGCGCTTCGCAATATTCCTGAAGTAAATCTTTTGGAATCAAACATACCGTCCGTAATGGACTTACTTCAAAGCGATTTTATTCTTATCGACAAAGATATGATAAAAAGAATTGAAGAAATTTACGGAAAAGACAAAGATGTTGTAGAAGTGAAAGCTCCTCAGGCTAAAGCTAAAAAGAGCGAAGAAGAAATCGATCAACCAGTAGTGGAGGCTCAGGCATAGTCATCATGAATATTTCTAAACTATTATTGCAACCAATAATCACTGAAGCCAGCACCTTAAACACTGAAAAGCACAATCAATATACGTTCAAGGTAAACCCTCGAAGCTCGAAAGATGGCATTGCGAAAGCTATTAAAGAGATGTATAAAGTTGAAGTGCTCAAGGTGACAACATTAAGTGTTAAAGCCCGCTCCCGCCGTTTTGGCAAAAAAGTAGGCAGTTTGTCTTCCTGGAAGAAGGCTTTCGTAACGCTGAAAGCTGGCCAGAAAATTGACTTTGAAAAGGGAACGAAATAATGGCAGTAAGAAAAGCTAAACCAACCAGTCCTGGAAGGCGTCATGCATCCTACGATGACTTTGCTGATATCACGACAAACGAACCAAATAAAGCCCTTTGTGAAGCTCTTCCTCGTAAAGCAGGTCGCAACAACCAAGGTAGAATAACTGTTCGTCATCGTGGGGGTGGTGCTAAAAGGCTGTATCGTAAGATTGATTTTAAGCGTGTTAAAGATGATATGTTTGCCAATGTGAAGACTATAGAGTACGACCCGAATCGTTCTGGTCGCATCGCTCTCATCGAATATCAGGATGGATCAAAAAGTTACATCCTCGCTCCTGACCAACTTAAAGTTGGTGATAAGGTAATGTCTGGCAATAAAGCGCCAATTAAGCCTGGCAATTGTATGCCTCTTGAAAAGATTCCCGTCGGTTCTTTTATACATAACGTAGAAGTAATGCCAGGGAAAGGTGCTGCTCTTATCCGCAGTGCTGGAACCATTGGCCAATACATCGGTCGGGAAAAAGAATATGCGCAGATCAAGCTTCCTTCTGGCGAGATACGCATGGTGCACAAATCCTGCCGAGCAACACTTGGTCAGGTAAGTAACCCAGAACACGGCAATATCGTCATTGGTAAAGCTGGAAGAAATCGTTACCTCGGTATTCGCCCAACAGTTCGTGGTTCAGCAATGAATCCGAATGATCACCCTCACGGTGGTGGTGAAGGCCGTCAAGGTGAAGGTATGGCACCAAAAACGCCATGGGGTAAACCAGCGCGCGGCAAGAAAACCCGCACAAACAAGCGCACAACTCGATTTATTATTCGAAGAAGAAAATAAGTAAGTCAAAAGTGATTTTGTTTTTAACTTTCGACTAAGGAGTTCATCTTGGCACGATCGATTAAAAAAGGACCTTTCGTATGCGCAAAGCTTATGAAACGTGTCCAGAAGGCTAAAAAAGAAAGCTCACGTGTACCAATTAAAACCTGGTCACGAGCTTCGATGATATTTCCCGAAATGGTCGGGTTGACTATTGCTGTCTACAATGGCAAACAACACATTCCTGTTTACGTGACTGAAAATATGGTTGGTCATCGCCTCGGCGAATTTTCACCGACAACCAAATTCTACGGTCATGGTGGTAAAAAAGCTGCCGCTGAAAAGCGCGCAGGTGCATAAGGATTCGGAGTAACCTATGGATATTTCAGCAAAAGCCAGATATGTACGATTCGCTCCCAGTAAGGGAAGACTTGTTATCAATGCTGTGCGTAGACTACCTGCCGAGAGGGCTATTGGTGTATTGACCTTTCTCAATAAAGGAGCCAGTAAGCCAGTATTGAAACTTCTTCAGTCAGCAATTGCAAACGCAAAGAATAATTTCGGATTAGTTATTGATAATTTGTATATAAAAGAAATTAAGATAGATCAGGCCCCAGTTATGAAGCGCGTTTGGCCTCGAGGTCAGGGACGTGCCGATCAATTGCGTAAACGTATGTCACACATCACGTTGACGCTAGGAGAAAAGAGATAAGTTATGGGACAGAAAGTACCACCACTACCAAATAGACTTGGTATTAACAAAACATGGTCATCCCGCTGGTTTCTCCATAAGGGTTTCAGCAAAACACTCCTTCAGGATGTAAAAATTCGCCAGTTTCTGTATAAAAAGCTTAAAAATGGCGGGGTAGCTCAGATTACCATCGAGCGCACAGCCGATCTTGTTATCATCACCATCGATGTAGCTAAGCCCGGAGTGATCATCGGCAAAGGCGGCAAAGACGTTGAAGAATTAAAGAAGCAACTCGAAAAACTTGTTGGAAGCACTGTTCGCCTCAATATAAAGCAAGTTGAGCAAGTATACAAAGAAGCAGCCCTAGTAGCTCAGGAAATTGTTGGAAATATCGAACGCCGAGTTTCATACCGTCGCGCTGTAAAGCAAGCGATTAAAAAAGTTATGGAATCCGGTGCCAAAGGTGTAAAGATAATGTGCGCTGGCCGTTTAAATGGTGGCGAAATCGCTCGCACCGAATGGCTTCGTGAAGGTAGCATTCCTTTGCACACTTGGAGAGCAGATATTGACTACGCTTCCGAGCCAGCTCACACATCCTATGGTGTTGTTGGTATCAAGGTGTGGATCAACCGTGGCGAAATTCTCTAGTATTTCCCCGAGGGTTGACACAAGAGTTTCATCCATAGTATTGTTATCAGGTTAAACGATTCCAGATAAAGAAAGCTGAACAGCGCAAGCTGACAGCCAAGAGAAGCCCATCATGTTAATGCCCAAAAAAGTGAAGCATCGCAAAGAATTTCGAGGCCGTAATAAAGGTCTCTCTTGGAGAGGATCAACCCTTTCTTTTGGAGACTTTGGTTTGCAGGCAACGGATAGGGGTTTTATTACCGCTCGTCAGATCGAAGCGGCACGACGCGCAATCACCCGTTACGTGAAGCGCGGCGGAAAACTGTGGATTAGAGTGTTTCCTCAAACACCGATTACGCAGAAGCCTGCTGAAGTCCGAATGGGAGGTGGTAAAGGTGCTCCCGCATTCTGGGCCATGAAAATTAAGCCCGGACGCGTTATTTTCGAAATCAACGGTGTAGACGCAGATACAGCTACAGAAGCTATGCGGCTTGCCAGTCACAAACTCCCGTTTAATACAAAGTTCATAAGTAAAGTTGCCTAAGGTACCCATGAAAGCACAAGAACTTCAAAAATTCGAAACTGCAGAGCTTACAGCGAAGATTAAAGAATCGCAGAAAAAGCTCGTCGCACTTCGTTTCTCAAGCGCTACTAAGCAGCTTAAGAACTTCAGTGAGATTGATAAAGTTCGCAAAGATATCGCCCGTATGCTTACTATTATCCAAGAGCGCGCATACGGAATTGGTCCTGTCGCAGTGACCAAGAAAACGACAACCAAGAAATCGGAAGAAGCTGATACCTCAACCAAGGACAAAGTTGTTGAAAAGAAAGTAGTTGCAAAGAAGAAAAGCACTTCCGCAAAAACGACTACCAAGAAAGTCGTTACCAAGCGCAAAGTTACAACCAATAAGGTGAAGTAGCCCATGACCAGTCAAGCCACCACAACCGAACAAGTGAAGAATACGCGCCAGCGCAAAACCGGTACGGTTGTTAGTAATAAAATGGATAAAACTATTGTTGTCGAAGTGAGCTATAGAAAAGCACACCCGAAGTACAAGAAGATTGTCGCAACTAAGTCAAAATTTTACGTACACGATAAAAACAGCAAGGCAGTTGTAGGTGATACCGTTATCATCGAAGAAACTCGCCCATTGAGCAAGCTCAAGCGCTGGAGACTTGTGGAGATTGTACAATGATTCAGCAAGAAAGCAGAGTAGTTATAGCCGACAATTCCGGAGCAAAAGTAATCGAAGTAATTCGTATACTTGGCGGATCAAAACGCCGTTACTGCTCAGTTGGTGGTGTGTTTATTGCATCAGTGAAGTCGGCAGCACCCAACGGCACCGTCAAAAAAGGTGAAGTTGTTCGTGCAGTTCTTGTTCGCAGTATTAAAGCACCTGGTAGAATCGATGGATCCAGAGTTCGTTTCGATGACAACGCTGCAGTTATTATCAACAAAGATAATGCCCCAGTTGGCACCCGTATTTTTGGCCCAGTCGCACGTGAACTTCGCGAAAAAGGGTTTATGAAAATTGTTTCTCTCGCTCCGGAGGTGCTCTAGATGGCTATTAAGCTGAAGAAAAATGATGTAGTGCAAGTGCAGGCAGGAAAGTACAAAGGAAAGACTGGAAAGATTCTACAGGTTTTTCCGAAAGCCAATAAAGTCCTCGTCGAAGGTATTAATATCGTTAAACGTCACACAAAACCTCGAAAACAAGGTGATAAAGGTGGCATCGTCGAGAAGACTCTTCCAGTCGATGCGTCAAAGGTTATGTTTTTTGACGCAAAAGTAAACGAAGCTTCCCGCCTCGGATACAAGATTGTAGAAGGAAAAAAAGTTCGCATTAGCAAAAAAAGCGGCGAAGAGGTATAATCATTTTTTGTGTCGACAACACGACGCAATGTGCACTTCTATAGTAACTAGCTATTAGCTACCAACAACAAGCAACTCTTATGGCAAGACTCAAACAACAATACGTTAAAACTATCGCTCCAAAGCTTAAAGCTGATTTGGGAGTGAAGAATTTTCACCAAGTTCCCCAACTTGAAAAAGTTGTCGTTTCAATGGGACTTGGAGAAGCCGTTTCAACTCCTAAAGCGATTGAAAATGCTGAACGAGATCTTACGATTATCACTGGTCAAAAGCCAGTAATAACAAAAGCAAAGAAAGCTATCTCCAACTTCAAGTTGCGAGAAGGTCAACCTATCGGTCTCAAAGTCACTCTTCGTGGTGATAAGATGTACGAATTTGTTGACTTACTAGCAAATGCCGTACTTCCACGCATCCGTGATTTTCGTGGAATACCAATTGATTCATTTGACGGTCAAGGAAATTATAGTCTCGGCATCAAAGAACATCTTGTGTTTCCTGAGCTCGTTTATGACGAAGTTGATAAAGCCCGTGGTTTGGAAATCACCATCGTGACCAGTACGTACAGTGATGAACATGCCCGAGCCCTTATCATTGCATTGGGATTCCCTTTACGCGACCTCAAGGAGCAGAAGTAGTACCATGGCAAAAACATCACTCATTGTAAAACAACAGCGCACACCAAAATTTCGTACTCGTAAGTATCACCGTTGTCAACTCTGCGGTAGACCACGAGCCTACCTCAGAAAGTTTGGTATCTGCCGCATTTGTTTCCGTGAACTCGCCTACAAAGGTCAGATTCCCGGCATAGTAAAGTCCAGTTGGTAAAAAAGGAATAAGAGTATCATGATTTTAGATCCCATTGGTGATATGCTAGCAAGAATCAAGAATGCCACACAGCGCAATCATGCGACTGTTGCTATTCCTTTGTCTAAAATGAAGCTTAGCATTGCCGAAGTGTTGAAAATCGAAGGCTACATCGAAAAGTACGAGTTTTATGAAAAAGACAACAAAGGCGAAATTATCATCACGTTGAAATATGTAAATGGTCGCTCTCCAATCCGCACCTTGAAGCGTTCAAGTCGCCCTGGAGTACGTAAGTATGTAGCCGTTGACCGCATCCCCACTGTTTTACAGGGGATGGGAATTGCAATACTTTCCACTTCGAAAGGCGTCATGTCCGGTCACAAGGCCAAAAAGCTTAAAGTCGGCGGAGAACTCCTCTGCGTCGTTTCCTAAAGGGAAAGAATCATGTCACGAATCGGAAAACAACCAGTACAGATACCTAGCGGAGTCACTGTAAAAGTAGACGATGCAAACATTACAGTGGTCGGGCCCAAAGGAACACTTTCCCAGCCCATGCTTCCTGAAATTGCCGTTATTGTAAAAGATAACCAAGTCATTCTTGAACGCAAACAACAAACACTTCGTCATGGTCAAATGTTCGGATTACTTCGCACACTTGTAGCCAACATGGTAGAAGGCGTTACCAACGGTTTTACAAAGGTTCTTGAAATGAAAGGCGTAGGGTATCGCGCCCAAGTAAAAGGCAAAGCCCTCGAAATCAGTGCAGGTTTTTCTCATCCAATAAAGATAGACCCACCTCAAGGAATTGAATTTAAAGTAGAAGAAAATACCAAGATCTTGATTCACGGAAGCAAAAAAGATCAGGTTGGACAAATTGCAGCATCAATACGCTCAATTCGTAAACCAGAGCCATACAAAGGCAAAGGTATTTACTACGTTATCAATGGGCAGCCAGAGAAAATCATTCGTAAAGAAGGTAAACGCGCTGCAGGTGCTAAATAAAGGATATCGACAATGAGCCGTAAAACATTACTTAAAAAACAAGACCGCCTTTCTCGACGCCGTAAGCGTGTTCGTTCAACGATCATCGGTACAGCTGAAAGACCACGAGTAAGCGTGTATCGCAGTCTCAATCACATTTATATTCAACTTATAGACGATAGCAAAGGTGAAACTCTGGTATCAGGGTCCACCCACGAACTTAAATCTGCAACTAAGGCCGCACCTGCAAAAGCAACAGAAGAAAATGGTGCAAAGAAAGCAATTTCTACAACAGGCAAGGTTGTCAAATCTAAGCAAATCGGTTTGCTTGTTGCTGAGAAAGCCAAGCAAAAAAAGATTAAAGACGTTGTGTTTGATCGTGGTGGACGACTGTACCATGGCCGAATCAAATCAGTCGCCGAAGGTCTCCGCGAGGGCGGACTTAAATTTTAAGAGCAGAATTTTTTTCATAGCTCACACTGTTTGTAAGGAGTAAGCATGTCCGTAGAAATGCTGGATAAAAAACAGAGGGAATTCGAAGAACGCGTCATTCAAGTTGTGCGCGTTACGAAGGTCGTCAAAGGTGGTAAGAAAATGTCTTTCCGCGCCCTTGTAGTTGTCGGTAATCGCAATTCAAAAGTTGGCGTCGGCTTAGGTAAAGCTGCGGAAGTTTCCGAAGCCGTAAGAAAAGCTATAGACAAAGCCAAGAAAAGTCTTATAACGGTTCCTATCATTAATGAGACAATTCCTCATCGTGTGGACGTTAAGTATAAAGCTGTTCGTTTGTTTTTAGGCCCAGCAGCTCCAGGTACCGGTGTAATCGCTGGTGGCGGTGTGCGGGCTGTGCTTGAACTTTCAGGTATCAAGAACGTACTGAGCAAGCTCACTGAAAGTACAAATGCTTTAAACAGTGTCTATGCAGCCTTTGAAGCATTGCTTTCCTTAAGAACAGCACAGGATGTTTCTCTTGCTCGAGGACGCCAGATCGTTCACCCAGGCACTAAAGCCCACGAAGAAGGTGAAGTGCTCCGTAAGCAAAGAGACGAAGAAGCTCGTGCAGCGACCAAGCAAGCTCAGGATAAAAAAAGTTCTTCCTATGGCAAAAGACCGCATCAAGGTGGAAAGCCAAAAGGTAAACCTTCAGCTGAGATCGCTAAAGATACTAAACCTCAGGACAAACCAGTAGAAGCAAAAGCCGAACCTGCAGCTGCAGAAGTTCCGGCAAACGAAGCCAAATCAGAATAAATTTCCAGGATATACTCAGTCATGGCAACCAAAACCAGCGCTACAATTTCAGTCACATACAAGAAAAGTGCCATCGGGTACAACCAGACTCACCGAGATACCTTGAGAATTCTTGGTTTTAAACGGTTGGGTCAAACACTAGAGCTTGCTGACAAGCCAACGGTTCGAGGCATGTTGCACAAAGTACAACACCTAGTGTCTGTTGCTGAAAGCCCTAAGAAATAGCGTACTATTCACCTTTAACTTGCGAAAGATAATCATGATTACACTACACACATTACCGAAACCCAAAGGCAGTACTAAACCAAAACGTCGTATCGGCCGTGGATACGGTTCTGGTCGTGCAAAAACTTCTGGAAGAGGATCCAAAGGACAGGGTGCTCGCAGCAACCGAGGAAGCAGACCTGGATTTGAAGGTGGACAAGTTCGTCTTGTAATGCGTCTTCCAAAGAAACGTGGTTTTTCAGCACTGAATAAAAAAGAATATCAGGTTGTTAACGCCTCACAGCTCAACCGACTTCCTGCAAACACTGAAGTAACTCCAACGTTACTAGCTAAGAAGGGGTATATCCCTTCAGCAGCTAAGCCTACGAAAGTACTTGCTACCGGTGAATTGACAGTTGCTCTCAAATTTTCAAAACAACACTTTGCATTCTCAGAAGCAGCAGTGGAAAAGATTACAAAAGCCGGAGGCTCAGTAAGCGAATAATGTGGAAAACCATCACTGATATCTGGAAAGCACACGACCTTCGATCCAAGATTCTTTGGACTGTAGGTCTTCTTGTTGTATTTCGCTTCATGGCCGTAATTCCTATTCCTTTTGCCAATCTTTCAAACCTTCAGAAACTGTTTGATTCAAACCAGATACTGGGCATGTTAAGCATGTTCTCTGGTGGAGCTCTAGAAAAGTTTTCCATTGTTGCGCTTGGTGTTGGTCCGTATATCAATGCCTCGATTATTATGCAGCTTCTCACCGTTTTGATTCCCCAGCTTGAAGCCTTATCTAAAGAAGGTGAACAGGGTAGACAGACGATTAACCGTTATACAAGATATCTCACAGTCCCACTTGCCATTGTGCAATCTTGGGGACTTATCTACTCAGTTAGTGCTAACAAAGAAATTCAGGTGTTCACCGATCTCACTGTTTGGCAGCAAGTGTTTATAGTCCTTACTTGGACAGCCGGCACCGTGTTTTTAATGTGGCTTGGTGAAATCATTACCGAGAAAGGTGTTGGTAATGGTGTATCCATGATCATCTTCGCCGGTATCGTAGTAGATTATCCTAGAATGTTTACCTTGTTAGGTCGCACAGCAGATGCATCACAGATCCTGGGAATAGTTTTGCTTGTTGCACTCCTTATTATCATCGTTGCCGCAATAGTGCTGATTAACGAAGCTGAACGGCAAATTCCAGTTGCCTACGCCAAACGAGTACGAGGAACTAAGATGTATGGTGGAGGTGGTACTCATTTACCTCTACGCCTTAACCAAGCTGGTGTTATTCCCATCATCTTTGCAAATTCCATTCTTATTTTTCCGCAAATGATTGCTTCATTCTTTAGCCAGAATACTGGAACGATTAAACAAGTTGCTGATGCTGTTATCAACTTTCTCAGTCCAAGCAAAGGTGTAACGTACGAAATTTTAACGTTTCTTCTTGTGGCTTTATTTACCTACTTTTATACATTTGTAACATTTAACCCAGACGACGTATCAGAAAACATCCAAAAGCAAGGCGGTTTTATCGTTGGAATTCGTCCAGGAAAGCCCACTGCTGATTTCCTTCGTCGTGTATTATTCCGTATTACATTGGCTGGAGCTCTTTTTCTCGCCTTGATTGCAATTTTCCCATATGTTCTTGCCCAAATAGTTGGTGCATTTTCCACACTTGATATTTCCTCATTTCAGCTCCGTGGAACAGGCCTTTTGATCGTGGTCAGTGTCGTTCTTGAAACAGTAAAGCAACTCGAAACCATGCTCGTCATGCGTAACTACGATGGCATCATGCGCAAACGATCTCAAGCAGGGTAGGGGAAGTATGTCGCAGCAGACACAACCTCCAGTATTTTTGATATTCGGCATGCAAGGTTCCGGCAAAGGAACCCAATCTAAACTTCTCCAAGAACGCTATCACCTTTCCCACCTCGCTCCCGGCGACATCTTCCGTGAAGAAATTGCACTGAACACCGAACTCGGTTTGAAGATAAAGGAATACGTCACTACTGGTCGCCTAGTTCCAGATGAAATCACCATCGCAGTACTTCGGGAGTACTTCAAGAAACCTTCCTCTAACGGTTGGATTCTTGATGGATTTCCTCGTAATCAGGCGCAGCAAGAAGGACTTGATGCGTTGCTTCAAGAACTTGGGTTTCATGTCGCCGCTGCCATATACTTGGACATAGATGATACAGAAGTAACAAAACGCCTCCTAGGGCGTAGAATTTGCGCTACCTGTAAAGCTGTGTATAACATCTACACTAATCCTCCAAAGCTAGAAAATGTCTGTGATTCCTGTGGTGGAAATTTAGAAAAACGCTCAGACGAAAACGAAGAAGCTATAAAACAACGAATCGCCATTTACAAAGAAAAAACCGAACCACTTCTCGAAAGATACCGTCAACAAGGCGTACTATTGAATATCAACGGTAGCCTTCCCATCGATCAAGTGCAAAAAGAAGTAATTGAGAACATTGATGAACGCATACAGTAAATCCAAAGCTCAACTCATAGGCATGCGTGAAGCTGGAAAAATTCACGCTGAGATTCTGCAGGAATTAATAGCTAAGACTCGAGCAGGAGTATCTACCGAAGAGCTGAACGCTTTAGCTGAAAAGCTGATGAAAAAAAATCGCGTTGAAGCTTCATTCAAAGGCTACAAAGGCTACCCCAAAAGTATTTGCACAAGTATTAATGAAGAAATTGTCCACGGCATTCCCTCAAAAAAGAAAATAATCAAACCTGGCGATCTCGTAAAACTTGATATGGGCGTGTATCACAAAGGTGTTCATGCCGATGCGGGTGCCACAGTCATGGTAGGAAACGTAACCGAAGAAGCTCGCAAGTTGGTTACGATCACCCGAGAGTGTCTTGATAAGGCAATCGCCGCCATCAAACCTGGCTTGCCAGTCAATGTAATAGGTCGTGCAGTTGAGCAACACGCAGAAAGCAATGGTTTCTCCGTGGTTCACGACCTTACAGGCCATGGAGTTGGTCGCCAGCTACATGAAGCACCAGAAGTACCCAATTTTTACCGTGCAACCGATAAGACAATCCTTGAGAAAGGTATGACCCTCGCGATTGAACCAATGATCAACGTTGGAACCCGGGAGATTTTGGATCTCGATGACGGTTGGACCATCATAACCGAAGACAGACAACTATCCGCATACTGGGAACATACCGTCGCCGTAACCGATGACGGATATGAAATTTTGACGAAGTAGGTATACATTTGCTAGAATACAATTTTGTATTTGGAGAAACAGTCAGCGGTTGCCTAGGTAAGTAAATTTTTTTACCAAAAGGGCAGCTCACCACTAACACATTTCTATGTCCACAAAAGAAGAAGCGATCAAAGTCGAGGGCGAAATAATTGAGGCTTTACCAAACGCAATGTTTCGTGTAAAGTTAGATAATGGTCATGTCGTATTGGCTCATGTTTCCGGAAAAATACGTAAGAATTTCATCAGGATTCTTCCCGGTGACCGTGTTACCGTAGAGTTATCACCCTACGATCTCACTCGCGGACGTATCACCTTCCGTTTAAAGTAGCAGGTTGGTGCGTTTCGTGTCCTCACAGAATTTACATAAGAGGTAGCGTCTAGTGAAAGTTCAAGCATCGGTTAAAAAACGTTGTCCAAAGTGCAAAGTCATCAAGCGTATGGGTGTTCTCCGCGTTATTTGCAAGAACCCACGCCACAAACAGCGCCAAGGTTAGAAAGGAAGCATCATATGGCTCGTATTGCAGGGGTAGACATTCCCAACGACAAATGTATCAGCGTAGCACTTACCTACGTGTATGGCATTGGTAACTCAGCATCCAAGAAGATATTGCTCCAGGCAAAAGTAGATCCTAGCCTCCGTGTCAAAGATCTAAAAGAAGACAAACTCAAGATTATACGCGAAATTATTGATAAAAGTTTCAAAGTTGAAGGTGACCTCCGCAAAGAAGTAAGCCTCAACATCAAACGCCTCAAAGAAATTGGTTCATGGCGTGGTGACAGACACCAAAAAGGTCTACCTGTTAACGGTGGCCGTACCAGAACCAACTCTCGAACTCGTCGCGGCAACGTTCGAAGAACGATGTTCAGTGGACGTCGCAAAGTAGAAAAGACGTAAGAGTTAGCGTACCGTACATAGCAATCATTTAGGGATTAATTTACTCATGTCTACAGAAAAGAAGCCAGTCGCCGCCAAGGCGGAAAAAACAGCAGCAACAGCCACACCTGCCAAGACAGCAGGAAAGAAATCAGTACGTCGCAAGAAAAAGCGTAAGGCTGGTGCTCATGGTAAGGCATTTATCCGTGCAACATTCAACAATACGATCATCACTATTACCGAAGCAAACGGTGAAGTAATCGCTTGGGCAAGCTCAGGTGGACAAGGCTTCAAAGGTACTCGTAAGAGCACACCTTACGCCGCTCAAGTAGCAGCCAACGTTGCAGCTACCAAAGCTGTCGACATGGGTATGCGCGAAGTAGAAGTGTTTATCAATGGAATTGGTGTCGGCCGTGAATCCTCTGTGCGCGCAATCGCTGCAGCTGGATTGGATGTCGTTGCAATCACCGATTCCACCCCCGTTCCACACAACGGGTGCCGTCCATCCAAACCACGCAGAGTCTAAAGGAGTTTTCGTTTATGTCACGATACACTGGTCCAAAATGTCGTCTTTGCAGACGTGCAGGCATGAAGCTTTGCAACAAAAAACACTGCGCAACAGAACGCCGTAAGAACCCACCGGGTGTTCACGGTGCTACTGCCGGCAGACGTCCTTCAGAATACGGACTCCGTCTCCGCGAAAAGCAGAAAGTCAGAATCATGTATGGCGTCAACGAACGTCAGTTTCGCCGATACTATGACTTCGCAGCAAAGCAAAAAGGCGAAACCGGTGAAGTATTGTTTCAGAACCTTGAACTCCGTCTCGATAATGCTGTTTTTCGTGCAGGTTTTGCTACCACACGCTCAGCCTCGCGTCAGCTTGTAAGTCACTGTCATATCACCGTTAACGGATTACCTGTAAATATTCCATCTTATCCGCTAAAAGCTGGCGATGTTATTGCTGTTACCGGAAAAAGCAAGAATAATACGTATTTCAAAAATCTACAAAGTACCGCCGAAAAAGAAAAGCAACCAGTTGCACCATGGATCCATGTTGACCCTGTTGCTCTAGAAGGAAAAGTGCTGTATAAACCGACACGCGAAGAACTTGGCCTTGGTGCTTTTAATACACAATACATTATCGAGTTTTACTCTCGATAACGCCTAAGGAGGTTTCGCATTGGATACATCTACCTTGCTTAAAGTCTTTGGTTTCGTAGAACCGAAAATAGTCACTGTTGCCGAAGAGGGAAACATTGGCGAATACCTGATTACTCCACTTAAAGAAGGTTTTGGCACTACAGTTGGAAATTCACTGAGAAGAACGCTTCTTAGTAGCCTTCCTGGTGCAGCCATTACTGAAGTGAAAATTGACGGTGTTTCTCACGAATTTTCAACGATCAAAGGCGTTCGTGAAGACGTCCTTGAACTCACGCTCAACCTCAAGAAAATTCGTATTCAAATTTTTGAAGGCGAAAGCGCAACCCTTACCCTTCAAGCTAAAGGCGTCAAAACCATCAAGGCTAGTGATTTCAAAGCCCCTTCCAGCGTAAGTATTGTGAACCCTGATACCGTCATTATGCATTTAACCGATGACAAAGCAGCTGTTAATGCAGAGTGCAAAGTGGAACGTGGTGTTAAATTTCTTATTCATCAGAATGCCGAAGCCAAGAAAAAAGACATTGGCACAGTGCCTATCGACGCGATTTTTTCACCAGTACTTAACGTTGAATACAGTGTAACTCCAACTCGTGTTGGAAAAGCCACCAATTATGATGAGCTCCGCATTAAGATCACAACTGATGGTACTATTAAGCCAAAAGATGCCCTTGTAGACTCTGCGAAAATTATAAACGCCTACGCAAGGTTACTTGCCAACGAAGATAATTTTGATCTTCCTGTTGTAGAAGCAGAAACCAGACCAGTGATTCAGGACGAAGCAAAGCACACCGTCACACTTGAAGACCTGAATCTTTCCACACGTACACGCAACAGCTTGGCAAAAAACAACATTACCTCTATCGAACAGATTCTCAATATGGACGAAGAAGAACTACTCCGCCTGAAAAATTTCGGGCAGAAAGCTCTTTCTGAAATTAGAGAAGAACTCGAAGCCCATGGCATTACCAACAGTAATGGTATTGGCGGTGAGGAAGCACTTGTTAATCCCGAGGAGTTAGATATACTGTGAGACACCGACAAAAAGCCAGAAAACTTGGAAGACCAGCAGCGCCTAGAATAGCGATGCTAAAAAACCTTGCGATCTCTCTGTTGCAATACGAGAAGATCAAGACTACAGAGGCAAAAGCCAAAGAAGTCAAACGTGCAGTAGATAAGATTTTTTCAATTGCTCAGAAAGAAGATATTCTTAGCGCACGTCGCGCACTTCTTGCCTTTCTGCACAATGATCAGAAAACCGTTGAAAAGCTGATTGCTGTTCTTGTCCCCCGTTACGACAAGAAAAAGCGTGGTGGATTCACTAGAATCCTCAAAATCGGCAACCGAAACGGCGACAACGCACCACTCGTCCAAATAGAATTAGTTTAAGGTAAAAGCACCCATGAAGACAACAACACCGTTTCCTTCCGCAAAAGATATCAAGCAAAAGTGGTATATTATTGACGCAGCTGGAAAAAACCTCGGCCGCTTAGCAACACAGGTTGCCACCATCCTTATGGGCAAAAACGCCCCTGACTTTGTCCCTCATATGGACAATGGTGGTTATGTTATCGTTACCAATGCCGCACTGCTTGATATTGATATGAAGAAGCAACTTGAAAAGAAGCACCAGACACACAGTGGTTACCCAGGTGGTTTCAAAGAAGCTACAGTGCAGCAGACACTACAAAAGAAGCCAGAAAAACTGGTAGAACTTGCGGTGAAAAACATGCTTCCGAAGAACCGTCTTGGTCGCGCATACTTTACTAAGCTTAAAGTATATAAAGATGATCAACACAAGCACGAAGCTCAGAAGCCAATTCACTTGTCCTAATTTGTTCATAAGCGAATTAACAGAGAGATACTATGACATTGCAACCAGAACAACCAGAACAATCAGTAACACCAGTAGTCGAAGCTCCAAAGCCAAGAGCAAAAAGGAAGAAGATAGAAATTCCTTCAGCCCTTTCTGGTAAATATTTTTACGGTTTAGGCAGAAGAAAACGCGCTATCGCACAGGTTCGTCTCTACGTTGATATGCGTGATTCTGCTGGTGGAGCCGTTGTAAACAAGAAACTCCTCGAAGACTATTTTGACACCGAAGAACAACGTGTTGACGCTGGAAGACCTCTTGATGTTACCCAACTTCCTGATCGTTTTTTCATCTCCGTACAGGTCAAAGGTGGTGGTAAATCAGGACAAGCCGATGCTGTAAGCATGGGAATCGCGCGCGCCCTCCTTGCCTTTGATATCAGTCTCCGTGGTCAGTTGAAACTTGCAGGACTGCTTACCCGCGATCCTCGTGAGAAAGAACGCAAGAAGATCGGTCTCAAGAGAGCTCGTAAAGCTCCACAGTATACAAAACGTTAAGATTATTTCTTTTCTTTGTTTCAAAAACACCCGCTTCGATTCGAAGCGGGTGTTTTTTTACCTGCATTCCGAATCACTAATCGGTATACTTGTAATGAAAACCGGAGAAACCCCATGGAAAACACCTGCATCTTCTGCAAAATCTGCCACAACCAGGCACCTGCCAAAGTCGAATACAAAGACGACAAAGTCACCGTCATCCACGACATCAACCCCAAAGCCCCCGTCCATCTCCTCATCATCCCCAACGAACACATCGAGTCCCTCATCGCCATCGACGAAGAACAACACAAAGACATCCTTTCCCACATCCTCCTCACCGCAAAAAAGATCGCCCAACTCCGCGGATTAGACAGCAAAGAAAAAGGGTATCGGTTAGTTGTAAATACAGGAAAACAGGGCGGGCAGATTGTTTGGCATTTGCATGTGCATTTTTTGGCTGGGGAGCAACTGTAATTTTGATGAATAAATTGCAACACGTTTTGAAAAAATAATACTGAGGAGTGTGACATATTTATTAATATCTATAAAATAGTAGTGCACAGGCTGAATTTCGTTACTGAATACTCCAATTCACTAGTCAATGATGTTATGCCCTCTACACCAGTTTTGCCTGTAGATGGAGGCCATGTCACTAATATTGCGGATTTTATAATTCCTCTGGCATTTCCCGCAAGTCTCTCTTTTTTTCTTTTACTACTCCCTTTTATAGCTGTTTCCAAAAAACGTTGGAAATTGATTGTTTTTCTTTTTTTGTATTGGACGTTAGTTGGAACATTATTCATGCTTTGTAATAGTGTTTATGGTGATGGTATATTGGCACTTGTGCTACTGATTCTTTATGTCCCTGTCTTAGTTTTTATTTTTCTTTACAGTATTAATCCTCTTCTCTTTGGTATATTTTTTGCACTCTACTACATGTTGTTGTTCATAAACTGGAGAAAGAAAAAACAATGGCAACAAAAACAAATGCAGCATGGCACTGGAAATCAAAGCAGTTAACCCGTTACAATCAATACTAGTTTTCTTTACCCAAGGATCACCTTTATGTACAACGTTCTCGTTACCGACCCCATCCATCCTGATGGTATTGCTCTTTTGCAGAAGGATACCAAGATCCACGTTGATGTGCAGGAAACTATTTCCCAGGAAAAGCTGGGGGAAATAATAGGCAACTACGACGCCCTCATCCTTCGTTCCAGAACCACTCTCCCAAAAGAGATTCTGGAAAAAGCCAAAAAGCTCAAAGTCATCGGCCGTGTTGGTATTGGTGTGAGCCATATCGATGTAGAAGAAGCAAGCCGCCAAGGCATTATTATCGTTTATTCACCGCGTGGAAACGTGGTTTCAACTGCAGAACACACGTTGGGTTTATTGTTAGCTCTGGCAAAGAACACCATACCTGCTCATCAAGCATTGCAACAGGAAAAGTGGGAACGTTCACGCTACGAAGGCACAGAACTGGCTGGAAAAACGCTTGGCATCATCGGTCTGGGAAAAACCGGAAGCGAAGTAGCTTGGCGTGCTAAAGCCCTTCTCATGAACGTTATCGCCTACGATCCGTATGTTGATCAAGACTATGCCTCGAAACGGTATACCCAACTCCTGTCACAGGAAGAGGTTTTGGCACAGGCTGATTTCCTTACCCTGCATATTCCTTTGAATGAGCACACCCGCAACACGATCGACAGCAAAGCATTGGGATTGATGAAGAAAGGTGCGTCCCTCATTAACTGTGCCTACGGCGGGTTAATTGACGAAAATGCCCTCATAAAAGCGCTTGAATCTGGAAATCTTGCAAGTGCCGCTCTGGATGTTTTTGCCAGCGAACCGGTGGCAAAAAATGCATTTAAAGACTTACCTCAAGTGGTGACCACTCCCCACCTCGGAGGCGACACCCTTTCCGCCAAGCAGAAATCTACCACCGATGCCTGTCAGGGCGTCGTGGACGTTTTGGCTGGTCGCTCTCCTCAATTTCCAATCAACCTTCCAACACCATTGCCATCCGACGTTGACTACTACAAGCCGTATCTCCAACTCATGGAAAAACTTGGGAAATTTACCCAGCAGTTTGTTGACGGCACGATTGGCAACATTGAATTTACCTTCACCGGCGATATAGCGAAGAAAAATACCGACATCCTCAAAGTAAATTTCCTCCTACATCTCCTGAAATCCGCTGGAAACGAACACCTCAATATTGTGAACGCCTACTACGTCGCACAGGATCAAGGAATCCAGATTACCGAAAAGAAAAACAAAGAAAGCAATAATTTTGCCAGCCTCATCAGCGTGAAAGTGATTACCAATAGCGAAGAACACATCATTTCCGGCACTGTTTCCCGCAAACAACCACGGTTGGTGCAGATCGACAGCTTCTGGATTGATGTTTCCCCAGAAGGGTTTGTGCTCCTCACGTACCACCGCGATCAACCGGGTGTTATCGGCGATCTTGGCACTCTGCTGGGAAAAAACTTCGTCAACATCGGTGCCATGGAAGTCGGCCGTTCCGCTCCTGGGAAAGACGCCCTCATGGTCACCAACCTCGATTCCGAAGCCTCCGAGAAGGTGCTGGATGAGATCCGAGAGATTAAAAGTGTGATTTCCTGTAAGCAGGTTTCGTTATAGTTTGAACGTCGGGAACAAAAATTTTTGTTCCGTCCAGAAGCCCCTCGGGTAGAGAACACCCAGAAGGATTGCCACGTTGCAAAGCCTTCCTTCGACAAGCTCAGGACAGGCCTCGCAAAGACACAGTAAAGAGTAATTTATTTATGCTTCAACGTACACAACCAATACAACACATCATCTTCGACTGCGACAGCACGCTGACCACGTTGGAAGGCATTGACGAACTTGCCGCACTGGTGGATAAAAAAGAGCACATCAGCGAGCTCACCCGCAAAGCCATGGATGGCGAAGTACCGCTCGAAGGTGTCTTTTTCGAACGCATCGATCTCATCAAGCCAACCTACACCCAAATGGTGCAGGTCGGCAGACAATACACCCGTTCCCTTTCCAACAACGCCAAGATGATCTTTGAAATCGCCCGCTACTTTGGCAAAAGTTTGTATATTTTTAGTGCTGGTTATCTTGCATCTTTAGAAGTGTTAGGCGATTACCTCGGACTCCCGCGGGAAAACGTCCGTGCCGTCGACATCATTTTCGACCAGCAGGGAGACTATCTCTACTGCCCACGAGATCAGCTCCTCACCTGGACTGACGGCAAACTTCGCCTTGTCCGTCACATGAACTTTCCCTACAACAACACCATGATGATCGGCGACGGCGCCAACGACCTTTCCGTTCAGGAAGGAGTTGATCTCTTTGTCGGCTATCAGGGAGAAAAAGAAAACCGCTTCATGCGGGAAAACGCCAGAATTTTTTTACAAGGTGATGACTTATTACCAGTCATCTCGATGATGCTGACAGTTGAGGAAAAGGAACAGCTTGCGAAGACGCATTATGCACAGATGGTGAAGCAGAGTGAGGCGATGGTGAAAGAGCGGGTGGTGGTGAAGAAATAATTTGGTAGTTTTTTTCTTGCCAGAGGGAAGTCATCGAAGTCGAAGGCTTTCGACGAATGCGATCTCGATTTCGCAGGCTGCACTTGGGGAAAGAGTAAACTAAGTCAAAATTTTGTGTCATCCTGAGGCTTTTGCGAAGGATCTCTTCGTAGCAAGGTGAGTATTCTGTTGCCCCGAAAGTGTTTCGAAGAGATCCTTCGACTACGAGGACTTCGCTCAGGATGACACAATTTCTTTATGCTGCATCAAACAAGCATTTTACTACGGTTTCACTGTCGGCAACACACTCGTCGTCCCAGGCTTATCTACAAACGCCTTAATAAATAAATCCTTCTGCCCCTGCACTGGATCGTCAGTAAAGACAGAAATTGTCTTACTCTGCAACCCTTCTCGCACACCCGCATCAAATGTTACCTGAATCGATGTCTCTTCGTTGGGAACAAGCGTTTGTTTGCCAACAACTGCAGCGGTGCAACCACAGGATGTGCTGACACTTTTAACCGTCAAATCGGCAGTGCCGGTATTTTTGATAATAAAATCATGCGTAACCCGTTGATGCTGCTGGATCGCGCCAAACTCAAAAGTGTCATTTGCCACGGAAATCTTGGGAGTCTGGCCTGATGGATTTTGCTGACCGGCAGAGAACGCCTTGATTATTTTAGGCCAAGTTTGTTGCGAGAAGAACACCCCAACGACGGGAACAAGTATCAGCACTGCAACGATAAAAAGGCGCAGTGGAAGGGAACTTTTAGACACTGGTGCAGACGGCTTTTCAACCAGATGAAATTTTCTTTCCTCGGCTTTGAGCTTTGCAGGTGCGACAGGTGCAGATTTTTTCTTAGCATTTTTTGTGTTGCTGATTGGTTTTATACCACCACTTGCGGCGGCTTTCTTTTCTTTGCCATATTTTTTATTCGTGGCTAACTGAGCAACACGGATTGGGTCGGCTTTTTTAGGAGCAGCTTTCACTGGTTCTGGAGCCTTTTCTAGTGCTTTTTCTGGCTCAACTGCTTTTGCTGTAGTTTTGTTTTTTTTCGGTGGATTTTTAAACCGTTTTGGTGGGAGCTTTTGCTTTTTTGGCATTGTTCTTCCTTACTGGGTACAATGAAAAAGTTGAAACTAGAGTGTAACGTCTAGCAAATTTGTAAACTTGAAAGGTGCTGACCTCCGACATACAGCCGAAAAAGTCACTGACTTTCATTCTAACCTAAGTAAAGGATTATGCAATGAGCTTTACCTTGCAGACCACACTCCAGAAAACCATTACAGCCTACAACGCCTATTCCGGACTCCGTCAACAACTTTTTCTCCTCTCTGACACCGCGAGACAGTCAAGTAAAAAAGCCATCTTTCACCTCATGAAAGACAAAATCGAAGACGGCAAACAACTCCTCATCGATGCCAAAGAATGCCTAGTGAAAGCGTCAGCACTCGTCGAACAGGAAAGCTACCTTCAGGAAAGTGGTTCGTACAAAGGTGCCGTAGAAGAATATCTCGAAGCCAAACTTGTAGAAAGTTACCTCACCGGCAAAACCACCTTTGACCTTTTCGAATTCTCTCTTCCCGCTGAAATGGTGCTCGGTGCCATCTCCGACTTCACCGGCGAACTCGTCCGCAAATCCATCCTCCTCGCCACCGAAGGCAAATCAACAGACATCGCCACAATCAAACAAGTTGTCGAGGATGTCGTCCTCGCCCTCGCCGACATCGAAATGGGCAGCGGCGGGTATTTGCGCAACAAGATTGATCAGGTGGATAAGAATTTGAGAAAGATTGAGGATATTTTGTATACGATGAAGATGAGGGCGTTTTCTACACCACCTCAATCTCAAACCACACATTAAAATTCTCAAACCATTCCTTGCTGTTGTTGTGTGCGATACCAAAGTCTTCGCGATAGCGTTGGCCTGGTTGAGTGTATTCGGATGCAAAAAGATCGAGGATGAATTCGCCAACTTCCCCAGGTTTGAGCTCTCCGGAAAAGGTTGCGGCACACTTGTCAGATGGCCAGGATGTGGCTCGAAGTACACTGCCACCATCAATACCCGGCGGATTTGGGTTGAGCCCCTTAGCCGTTACGCCCGGGTCTTTCCTGATATACAAACCAACATCACTCATATTTTCCCCAGAAACGTTACGGAAACGAACACGAAACGTCTCATGCCAGCCTTTTCTCAAAAGAAGTTTTTGGTCCACGTATTCCACCTTAATCGGCGAAGGAATGCTCTCCACCATGTAGGGCATCGGATCAACCCAGTCCGCAAAGGCCGAGTTGCGCACGCCGTTTAGTTTTAACCCCCAGTGCAGGTGCGGTCCACCGGACGAGCCAGCGCAAGGATTGCCAGGCATACCACCCGACAACCCAATCACCTGTCCCATTTTCACCTGATCCCCAAGGTTCACTTTGAACGCATTAAAATGTGCATAAATCGTCATCCCAAACCCATGATCAATCCTGACCGAACAACCAAAACCACCGGAAACGTTATTTTCCCGCACGATGACCTTTCCATCAGCCGAAGCAACCACCGGCGTAAACTCATCACAAGCAAAATCAACACCCGGATGACCAGAAAGTGGACTGTAATTTCGCAAGTTTTGCCCAAAATACTGGCTTATCGGATATTGAACGGGAAGGGGACGAAGGAGTTTGAATGTCATAGTTTATTACTCCGTAGAGACAATGGCACTGCCTTGTCTCACCTCGCGGATTGGATGATTTCACTGTTTATAACGTTGGATGGGCTATGCTGCTTGCTCTTTCCGCCTAGGAGACAAGGCAGTGCCGTTGTCTCTACGTTGAAAAATTCTCCGGCACCGCAATCCCCAAATGCGCATACGCCGCCGGCATCGCCACGCGACCTTTTGCGGTTCTATTCAAGAAACCGAGTTGCAGCAGAAACGGCTCGATCACATCTTCTACCGTTCCCTCATCCTCAGCGATAATGGCCGCCAACGTGCCTAATCCAACCGGTTTTCCTTGGAAATTTCTGATCAGTTTGAGCAACAACCGACGATCTATGTCATCAAGCCCTTTCGCATCGATTCCCAACTTTTCCAATGCCACTTCTGCAATCCGCAGATTCACAACACCCTTGTTCTGCACCTGCGCAAAGTCACGAACACGCTTCAGAATACGGTTTGCAATACGTGCCGTACCACGACTGCGCTTTGCTATCTCGTGAACAGCATCGTTATCGATTGGCACATTCAAAATCTTTGCCGACCTCGTCACAATCTTTTCCAACTCCGCTTCCGTATAGAAATTAAGCCGATGAATCGCCCCAAACCGGTCACGCATCGGAGAACTCAGCAACCCAATGCGAGTTGTAGCACCCACGATGGTGATCTTGGGAATATCTAGCCGAAGCGTTCGAGCCGCAGGCCCTTTTCCAATGATAATGTCGAGCACATTGTCTTCCATCGCCGAGTACAGCATTTCTTCAACAACGCGGTTCAATCGGTGAATTTCATCGATAAACAACACATCACGCTCTTGTAGGTTCGTTAAAATCGATGCCAGATCACCCGTCTTTTCAATCGCCGGACCCGATGTTATGCGGATATTGCTGCCAAGTTCATTTGCAACGATGGTCGCCAAGGTCGTTTTTCCCAACCCCGGTGGGCCATAAAGCAACAAGTGCTCCAACGCCTCATCGCGCTGCTTTGCCGCTTCGATGAAAATTTTCAAATTATCAATCAACTGCTCCTGCCCAACAAAATCACTAATACACTGGGGGCGCAGCGTGACCTCAAACACCCGCTCATCCTCGATCTCCGAGGGAGCAATCACACGTTCTTCGCCATCAGGCATACCGGTTGTCCTCGCAAAAAATCGTAACTACACTATACAGTAACAGGGTGAAAATGTAGAGACGCAGAGGGGGAATGCTAAGCACTAAACCAAACTGCAAAAATTCAAAATTAAACGCTATCGAAATATAAACCAACATCCAGTGTCTCAATAACCAAGCTATAACAAGGAGAAAAACATGGGCATCGAAGGAGTATTTATGTTCATCTTCCTAGCCGGTCTTCTTACGATCACCAGCTTCATCCTCTTTCTCATCCTCAAAAACAAAAAAGGCGAACATTTTCAGTTCTCCTCCCGTAACCTTTTCCTGTTCTATCTCTACTTCATGACGTTTGTTAGTCTTATTACGTTCACATTTGGCTGTGGATTTTTGCTCAAGTCAGGGTTTGCTATCGCCTTTGGCCCTGATTTTGTTTCCTCTGAATTTCGAAGTCAAACAGTCCCTACTGTGAAAGAACAACCCTGCACCGACCTTTACGCACCAGGGAAAGACACCAGTATCAGCGATGCCTCTCGTCAGCAGTACATTAAAGACTGCGAAGACGAACGTGTTCGGGCAAAGAAAGAGCTTGAAACCCGCAGAAGAGATTTCTGGAAAGAAAACCTGCTCAACGGCCTTTCGCTGGCATTGATTGGTGGCTTGGTGCTTCTTTTTCACTCATTAGGAATGCGCGCCATGATCAAAGATGAAGATTCCCATCTTATCTATCGACTTTTCCTTATTTACAATGTAGTATTCTTCGGCGTCGCATCAATAGTCACCCTCAGCATTGCTGTTTACTCCACGTTGCGCTACTTCATTCTTTCTTCAGAAGGCTACTACGGCGCAATGCCCGGGGAGCTACTGCCCTACGCAATAGTCTTCACACCCGTCTGGATCTATTTCATCTGGTCGTTTTGGGGGAATGTGAAGAGGGAGGGGTAGGGGAAATATTACGCTGGTGTTTGTGATTCAGATGTAAGTAGTTGCTTGATGAATGCTTTTTTCTGGTCGTCGGTGATTGCTTCGGGGTGTTCTTTGTTTGTTGAAGCAATCCAGTTTACTACTCTTGCTACATCTTTAGGTGCCCGGATAACCGGACTCAACTCCATAACTACTTCTAGAGCTTTTTTCCCGTAATTTGTTTCAGCCCAATTACTACCAAATTTCTCAGGAAATGATACGGCCATAGCTTTGCTGTAAGCCTCGCCTATTACATAGGATGCTGGATCTTGTGGACCTCCATAAAGTAACGGTTCATGAGCACTTCTTGCTTCGCCACCATGACCAAGAGAAAAGCCATAAGATGCTTCAAGTATGCTTTTATATGAGGTAGAGTTCGCTTGATCGATTTGATTTATTTCAGCAACTGTTAACGGTGTGGATGAGCCTCCTTGTCGACGTTCTGCCATTGTGAATAAAGTGTCAAATGATGAAATAAGATACCGGCCAACGGCAGTGCTTCTTAATGTAAGTAAGTCCTCAAAAGCCTGCGATCCAGATTGTTGCGCTAGAGAAGCTACCCAAAAATCAGCCAATGCTTCCTTCACAGCATTTGACGGGCCAAAATGTCCCAATACTTCATCGTATAGACCCCGACTTTTTGCCTTATCCATCACAATATAATGGGCAGCATGAAAATATTCCTCCGTAGCATGGCTTTTGAGACTTGCGCTGTTACTTTCAGGAAAAAGTGAAATAACTACGTTCATGTCTCCTTTACTATTAAGAAAAGATAACACCTGAGAACGGGGATCTTTCTCGTCTCTATTCGCTACATCAACAACAACGTTGGGGTTTGAAAGGACTAGTATTCCAAGTTGCTGCTCACTCAATTTAAGCGCATCAAAGGCCGCTTGTTCCATTTCGCGGGATCCAGCTTCTTCAGTGTACCCCTCTTGAGTTGTTGCAAATGCTTTCCAGATATCAACAGTTTTGGGAGTAAGCCCTTGAGCGCTCAGAAAATCGTGAGTAAGTTTTCTTTTGTCGGTGATAACTGCATCAAAAGAGCTCTGAAGACTATCTATCGATCCCATGCCGGTTCTGGTCAGAAGGTTCTCGATAGATTTAATACCTAGACTTCTATAAAAATCTATTAATTCCCATGTACCCTGAATAGCCACATCTTTTCCTCTCCGCCAGAGTTCATGCTGTGCTTCTTTAAGAGCTGCTACCTCGCTCTCTGACTTGATCTCTTTACTACCATCAATTCGACCTTTTAATTCTTGAAGTGAAGTCACCTCTTCTGAAAGTGCAATTATTCTTTCAAGGGGAATATTGTGTTTCCAAAGAGATTGAAGCACTGCATCAGCTCGTTGCTCATTCATAACTGCATCAACCTTTGATCGTATGGTTTGACACTTTTGATCAATCATTTCTTTTGCAGAATACGTCATTATAAGCTCTGCTTGACTTCTCAGCTCAGTTGAAAGAGATGTGTCTTTCGCAATACGGCTTAGAAAAGACAGTTTTTCTTCTCGTTGCTTTTTTATTGATGAAGAGACCTCAACTGGTGTGATCCTTAGCTCTTCAACATTCGCTCCGGTTGCTTTAATTGCCATATCAAGCGAAGCTAAAGAATCAGTAAGCACAGCATGATGCCCAATTCCTGCAACCAACCCACTTATTGCCGCCGTAGTAATCTCATCTCGACGTGTTTGTCTACTCTGATGCCTACATGCTTGCCATGTTGCTGCAGTTATCTCATGCACTACAACTGAAAACTTTTTACCAGCATCAATTTGTGTTGTGTAATAGTTGCGAACAAAGGTTGAAACAAATGATTGAAGTTCAGTAGGCTCAACTGTTCTTAATTCAGTTCTTAGTTGTTTGCCTAGATTTGTTAGTCGTTCAAACCTCTGAGTTCGTCGATAAGTTAGTAGGTTTTTGCTACCAACTCGTTCTCCTCGGTCAGTGGTCATAATGTAGATCCTTTTCCTGTTGGTACGAAATCAAACATGCTGAGCTACATCCTTCCTCTTTTCCACACAAAACCGCACAAAAAACTCCTGCATCTCCCCAATCTGCTCAGTTGCTGGCTTAGAAATGATGCTCTGCATCACCTGCATCGGAATACCGTTCCACTCCTCACTGTTAGCATAAACGCCATTCACATAATTCAACTGCGTGATCTTGAAATGTTGAAATACAGCACCCTCCAGCGTGTCGAAATTCATTTTTCGTTGCCGAATAACCGTCCCCTCTTTCGTTCTGGTAATATCCGAAAACCCAGAAAAAATCATCCCCAACTCACTCATCGCACTCTTTAACGTGGAAAACGTTTGCACAATGGTGTTTCCAGTAATTTCTTGCCATAGCCATTCAGTGGAAAACGTCGAACCACTGACTGTTTCTGTACAGTTTGTTGTTCCGAACCAGTTGACCCAGGTTTTTGTTTTTTCTCCAAGCGCATTTGTTTTTTCCTCCATAACGGGAATAGTAAGGTTGATCAGTTGGTCAGTAGTTCCAACCGCAAGACGACTGAGAAACTGTTTCAGAGCGGAAAACGTTAGTTGTTGTTCTTGAATAATCTGCCCTCGTTTCAAAAAATTCAGCCCTGTATTCGGCTGGAAAGCACCCTTCAAATAACGATTCTGCAGCTCCAAAAGGAGTCTCTCTTTCCCCCTAAGATCGCTCAGGGAAACAGGAATCTCTTTATCCAACAGCACACACAGCTTTCTCAAGTCAGAAGAGTAAGACTTCAGATGGGGATCATCAGATGAAAACAGCATCTTCAGATCTTGCATCACTTGAGGCAACGACCCTGTTGTTCCCGCAAGAGCTTTTGTCAGCAGACAGCCCAATATCGAAAACTCGTTATCTCGCTGATCGACAAACCGCTCAATACGGCTTACCACATCGACAATTGGCCATTCTTCCAGCACGGATTTTACAGTTATGAGCATAGGAAAGTTTCCTGAAGAAATCAGTACAGTATAGCTGAAAACCATCAAAATTTCAAGAAATTGTAGTAAATATTACAAAAAGCCTTCCAATTATCGCCTCAATCCGTTACACTTATCCTGTTGCAAAAAAAGCTACAACACCAATTCCTGTCAAGAAAAAAGGAGTAGAATAGTGAACCTCCATCGTCCCCTCGAACAGACTGATCTAGAAATTTGGGAAGCCATCAAGCGTGAAGAACAACGGCAAAGTGATGGCATTGAATTGATCGCTTCGGAAAACTACATTTCCCAAGCCGTCATGGAAGCCATGAGCAACGTTCTCAATAACAAATATTCTGAAGGCTACCCAGGCAAACGCTACTACGGTGGCAACGAAATCGTTGATGTCGTTGAAACACTAGCAATCGAACGTGCAAAACAGCTTTTTGGTGCCGAACACGTCAACGTCCAGCCTCTCTCTGGTGGTCCTGCGAACACAGCCGCTTACTTAGCTCTTATCCAACCAGGCGACACCGTTCTGGGGATGAAACTCGACCACGGCGGACACCTTTCTCATGGCATGAAACTCAACATTTCCGGTCAACTCTACAACTTCGTTTCCTACGGTGTTGAGCAAGAAACTGGATTGATAGACATGGAGAAAGTTCGCCAACTTGCTCTTGAACACAAACCAAAGCTCATCGTCGCTGGATTTTCCGCTTACTCGCGGGACATGGACTGGAAAGCGTTCAAAGCCATCGCCGATGAAGTTGGTGCTCTGACAATGGCCGATGTCGCCCACATCGCCGGATTAATTGCAGGGAAACAGCTTGAAAGCCCTGTTCCATTCTTCGACGTCGTAACCACCACCACACACAAATCCCTCCGTGGCCCCCGTGGCGCTATCATAATGTGCAAAGAACAATTCGCTCCTGCCATCAATCGCGCAGTATTCCCAGGTCTACAGGGCGGACCACACGACCATATCAACGCCTCCAAAGCCGTTGCCTTCAAAGAAGCTCTCGATCCCAGATTTCAAGTCTACGCCGGACAGGTTATCAGAAATGCCCAAGTGCTCGCCCACGAACTCACCGAACATGGCTTCAGGATAATCTCTGGAGGAACAGACAACCACCTGATGCTTATAGACCTTGTCAGTTCCAAAAATATTCCAGGAAAAGTCGCCGTCGAGGCACTCGACGAGGTTGGCATTTCAACAAACATGAACATGATTCCTTACGATACCCGCAAGCCACTCGACCCGTCAGGCCTACGTTTAGGCACACCAGCCATCACCACCCGTGGCATGAAAGAATCCGAAATGAAAGCCATCGGCTCATGGATCAACAAAGTCCTCTCCAATCCAACCGATGAAGCCTTGAAAAAAGCAGTAAAACAAGAAGTGAAAGAACTCTGCAGTGGCTTTCCAGTGCCAGGAATTAGATATACAAACTAAGTAGTTACAGAATACAGTGCTAATAAGAGCCAGAAAGAATACTCTTTCTGGCTCTTTTGTTATCCCCACGTCCCCGTGCCAGTTGTCCGCCCACGGACAATGGCAACAGGCTGGGGTGTTAGAGGGATGTCCATAGGCGGACAACTCCCACCCTGATCGCTACACAGTTCTAGTACTCACCACTCTCGTTTTCGCAAACTGATCGCCTAATCTGCGACGATCTTTATCCGTAAGCAGCATAAGCAGCTCGATAAGAACAAAGTAAGGAATCAAAAAGACTACGTTTCGTATAAAAGACTGTCCTATTGTTGCCGGACTATTATCGGAAATAGAAACCACCGAAAGCCCCAATAGCCTTTTCCCAATACTAAGGCCACCAGTATCCCGAATAAACATATACGCCTTTCCAATCAGCAAAGCGCCAATGAATAAAGCAAAAAGTCCAATCGGATATCCTGTCGTTGCATTTGTTTTGAATCCTAACGAATAGTAAATAAAGTAAGAAAATAACATGATAAAAATTGCAATTGCTGAAGAAATAAGTGAGTCAATAATATATGCCAGTATCCGATACGAAGCCAATGCGGGAATTGTCTCGTTCTGATAAGTAGGAGGAAGAGGGATTGGGTTAACTCCATTTGTAGTCATAGGAAATCCTTTTTTAAATAAGTATCTAGAGCTAACTCAATAAAAGCACAACAAAGCAATATACACTCTGGGCATGATAATTCCGACGAAGCTGTCCTCCCTGTTTATAGTATGCATGAGAAAAAGTGCCAAATTTGGCACTTTTTCTCATGCATACTTATTAACGGGACAATGCAATGTCGGCAAAGAACACCTTCAACAGTTGAAAACTTTTTGAGTTAGCTATCGATGAGTAGAAGCACATTAACGTGGACGTTTAGTAACAATTGTTTCCGACCAACGATCCCCCAACCTTCTTTTTTCTGGGTTAGTCAAGGCAGCGATCAATTCGATAACCGTACCATAAGGAAAGTAAAAAAATCCATTTCGCTTGCAGGACTGCCGAACTGAAAGCGGTTGTTTGCTCACATAATCAACAGCCTGTATCTTCATCAGCTTTTTACCAAGGCTGATTGAACGATAATCCCTCAAAAGGAAATGAACAACCGCAACAATCGCCGCCAGCAAAGCAAGTGCCAACAACCAGACATCACGAATTCCGGAAGAGATATGCAATGCCGAAGCCACTCCCATCCAAAAAAGCATTGGAACAACGATAATCGCCAGAAAGATAAACCTGTCGATGAGAAATGCCCAGAATCGTGGCCAAAGCGATGGGATTTGATCAGGAGAATACTGGGTGGTTGCGGCCTCTAGAGTTTTTGTAAACGGCTGGTTGCTCAATAGTGCTGATGTAAGTTTGGCTACAACCCGAAGAGTATCCCCATAATCAATTTGCGCCAGCGGAGCCAGCGGCCTACTGCTAACAAGTACTTCAGTGTTAGAATCGCCAGTTGAGGTCAACCGAAACTCAACACTATTTTTCAAAGGGGTGAACACAGATTTTGTTGTTGCTGTAGTATTAACCATCGCAGCGATAACCCCATTTTGCTCATCACTGATACGCATTCTTTTCGCCGGTAAGGTTTCCAATAAGGCCAAACAACGCTGGAAAGCTTCAGCTTTCCCAAGAGGAAGAGAAATACTTTTTTTCTGGTGAACTATAAAAGGATTGGTAAATGCGCTTTTTTCAGGAAGCCTTTGAACTGCAGCAATATGCAACAACACCGTGCTTGCACCAGCTAACGCCGAAATAACAAACACGGCAGCAGAGATCACCTGTAAGCCAAGAGACAGACCTGATGTGAACAAAGAAACATCACCACTCAACAGCGAGACCAGAAAAACCAAGAGCATCAGTAGAACAAAAACCACCAGCGTAAGTCTGATAAACCGAGTTATAAAAAAATGTAGCATGGGGAATCGCTTTTTAAAGCGCTCTTATTTAACGTGAGATCGATGAAAGAATTGTCATTGCAATGATTTCCCACCACCTACAGGTCATTGCGAGGCCTGTCCTGAGCATATCGAAGGAAGGCTTTTGCGACGTGGCAATCCCTTGGGGTGTAGTGAGCCCGAAGGGATTACCACGCTCGGAGATTCTCCTTCGACATGCTCAGGACGAGTCTCGTAATGACACTTCAGGGTTCTTTACATCGAATCCACGTTATTTAGTTTTTTCTCGCCCCGCACATTTTGAGCGTAGTAACTCCGCCGCCTTTTGCTGCGCATCTTTTGGCAAACAAACCATCCATTTCTTCCCCTCAATCCAGAGAAAAATTGGCAATGTCCGTTCGACTCTCATCTGCAAAATTCCCGTTTTGACTTCGAAAGATTCGATA
>Ga0194060_10000421_pt1 | contig 30876 bp, 17 predicted proteins | sample SepL225m_MetaG_FD_163427 | JGI IMG/M metagenome (GOLD analysis project Ga0194060, IMG submission 163427) | Anoxic zone freshwater microbial communities from boreal shield lake in IISD Experimental Lakes Area, Ontario, Canada - Sep2016-L222-5m | ecosystem: Environmental > Aquatic > Freshwater >...
TTCACCGACCGTTCTGATTAATGGCTCGCTCGGTGAAGAACAACGAAATTACCAGCAAGATACGTCCCCTCGGTACTGGTTGCTTGGCCCGGAATACTGCGTGATGGGCGAAGAATTTGATGTAGTGCCGACTCGATCTATCATTAACAATCCTTCTTCTCTTACAATCTTTATGGGAGGTTCCGATCCGACTGGAATGACGCTGAAAACCGTAAACGCATTGCTTTCTGGTAACTGTGACCTTTCCTTGAAGGTTGTTCTGGGATCAGGCTTTGGTGACACTTCAGTTATTGAAAATGTTCTTATAGCGTATCGCGGATCTTACTCTGTTGTAAAATCTCCTGCTTCAGTAGCTCAACTACTCGCAGAATCCGATCTGGCAATACTGGCCGGTGGGCGAACCGCATATGAGGCTGCCGCATTGGGAGTGCCTGCTATACTGCTTCCGAGTATTGAACATGAAGAAGAGACAGCCTGTGCCTTTGACAAGGCCGGCATTCACCGTTGCTTGCATTTGGCCTGGAAACTGACACCAGAAACATTGAACAGCGAGTTGAACAGAGCGGTAGTTGAGATGATGGGCAAACCAAACAAGTTGGAACAAATGTCAGTTCGCGGTAAAGATTTGTTTGATGGTGGTGGGCGCAGGCGAGTTGCAAAAGTAATATCGGAGTCGTATTGATTGCTAACACATTGGCTTGGACAATAAAAGCATGCGATGTTTACTAATAAATCTCAGAAGTTCAGGTACACGCCCTAGCTGGGCAGGCATATTTTTGCCCTTTGGACTCGCTGCTATATCAGCAGTTCTTGAGCGCGATGGTCACACAAAAGTGCAATTGATTTGCATCATGAACAAATATGTTCAAACGCTGAAATTGATTCCTTTTCCATTGTAAATAAGCATTTCAATGGAATGCAGTTTGAAGCAGTTATGTTTGGAGGAGTTTTTTTTCGTTTTGATGATCTAAAGCTACTTTCAGAAAATATACGAGTAATTGCACCAAATTGTTTTCAGATAATTGGAGGTAATCTCGCAACTACTTCGTTCGCTATTGTATTGCAGCATACATCTGTTGACTGTGTTGTCAGGAATGAAGGGGAAGAAACAATCTTCAAAGTTTTAGAACTAATTACGAAATGAGGAGACTGGCGTGTTGTTAATGGCATTGCCTGTAGAGATAGGCAGGGAGAAGTATGTTGCACCGATACGCGCCCTCATCTACAGAATCTTGATGCCATGCCTTTCGTGGATCGCAACAATTGGAATTTTAACTCCATCCGGAAGTCCTTTCCCTTAGGTCGGGAAGGTATAGCGCAGTAATGTTCGCCAGCAAAGGATGCCCGTTTAGCTGTTTGTTTTGCGCACCGTTAAGTGGTAAAAAAATTCGCGCCAGGTCAGCACGTAATATTCTCGATGAGATTGCTCTGCTCAAAGGCGAGTGGAATGTCCGGTATTTTAGATTTTTTAACGAGTTTTTTATCGGGGATCGCCAAAAGATTATTGAACTCTGTCAGTTAATAAAGAAAGAGCATCCAGACATATTCTGGTGGTGTCAGACACAAGTGAGATTGGTAGACGGTGAGCTACTATCAATTATGGCTTCATCTGGTTGCATAGAAATTGCCTATGGTATTGAATCAGGCAGTAATAAGATCCTAGCAGAAATGAACAAGGGAATCACCAGAGAACTCGCAAAAGAAGTTATTGAAATGACGTGGTCTGTTGGCATTGTGCCAGCATTGTCGTTGATAGCAGGTATGCCATCTGAAACACTGAAAGAAACTTGTAATTTTATAATTTTACTCAGTCATATTCATTGGACTAATATACCGCAAATCGGCTTTATTTTACCTATACCCGGAACAAAACTTTATGACATCGCACGTGAAAAAAGATTAGTTTCAGATGAATATACATATTTACTTCACGACATGGCACATCGTGACAAATATACAAATCCGGTAAACTTAACTCAGATGCCCGACAGCCAATATATTGAGTTGGTGAAGTCGGCAAATGAAACCATTTAGCAGCATTTTTACAAGCAGCATCCACTTCGTTACCTGCTGTCGCTAACAGGTCTTGGCCATATTCGTTGGAAGCTTGCCTTAAAAAAAGTTACAATAAATCAACTTGTACCGTTATGTCAGTCGCTACTGTATGCGGTGTTTGTAAAACGGAATATGATGGTTGGGCGTGTCATTAGCAGGTATATGTTTTTGGCGCCAAAACAATTCATATTTTTAAGGAGAGGCGGATGGATTTTAGACAGTTGTTCGAATTTAAGCAGATGATGGGAAAGCGCTATAAATTGTTGAGTGACCTAGTATGCCCGCTATGCCATAGCTCGATGGTTCATGAAGGCATATCGTTATCTTGCCCACCATGTGGAAAAACGTATCCCGTTTTTGAAGGTGAAGTGCCTGTATTTATTGAAACTGATGCAAACATGTTTTCAAGTAGACTATTTGGCTTGGAACCTGAATCTCTACCCAATGAGGATCAGATTCAGAAGCTTCCGCCTGAGCAACATGCTCAGGTGGGGTTATTACTATGGTCACTAGCCTGGGATAAGATTACATCTCATACCGTAGCAATTGGCGAGTATGAGACGGATCCAGACGTTGAGCGAGCCTTCCAAAGTGCCGTGGATTCAATAGATTATATTTTTGGCGGTTCACTGAATTATGACGCCATCTATCTTAAGGCTGTTCAGTCCTACCATTTTGCAGCCCATCCACCGGTCTCCCCCAGTCTGGAGTTTGGGGGTAACTGGGGTTGGTGGACAAACTATGTATACCCGGGATTGCGCATAGAATACAGTTCCGAATTTATCGGCAACTACTTTCTTGATGGATTCAAAGGGAGCTTACATACTAGGCGGCATGAGGTTTTTGACCAATTGCTAGTCAGTTATGCAAGTAAATTACCTCTACCTGATAGCAGCTTAAAAACGGTATTGAGTATGCATATTCTTGATCACGTGCCCTCAACAGAGTTGGAAGATCTCTTTAGGGAGGGCGCACGTGTACTTGCAAAGGGAGGGCGCTTTATAGCTGATACTTATACCCCCTCTGGGATACATCGCAGCTTGGCGGATGTTCTGTTTCTCGATAAACTGGGCTTTTCCTCTAAAGACTACTCTGGCTGGCGAAATTCGTATAAAAATGCAACAAATGCCACGGCATATGTTCAAAAAATGTCAGCATCCCTCGATGGTTATGCAAACGGTCAGAATCTGTTGACCTTAGAAGAGTGGGAGGAAATCGGCGAGCGGTTCGGTTTGCGCCTGATAAAGAAGCAACCCTACAACTTGGCCTGGATTCATGGATTATTGAAAGACATTTACTATAAAGGATTCTTCCCACCCAAAATACTGGACCGTCATTTCCTTGGTGAACTGAAAAAATGTGTTTATCTCGAGTTAAAGGGTACTAAACGAATTGAGTTCAGCGATGCATGCAATGTATTTATGATTTTCGAAAAGATATAGGAACCCAGATATGGATATTAACGTTGTACTTGTGCAGCCTGCCGAACCTTTTGGTGCCATGGCAGAAATGCCTGCTTCAATTATAGGACTAGCATCGATTCTCCGGAACGCGAATATTTCTGTGGAAATATTGGATGCGCGGCTCGATAACCTGTCGGTTCCACAGGCACTCGCACGCATCAAGGGTAAAAAAGTAGATGTTCTCGGTATTACAGGGCTAAATAACGCTTATCGATTTATCAAAGACTTCTGTTTCGAATTAAAGCGCAAACGTCCTGATATCCCGATCATGGCTGGGGGGCCATTCATTTTTTCTCAACCAGAACTGATCCTTTCAAAAGTTCCGATTGATGTTGCATGCACCGGCGAAGGGGACGAGATCATCGTTGAACTGGTGCAACGACTTGCCAATAGAGAAGACCTTCATGGTATCTGCAATATAGCTTTTTGGGACGAGGGGAAAGTTTTCAACAGCGAGAAACATCTTGTTGGCGACCTTGACCCCTTTCCGTTTCCTGCATATGACCTCCTCCAAATGGATCGTTATCTGGATGCGGCGAATGTTGCCTATTATGGCGATTTTTACTTTCCAATTCCCTCTGGAAGAGGTTGTACACATCACTGTTATTTCTGTGGAAGACTTTATGACAAAGTAAGGCGTCCATCGCCAACACGCCTGCTTGAGATAATGGATTATCTGAATCATACTTACCGAGTAGCTAGCTTTTTATTTTATGATGATGGCGGGTTGTATCCTCGAGCTTGGATACTGGAATTCTGCTCTCTACTGGTGGAAAAGAGTCGGGCATATCGTTTTGGAATTGCCGGATGCCCAGAGCAGGTTGATGATGATGTGGTGGAAAGCCTGGTGCATGCCGGGTGCAGCTTCATCAGTTTCGGCGTTGAGCATCTGACTCCGGAAATTCAAAAGGGCTTTTTCCGCACTGTTCAAAGCAAGAACATAGAAACCGCCTTTGAGACCATTAAAAAACATGGGCTCTACAATTTAGGTTTTAACCTGCTTTGGGGACATCCCAATGATACAAACATATCCTTTCAACACTCTTACAATAAGGCACTAGAATATACAAACCGTTATGACCTCCCAAATTTCTGGATGGCAGGTCTGGTTATGTACCCAAACAGCCGTATACAGAAAGATGCCTTGGATAGCGGTAAAATAACCGATTATGAAGATTATATGTATTCAAGTAACGGTTATGGCCCGTATGTTAACCTGACATCAGAGGATGACGATGTTTACCGCGCGTTTATTGTTGAAACTAGACTTAATAATGACGCACAACTGCTGCGAGAAGCAATAACCCAACTAACATCTAATAATGGCTCTGCTCAGCGAATTCATGACTCTCAAGAGCGTCTTGCACATATTGAGAAGCGACTTGAGATACTGCAATTGCTATTGGCAACTCCAAAACCGCAGAGAGAGGCTCACCGTAGTCTATTGGAAGAAATCCTGATGGTTCCGATGTATAACCCCGAAATTAATTATTATCAGGAGTTCGCGTGTTTTAGAGAACTATTAGAGTTGCCACGAGGTTCGCGAATTGTGGTTTTGGGAGGGGACTGTTTTGACGAAATTCCAATGATGCGTCTATTTAACAGTATCCGAGAAGGGGCTTTGGTGCTGGCAGGTTTTACTGATGTTGCAACAGATGGCAGTAACAAGGAGAATTTGCCTTTGGTCGCTATTGACGAAATTTCATTGCTTAGTCCTAACTATATTGTGTTGCCACGAACTATTGTTGTCTTATACCAATCCACGCTTGAAAATATATCCAATAATAATTGCGGTTTGAAATTTATTGTGCTTGAAGAACGGTCACTCCAACCTCGTCCATGGGGCGGTAATGGACTTGTTAGTGGGTACTATAATCCGGATTATTGGCGCGTTAAAATAAATTCTACAGGATTTGACAGAGAGTTTTGCTTTCCAGATTCAACAACAATCAACAACAAGGTTAATGATGTGCCAGACAATAAACTCATACTGTTTTTCACTCCCGAAGCTGGTGTTTTGCCTCATTACGCTACCCAGTGCGTATTGGCGCGGACACTGAAAGAATCCGGCCATCGTGTTTTAATCACCCGCTGCACAGGTCTTTTTACACGCTGTCCAGTGATGGATATGCACCACCTTCCATATAATGCAGATTCATCTGCACGTTTTCAGATATGTGCGGGATGTGTAGCTGCGGCCGACTCCATGCTCAAAGCGTATGATCTGGAACCATTCGAATTGAATCATATTGTAACATCAGAGTTGGTAGATCGAGTACGGGCTGAATTAGATGCCTGGAATGGTGACCTGGCCGATTTCGTTTTTGAAGGAGTTCATTTCGGCGAATTTTGCGCACATGACGTGGTTCTTGCATTAAAAATTTATCGCTTTGACAATATTGATGAAGAAGCACGATTGGCATGGAAGGCCTATATCCTAAATAGTTTAATAGCGTATTCTGCTACAAACAATTTATGCCGACATGAGTCGCTCGGGGCAGTTATTCATTTTAACGATTACTCTTTGCAGCTCGGCGTGCGTATGGCGGCTATAAAAAATAATGCCAGGGTGTTCAGCGTTTCCCTCGCTTCTCATAGAAGCGTCGATTTCCGTAATTTTGTTATCTCACCTGACATCTGGCGGCAAGCACTCTACTCAACTATTGCTAAATGGAGCCTATGGCGAGATCTTTCGATCAACAGTGGAAAAATCTGGGAAATTGCTGAAGACACAATCGTAAGAATGACATCGGTTTTTGCGCACATATATTCTTCTGCAAAAACATTTTCACCGGTAGATCTTTTGAATCAGCTTGGTCTAGACAGGTCGCGTAATACGGTAGTTGCCTATACCAGCAGTTATGATGAGCTGGTTGCCGGACAAAAACTGGTTAATAGTCTTGGGTATCCACAACCAGATATCTCTTTGACTTTTCCGGATCAGATGGATTGGCTTAAATCAATTGTTGAAAAGGTTGAAAACTCCGATAATCTGCAATTAGTTGTGCGCATTCATCCACGTGAGGGGATTAACAAAAATAATGTGTTGGTTTCTCAGCATCTGCCTCTTCTGAAGTCAGAATTTTCGGGTACACTCAGGCACTGTACATTTATTTGGCCGGAGGATTCTGTATCCAGCTACGATCTCGCAGAACTTGCTCATTTAGTATTAATTGGATGGAGTACAATTGGTTTGGAATTGGCTCGTCTTGGCGCACCAGTCCTTGCAATAAATAGGGGGACAACATACCCTGGAGACGATTTCATCGAGTTTGCAGAGACTCCCGAAGAGTACTTCAAAAAATTCGATCAACTTTTAATACGTCCTGCAAAGCTTGAGTACGTTGTTTATGCCTACAGATACTACAACTGTTTTACATTTTGTAATGCGGTAGATATGTCAGATATTATAACTTCTTCCGCAGTTACTTCTGGATTTCAAGGATTACCTCCGTTTCGTATGCCACAAGAGACGGAAGTAATTGAGCGAGTACTGATTGATAATGAAGACATAGTCGCCCTCAATCTGGAGCGATTACGCAATTCTCAAGATCAAAAAGCTTGCCGAAATGAGCAGGAGCAGATAATTGCAGCTTTGCAAGGTCTTTTTCATTACCTGATGACAGGACAGGAGCTTTCTCGAAACGTTTCATTGCTGTTCTACTCCAACTCGGTAAATAATCCGACCACTGTAAGAGGCATAGTTAAGCTGAATGGGGACTATGTGGAGTATCAGACACGGGGGGGCGAAGCATTTGCACGCTATTCGCCAATGTGCGCCAGAATTGCCCGCATCGTTGAAAGAAACGTTGCTTCTAAGATTAATTCACATCCAGAAGGTACTAATAATCAAAGAAAGTTGCCCTATCCTGATAATTTAGAGTTGGCCGTGCAGGCAGCCAGAGATTATGCAGGCAAAGAGGATTATCAGGCCGCCATTGATTGGTATGAAGCGAGCATGATTTTGAGTTCGCAATTTCGCGCACCACTACTGGCAGAACTTAATGAAAACGTATTTGCGCGTCTTGCTGACAAAGACCGCTACACCCTATACGTGTCACGTTACTTCAATTTTGATATCCGTCCCGGCGACAAAGTGCTGGATATCGGTAGCGGCAACCTCCCGTTCCCACTGGCTACCCACCTTGCCGATCTTGCTTTAGCAAATGACAGAGTCGGCAGGGCTGGTGTTCCATTTAAACATCTGGATGGCAAACCGGTATATGAATGTGATCTGGAAAATCTTCCGTTTGCCGATCAGGAGTTTGATTTTGTATATTGTTCGCATGTACTCGAACACGTCGAAAACCCTGAAAAGGCCTGCGCAGAGCTTATGCGGGTTGCCCGGCGGGGCTACATTGAAACCCCCAATCGCGGTAAGGATTTATGGCTGAATACAGCAAAAATAAGCAACCATAAGTGGGCTGTTGAAAAATGGAATGAAACTCTCATTTTCACGGAGTACACACCACACGAACTCGAAGGACTCGAATCAGATGTTTTACTACAAATGCATTGCGCGCCACAAAATGAACGTGAGAAGGCATTTTCGGCCCTCCTTTATCTCAAAGCAGATCTGATAAATGTTATGCATTATTGGGAGAACAGCATTGCTTGTGAAGTCAGGCGGTCTGAAAAATCCGCTGTTGGTGACACTATGGTGGTTTCTACTCCCGGATCAGCAGAGAGTGGCAGGAATGCATCCTGCATCTTTGTTAACACCTATTATGATGCCTTCCTGAACCAAGTATACTCCCGTGCGGGTCTGGACGATAAACCCTATAAAGAGCAGCTGCAGCGGCTAGTTGAATGCCTCTTCGGCGATAGCGATTTTTACTCAAAAAACCTTAAACAGGCCGGCTGGAATACAGACGATCTGATTGTCAACTGTGTCCAGTTGCAGAAGGCCTGGGCACGTGAAAACGGATGTGACTGCGAAAGCCTTGCGTTGGTTATCGAACAGGTAAAGCTTGCCCGACCCGATTGCATCTATCTGCAAAATCTCGGCCTGGGGACAAAAGAATTTCTTGACGCAATCAGGCCGCACACCGAATTGATTGTCGGGCAGATCGCCTCTCCATTGCCGGAACAGGCCGATTTATCGGGCTTCGACGTTGTTTTTTCATCATTCCCACACTTTGTTGACCGATTTCGGGCGGCAGGCATTACCGCATATTACCAACCTCTGGCCTTTGAACCGCGAGTTCTGAAATCTTTGACTAAATTTGCATACAGTAAACGCCCGGTTGAATGCTCTTTCGTCGGTGGAATTTCTCCTATGCATGGCAAAGGCTATCAACTCCTTGAAAACCTGGCGGCACATGTACCCATTCATTTTTGGGGCTATGGTGCAGAGACGGTGCCTGCTGACTCTGCCATTAGAGCATGTCATCACGGAGAGGTCTGGGGCACTGAGATGTTCTACCTCCTTGGGGCGTCAAAAATAACAATCAATAGGCATATTGATGTGGCCGAAAATAATGCCAACAACATGAGGCTTTTTGAAGCGACCGGCTGTGGTGCGCTGCTTATAACCGATTACAAGGACAATCTGAGCGAACTGTTTGAAATTGGAAAAGAAATTGTTGTGTACCGCTCCGCTGAAGAATGTATCGAGCTTGTCAGATATTACTTGTCCCACAGCGATGAAGCTGAAAAAATTGCCAAGGCTGGTCAGGCGCGTACTCTGCGCGATCACACATATGAAAAACGGATGAAACAGACAGCAAAGATTCTGTTACGTCACTTGCGATACTCTCGTGAGCGTAGAGCATTGGTGATGCCGACGCGAATCTCGGATAGCTATCGTCCGCTTGAGCCAGGCGGCGTAACCACTGAATTACAAACTGCCTGGAAAAGCCCGGATATCCCCTTACAGCAAAGAGCGCTGGTGCAACAGCAGCTTATAGAGATGTATCGGGGCAATATGCCCGAGCCATTCAAGGTATTGAATGATCTCTTGTCGCCTCTCGCACTCGAGGGGATTTTGATTTTAGAGATCGGCTGTGCCAGCGGATATTATTGCGAGGTACTTGAGTATCTCCTGAAAAGACAGATTGCCTATACCGGGGTGGACTATTCCTCGGCCATGATTGATATGGCCAGAGATTACTATCCGGAGACTTCCTTCCTCGTAGCGGATGGAGCAAAACTTCCAATTGCGGATAAAACGTTCCGGATTGTTGTATCCGGTTGCATTCTGCTACACACACCCAACTACACACAGCATATTGCCGAGACAGCACGAGTAGCCGAACAGTGGATCGCAGTCCATCGCACACCGGTCTGCCGTACCCGTTCGACGACCTGCTTTTCAAAAATGGCATATGGTGTTGAAACAGTAGAATTCAGGTTCAACGAACAGGAGCTGCTCGGGCTTTTTGAACAGAAGGGTTTCAAGCTTGCAAAAATCTGCACATATCTGGAGCGCCCACAGGATGATGAGTACGAGGTGAGCTATCTGCTAGAGAGAGTTCAACAGTATGCTGTGAAGAAACCATCTCTGCCATCTTCTCCCTACCGACCACTGCCCGGGCATAACCGACCTGTTGTCCTGGTTTCGCGGGCGATCGCCTTTACCTTCCCGCTCTCATATGCTTATCTGGCTGGGCAACTCCGCACACAGGGTGAAGATGTCCGGGTTCTGTTCAAAGATATTCCTGCCCAAGCTCTGGTCAAACAGATTATGGATATCAATCCTTTGATCGTAGGTTTTGGAAATCTCTACCCCGAACTTGAGGAGACTAGGGTTCTGATCCGAATGCTCGATCAAGCCGGAAGAAAATTCCCGATTGTAATCGGCGGCCAGATGGTCAGCCCGACACCAGAGTTTGCCGTCAGGATAACCGGAGCTGATTTCGGAGTCATCGGCGAGGGTGAGCTGATCCTGGCTGAGCTTGTTCAGCGTTTGAGGACAGGCCAGGATGTTTCTAACTTAAAAGGCCTTGTGGTCAGACATGGTAACGATATCAAAAACAACGGTTCCGGGGATTTTATAGAAAACCTTTCAACTGGGCTGCCATCAATACCGTACGATCTATTTCCGACAGAGCAGTGGTTGCCGATCGGTGAATGGTACGCAAAACATCTCCCTGTGCCGCACTGGAAGATTGATGATCGAGTTATCAACGTACATGGCGGCAGGGGATGCCCGTTTACCTGCAACTTCTGTTACCATCACAGCAATGCTCGCTATCGAGACACTTCGGTCATGATGGATGAAGCACAGGAGGCATTGATTCGTTTTAACGGGAATATGCTCTACTTTTCGGACGATCTGGTGATGGCAAACCCCAAGCGGGTCCGTGAATTGATCGAAGCGATCAGCAGACTAGACCGTCCGGTTTCATTCCAGATTTCAACTCGATTTGATATTCTTGCCAGAATGGATGATGAGTTGTTGCTGGATCTGAAGCGGATAGGCTGTAGGAGCATGGGACTGGGCCTTGAATCCGGCTCTGACCGCATCTTGAAATTAATTGGCAAAAACTGTACCGTACAACAGATCGAAGATGGACTTGATCGACTTAGGTTAGTTGGTATATATCCGACAACATCGATTATGCTGGGTCAGCATACGGAAACTGTTGAAGATGCTCTTGCATCAATAGCCCTGATGCAAAGAACTATTCAGAAAGATCCGTATTTGAACTACGCCTTTACGTTGACCACACCGTTTCCAGGATCAACTCTCTATGACCTTATATTCAAGAAAGGACTCCTGAAAAATGACCAGGAGTTTTATGACCGTTATTTCTCAACCGCAGGCGAGTTCAAACAGGTGGTTAATCTCTCTGCCATGAGTGACAACGAAGTGATGGCTGCATTTTATGAAATACAGCGGGTGTATGATGTCGAAAAGAGAAAGGCCAATGCACTGTTGGGTATCTGCTGATACTGTTTGCTGAAAAGGAATCGCATAGAATTGCTTACAAAAAAGAACATACTCATCACCGGTGGACTCGGTTTCATCGGCTCCAACCTTGCCATCCGTCTGGTTGAGTTGGGCGCCAACGTGACTCTTGTTGACAGCCTGATTCCACAATATGGGGGGAATCTCTGGAACATAGAGCCGATCAAGGATCAGGTGCGGGTTAACATTTCGGATGTCCGGGATGAATACGCCATGAAATATCTGGTGCAGGGTCAGGATTTCCTCTTTAACTTGGCGGGTCAGACCAGTCATGTTGACTCAATGAACAATCCGTTTCCTGATCTTGAAATTAATGCCCGTGCCCAGCTTTCTATTCTTGAGGCGTGCCGCCATCACAATTCATCAATCAAACTGATTTTTGCGAGTACCCGCCAGATGTATGGTGCGCCGCAATACCTTCCCGTTGATGAAAAACACCCGTTGGCTCCTGTTGATGTGAACGGCATCAACAAGATGGCGGGGGAGTGGTACCATCTTCTGTACAACAATGTCTATGGCATACGTGCATCGGTACTGCGACTTACCAATACATATGGCCCCCGTATGAGAGTAAAAGATGCCAGGCAGACGTTTCTCGGTATTTGGATCAAAAACGTTATTGAAGGCAGACCGGTGCTTGTTTTTGGTGACGGAACGCAGGTGCGTGACTACAACTATGTTGACGATGTTGTTGATGCCCTGCTGGCATGTGCATTAAGTGAAGAGGCTAACGGCGAAATTTTCAACCTTGGGGCAGATGATCCGGTTAATCTGAAGAACACGGCAGAATTATTGCTAAAAATACATACGTCAGGCGAATATTTGATAGTTCCTTTTCCGGAAGACCGGAAAGCGATAGATATCGGCGACTACTATGCAGACTACAGCAAGATCCGCTTGAAACTGGGATGGGAACCACGAGTAAATCTTGAATCTGGTCTCTTGCGAACGCTGGATTATTATAAACAGCATGGCAGCTATTATCTGGAGGCACAATCAAATGCATGACCTCATCCCGGTTGCCGCGCCGTTGATACAGTTTCAGAAACATGCCCCCGAAATCCGGGCAGCCGTGGAGCGGGTACTTTCGAGTGGCTGGTATATTTTGGGCCCTGAAGTGGAGCAGTTTGAACAGGAGTTTGCAAACTACCTGGATGTTCAATCCTGTATCGGTGTGGCAAATGGAACTGATGCGGTGGCACTGGCACTCCGTTCGTGCGGCGTATCGCCCGGTGACGAGGTGATTACGGTTTCCCATTCGGCTGTTGCAACCGTTGCGGCAATTGAGCAGATCGGTGCCATACCGGTATTTGCTGATATTGAGCCGGTGACCCGCTGCATAAATCCTGCTTTGATTTCCGCTCTTGTCTCTCCGGCAACGCGAGCGATTGTGCCGGTTCATATATACGGTCAACCTGCCTCAATGCATGAAATTATGGCAGTTGCCAGTACGTATAATCTGATTGTTGTGGAGGATTGTGCCCAGACACACGGTGCAGCTATTGACGGGAAAAAGGTCGGCTCATTTGGAGATGCCGCAGCATTCAGTTTTTATCCGACAAAAAACCTTGGAGCGTTCGGTGACGGTGGCGCGGTCGTAACGGATAACCGTGACATTGCCGATAAATGCCGTTCCTTGAGAGAATATGGATGGAAAAGCAGATATATCAGTGACTGTCAGGGAGTTAACTCTCGCCTGGATGAACTTCAGGCGGCAATTCTCAGGGTGAAACTCTCCTTTCTGGAGTCAGGCAACCGGATGAGAAGATCAATAGCCAAGCGGTACACCGAAGCGATGCGCTGCACATCTCTGACACCACCAGCAGATGTTGTGGGTTGTCTTCATGCCATGCACCTGTATGTGGCGGAAACTTCTGATAGGGAAAGATTTCAACTGTTTTTGCAGAATAACGGCATCGCTTCAGCCCGGCATTACCCGTTACCGGTACACTTGCAACCGGCCTATAAAGGGAGGATCAGGGGGGCTTCCAGTCTCCCGGTTACGGGAAAACTCTATGACCGCATAATTACCCTTCCCATGTTCCCTGAGCTGGAAGAGCATCAGGTTGAAAAAATTTGTACAGTATTGAAAAAATGGAAATGAGATAGATATGAAGCACTATTACTGCACTTATTTTGACAGAAATTATCTGGTAAAGGCGTTGGCGCTTTTCAGGTCGCTGGAACAGCATGAAAAACAGAATTACGTTGTTTTTGCCGTCTGCCTGGATGAAATCACCAGAGTGATTCTTGAAAGCTTACACCTGCCACATATCGAGCTTATTCCACTCCATTTAATTGAAAAGAGTGATAATGCACTCCTTAGTGCAAAACAGAACAGAACTCTTATTGAATATTACTGGACTTTGACTCCCGCCGTAGTCACCCACATTCTCGAAAGAAATCCGGAAATCGGCATGATTACCTATCTCGATGCGGATGTCTTCTTTTATTCATCACCATCACCTCTGTTTGAAGAGATGAGCGATAACTCAATCCTGGTCCATGAACATCGCTTCTGTCCGAGCCTCTCCTCTCTGGAACATGGCAACGGCAGATTCAATGTCGGGCTGATCGTGTTCAGAAATGACGCCGTGGGACGGGCAACGATTGCGTGGTGGCGGGAGCGCTGCATCGAGTGGTGTTACCTGAGAATTGAAGACGGGAAAATGGGCGACCAGATGTATTTGAATGAATGGCCGGAACGTTTCGGAAGCGTACATGTTCTCGAACATATAGGCGGCGGGGTTGCTCCGTGGAATCACGAGCAATACGCAATTTGTACTGATGGCAGTGGAAGCGTAACAATAGACGGCTTTCCTCTTATTTTTTACCACTTTCACGCCCTTGTCTTTGCGGAGCCGGACATCATAATTCCTGCGCAACACATTCATTATCCGCTGAATACAGATGTCCTCAGATATTGCTATCTTCCCTATCTGTATGCGCTTGACGATGCCATTAATACTGTCCGGAATGTGTCTGATGGGTTTATGTTAGGCCTTTTGGGGCAGGTGCCTAATATTAAACAGACTTTCCTCTGCAAACATCACAGAAACAACAGATATGGTGATGTCAGCGCGACGCACAGCAAGATAAGCCTCGATGACAGATGGGACTGTTTCTGTACAGAACAGTTCACCCCCTCTGCAACACCTGAAGAGTCCGAGCTTCTTTGGGCTCCAGGCAGGCAGGTGCGGAGTTGCGACGACCTCTTTCTGGAACTGGAAGGCATGGAAATATCCAGAGAGATAAAAGTGCTGTATATCATCGGAGCACACCTGTTTCAGGAGAGTAAGCTTATCGACCGGATGTTTCCCCGGATTGAAAAGATATACCTGTTTGAGGCGATCCCTCAGTTGTGCCAGATACTGAGAGAGATGGTCGCTTCTGATCCGCGCATAGAGGTGTTTTCATATGCTATCAGCGACAGGGATGAAGATTCGGTATTCCATATTACCGATAATTCGGGTGAATCTAGCTCGCTGCTCCCGCTTGCCAAACACCTTGATTTGTTTCCCCACGTGCACGAACTGAATGTCATTCCGGTAGAGTGCAGAACGATTGAGTCGGTAATCCGCCAGCACCGGCTGCGACAGCCCGATATGCTCTTTATCGACGTACAGGGGGCGGAATATCGGATACTCTCCAGTTTGACCCCCGAACTCAAGAAAAATATAAAACTGATTTACACCGAAGCGAGCCATGAAGAGCTTTATCTTGGAGCCCGTCCACTTGCGGACATAATTCTTCTATTAAAGGAATCGTTCCGTTTTCTAGGGTTTGCCCCGCTGTTCAACAATACCCCAACTCACGGAAATGCCCTTTTTGTAAACCACTCCAACAGGGTCGACATCAGAAAGGGAACCCATCCGGCGGTTCAGCAACAAAAGTCCACAGAGCCTGTGATAAGCGTCATTGTTTCGACCTACAACTCCGAAGAATTCATGCGTGAGTGCCTTGAAGACCTGGTTAACCAGACCATCTTTGGTCAGATGGAGGTTATTGTAGTTGACGCGGCATCTCCACAGAATGAACAGGCCATCATACGGGAATTCCAGCAGCGTTACTCTAATATCCGTTATATCCGTACTCCGGAGCGGATCGGTATCTATGCAGCGTGGAATATTGCCATTCGCGAAGCGAAGGGGAAATACATTGCTCCTTTCAGCACCAATGACCGCCTCCGACGGGATGCATATCAGATTTTGAAAACGGCTCTCGATAATAATCCTGACATTATGCTGGTGTACGGAGATACCTATCTGACTAAAATCCCGCATGAAACTTTCGACAACCACACCTGTTCCGGAGTATTCAAATGGCCTGACTATTCATTCGAGTATCTGCTATGCGCCTGCATGGTTGGTCCGCACCCTATGTGGCGGAAGGGAGTGCACGAAAAAATTGGTTATTTCGACGAAAGCTACATTGCAATTGGTGATCAGGAGTTTTGGCTCAGAATGGGTGAGCATTTCAGCCTTCTCCACATCCCTGAATTCACCGGGTTATACTGGATTTCAGAGGACGCGTTAAGTACACAGGCTGCATATGAAACTGAAGGAATACATCAAAAGTACCAGGCGAGATATTTAGCGCGTGTGGCAGAGGCTAGTACCCACCGACGGTTGGAGGTTTGTCAGGAGACCATCGGAAAACAGGATAAAACTTCACTACCCGTCTCAATCATCATCCCGCTATTCAATAATATGTCATACACCAGGCGCTGTCTTGAGCAACTTCGCAAGAACACGCCTGCTGAACTGTACGAACTCATTTTAGTGGATAACGGCAGTACAGATGACACATACACACTTTTCAACGATCTCCCCCCTCCTGTGAAAGTAATCCGCAATCTGAAGAATCAGGGTTTTGCCAGAGCCTGTAATCAGGGGGCAGAGGCGGCAACCGGAAAGTATCTACTGTTTCTGAATAATGATACCGAGTCGCAACCGGGATGGCTGGAGCCGCTGTTTAATACAGCAGAGCGGGATACAGGTGTCGCTGCCGTAGGGAGTAAACTCCTCTTTCCTGACGGCACCATTCAACACGCCGGAGTAGTAATTGTGGATGACAGGGTGACGCCGGACTCACTGCTCGGAAGGCATATTTACCAAGGCTTCCCGGTTGAACACCCCGCAGCCAATACAACCAGGGAATACAAAGCGCTGACCGCAGCCTGTCTGCTGGTGCGGCGCGAGGTGTTTGAAGCGGTTCAGGGATTTGACGAGGGGTACTGGAACGGTTATGAGGATGTTGACCTCTGCTTCAAACTGGGGCAAAAAGGGTGGAAACTTATCTATCAGCCAGCCTCCGTTGTCGTTCATCATGAATCAAAAAGCGGTTCTGAGCGCTTTGCCAGGGCTGCTCAGAATATTGCGCGGCTGCATGAAAAATGGCTCGGAACTATTAAACCAGACGTAATTATTCACCCTGATTTGAGAGAAGAGTGGCTGATGAACCTGACATCCGGAACTATCTCGCCAGCGCCGCATGTCTCAATCATAATTCCGCTGTTTAACCAGGCAAAGTTGACTAAAGCCTGTGTCGAGGCTATCAGGGGGACAGCCGGAGATCCGGGGCGCTATGAGCTGATTCTTCTGGATAACGGATCTGATGACTGGACGCCGGAATATCTCAATACCCTATCTGGTTCAGCCACAATATTAACCAACAGCGTTAACGCAGGCTTTGCAAAGGGGTGCAACCGGGCTGCCAAATCTGCCAAAGGGGAGTATCTGCTATTCCTCAATAACGATACGCTGCCTCAGTCAGGATGGCTGGATGCGCTGCTGGCTGGAAAAAAGAATGACGGAGCTGATATAGTCGGCGCAAAACTGCTCTATCCTGATGGCAGGGTTCAACATGCCGGAGTGGCGTTCAAAAGAAACGGAATCGGTTACCACCTGTTCAGGGATTTTCCTGGAGACGCGCCTGCTGTCAACAAAAAGCGTTTCATGCAATGTGTAACCGCAGCCTGCATGCTTGTATCAAAGCAGCTTTTTAGTGAACTGGGCGGTTTTGACGAACAATTCTGCAACGGTTTTGAAGACATGGACTTCTGTTTACGTGCCGGACTGGTCGGCAAACGCGTGCTGTATACGCCGGACGCAGTCGTTATCCACCTTGAGGGACAGAGCGAAGGGCGCAAACAGCGTGACAATGAGAATATGCAGCGTTTCCTGACAATCTGGCAGGGACGGGTTGCTTGTGATGAAGAAGAGCTTCATTCTGCCGCAGGTTACAGTGTAGAATGGCTTTCTGATGGGACCTGTCTGTTGCGACCACATAGTTTACTGCAAAAAAAAGATGAAAATAGTCGTTATCCCCTGATTTCGCTGGTCGGGCACTCCTCCTCTTCCATTTTGCAGAAACTGTCAACTTCACAGAGGACGAAGAGCGTTTTAAAACGTTACACGGTTGATGACTGATACCCGTTTATTGAAAGGAAAAAGATGAAAACACATGAGATGCATGACTGGCTTAAAGCCGGTGCCCACTACCGGAGTAAAGGTAATTTTGAGAAGGCACTGGAAGCTTTCGCTCAGGCTCGCCTCGCTCTGCTCTCCGAAATGGGGGAGTGCCTGACAACTCTGGGGCAGCTTGATGAGGGGCGAATTCTGTTTGAAGAGGTGCTGGAGGCAAATTCAGCAGACATCCGCGCCAACGCCGGAATTGGTGTGATATCGCTTCTGGCCGGGGATTTTGCTACAGCAGAAACAGCTTTCGGCAATGTCCTTCACCTCGATCCGGGCAACGCCAAAGCGCTCTGCGGCATGGGGATGGCGAAGAAGGGGAGCGGCCAGTTCGACGAGGCATACGGCTTATTGATTGACTCTTTGGAGAAGGATCCGGGGCAGAAGAGCGCGCTGCAGGCACTGGCTGAGGTCGGCTGTCGGCTTGGCAAGAGCGACGGAGTTCTGCCGCTCCTCCGAAAATATCTGAAGAGTCACCCGGAAGATACAGAAATTGCTTTAGACATTGAGGCTCTGGAGGGTAACATCCCGGATGCGCAGCAACCTGTCTCCCCTGCGGAAGAGTTGAAGGGCCTCCTCGGAGCATTCAGCGCTAACCCGGATGATCTGTCGGTTGTCAACAGGCTGCTCAAGCTGCTTAAACAACTTGGTCGTGGAGAAGATGCGCTCGGGGTTCAGGCTTTTTTTCTTCAGCGTAATCCCGGTTTGGCGTCTGCTCTGTTGCAATTCTAGTTTGTAGTTGCTACTGTACCGAAAATTTATTTGCTGACAGGTGATATATATGGACACTATGCGCGAGATGAGAGCCAGACCGACCTACGAGGAGCTGGAAAAAACACTGCAGTCGCTCCCTCCGGAAGCGGCGATAGAGCGAATCAGCGGCTATATGAAGGAGTTCACGGAGTATCCGCAGGCTCATAACGACCTTGCTGTTCTGCTGCATCGGCAGCGGGAGCTTCTCCCTGCGCTCGGTCGCTTTGAGAGGGCTGTCAGGCTGGCTCCCCGCAACAGCACGTTTCGCAAGAATCTGGCAGGGTTTTATTTTGTGGAGCTAGGATGGACTGATGACGCGATCATGATGTACACGGATCTGCTCAAAGAGAATCAGGAAGATACTGAGGTGCTGGGCGCGCTGGCCGTTATCAGTTGCAGGATCGGCAGGCTTGAGGAGGCGGGGCATTTCCTGAGGAAGATAATCGAGCTGGAGCCGTGGAACAGTGATGCTCAGAACATCCTGAACTCGCTCTATGAGCCGGTTGCTGCTCCTGCCACTCCGACCACTCCAATCAGTCCGATCCGTCAGATCAGTCTGACCGATCAGGAAGATGTGGGCTCCCTGCTGGCCGGGCTTCGTCAGACAATTGCCGACATGACAGTCGTTAATAAAACACCCGAAGAGCGTTACCGAGAAGCGGTGGAACTGGCTGGAGGGGGGAAGAGCGCCGAAGCGATAACCGCGCTTGAAAGTGTTGTACGCTCCGCTCCTGAATACGCGCTGGCCTGGAATGATCTCGGAGTACTGACCGGTCAGTCCGGCGATGTTAAACGCTCTTTGGACGCCCACGAGCTGGCGGTACGGCTGGATCCGACCAATATTACCTTCGGGAAAAACCTGGCCAGCCTCTATTATGCCGCTCTCGGCAGAACGGATGATGCCATACAGATCTTTACCCGAATTCTCAGCACTCACCCCGACGATGTAGAGACCCTTCTGGCGTTGGGACAGATCAGCGCAGTCAATGGTTATCCGGAAGAGGCGCGGATCTTTGTGCAAAAAGTGCTGCAGATTGAACCGTGGAATATGGCGGCTCGTCAATTTTTGAGCAGTATATGCAAATAAGTTGATAAAGCGGTGTCGTTCTCTATGACTTTCCCGGAAAGCAGCAAAGAAACTCCAGCCGATACTGTCAGCATCGTCATTCCGGTTCATAACCAGTTGCAATATACCCGGCAGTGTCTCGCCTCAATAGAGGAGAACACTGCAGCGGGTATCTATGAAGTAATTGTCGTTGACGATGCTTCGACTGACGGCACGGCTGAATTTCTCTGCGAGTGGAGCGGGCGCAAAAGCTGGCTCCGCGCCGTTACAAACCCCGAAAATTGCGGTTTTGCCCGATCCTGCAACCGAGGCGCAGCCTTAAGTACCTCAAAATATCTGCTGTTTCTTAACAATGACACTGCTGTCACCCCCGGATGGCTTTCACCACTTCTCGAAACACTTAAAACCTGCCATGGCATCGGCATCGTTGCACCTAAACTGGTTTTTCCGGATGGAACCATTCAGCACTGCGGCAAGGTATGGGGGGAGTGGCAGGTGCCGCGATCCAACCCCGATCATATCTATTACCGGGAACCAGGAGATGCCGATTATGTAAACCGCGCAAGGGATTACCAGATGCTGACCGGTGCCTGTCTTCTGCTCCGCCGGGGGGAATTTTACACTTTCGGCTCCTTTGACGAAGAGTACGAAAACGGATGGGAAGATGACGACCTCTGTTATTCCTGCCGGGAACATGGTCTGCGCGTTCACTACTCCCCCACCTCCACGGTAGTTCACTTCCAGAGTGCAACCCTGAGTGAAGGTCTCTCACAAGACGAAACTCTGCTGAAGGAGCTATCGGATCGTGCGGAGACGGAATCTGCGCCAAACCCGATGCTGTTCGAGATGTATCAGAAGGTGGAACAGCGGCTGCTGGCAATCAGGGGACGCTTTGATAGAAACCGCGCCCGTTTCTTTAAAAGATGGGGGCACCGGATATTCCGGGACGACTACCTCTACATCCAGTCTGATGCCTTTGAAGCCCACGTTTTTAAAGAGTTGCCCCCCAGGCCGCTCGTTTCAATCATCATCCTCACTTTCAACCAGCTCCCCTATACGATCGAATGTGTCGAAAGCATTCAGCGCCATACACCGGAGCGTCACGAACTGATTTTTATCGATAACGGATCCGTCGATGGTACTGTTAAGTGGCTGAAAAACCTACAGGATCGCTATCCTTCCACCTGCACCATCATATCAAATGAATCCAACAGAGGGTTTGCAGCGGGATGCAACCAGGGGCTGGCAGCGGCTCACGGCGATTATCTGCTCCTTTTAAACAATGATGTCGTAGTCACCAGAGGCTGGCTTTCCGGCCTGTTGAACTGCTTTCGCCTGCGCCCCAATACCGGCCTCGTCGGCCCTTTAACCAATAACATCAGCGGTATACAGCGACTACCCGGTTCCCCATCCGTGCCGGAAGAGGGGGTGGAAGCTTTTGCCGAAAAGCTGGCGATTCAGTATGGAGGGAGACGCATCTACCAGAGAAGAGTCGTCGGATTCTGTATGCTCTTCAGCAGGGGGCTGCTGAACAAGGTCGGTTATCTTGATGAATCCTTCGGCAGCGGTAATTATGAGGACGATGACTACTGCCTACGCGCCGAACTGGAAGGTTATCGCAATGTTATCGCCGGTGACGTCTTCATCCATCATTACGGCAGCATCAGTTTTCGCGGTAACAACCTGGATTACAACCACTCCATGTCTGGTAACCGTGCGGTATTCAACAGAAAATGGAGCAGAACGATCAGCGATCCGCTGCTGGCGCGCAAGGCGGTTACACTGAAGACATCTGAGGAGGCGGAGCGGCTCTGTCGGCATGGAGAGTCAAACGCGGCTGTCGATCTGCTTCTGAAAGAGGGGATTGCACAGATTCCTGGAGAACCCCGTTTTTACCGGATGATAGCCGAAATTCTGCTTGAAGGGAGAATGCCGGAGGAGGCTTTGCAGACGCTGGAGCATACCCCCGATCTGGAGAGAGACGGAGCGGCGCTGCTTTTGATGGGTGGGGCGGCCTCCCTGCTCGGACGGCAGGATATTCTGCGCGGCATGGTGAACCGGGTGAGACTGACCGATCCTGCCTATCCAGCTCTCTCCCTCATCAGTGGGATGTCGGCTCTGATGGAGGGGGATGCTGCGAGGGCTCTGCTGGAGTTTGGCGCAGCAGCCCGGATGGATGTTTCCAGCGTGGATGCTTACTTAGGTCTCGCACGGCGAGCGGAACTCCAAAATGATCTGACCGCCGCTTTTGATCTCTACCTCTGGGGTTTTACCGTTGCTCCGGGCTGTAGAGAGGCTGCGCGTGGCGTCCATCGTCTCGCCGACACCCCCGGCAAAGTGGAGAAAGCCCAAAAAGCGATCGAAGAAGCGCTCTACTTTAAAGATGACGACCGGGATCTCCGTTATCTCCTGATTGATCTTCTGATTCGCTCTGGCGATTTAGAGAAGGCGCTTCACCTGACCGAGCGGGCTATTGTGCTTTTTGGCGCTGACTGTGGGCTTGTTGAAGCGGCTCTTTCTCTACGCCGGTCGATCGGCCCGCTTACAATTTCTCAGGCTGCCCGTGAAAGTGGGGCTTCCGTATCGCTCTGCATGATTGCCAAAAACGAGGCCAAATGCCTCCCTCGCTGTCTCGCAAGCTTGAAGCCAATAGTCGATGAGATTATACTCTGCGATACCGGTTCGACTGATATGACTAAAGACATCGCCGAGGCTTTCGGGGCTCGTGTCGTAGATCAACTCTGGGACGGAAATTTTTCAACAGCCCGTAACCGCTCGCTTGCCGGGGCGACCGGTGCGTGGATTTTGGTCATGGATGCCGACGAGGTAGTTTCTCCACTTGATTACGATGCTTTCAGGTCGCTTGTCCGTGATTCGCGAAATCTCTCTTCCGCGTTCAACATCACGACAAGAAATTACACCAACAAGCTGGTTGAAAAATGGCAGGAGCATGATTCACGCTATCCGGCTGAGGAGGCTGGACGGGGGTGGATGCCGAGCGACAAGGTGAGGCTGTTTTCAAACAGGGGAGATATCCGTTTTGAAAATGCGGTTCACGAGATGGTGGAACCGGCGCTTCACAGGCTGCAAATACCCCACTCGGAGACAAAAGCGGTTATAGTACACCATTACGGCTACTTGGATGATGATCGTCAGGAGGCCAAGAAAACCATCTACTACGAAATCGGACTGAAGAAGTATGTCGATAGTGGCGGCTCGCCAAAAGCGACCATCGAGCTTGCCATTCAGGCTGCCGGTATCGAGAGATATCAAGAGGCTTTAGAGTTATGGAACAAGGCGCTTGAGTATAATTCGGAGTCGGCACTGGTATATTTCAATCTGGGCTATGTCAATCTCTGTCTTGGGCGTTACGATGCGGCGGCGGAAGCGACTAAACAGGCACTTCTGCTACAGGAGGATTATCGCGAAGCCTGGTCAAATCTGGCTTTAGTCGAGGTTCTAAGGGGGAGGCATAACGAAGCGCTCATGCTACTCGACAGTCAGGTTTCAGCGCAGGTGGATTATGCGATGTTTGATCTGGTTCGCGCTGTTGCCTTCTCCTGCAATGGAGAGCATGAACGTTCAAAAGAGCGTTTTTCCTCTGTGGCAGGCAGGAATATTGAATTTGGAGTATTTATCAGGACGACGGCAAGACACTTGAGGCAAGCTGGACGGAGCGCTGACGCAGATGCTGTTGTCCGGGCAGCCGGTGAGGCCGGTTGTTACGTTACAGGCAATAAATCATCTACCCCTTAAATCCGGAGAGTATGGCGATAATCAAACCGCCACCGACAATCAGACGGTACCATACAAATGGTGCGAGGCTCTGTTTCTGTACCAGGCGCAGCAGGAAGACTATGCTGATATAACCGGTGACAGCCGAGAACGCGATTCCGACCAGCATCGGCAAGCCGTCTCCAACGGGTATACCATGTTTTGCAAGATGCACTGTTTTTAGCAAGGCAGCTCCAGCCACGATCGGTAGTGAAATCAAAAATGAAAAGCGGGCAGCGCTTTCGCGCGTGAAGCCGAGCAGCAGGCCGGCAGTGATTGTGATGCCCGAGCGAGAAACCCCCGGAATCAGAGCCAGACACTGCAGCAGACCGATTGTCATTGCGCTGGTCGGGGTGATTTCATCCAGTTCGAGTCGTTTCCGCCCGACTCTGTCTACCACCCCCAGAAGAAGTCCGAAAGCGACCAGGAACGAGGCCATCAAAAGCTGGTTGGAGCGGAATATGAGTTCAACCTGATGTTCCAGGAGCTTGCCGACAACGGCGGCCGGGATAGTGGCTGCGATAATCAAAAACGGCAATCTCCGGGAAGGGGTATTCAGTGAGCGGTTGGCCACTGCATCGAAGAACGACACAACCAGTTCGATAATATCACGCCAGAAGTAAGCTGCCAAAGCCAGAAAACTGCCAAGATGGAGGGCAACATCAAATGTTAAGCCGGACTCCGGCCATCCAAAAAGCCAGGGAACCAGAATCAGGTGGGCTGAGCTGCTGATCGGCAGCACTTCGGTAAAACCCTGTAAAGCGCCAAGAACAGTGGCATGAAGAAGATTCATCTGTAACTCCTTTGTCTGGTAGGGGGGAAGGATACTGTAAATCGGCATCAAAGGCAACCTCCTCGTTGCTCTCTTACTTGCTCTGACTTTTTCTATGGGAAGAATAAGTAATTTATGGTATAGGTCTGCGATTTTTTATTTCATCTGCCTGAATGGAGGCTTTCATAATGTTCGGCTTAATTCCAAAAGAGGAGAAGTTCTTTCAGCTTTTCAAAGAGATGACTTCAAATATCATCGAAGGAGCCAAGCTCCTGAAAGATATGCTCGATAATTTTGAAAACCCGGCTGAAAGCCAGCGTCGGATCAAAGATATTGAACACAAAGGCGATTTTCTCACCCACGAAATCATAAAAAGGTTGAACAAGACCTTTGTAACACCGCTGGATCGGGAAGATATCTACGCTCTCGCATCCAAACTGGATGACATTCTTGACCTGATTGACGCCTCCGCCCAGCGGGTTATCATGTACAATGTCGAATCTATTTCCCCCGAAGCCAAGTCACTCGGATTCATAATTCTGCAGTCGTGCCACGCGGTGGACAAGGCGGTTGCAATGCTCGGCAAAAAGAGCAACGAGCAGATATTTGAGGCGTGCGTTGAGATAAATTCCCTGGAAAATGAAGCGGATCGTGTATCACGTGAAGCGATCAGCCGACTCTTTGACGAGGAGAAGGATCCTATCCAGCTTATCAAATGGAAAGAGATATACGAAACGCTTGAAAAGGCCACCGACAGGTGTGAAGACGCCTCAAACATCCTTGAGAGCGTGGTGGTAAAGAATGCTTGAACCTGCTTTTTTCATGCTCTGCCTGGTGATTGTGGCAGCGCTGATCTTCGACTACATTAACGGCTTTCATGATACCGCAAATGCCATAGCAACCTGTGTTTCAACTCGGGCACTATCCGTAAAGGCGGCCATTATCATGGCGGCCACGCTCAACTTTGCAGGGGCGATGATATCAACGAAGGTGGCGACAACGATTGGAAAGGGGATCGTTGACGGATCCAATGTAACACAGATGGTGGTTCTGGCCGGTGTCACCGGAGCGATTGTCTGGAATCTAATCACATGGTACTACGGCCTCCCCTCCTCTTCCTCTCATGCAATTATCGGGGGTATTGTCGGGGCGGTGTTCGCTCATGCCGGCGTCAACGACCTTAAACTGGCTGGCCTTAAAAAGATCGTTCTCGCACTGCTGATATCCCCTGTTCTCGGAACCACAATCGGCTTCATCTTTATGCTGATTATCTATCGGATATTTCGCAATCACGCACCTAGCGGCCTCAACAAAAATTTTCGCAGACTTCAGATTGTCTCGGCCGCCTTCATGGCTTTTTCTCATGGAACCGCAGACGCCCAGAAGTCGATGGGTGTGATCACAATGGCACTATTAAGCTACGGATACATCACCACCTTTAAAGTGCCTTGGGAGGTTATGGTGGCCTGTGCGACGGCTATGGCGCTCGGTACGGCGGCCGGAGGATGGCGCATCATCAAAACTGTCGGACGTGATTTTGTCAAGCTCCAACCGGTCCACGGCTTTTGTGTGGAAACCGCTTCAGCCGGTGTCATTCTTGGAGCCTCGGCTTTTGGTATGCCGACCAGCACGACGCATGTTATCACCTCTACTATTTTGGGTGTAGGTCTTTCCAAGCGGCTTACAGCAGTAAACTGGAAGGTGGCACAGCGAATTCTGGTGGCATGGATTCTTACCATTCCGGCATCTGCTCTGGTATCCTACCTCACCTATCAGGTATTGAGCCCTCTGCTGGGGAGGTAGAGACGCAAAATTTTGCGTCTCTACGTTTTGTATCTACATCAAATTCTATAACGGAAGTTTTACCAATGAAAAAAGCACTCATAACTGGCATAACCGGTCAGGACGGTTCATATCTGGCAGAACTTCTGCTGTCAAAAGGTTATGAAGTACACGGCATGATCCGGCGCTCATCATCCTTTAATACCGGTCGTATCGACCATATCTATCGTGACCCGCACGAAAAGGATGTGCGCATGTTCCTGCATTACGGCGACTTAAATGATGCCAGTTCCATCAATACCCTGCTCCGCAACATCCAACCGGACGAAATCTACAACCTGGGTGCCCAGAGCCATGTCCGGGTCTCCTTCGATGTGCCGGAATATACCGGCGAAGTAGACGGTCTGGGGGCTGTGCGTATTCTGGAAGGTATCAGAGAGACCGGACTCAGCACCAAATTCTATCAGGCATCATCCTCCGAACTATACGGCAAGGTAGTTGAAACCCCACAGAAGGAAACCACCCCTTTCTACCCCCGCTCACCTTACGCCTGCGCCAAGGCGTACGCCTTCTACATAACTACCAACTATCGTGAAAGTTATGGCATGTACGCCAGTAACGGCATACTCTTTAACCACGAATCACCCCGCCGTGGCGAAACGTTCGTAACTCGAAAGATTACCCGCGCTGCAGCAAGAATCAAACTGGGGATGCAGAACTGCCTCTACCTGGGGAACCTGGATGCCAAACGTGACTGGGGCTTTGCCGGAGATTATGTCGAGGCGATGTGGCTGATGCTTCAGCAGGAGAAAGCCGATGACTACGTCATAGCTACCGGTGAGACCTATATGGTTCGTACCTTTGCGGAAAAAGTATTCGAGCGACTTGGAATGCCGCTTGCGTGGGAGGGAACCGGAGAAGCAGAAAAAGGTATTGACAGGAACAACGGAAATACCGTCATCCAGATAGATCCGAAGTACTTCCGCCCCGCCGAGGTAGATCTGCTGCTGGGTGATCCATCAAAAGCCAGGCTTCAGATGGGGTGGGAGGTCAAGACCAGCTTTACCCAATTGGTAGAGATGATGACAGATGCCGATTTTGTGCAGGCCGAGCGGGAAAAACGGGCGGAAGGTTAATTCACCATGAATGAGCGAATAGTGTCTGTTATAGGTCTAGGTTATGTGGGGCTCCCGGTTGCGGTAGCGTTTGGTTTAAAGCGGATAACCATCGGCTTTGATATCAATGCCGTTCGCATCCAGGAACTTAAGCAGGGTTATGACCGCACCGGCGAGGTCACGTCCGAAGAGCTTACCGTCGCCGAGATACTCTTCACAGACAGTATTGACGAGCTAAAACGAGCCGATTTCCATATCGTTGCCGTTCCTACTCCGGTGGATGATGCCAATCAGCCTGACCTGTCCCCCATGCTCAAAGCATCCGAGACTGTTGGCCTGGCGTTGAAAAAAGGGGATATTGTTGTTTATGAGTCCACCGTCTATCCAGGTGTTACTGAGGAGGAGTGCGTACCGATTCTGGAAAGAGTTTCAGGATTTACCTGCGGTTCTGACTTCACGGTAGGGTATTCGCCTGAACGGATCAACCCCGGTGACAAAGAGCACACTTTCACAAAAATCAAAAAAGTGGTTTCCGGGCAGGATGCGTCTACTCTGGAAGTCGTAGCCCAGGTTTATGAATCGGTGGTGACTGCCGGTGTACACCGGGCCGCTTCCATCAAGGTCGCCGAGGCGGCCAAAGTAATTGAGAACACACAGCGTGATCTGAACATAGCCCTGATGAACGAACTGGCACTTATCTTCGATAAACTTGGTATTGACACCAATGATGTTCTTGAAGCTGCCGGAACGAAATGGAATTTTCTCAAGTTCAAACCGGGCCTGGTAGGGGGGCACTGCATAGGGGTGGATCCATACTACCTGACACACAAGGCGGAAAAGATCGGTTACATCCCCCAGGTGATTCTGGCAGGCAGAAGGATCAACGACGGCATGGCCAGATTCATCGCCCAGCGGACGATCAAAGAGATGATCCATGCCGGTCACAATATACTTGGGTCTGCTGTCACGGTCTTGGGTCTGACCTTCAAGGAGGATTGCCCTGATTTGCGCAACTCCAAGGTGGTTGATATTATTCGAGAACTGCAAGAGTATGGCATTGAGGTTCAGGTGTGCGACCCCCTTGCCGACAGTGCTGAGGCATTTCAGGAATACGGCGTTAACCTCGTTGCATTTGCGAATCTCAAAAAGGCGGAGGCGGTCGTGCTGGCAGTGGCTCACCAGGAGTACCGTCAACTTTCGGTCGCCAAACTCCGTGAATTGATGAATGTCTCGCCGTTGCTTGTGGATGTAAAAGGTGTCTACGATCGTGCGGAGATTAACGGAGCCGGCATCAGATTGTGGAGACTTTGAGATGAACGAAGGATAAAAAATAGCAGATGCACAAACTGGCTAACATTTTGCCACCATCACCGACTCAGTAGATTGTAGTATGGCTGAAAAGCAACATTTGTTATCATGTCCGTATTCATAAATGAAATTAAGGTGTTATGAGTGCCGGTGTACCGGCACTCATATGCAAAGATGCCGCCGCTGGCATTGACGAAGAGACCAAGTAAACATATGCCGCTAATATGGACGCCAATCTATCAGACTTGATAGACCGGCTTCACAGAATGGCATATATTCCGCAGGCTGTTCGGCGCAAATACATACCGAAGCCGGGCAGTGCCAAACAACGTCCTTTGGGGATATCATGTTTTGAAGACAAACTTGTTCAAGCTGGCATGGTTCGCATACTGAACGCAGTGTACGAGCAGGATTTCATAGATGATTCATATGGATTCCGTCCAAGTCGCAACTGTCACAAAGTGCTGATAGCGTTAGGCGACACAGTGGAGAACAAACGAGTCAACCACATCGTAGAGGCAGATATAAAGGGCTTCTTCGACAATGTGAATCAGGAATGGCTGATGAAATTCCTGGAGCATCGGATTGCAGATAAGAGAATTCTGCGCATGGTAAAGCGATTCCTTAAAGCTGGGGTGTCAGAAGATGGAAGCATAACAATACCGGACGAAGGAACTCCGCAGGGCGGGTTATCCGAAGCTTCTGATAACCCGCCTTATCTGAAGTAATTCGTTATCCGAAGTAAATACGTCTAGAGTCTGCTGTTAGGGCATTTGTTCTATATTTACTTCGGATAATATTTTCAAAAATTGGTTAGCCAAGCAAGTAAATCTTCGTCTTTGGTCCAATGAGGTAATTGGGTTGAGATCATGTCCGGATAGGCCTTTTCGAGGGCTTTACGTTTCAGTTCAGTATCCGTACGGGCATAGATTTCTGTTGTTGATATATCAACATGCCCCAAAATATCGCGGATATAAATCAGGCTGACACCTGCTTGTAGTAAATGCATTGCCTTTGTGTGCCTGAAGCTGTGAGGGGTAACCTTATCCGGAATTATTGAAGATATTGTCTTTGCACGAGAGACATATTTATTCAGAATGAACGAAATGCCTTTTGGAGTCAGCTTGCAACGCTGACTGTTAAAAAATAGCGGGCAATCCTGAGTACCGTTTTGGAGTAAATGAGTCTCGGCCATATATTGCTTTAGTAGTGATTCAGTATTGGACATGAGGGGAACCTGCCGTGATTTACGACCCTTGCCGGTAAGAGTGATGATTGGTGGAGGATCCAATCTGACACCTCGAACCGTTAGATCGGCCAGCTCTTGAACTCTGGCGCCAGTGTCATACAGTATCGAAAGCATTATTAAGTTGCGTCGTCCACTGGCTTTCGACAGATCCGGTTGAGCAAGAATGAGTTTCAATGCATCCGGTGTAAGGTAATTTACCGCTGGGGTTGGTGCCTTTTTCATCGGAATTGACAGAACTTTTTGGTACGACAATATTCCAGTCGGATCCTCGATCTGTATATAGCGGAAAAACCCATGAATACACGCAAGCCGTTGGTTGCGTGTAGCAATACTGTTTTCTCTGTCATGTTCAAGCCACGAGAGGAAGCCAACGACGAGCGGTTCATCAATACGTTGCAAACTGAGACGTTCAATAGACAATCCGCAGCTATGCTTGCAGTATTTGAGAAACAGCTTGAAAGTCTCCCGATAAGATTTGATCGTATTGGGGCTTACATTACGCTGTCCGGGTAGGTAGGAGGATAAATATTGGGACAATGCCTTCGCAAAGTCAGTTGGTTTCATAGCCGTCACCTCCCATTGCGGGTATGACATGACCAAAGGCTTGCTCCACCTTCGCTGTTATATCCGGATAGAGTTCAGCGGTTAGCCTCAGGTATTGCGAGGTGTCACGAAACGAATGATGGCCCAGGTACGTTTTGAGAACTGGGAGATAAGCCGTTAAATCTTTTCCTTCCAGGACCCAGCGTTTGAGGCAATGGACGCAGAATGTATGGCGAAAGTCATGCACTCTTGGTCCCTTTCCCCATCCGCCATGGGAGATACGGGCTTTCCAAAGGAATTTTCTGAAGTTTTTATAGATGTTTCCGATGGTTATCGGCTGTTTATTTGGTGATGGGAAAAAATAATCGTCCGGTTTCGAGAACATATGAATCTGCTTTACATAGGCATGGCATCGTTCGAGAAGTTCCGTGGAGAGGGGGACCAATCTGTCCTTGTTGAATTTCCCGTCCCAAATTGTCAATACGCCGGTGAGTAAATCGACATCCCGGACTTTGAGATGCAGAGCCTCTGAAACACGTAAGCCACAGCCATACAAGATACGAAACAACAACGGCATGATCCAGTGTCTGTTTGGAACTTCGGCGCAG
>Ga0194060_10000422_pt1 | contig 30826 bp, 23 predicted proteins | sample SepL225m_MetaG_FD_163427 | JGI IMG/M metagenome (GOLD analysis project Ga0194060, IMG submission 163427) | Anoxic zone freshwater microbial communities from boreal shield lake in IISD Experimental Lakes Area, Ontario, Canada - Sep2016-L222-5m | ecosystem: Environmental > Aquatic > Freshwater >...
TTTTTATTAAAGTTATATTTATAAACAAAACTAATTGTAGCATCATTGGTAATATGGCAGAAATCTTTAAAAATAAATTAGTCAGTTCTCCCATTGTGCTAGTAAATAATGGGAATTTTATGGAGTCTGTGACTTTAAAATCACTTGATCTGTTTGCGGGAATTGGCGGAATAAGAATGGGATTTGAGAGGGCTGGATTTCAAACTATCTTAGGAAATGATTTTGATCCATTTTGCAAAGCTACGTATGATCTCAATTTTGAAGATATTCTCCTGACAGTCAAAGACATAGCTAAATTATCAAGCTCTGAGCTTCCCGATTTTAATATTTTACTTGCAGGGTTTCCATGCCAGCCATTTTCTATTGCTGGATATAGAAGAGGATTTCTTGATACAGGGAGAGGCGATTTATTCTTTGAAATAGTCCGAATATTGAGAGATAAAAATCCGGAAGCGGTTTTTCTTGAGAATGTTAAAAATTTAAAATCCCACGATGGCGGGAAAACTTTTAATATTATTTCAGAGGCACTAAAAGATCTTGACTACCATATCAAAGTTAAGGTTCTTAATAGTATGAAATATGGAAATGTTCCTCAAAATCGGGAAAGAGTTTATATTGTCGGATTCAAATCAAAAGAAATGTTAAATAATTTTGAATTTCCGTCAGAAATACCGCTGACTACAAGTATCGCCGATATTATTGCAAAGAATGCAGAACAAAAATATTATTATCATTATAATCCAATCTACCCGCAACTTTTAGAAACAATCAAATCTGCTAATACCATATATCAGTGGCGCAGAACTTATGTCAGGGAAAATAAAAATGGAGTATGCCCGACTCTTACTGCAAATATGGGTACTGGCGGGCATAATGTTCCTTTAATCCTCGATGAAAAAGGCGTAAGAAAACTTACTCCCAGAGAGTGTGCAAAATTACAGGGATTTCCTGATAGTTTTAAGCTTCCCGATGATATTTCAGATCCTAAACTTTATAAACAATTAGGCAATTCTGTTACTGTTACTGTTATAGAACGAGTTGCCGTTCAAATCAGAAAAGCAATGGAAATAACCAGCAATGTTCATAGAAAAACAGCCTGAAACAATGGTTAAGTATTATGAAAGACTGCTTAAAGCAGTGGGGGCTTTTTCAAATCTTTTTTCTGCATCTCCTGAACCATATCTTTCTTATAGAGTTGTTGAAAATTTATTTTGTATAGCTTTTGGAGCTGAAAATCTATCCCGTTTTGATAATTCAGCCGATGCATTAAAAGATAAAATAGGTTTTGGAATAAAAACATTTGTTGACAAAACAGGAAGCACACTGCAAAAAGTCGCAGAATTTAATAGCGACCATGAAATATTTAGATCGCTTTGCACTGAACAAAAAATTCGAAAAATAGCCGAGTTAAGAAATACGCGCATAACAACCACAAAAAGAATTTATGGTCTTGAAAATCTTATTTATCATTGCGTCACCAGACAGGTTGGCAAAATAACAGTTTATGAAACTCCGACACCTATAATAAATATCAATAAGATTAGCAGAATAAGTGAAAACTCAAATGGAAACATTATCCAATTTCATGATTCAACTGCTGAGTATTCATTTAATATTTCTAAAAGTACCCTGTATAAACGTTTCATTACTGATAAAATTTTATTAAATATTGCAGTAAAAATACTTGCTGATCCATTTAGCCAAATAGAGAAATTAGTATCGGAAGGCAACCTGATTTTTTCTCCTGTTAAGGTACAGCCACATATATTTCTTCCTCTTTATTCTCCGCGGAGCAACTCCAGGCAGGTACCGGAAAAAAGTGGGTTGAATCTATGGAACTCCAAAGGAAGATCCAGAAATGCAAACGAGGTTGAGATTCGCATACCTGCATGGATAAATAAGAAATTCTCTGCTTTTTTCCCTGCAAAGGATAAATCTTTTAGTTTATTTTTGCCGGATAGATCGACTCTTAGTGCCAAAATTTGCCAGCAAGGTGAAAAAGCTCTGATGAGCAAGCCAAATTCAAAATTAGGAAAGTGGATATTGCGTGATATTTTAATGTTGAATGAAGGCGAGATTCTAACCTACGACAAACTGCAGATTTTAGGTCTGGACTCTGTTGTTGTTTATAAGATAAATAGTAACCGTTATGATATCGATTTCGCAAGAATAGGATCATATGAAGCCTTTTTTTTAGAAAATAAAAAAATAAACTCATTTTCCAGCGGTCAGTACTTCGAACAAGACATCTAATGAACATTGCGCTCCAAAGGGAAGAAAATAATAAGGTTGATAGTTTTTGAATTATTGTCATCTCGAGCGGAAGAGACGCGCAATCGCGCATCTCAAACATTTAATTACTGCCTGCCACAATACTGTATTTTATAATCTGTCTGCTTTCCAAAAACCATTTTCTGTCGTGTATATTTATGCCGGGAAGATATTTTACCATTTGGATTATTTATTAATATATGATTACTCTTTCAATATTTCGTTTAGACAGGTCGATCCCAAAACTGATTTTTATTTTGTGGTATGTGTACGGATTTTATTATATTTGGTCGCTTATTAACAATTAAAAGAATATTTATAGTATGACATCTTCAGAAATCAGACAACAGTTTTTAGATTTTTTTAAGAATAAGGAGCATAGAATTGTTCCAAGCGCGCCGGTTGTACCGTTTGACGACCCTACTTTGCTTTTTACTAATGCGGGCATGAATCAGTTTAAGGATGTTTTCCTGAGCCAGGGAAGTCGCGAGTATAAAAGAGCCGCGGATACGCAGAAGTGTATCCGCGTCAGCGGTAAGCATAATGACCTGGAGGAGGTCGGCTACGATACTTACCATCATACGTTTTTCGAGATGCTGGGTAATTGGTCTTTCGGGGATTATTATAAAACCGAGGCCGTTATGTGGGCATGGGAACTACTGACTGAGGTGTGGAAACTGCCAAAAGAAAGATTATGGGCTACTGTATATAATACAGATGATGAGGCTTTTGAAATCTGGAAATCTAAGACGGATATTAACCCCAAACATATACTCCGCTTTGCTGAAAAGGATAATTTCTGGGAAATGGGGGAAACCGGTCCGTGCGGACCCTGTTCAGAGATACATGTTAACCTGACCGCGGATGATTTGGAAAATCCTGAATATGTAAACGCGGGTGTGCCGGAATGTATTGAAATCTGGAACTTAGTATTTATCCAGTATAACAGGGATAATCATGGAGTTCTGCATGAACTGCCCGCAAAGCATGTCGATACGGGAATGGGTTTTGAAAGAATATGCGCTGTGCTTCAGCAAAAGGATTCTAATTATGACACAGATATTTTTGCACCGGTAATTGAAGCCGTTGCGAAGCTTTCAGGAGTTAAATATGATTCTGCCGAACATAAGATACCAATGAGGGTAATAGCCGATCATGTCAGAACTTTATCATTCGCAATCGCAGACGGTGCGACTCCCGGCAATGACGGGCGCGGTTATGTTTTACGCAGAATTTTAAGGCGTGCGGCTCGTTATGGACGCAAGCTTGGTCTTAATAAACCGTTTATTTATCAGCTCGTTCAAACCCTGGTTAAATATATGGCAGATGTATTCCCGGAGTTAAAAATTAATCAGGCGCATATTGAAAAGATTATTAAGGCTGAAGAAGAGAGCTTTAACATTACACTCGACCGCGGCATTGAACTTTTTGATAAGATAGTCGCGAAGGCCGAAGCCGCGGGCATAAAGGTAATTAGCGGGACTGATGTATTCCAGCTTTATGATACTTACGGTTTTCCGGTTGACCTGACCGGCGTTATGGCAAAGGAAAGGGGACTTCATATTGACGAAGACGGTTTTAATTCGCTGATGAATGAGCAGAAGACCAGAGCACGCGAATCAACGAAAGATAAGTTTGCTTCGCAGAGTGCCTCGTTTAATGATTTCGCATCTTTCGGCATAAACGAGAATGACAGAACTGAGTTCACAGGTTATGAGAATTTCTCGGCTGAGGCTAAGGTTATCGGCTATAAAAAGGAAGAGGACAGGGATTATGTACTGCTGGATAAGACTCCGTTCTATGCTGAGTCGGGCGGACAGACCGGCGATTTGGGACACCTAAAGGCAGGAAACGAAACGCTTCAGATAGTCGAGGTTACAAAGTTAGCCGATAAAATAGTTCATGTGGTAGAAAATCCGCTGAACATTAAAATAGAAAAGGGCATGAGTGTTACCGCTGAAGTTGATACAAAAAGGCGCCGGGATATAATGAGGAATCATTCGGCAACTCACCTTCTGCACGCGGCACTGCGCAATGTACTCGGCACGCATGTGCATCAATCCGGTTCTTACGTTGGCCCGGACAGACTGCGTTTCGATTTTGCACATTACTCAAAGCTGAACGAAGAGGAAATAAGCCGGATAGAATCGATTGTCAACGAGCAGATAAGAAGCAATATACAGTTAAATCATCATCGCGCTATCCCGTTTGAGGAAGCGAAGCAGATGGGTGCGCTTATGTTCTTCGGCGATAAGTACGGCGACCGCGTTAATGTAGTTCAGTTTGATGAAGTGAGCAAAGAATTTTGCGGAGGTACACATGTTTCCAACAGCGCACATATCGGGCTGCTGAAAATCGTAAGCGAATCCTCAATTGCAAGTGGCATCAGAAGAATTGAAGCCGTTACAGGACGCGGAGTTGAAGAGTTTATTCGCTCACAGAAGGAATCCTTAAAAAAGGAAGAAGAAAAAATAGCTAAGCTTCAGGAAGAAAAGAAAAAGCTTGAAAAGGAAATAGCCAGGCTCAGCTTAAAAAGCAAACTTGGCGGACTTGAAAGCCTCTTGTCGAAACCTCTGCAGGTTGACGGCGTAAACCTGTATAAAGGCAGAGTCGAAGCAGCCAATATGGACGAGCTAAAGGCAATGGGCGATGAGCTGAGGATTAAAATGAAAGAAGCAGTCGGAACGCTAATCTCTGAAATTGAAGGAAAAGTCGGGATTGTATGCGTAGTATCAGATGGACTGATAAAGGACAGTAAACTTGCCGCCGGAAAGATTGTCGGCGACTTAGCAAAGATCGTTGGCGGAGGCGGAGGCGGAAAACCTCATCTTGCTACTGCCGGCGGAAAGGATATATCAAAGATTGACGAGGCTTTAGGACAGGTTGAGAAGATAATAAAAAAATATCTTTAACCCGGCAACAGTTAATAAATACAAAATGGACACTCATTTACAATTTTCTAAATAAAATCCGGAGGAAAGTCATGGATCATCATTTTACTACTACTACTTTTGGAATCGATGGTTATAAGATAACGAAGAATCTTGGAATCGTGCGCGGAGTTGTAGTACGCTCGCGTTCTATATTCGGGACTATTGGTGGCAGCTTACAAACAATATTTGGCGGAAATATTTCGCTTTTTACCGAACTTTGCGAAAGGACGCGTATGGAATCATTTGAACTTATGATAAGACATGCCGAAGAGTCAGGAGCTAACGCGGTAATCGGAATCAGGTATGACGCTAATGAAATTATGTCCGGCGTAACTGAGGTGCTGGCTTACGGTACGGCTGTTGTCCTGGAAAAAGAATAAAAGAAGCTGGACAGTTAAAGGACAAAGTTCAGAGCTTTGTCCTTTAAGCATACTTACTGCGGGGTGGCTTTGGGAATAGTAAACTTAAATGTACTGCCATAACCCGGCTGGCTTTCCACCCAGATTTTACCACCATGCTTTTCCACGAGTTCCTTGCAGATAATCAATCCCAGCCCGGTACCTTTCTCATTGTCTGTCCCTTTTTTTGATTTACGGAAATCAATACAAAAGAGATTTGATATATCTGCCACATCAATGCCTGTCCCTGTATCAGAAATAGCTATACCCGCAAATTCGCCGGCATCAAATAATGAGACTGATATCATGTCGCCCGCATTTGAAAATTTTATCGCGTTTGAAATTAGATTCTGGAGTATAGAGTTCAGTATATCGGAATCAGCATAAAGGTAATAGTGCTCAGGTATATCAATCTTATAAGATATTTTTTTCTTTAGGAACTTTGGACCAAGCAGATGTATCACATAAGTTACTTCAGCCAGTATTTCTATGCTGGAAGGCTGGTAACTTATTCTGCCCATTTCAATTCTCGACCACTGAAGCAGATTCTCGATAAGGTGATAAATTCCCTGGGTCGTAGCGTTCAGATAATTCGCATAATTTATTCTCTCCTCCTCGGTAAGAGTCGAATATTCCTCAGCCAGGGCTTTTGAAAGTCCGAGCAGTCCCTGAAAAGGACTTTTAAGATCGTGAGAGATAACCGAGAGAAATTTATCCTTCCCCGCGTTAGTCTCGGCAAGTTTCTCATTCAGAACCACTAATTCGATTGCATTTTTCTCCAGAATCTCCTTATTCTTCTGAAGTTGCTCTTCAGCCTTTTTACGCTCGGTGATGTCATGAACTATCATATAAAGAAGATCCTGACCTTTCATTTTTAACAACCCGCTATAGACTTCAACATCTCTTATCCCGCTGTCTGCAAGTTTATGCTGATTCAAAAAATGGCGTTGCTCATTATTGCGGATATAATTCATCCTTTCATGAATATTTTCTCCGGGCAGGCAACTGATATCAGACATTCCCCTGCCAACAAGCTCATCCATCGAATAACCGTAAAAAGAACAGGCAGAGGAATTGGCATCGACAATTATCCCCGTGTATGAATCGATAAGAAGCATAACTGAACAGTTATTATTAAAAAGGCTGTGATACATCTCTTCGCTTTCGCGCAGTTTTTCCTCAGTCTTCTTCCTTTCGATTGCATAACGGATAGCCCTCGCAAGCATATTGCCGTCAACCTGAAGTTTTACCAGATAATCCTGCGCTCCAAGCTGAACTGTTTTAATTGCAAGCTTCTCATCTTCAAGACCTGTCATTATAATAATAGGAAGCGATGGGGCAACAGCGTTAATGCTTTCCAGAGTATCAAGACTCTCACCATCAGGAAGACCGGGATCGAGAAGAACAATATCGAAACTACTTTTCTCAAGTTTTTCAAGTCCGGTTGCAAGTCGGAAAGCATGCTCAACCTTATATCCAAAATTGCTGACATCATTAAGCATTGCACTAATCAGCCGTGCATCGCCAAGATTATCTTCGATAAGTAAAATTTTTACAGGTTCCTGATTCATAACTCCCTTTATACAATAAATAGTTAAAGCAAAATAACTTTCCGAAAGTATTTTTCATAAAAAGCTATTGTTTACTTCCCAGACTATCTATGATACTTTCGTAAATGCAAAATAGTAATTTGAAATTTAAAAGTAAACTTACACTAATCTAATCCTTTGTGTGATTGTAACCGGTCAGGGTGAAAATCAAATCAACAGATTTGGAACATACACAAACATTTTCCTATTTTCCTTATTTTTATGTATCTTGCAGATATAAATTATGGAGGAGCCATTGAGTTTTGACAACTTGTTATTACTGTTTCCGTTTGTGATTTTTTCATTTGTTTCAACGCCTAAGATAGTTCAGGAAACCTGTTTGGTTAAACAGGTAGCTTATGTTGAGTCAGAAGAGGGTGAACCTCTGAAAAACAGCGATTCTCAGGAAAAGAGTACTGCCGGTACTTCCGAGGGTTTAGCACTCGAAATAAAAGCTGGCAAGGCTTCTTATTATGGCAAAAAGCATAATGGACGAAAAACAGCAAGCGGAGAGCCTTATGACATGGACTCGCTTACAGCTGCTCATAAGTCTTACCCGTTCGGGACTATTGTTAAAGTAAGCATTGATAGTATTAAAAGCGTGGTAGTTCGTATCAATGACCGTATGTCTGTCAGGAGTAATAGGGCAATTGATCTTTCCTTCAGAGCAGCTAAAGAGCTGAGACTCCTAAGCGCCGGATGTACAAGTGTAAAGATTGAAGTCCTGAAATGGGGCAATGGCATGGCAAAGAAAATAGAGCAGGAAGCCGTGCTCGCCGATGTAAATTAAAAATAACAGAACATAATAAAAAAAGCCGGAAGATTATCCGGTTTTTTTATGATGAAAGAATTCGTCAGGATTAAACTCTGAGCAGAAAATTTAGTGAATCTTTTTCGTTATTATATCATCATACAATTACTATGATTTGAACTTAACTTATCTGCTTGTGTAACAAAAATAAACGGAAGATGAAATGAAAGAGTTTATGAAGCTAAAAGATGGATTTATTGTCAAACGCATTGTACCAGTCGTAGCGGGAGCTTTGCTGGGATACGCTTATTATCATTTCATCGGATGCTCAGGCGGAACGTGTCCGATTACAGGTAATCCTTATATCTCAACAGCCTATGGCGGACTGACAGGACTTATAATAGCATTACCGAGAAAAAAGAAGGCGTAATTACCGGAACTTTATTTCATAAGCACTTTTGATGATATCCCCGTCTGTAGTAAATTAGATCTGTTATTAATAAAATTATCTTAAAATAGAGAGAACCTTTAATTTTTCAGGAGTGTAACCGCATGAGAGAATCGAATAAGCCGAAAGAAAGAAAGATAGGCGTTAAGCAGACAGAAAAGAAACTGCTGATAGACCCGAAGTATAAGAATTTAATCTATACTACGGTAACAATCGCAGTAGTAGCTGTTTTTTTTATTATCAATAATTCACAGAGTGGACCAGAACAGGGTCCCTATCCGACAAACGGAACTGAAGCTTTATCAGAAAATCCTTTTCAGGGTAAAACTGCGATTGATTTTGATCTTCCCGGCTCGGACGGTAACAGGCTTAAGCTTTCCGGACTTAAAGGAAAGGTTGTTATAGTTGATTTTTGGGCTACCTGGTGCGCTCCATGCAGAAGGGGAATTCCCGACCTTGTGGATCTGAAAAATCGTTATGGCTCAAAAGGTCTGGAAATCGTGGGCATTTCTGTAGATGAAGAGGATACAAAGAAAACTGTTCTGCCCTTTATTAAGGAATATAGCATCAATTACCCCGTAGTTTATGCAAATAATCAGGTGCGCCTTGACTATGGAGGAATCCAGTCTATTCCGACTTCATTCATCATAGATAAAAATGGGAAAATTGTTACTTCATACGAAGGACTTACCAGCAAAAGTAATTATGAAAACGAAATTAAAAAGCTATTGGACAAATCCTGACATATCAGTCTTTCCGACAGTCCGTGAAAATAAAAAAGGGATGCTGTTAACATCCCTTTTATTTTACTCCTTTTCGTGGTGGCTATGAGTATGCTCAAAATCCTGATAAAGATTATCTTTAACCGTTAAATATTCCCCCAGCTTCCAAAGTAACTCCCAACTGTATATTCCATAATTATAACCGTCTTTCCATCTGATATTCATAGCATAACCGCCAACCATATTAATTTCTGACACTTCATACATACCCGGCTTCTCCGGTAATTCAGACAATGCCTCATAGTGATGCCGGAGAATCGTTTCTCCCTTATTGCCGCCGGCATCGGGGGACTCATCTCTTAAAAATCTGAGCGGTAAAGTATGTTCTTTATCATTATTCCATAAAATAGTAAGCGAATCCTTACCATTTAATTTGATTTTACCTGGGTATAGTGTCATAATATATCAACCACCTGCTTTCTTTGCATAAATGTCTGACAAGGCTTCCCATGCCGTCAGACGTACTAATTGCACCCGATGATTATCAGGATTCATTTCCATGCCGAAAGGTGTTGTAAATGCTTCTGAGGCAGGTTGACCCAGGATAATCGGTATTCGTATCATTTTTGATTCTCTTCTTGTGGAATATATACAGATTTTACATGCAATATACACTTCTCAGCGCACTTATCCTTATAATCGCACTCATTTTTCTCTTTCAGCGAGTAAAACAGACGATAATGATTGTGATTAAGAATTTAACCGGGAATGTATTTTCGATACTGGCAATATCCGAAAATTACCAGATGCAATACCATAAAACATAACTCATTCACATTAACTAAACCCCCGACCGCGGAACGACAACCAGGTAAGGTAAAGTATGATTCTGCACCATTTTCGCATGTCTGATGTATCCGCTCAAAAAACAGGACGATTTTTTCTCATAACCATACATCTACTTATCTCTTCAGGGAGAATTAGTATGAAATGAATCATAGTTAATCATTTAATCATAATTATGACACATGAGTAATTAAGAAGAAAATTTGTCGTATATCCGTCAACTGACAACCTTCAGTATATTGACTTCTTGTATTTATACACAATATTTAGTACTTTTCTACGAAGTTTTTAATATACTCTGTAATAAATGAGTCATCTATAAAAAGAGGCTGACTAAAAAATAATCCGGAGTCGGAAAAGATAGGGACACCTTATTATATTAGGTATTTAACATCACACATCTAATATAATAAAGACTGGGATTTCACGTTACCAAAAACCCGAATACTTTATTTTTTAGTCAGCCTCTATCGATTTCAGCTTAAATCTGAAGTCTAAAATCGATAATCAGACCTTTCCGGAGTGACCTCTTAAAAATGAATAAAAAAAATGCGACTATTCATATTGCCGGCTGAAAAACCTGCCAGTTATTCGGGAAAACCAAAGGCTCTGTTCAGGAAGAGAACTATTATATAAAGGTGGAAATAAAGTATGAGCAGTGAAAATCAGAAAACACTTCTCCTTGTGGAAGATGAAGTTATCATAGCCATGAGCAATAAAAGGGACCTTGAGAAATCAGGGTATAAGATTATCATTATAAATACTGGCGAAAAAGCTATTGAGATATTCAAAAAAAATAATTCGATAGATTTAATCCTTATGGATATCAATCTGGGACCAGGTATAGATGGCACGGAAACGGCAATAGCGCTACTAAAAGAACGCGTAATCCCTGTAATATTTTTATCAGGACATACAGAACCTGAAATAGTAAAGAAAACAGAGAAGATACCATTCTATGGTTATGTAGTAAAGAATTCCGGGATTATGATTCTCGATGCATCTATAAAAATGGCTTTTCGCCTTTTTGAGTCGCGGATGACGGGATCTGAAAATGATGCTTCCCGGAGAAGGATTTATGAAAGTTCCAAAACCCCAACCATTATACTGGATAGTCAAAACTATGAAATTATAGATTGCAATCCGGCAGCTGTTTCCATCTATGCTTTCTCATCCAGAGAAGAAATCCTCGGTAAAACCCCTCTTGATGTATCAGCACCACAACAATATGATGGAACATTTTCGTCCGAAAAGGTAAAATATTTTATAGACAAAGCTTTGGCTGAAGATGAAATCATTTTTGAATGGCTGCATCAACGTCCTGACGGAAAATTGTGGGATGCCGAAGTCCGTCTGATGAGTTTTTATTCAAATGGACAAAAGTTTCTACAGTTTACTCTTCAGGATATCACCAATCGTAAACAGGTGGAAAAATCTTTGCGGGAGAGTGAGGAACTGCATCGTATTCTTATCGAACAATCGCCTATTGCCATTGAATTTTACAATCCCAAAGGCATGCTTGTGAACGCTAACCCGGCCTGTCTGCAATTGTTCGGGGTTACAGATGTAAACGAAATTAGTCAGTTTTCTCTCTTCGATGACCCGAACTTATCCGATGACTCTAAAGATAGTTTAAGACTCGGTAAGAATATCCGCTATCAGGCAGTTTTTGATTTTGATAAGGTCAGGGAATTTAATTTATATCATACTACAAAATCCGGTCTGATATGGCTCGATATACTAGTTACTACAATAAAAGACAACGAGGAAGCTCCAAGCGGTTATCTGCTTCAGATACAGGATATCACCGAGCGCAAGTGGGCGGAGGAAGCACTACAGGAAAGTGAGGAAAAGCACCGGCTATTGGTGGAGAATAGCCATAACATTATCTATACGATGACTTCAGACGGAGTTTTTGTTTTTGTCTCCCCTGCATGGACAACGTTATTGGGACATCCGATTACACAAGTCATCGGACAGTCTTTTAAATTGTTTGTTCACCCTGAGGATGTTTCAAGGTACACGATATGGTTGCGAAAAGTGATTGCAACTGAACAACAGTCGGTAGAAATTGAGTATCGCATACAGCACAATAAAACGGAACATGGCACTGGCACACCTCAAGCGCCGTTCCTTTGAGGGACAAAACCGGGGTAATCTTCAGCTTTGAGGGCAATGCAAGAGATATTACCGAACGCAGACTGGCCGAACAGGCAGTACACGAAAGCGAGGAAAAGTTAAACACCCTTTTTAGCTCAATGACCGAAATGGTGGTGTTGCACGAATTAGTGTTTAACGAGCAGAATACTGTGATAAATTACCGGATAACCGATTGTAATCATGCCTTTACTAAGGTTACCGGAATAAAAAAAGAAGATGCCATAGGAAAACTCGCTACAGAAGTTTATCAGACTGATACGCCACCACACCTTGAAAAATTTATTCATGTTGGATCTACAGGTGAACCTTGTGAATACTCCGCTTACTTTGCCCCAATGGACAAGCATTTTATGATATCGGTGGTTTCACCTCTGAAAAATCATGTGGCAACCATTTCCACCGATGTTACCGCTATCCGGCAGATACAAGAGGTAATGGCTACTATAAACAAGGAACTCGAGAACTATCTCTATATAGCATCCCACGACCTCCGGGCTCCGCTGGTTAATATACAGGGATTCAGTCAGCGTCTGCAAAAACAGGCGGATTCGATAAAATCTTTCCTGGATGAACATCAGCTTGAAACAAAAGCAATGACTATTTTGGATAAAATTACTAATGAAGATATCCCTAAAACGTTAAATTTCATCTTCTCGAATGTAATCAAAATGGATTCTCTCATAAACGGGCTTTTGCAGATATCCAGAACCGGACAAATTAAGATGGTCATTAGAAAAATTGACATGTCCAAGTTGTTCAAAACAATCATTACAGCTCTCAACTTTCAGATAACTGAACTTTCCGCCAAAGTAATGGTTGAAGATATATCTGATTGCTATGGAGACGAGAATCAGCTTAATCAGCTTTTCTCCAATATTATAAGCAATTCTCTGAAATACAGGGATAAAGCCAGACAGTTGGTTATAAAAATTACAAGTCGCACGCAATATAATAAAGTTATTTACAGTATTCAGGATTCAGGAATTGGAATTGCTCCAAGACATATTGAAAGAATATGGGATATATTCTACAGGGTAGAGTTTAAATATCTGGAAGCAGGAGAAGGCCTTGGCTTAAGTATTGCAAAAAGAATTACCGATAAGCATAAGGGCAAAATATGGGCTGAATCTGAAGAAGGAAAAGGAAGTACTTTCTATATTGAATTACAAACAAACGTATTCACTGAATAAAAAAAGGAATATTAAAATGGAGAATGTTAAAGAACTTATAATCATAATTGCCGAAGATGATGACGGGCACGCAGAACTTATCAGGGAAGGTTTGCAGGAATCCGGCGTTTATAATCAGATTATTCGTTTTGTAAACGGAGAAGAAACCTGGAATTTTTTATCGGGGACAGGCAGCCATGTTATTGATAAAAATAAAAGCTATCTCTTACTGCTCGACCTGAATATGCCTAAAATGGATGGCGTTGAAGTGCTGGAAAAAATGAAAGGCAATGAGGAATTAAAAGATATACCTGTGATTATACTTACAACTACCGATGATCCAAGAGGAGTTGAGAATTGTTACAAACTCGGATGTAATGTTTATATAGTTAAACCGGTTGATTTCAAGAAATTTACAGAAACGCTGAAGCGACTTGGTTTATTTATCCAGGTAATTAAAGTATAACAAAAAAAATAAAAATATTATTTAAAGTCAGGAAACTGTTATTATGAAGACTCTTATTATTGAAGACGATATCTACCTTATCGGGTTGATTAAAGAAAATATTGAAGCATGCGGTTTTCAAACTGTTGCTATCCATTCCGCCGAAGAGGCTATTCAATGGCTTACTGCTAATACCCCTCGCCTGATGGTACTGGATTACAGACTCCCCGACATGGATGGAAAGGAGTTTATTTCTGAATTAAAGAAATTACTTCCCGATATTCCTCCTTTCATTGTTTCTACCGGCCAGGGCGATGAGCGGATAGCTGTTGATATGATGAAACTCGGAGCCAGGGACTATATCATTAAGGACCATTACTTCCTTGAAAGACTCCCTGAAGTTGTCAAAAGAGTAAACAGAGAGATTGAGAGTGAAACCAAACGTAAGCAGGCAGAAGAGAGATTACAGAAGAGCGAGACAACCCGTGTCAAAATGGTTGCAAATATCGGAGATGTAATCGTTATTATTGACAAAGACGGAATCAACAGGTACAAAAGCCCGAACATTGAAAAATGGTTTGGCTGGAAACAGGAAGAGCTTGTCGGTGTCAGTATATGGAACAATGTTCATCCCGATAACTTGGAATCAGCACAAAAGTTCTTCGACTCTCTTATGGGTGAACCTGATGCAGCCAAAACAACGGAGTTTCAGTACTTGTGCAAAGACGGCAGTTACAAGTGGATAGAAATTACCGTAGCTAATCTCTTGCATGACCCTGATATCCATGGGTATTTAGGAAACTACCATGACATAAGCACACGAAAGACAGCAGAGAAAGAGATTAAATTAAAAAATGAACAACTCATTACATTAAATGCTGAAAAGGATAGATTGTTTTCCATTATAGCGCATGACCTTCGCGGACCTTTTCAGGGAATCTTAGGATTTTCTGATACACTAACCTGGGAATCTGAGTCTCTTAGTAAAGAAGATGTATGCGAGTACAATAAGGAACTTAACAATGCGCTTAAAAAACAATATGAATTGCTCGATGACCTGTTAAATTGGTCGCGCATACAGTTGAAGAGCTTTAAACTGAAACTGGAAGATTTTGTTTTAGCCACAAAAGTAGAGATGGTCATTGAACGGTTAAATATAAATGCTTCTCAAAAACAAATTTCTATAATTAATAATATAGCATGGCACCTGATCATTTCAGGCGATTCAAAACTGATGGATTCAGTTTTTCGCAATCTGATTGCAAATGCGATTAAATTCGCTAACCCAAAAGGCAGAATAGAAATATCTGCAGTAAGAAAAGATGAGTTTTTCATTGAAATATCAGTAGCTGATAACGGCATTGGTATTTCCGAAGAAGTACTTGCTAAATTGTTCAGGATTGATGTTATTTATAGTACGCCAGGTACTGATAATGAGGCAGGCACCGGGCTGGGGCTTATATTATGCGATGAAATTATAAAAAGTCATAACGGTAAGATACGAGTTGAAAGTCAGGTCGGGATAGGAAGCACATTCTCTTTCACATTCCCCTGTCCTGAAAGCAAATCATGATTCGAAAAAGCGACTGAATCTGTCAGGGTACAGTTATCTTTTCAATGTTGTCAGGTTAAGTTCAAAACTTTTATTACGAGGCTGTGGCAAGGGATAGTTCTACAGAAGCGAATCATAAAATCACAGGGAGCTTTTTTACAGACATGGAAAGTAAGTTTAAGGCTGTTATCTTTTCTCTTGGGCAAAGGAAATATGCCATTGGCCTGGATGCAGTTGAGCATGTAATCTGTTCAGTTGAGATTACTCCGCTTCCCAAAGCTCCGGATATTATACTCGGCATTGTCAGCCTTCACGGCGATATTATTCCTGTTATTAATATCAGGAAAAGGCTTTTGATGCCCGATCGGGAAATCTCCGTCAGCGACCAAGGGCTGATTATCAAAACCCGGCGGCGGCTCTGCATGTTTGTTGACTCGGTTGAAGGTTGCCTGGAAATTCCGGAGTCGGAAATTACTTTTGGAAAGAATATCTGGGATAATACCGGCTGTATTGAAGGTATAATAATGGTTAACAACGATATTACACTTATTAATAATCCCGATAAGTTTTTTAATCCCGATGAAGAAAAACAGATAGACCAGGCACTTAATATAGCCAGGGGAAACGATTAGATGGCTACGATATTATCCGAAGATAAATTTCACGATATCAGTAAGTATATTTCTGATAATCTTGGACTGTATTTTCAGATCGAACAGCAGAATGATCTTGAGCGAGGCTTAAAAGCGGCAATGACAGAGTTTGGGCATCATAATCTTAAAGATTTTGTTAATTTCCTCCTTAATTCCACGCCTGATAAAGAATATATAAATGAGATAGCCATCCGGCTGACTATAGGCGAGACATATTTTTTTCGTGAAAACCGCATATTTGAAATTCTGAGAGAGAAAATACTGCCTGAAATATTCCGGCAAAAAGATTCAGTCCGCTTTTGGAGCGCAGGCTGCTGCTCGGGAGAAGAGTCCTATTCGATAGCCATGATGATGGATGAATATTTTAACGGTGATGCAAAAGGACGCGTAACTATACAGGGCACTGATATTAATCCCGAGTTCTTGACAAAAGCGGCGCGGGGCATTTACAACGAGTGGTCTTTCAGGAATGTAAATAATAGAATAAAGGCAAAGTATTTCACTCCGGTTGAGAACAATAAGTATGAGCTTAACCACAGGATACGGACAATGGTAAGTTTTTCTCAGTTAAATCTGATGGATGGCAGTTTCCCTTCGCAGTTAAACGGCGCTGAAAAAATGGATATTATATTCTGCCGGAACGTGCTTCTATATTTTAATGCCGATGGAGCAAAAAAAGTGGCCGGAGACTTTGCCGAATCGCTTAATGAGGGCGGATGGCTTATTTCCGGCATGTCAGAGCTTTCGCATACAAGCAGTCCGCGTTTTCGTAGCGTCAATTTCGATGATGCCATTCTTTTTCAGCTAAAGCCTAAGGACATTGCCGATAAGGTGCCTCCGGTTACTTTATCAGGAGGATTAAGCCAGTTAACTTTGAAGCCGTCAGACTATATCCCCCCTTCTGTTCACAGGGCTGAAAGAATTAAAAAAGGAATTTCTGCCCGAAGAGGAACATTAAAAAATGAAGTTAGTAAACAACCCGCAACTTATGGCAATAATTTCTCGCTTAATTCCGCTAAAAGCTTATATGAATCGGGTGACTATGAAGGGGCATCAAAACAATTTGAGCATCTTTTTAATGCAGGCGGGTTATTAAAGAGTGAACTGGATGAGAGTTATCTTCTGACGGCAAAAAGCTTTGCCAATACGGGCAGGCTGGATGAGGCAAGAAAGTGGTGCGCGCAGGGGCTGTCGGCAAATAAGCTAAACGCCGCGTTGCATTTATTCCTCGGCATTCTCTTTCAGGAGGAGAATAAGACTGAACAGGCAATTGAGGCAATCGGGCGGGCTGTCTTCCTTAATCAGGATTATATCGCGGCTCATTTTGCTCTTGGCAATATATACAGGAGAAATAAAAATTGTGCAGATTCCCGCAGACATTTTAAGATAATTTTGGAAGTGCTTGAGGGCTTTGTGGAAACAGAGATTGTAGCCGACACAGACGGCATGACGGCTGGCAGAATGAAGAGTATAGTTCTGTCATCTTTAATGTAAGCCCTGCCGGCAATGATGAAAATATTATAAGAATTTATTGGAATATAGAATGGAAAAAGAAAAGCATATTGCTCTTAAAAACAAGCTTAATGACGCTATTGAAAAGAATAAGGCGGATGGCGTTCTGAGCAGGGATGAAGAACAAAAAATTCTCAGGAAAAGAGCTGAATTGCTGGCACAGAAAGCCGTTCCTAAGGCTGAAGATAACAGTCTTGAAATGCTGTTTTTTCAGATTGCGGGGGAAGTTTACGGATTTGAAACAAAATATGTGAAGGAGGTCTGTAACCTTAAGGACATTACCCCGTTGCCACTTGCTCCTGATTATCTAAAAGGCGTTATTAATGTGCGCGGCGAAATTATTCCGGTTATTGACATAAAAGCACTTTTTGAACTCCCTCTTTCAGGGATAACTGACCTGAATAAGGTGATACTGCTTTATTACAAGGAGATGATATTCGGAGTACTGGCAGACAGGATACTCGAAATAATAAATATTCCGCTTAAGAGTATTCATTCGACAATTTCTACTCTTAAAGGAATAAGGGAGGAATATCTGATAGGTGTAACGAGGGAAAGAGCAATTGTACTGGATGCCAGGAAACTGCTTACGGATAAAAAGTTGATAATCAACGACCATGATTAATCGGATGGCTGTGATTATTTATAACTGTCGGCAGTATGATTTTTGAAAAATATTTATACGTAAATTAATAGGAGATATAGCAATGAAGTGGTTCCTGAATCGTTCGATTAAAAACAAGCTCTATATTTCGTTCGGTGTAATTTTTATTTTCATTTTTTTCATGTTTCTAAATATCAATAATCAGTTAGGGCATATCCTGGAAAAGCAAAAAATATTTGCGGAGAAAGATTATGTCGTTTCAGTAACCACTATTGAACTGCGTTCACACCTGGACAGGCAACGCGCTCAGATTTTGGAAATGATGTTATCGAAAGACAGGAAGACGCAGAAAGAAATTGAAAAGGAAATGAACGCGAGAAGAATACTGGTATTTGCTCTTCTGGATACTTTGAAAACTACAGTTAAGGGCGATGTATATCTTGAAAGAAGCACGGCAGGCCTTGCAACGGACATTGCGGAATACAGACGTGGCAGAGAGCAGGTTGAAGTACCTTTGATTTATGCCAACAAGATTGATGAAGCTGTCAGTTACGCTAACGGCAAGCAGAAGATAATATTCGAAAGCCTGAGAAACCAGGCGATAGCAATGGATGAATATGCGAAGAAGGAAGTAAATTTAAGACTGGCGATAGTTGGCGATTATATGGTTGCCCTTATAACGGAGTTTATCTATTTGGGCATTGGACTGCTGGCACTGATGGTATTTATTGTTTTCTATCTGAATAAAATAATCGTGAGGCCGCTTTCCGATCTAAAAAATATCTCAGAGAAAATATCTCAGGGGGATTTGTTTGTAGAAATGCCGAAAATGGAGAGGACGGATGAAGTTGGTATGTTATGGACAACTTTCAGTGAGATGATAGACACATTAAGAAAACTTGCATCGATGGCAAACAAGGTTGCAGGAAGTGATCTGAGCATCAGGTTAGTTCCAAAATCTGATAAGGATGTACTGGCAATTTCCTTAAACTCGATGGTTGATTTTTTAATGAAAATAATATCTGACCTGAGCGAGGCGATTAATGTGCTTACGAGTGCATCGATGGAAATCTTAAGCGGAACGGTACAGCTTTCGGCAAATGCTTCGGAGACTGCAAGCGCAATTGGAGAAACAACGGCGACTGTCGAAGAAGTTAGAAGAACTTCAGAGATGTCGAATAACAAGGCTAAGGAAGTGCTTGAAATTTCCCGGAAGGCAAATGATTTCGCTGATGCCGGGAAAAAGTCAACTGAAGAAACTATAAACGGCATTAATAAGGTTGGTAGCCAGATGGAAATTATCGCGACAAGCATTACAAGTTTAACTGAGCAGAGCAAGGCTATTGGCGAGATAATTTCTACAGTAAACGATATTGCGGGGCAGTCGAATCTCTTGTCCGTTAACGCTTCCATCGAAGCTGCAAGAGCGGGCGAGCATGGAAAGGCGTTCGGCATAGTAGCTCAGGAGATAAAAAGCCTTGCCGAGCAGTCGAAGCAGGCTACTTTACAGGTTAAGTCTGTATTAAATGATATTCAAAATGCAATCAGTTCGGTTATGCTCGCTACAGAACAGGGAGAAAAGATAGTGGACGCAGGCATTAAGCTTGCTGAAGAATCAGAAGAAGCAATAAATAATTTGGCGCAGATAATTGGAATAGCCAAGGATTCAGCGGTTCAGACTTCGGTAATCGGGCAGGAACAGTTTGTAGGAATGAGTCAGGTAGCTTTGGCTATGGAGAACATAAGGACAGCAAGCGTTCAGAGCGTTTCGACTACAAGGGATATTGAATTCTCGGCAAGAAATTTAAAGGATTTAAGCGTAAAGCTGAAGGAAACAATTTCTATATTTAAAGTCTGAGCACACGAGGCATCTGAATGGATGAATTATTTTTTAAGCGATTGCAAGCTACATATAAGATAGAAGCGCAGGAGCATCTTCAGGTAATGTCTCAGGGTATCGATTCTTATTATGAGACCACAAGCAGTGAGGCTGAAAAGTCCGAGATGATAGAAACTGTTTTCAGGGCGACGCACAGCCTTAAGGGAGCTTCGCGGGCTGTTAATAACTATGAAGTAGAAATTCTGTGCAAGAATATGGAACATATTTTCTCGAAGATTAAAAGAGGAGACCTGGAAATATTTGCGGAGTTGTTTCATTTACTGCACAAAGCAATTGACAGTATTGGGTCTTCGCTGAATAATGAAGATGAGAGCGAAAAGGATTCTTTTATAAATGAAATAGTAGGGCTTACTTCAAAGCTTACCATGACGGCTGTTGAAGCATTAAAGACTCAGGATGAAGAGAATGTAATAGAAGCCTCGAAACCTGAAATAAAACCGATAGATAAAATCAGGAATGATCCGAAGTATAGAGAATTGATTCAGGAAGACGTTGTACCAAAGATAGAACCGTCAGTCAAAAAGACTGTTTTAAAGGCAAGTGAAAAATCAACTGCGGGGACAGAGATAATCAAAATTTCCGCTTCAAAATTCGATGCTCTTTTTTTACAATCTGAACAGATGCTTTCGGCAAAGCTTGCCAGCGAACAGACGGCAAGGGAGCTTGCGGAAATACAGCGAAAGTTCGAGCAGTGGAAAAGAGAGTGGAACAAAGCACATATCTCATATAGAAAAATAAAGGGCAGAAGCGAAAAGAAAAAATGGCCCGAACTGAATAGAACGGTTAATTTCATTGAGTGGAATACCGAATTCATACTGCAGATAAATGAAAAAATAAAAAATATCACCAAGTTTGTGCTTCAGAATAACTATGTCTTCGGCGGAATGGTTAACGATCTGTCAGACAGCGTTAAGGAAGCATTGATACTCCCTTTTTCAAATCTTGCGGATCTTTTTCCCAAGCTTGTGCGTGAACTTGCAAGAGACTTGGACAAGGATATAAGTCTTGAAATAATTGGCTCTGAGATTCAGGCAGACAGGCGGATACTTGAGGAGATGAAGGACCCGCTGATACACCTGATTCGAAATAGTGTGGACCATGGCTTTGAAGTATTCAAGGAGAGCCGGGGCTTGCCAAAACCAGCCAAGGGAAAAATTGTTCTCTCAATTTCAAAGCTCGAGGACAAGAAAATTGAAATCTCAATTAAAGACAATGGTCAGGGCATAGACACAGAAAGAATTAAAAAGGCAGCTGTCAGCAAAAAGATTATCTCAGACAACGAGGCTGAAAAGCTGACCGAGCGGGAAGCTTTGATGTTAATATTTAATTCGGGACTTAGCACGAGCGAAGTAATAACTGATATTTCGGGATATGGACTCGGTCTCGCGATAGTTAAGGAACGTGTGGAAAAACTAGGCGGTTCGATAAATGTTGAGACCGCACCCGGGAGGGGAACAAACTTCAGGATAGTACTGCCAAGTATGCTTGCCACATTCAGGGGAATTGTTACAAGCTGTTCAGGCAGATTGTTTGTAGTCCCTGTAGCAAATGTTGAACAGGTTTTAAGAATAAAGCTCAGTGCTGTAAAGACTGTAGAAAACAAGGATACGATATTATTTAATAATGCGCCTGTTGCGCTTGTTTATCTCAGCGAAATGCTCGGACTTCATAAAAAAAAATACAGGCGCGAAGACCTGTTCCTAAATGTAATTGTGCTGTTTTCATCTGGTAAGATCGTTGCCTGTGCGGTCGATGAAATTTATTATGAGCAGGAAGTGCTTGTTAAGCCGTTCAACAGGTTTATTGCCAGGCTTAGAAATATTTCGGCCGTTACAGTACTGGGGGATGGAAAGGTTGTCCCAATTCTTAATGTACCCGATTTAATTAAATCAGCCGAAAGAGTCTCACGCTCAGCCACATTTGGCATTAAGACTGATGAACAGCAGTCAGAAGTTCTGCCACAAAATATACTTGTTATCGATGACTCTATTACTTCCCGTATATTGTTAAAAGATATACTCGAATCTTCGGGTTATATTGTAAAGACAGCAATGGACGGTGTTGAGGCGCTTGCGGTACTTAAGACCGAACAGTTTAATCTTGTTGTGTCCGATATTGAAATGCCGCGAATGAACGGTTTCGAACTTACACGCAACATACGCAGGGATAGGAAGTACTCAGGGATCCCTGTCATACTTGTTACCGCACTTTCAAAGAAAGAAGATATAGAAAAAGGCATCGATGCCGGAGCAAATGCCTATATTGTAAAAAATAATTTTGAGCAGAGCAATCTGATTGCTGCCGTACAAAGATTGATTTAATGAAAATATAAATTTATCGGAAGAATCTGCTAATGGAAGAAGACTTGAAAAAGAATGAATATGGAAACAGTAGTAAGCCCATTGTAAAAGTGCTCATTGTTGAGGACTCTTTAGTAATGCAGGAGTTGCTTCTTAAGGTCTTTTCTTCCGAGCCAAGAATATATGTCATGGGTTGTGTCCGTAACGGGCGCGAGGCAATCGAGTTTGTTAAAAAGAAAAAGCCTGATGTAATTACAATGGATATCAATATGCCCGTGATGAACGGGTTTCTTGCAACTCGGGAAATTATGGAGACTACGCCTGTGCCCATTATCATTGTAAGTGAGACGGTTAATCCAAAGGATGTCAACGATACATTCAGGTCTCTACAGGCAGGCGCCGTGTCAATTGAAAGTAAACCTGGCAACTACGGTACTGATAAATACCACGTCTATGAAAAAGAACTCTGTCGGAAAGTGCTGCTGATGTCCGAAATTAAAGTAATAAGACGCATTAACTTCGATAAAACAAAAACTACTGCCACCGTAATAAAAATAAATATTAGCCCTGATATTTATAAAGGGAAAAAAATTGTGGCTGTCGGCGCATCAACAGGCGGACCAATAGTTATTGAGAAAATACTCTCATCGTTGTCCCGCGATTTTCCATTGCCCATTGTAATAGTTCAACATATAACTGCAGGATTTACACAAGGACTCGTTGACTGGCTTAACTCAACTTCTGTTCTTCCGGTTTCAATCGCGGTAAATAACGAACAAATACAGGCCGGGAGGTGTTACTTTGCACCAGACGGAATGCACCTGAAAATTGGAGCCGGCGGCAGGCTGATTCTTAGCGGCGAACCTCCGGTTAATAACCTCCGACCCTCGGTTTCAATGCTGTTCAGTTCAGTAGCTGAAGTTTATGAGTCTGATGCTATCGGAATATTGCTGACAGGAATGGGGCACGATGGAGCTGAGGATCTGGCTATGATGAAAAACGCCGGAGCTGTTACAATTGCACAGGATCAGAGTAGTTCGGTTATATTCGGTATGCCGGGCGAAGCCGTTAAACTTGGCGGATCGTTGTTTGTGCTTCCGCCGGAAGACATTATAACGCTGTTAAATTGGATAAAGGCATAAGATAAAAATGCGGATACATTGCAGAAGCGAACAAAATTAAAAATTATTGATTGCAAAATATAAAGTAAATTAATCGAGAAGATTTAAATGAACAAAGAATTATTGATAGTAGAAGACAGTCCGACTCAGATGGAGCAGCTCAGGTATATGCTCGAAAAAAACGACTATGTGGTTAAAGTTGCACACAACGGGCTTGCCGCTCTCGAAATGATAAAGAAAAATATCCCGGAGCTAATCCTTTCAGATGTGATGATGCCACAGATGGACGGATATCAGTTGTGCAAAACCGTAAAGGAGACACCCGGCTGGAAAGATATCCCAATTATGCTTCTGACTAATCTCTCGGATCCTCATGATGTAATAAAAGGTCTGCAGGCCGGAGCTGATAACTTTATCACTAAGCCTTACAATGAAACTTTTCTGCTTTCGAGGATTGAATATATTCTTATTAATCAGGAAGTAAGAAAGCATAGCGCCGCAACAAGTATGGGTATTGAAATTGTATTCGGCGGGCAGACGTATTTCATTAACTCGCACCGGATGCAGATAATCGATTTGTTGCTCTCAACTTATGAAAACGCTGTTCAGAAAAATGACGAGCTGTCAGAAGCAAATAAGGAACTGGTAGAAGTGCACCGCGAACTGGAACGTAAAAATAGAGAACTTGAAAAGCTAAATCAGGAGAGAACAAAATTTTTAGGAATAGCTGCTCATGATATCCGCAACCCGATAAGCTCATCTTTGGCATTCTGTTATTTTCTCGAGGAGGAAACCTTTCATAAGCTGACCAATGAAGAGAAGGAATATGTCAAGAATATAAAATCGGCAAATAATTATGTGATTCATCTTATTAACGAATTATTGGATATTGCCGTTATTCAATCAGGAAAGCTGACACTTAATAAAAAAAATGTAGATTTGGTTTCTCTTATCAAAAACAATTGCGGGCTTAACCGCGCCATAGCAGTACAGAAAAATATTGGTCTGCACTTTAACCCTGGGATTCAATCGCTTGAAGTGGAAATCGATTCAGTTAAAATTGAGCAGGTATTGAATAACCTGATATCCAACGCTATTAAGTTTTCCTATCCTGAAAGCAGGATTGAAATTACTCTTTCCAAAGATGAGACCAATGGAGCGGTTATCTCGGTAACAGACAACGGGCAGGGCATTCCAGAGGATGAATTAGACAGGTTATTTATTCCATTTGAAAAAATAAGCGTCAGGAGCACCGCCGGAGAAAGAAGCACGGGACTCGGACTTTCGATTGTAAAGAAAATCGTAGAATCACATTTAGGACAGATATGGACTAAAAGCGAGGTAAACAAAGGTACTACTATCTCTTTCTCGCTACCAGTTTAGAAATAGTCCGGAGAGAACGATCGCATAAATTGTGAAGTTCTCTCCTCATGCATTCTTAATCATTTTCTTTAGTTTATCGATTTCATCACGTAGCGAGGCAGCCCGTTCAAACTCCAAATCCTTTGCCGCTGCCAGCATTCCATCATTCAACTGCTCGACCAGCTCCAGCTTTTGGTCATTGGTCATATATTTGATTACCGGCTCGGCAATCTTACTGAATGAACTATCCTGCTTACCGCCATCTTTCTTTTTTACATCGGCAATTGAAGTTGAACTCATAATCTCCTCAACGCTCTTAAAGACAGTCATAGGCGTAATATTATTTTCAATATTATATTTCGTCTGGATTATGCGCCTGCGCACAGTCTCGTTAATTGTCTTCTGCATTGACTGAGTAATACGATCGGCATACATGATAACCCTTCCGTTGGCATTGCGCGCAGTACGTCCGGCAGTCTGCATCAGCGAGCGCTCGCTTCTTAAGAAACCTTCCTTATCCGCATCGATAATGGCAACAAGCGAAACCTCCGGCAAATCAAGTCCTTCCCTTAAAAGATTAACGCCTACAAGCACGTCAAAATCTCCCAGACGCAGGTCGCGCACTATTCTGACTCTTTCGAGGGAATCAATATCGCTATGAATATACTTAACCATTATGCCGATTTTATCCAGATAGTCAGTCAAATCCTCAGCCATTTTCTTAGTCAGAGTCGTAACAAGTGTGCGCTCTTTCTTTTTAGTCCGTATGCGGATTTCGTTTATCAGGTCATCTATCTGCCCTTTAATCGGGCGGACTTCAATCTCAGGGTCCAGTAGTCCGGTCGGGCGGATAATCTGTTCGACAAACGAACCGCCAGTTTTTTCCATCTCATAATCCGCCGGAGTAGCGCTGACATAAATAAGCTGATTAACCATCTTCTGAAACTCCTCGAACTTCAGCGGACGGTTATCCATAGCCGAAGGAAGACGGAAGCCGTGTTCAACCAACACTCCCTTGCGCGAGCGGTCACCGTTATACATGCCTCTTACCTGTGGAATAGTTACGTGGCTTTCATCAATAACGAGCAGAAAATCTTTTGGGAAATAATCAAATAAGCAGTAAGGGCGGCTACCAGCTGGTCGTGCATCCATGTGGCGCGAGTAATTTTCGATGCCCGAACAGTAGCCGATTTCTTTTATCATCTCAATATCAAAGCGCGTGCGCTGCTCTAAACGCTGAGCCTCAACATATTTCTCCTGAGCGTAAAATCCTTTGAGGCTTTCCCGCAATTCCTCTTCAATCAATACGACTCCCTTTGCCACCTGCTCTTTTGTGGTAACAAAGTATTTCGCCGGATAAATAGGCACAGACTCTACCTCTCTGAGGACATTACCCGTTACTGCATCAATAATCGAAACCCTTTCTACCTCATCGCCCCAGAACTCTATTCTGATAGCTTCTTCATACTGATAAGCAGGAATCACTTCGACCACATCGCCTCTGGCGCGGAAAGTTCCACGCGTAAAATCAATATCATTGCGCGTATAATAGATATCAATCAGTTTGCGGAGTAGTTTCTTCCGCTGTATCTCCCCGCCTTTCCTTATAAAGATAATCTGATTGGCATATTCTGTCGGAGCGCCAATGCCATAGATACAACTGACGCTGGCTACAATAATGACATCCCGACGCCCTTCTATAAGCGATGTTGTAGCCTTTAGCCTCAGTCGGTCAATCTCTTCATTTATGGCAAAATCTTTCTCGATGTACAAATCCCGCTTAACCACATAGGCTTCCGGCTGATAGTAATCATAGTAGCTGATAAAGAACTCAACAGCGTTATTCGGGAAAAACGACTTAAATTCGGAATAAAGCTGTGCGGCAAGTGTTTTATTATGGGAAATAATAAGAGTCGGACGGTTTACTTCCTTAATTACATTGGAAATAGTATAAGTCTTGCCACTGCCGGTAACTCCAAGTAGTATCTGTTCTCTTTCGCCCCGGCTTAGTCCCTCGACAAGCTGTCTGATAGCTCCCGGCTGATCACCTGAGGGCTGGTATGATGAAACAAGTTCAAAATTCTTATCCTTAATGCTCATTTGATGTCTGTCCATTTTTTATATTGTAAAGTATAAATTCGCAGGGGAAATTCAAAGACAAAACCGTGGATTATCTGATAATACTCTTTTTATCTGACGGAAACTTAAATTACCTGGAGATCAGGACAAAGTATCTCATACATAAATGAGCACAGGAACTCGGTAATATTATTTTTATTAAAAGCCCATTTTGAACAGACCCGGAGCTTTAAGAGAGCAGGACAGATAAGAAGATATACCTTTTGGACAGCAATAACCCAAATATTTATTGGCATAAAAACAAAGGAGCGGTTTGTAAAAATGGAATTTGTTGTTATATTTGTATTCTGATTTTCAGAGCGCGTAGCTCAGGGGTAGAGCATCTGCCTTTTAAGCAGAGGGTCGATGGTTCGAAGCCATCCGCGCTCACATAAAAAAACCTCGGAATCGCAAGATTTCGGGGTTTCTTTATTTTTTAGTGTACTACTGTAATTGCCAGTAACCTATATTATACTACAGTTTAGGTACTATGTTAAATTTCAAGTGCTTTATGTAGATTTTCCGCATCTGTCCAAAACGATAAAAAATACCTGCTCCCATTTAAGAAATCTATTCAGAGAATTGACAGGAAAGTGGAGTTTTCTTAAAGTTCATCAGAAATTTTGCCTTACGCTGACTGCATTATTCAGATTCAGAATTTGTAACCTGATAGCTGATAATCATTAAGTTACAAGAGCAGAAAAAAAACAAGGGTAAACTCTGGTACGATAACTCACGTAAGGCAGACAAAAGCCAGTATGCCAGGGGACAGAAAACTAAATACTGAACAGAGTGGCAGATTAAGCGCATTGAAAGGCAGATATTGAAAAAAATCAAAGTTGTTATTACCGGCGGGGCTGGTTTTATTGGTAGTCATTTGGTTGAATACTGGATAAAAGAGGGAGCCGAAGTACATATAATTGATAATTTGAGAAGCGGTCAAATTTCAAATATAGAATCGTTCCCGGATGTGGTTTTTCATGAAGGAAGTATTACCGATCGGAATCTGACATTCTCAGTATTAAAAGGAGCTGATTATATTCATCATTTGGCCGCAATGATATCAGTACCCGAGTCTATCTATAACCCACTTGAATGTGTTGAAATAAATGTGAACGGTCTGCTAAATATTCTGGATGCTGCGCGCGAAAACGGCGTAAAAAAAATTGTCCACAGCAGTTCTGCTGCAGTTTACGGAGATAACCCGGTTTCGCCAAAACTGACCGCGATGCGCCCGATGCCTAAGTCACCTTATGGCATTACAAAGCTTGATGGCGAATATTACCTTGATATGTACCGGGAAAATTATAAATTAGGCGCTGTATCGTTAAGGTACTTTAATGTTTTTGGCCCAAGACAGAATCCGAAAAGCCAGTACGCTGCTGTAATTCCAATATTTGTAAGCCATGCGCTTAAAAATGAGCCAATCATAATTTATGGTGATGGCGAACAGACACGAGACTTCATCTATGTTAAGGATGTGGTTAAGGCAAATGTATTAGCTGTTACAAATCCGGAAGTATGTGGAGTATTCAATGTGGCTAATGGAATAACGATTACTATAAAAGAACTGGCAAACCTGGTAATTAAGGAAACTAACAGTAAAAGTAAATTGGTTTTTAAAAACGAACGCGCCGGCGACATTAAACACAGCCTTGCATCAATAGAAGATACGGTAAAAATGTTGGACTTTAAGCCTGAATATGACCTTCTTTGGGGACTAAAGGAAACAATCGTTTTCTTTGTCGCAAAGTTTAATAAAAATGAGGCGGAATTATAAAAAATATCCTTACGCTACGGCAACTGTTTATCCAAATATTAATCTTATTTTTATTTATGAGTTCACTCCAAAAAGGTCATTTATTTTTTAGGCTTTTTTCACATAAATATCAACCGAAATAAATTCAATTTTTCAAAAACAGACCTTTTTAGAGCAGACTTATTTATAAAATTTTCCCTGACTATTTTATTGGAAATCTATATTTCTGAAATTTCATTGTTCTTGGAAGTGCAAAATAAATAGTCGTGCCCTTATTTAATTTTGAGGTAATCCAGATCCGGCCGCCGTGTCTTTCGATTATTTTCTTGCAGACTGAAAGTCCGATACCATTGCCAGGATACTTCTCTCTCTCGTGAAGTCTTTGGAAAATAATAAATATCTTATCAAAAAACTCAGGTTTTATTCCAATTCCGTTATCCTCAACTGAAAAGATGAAGTATCCGCTTGCTGTTTTTGCTTCGATTGATATTTCAGGAATTTTTTCACTTCTGAATTTAATGGCATTACTGATAAGGTTTTGAAATAATTGTCTTAACTGTACCATATCTGCTTTTAGGCAGGGAAGGTTTCCAATATTTATTTTAGCACCACTTTCTGTGATTAAAAGCTTAAGATCATGAAGAACATCATTAAGTACTTCATTGCATTCAAACTTAGACAAACAGCTATTTATATTAAGCTGTGAATAAGTCAGTAAATCTGAAACTAATCCCTGCATACGTGTAGTGCTGTCGTTAAGAAAGAAAAGATACTCATTACCACGATTATCAAGTTTTTCCTTATAGTGTTTTGATAAAAGTTGCGAGTACCCGATAATCATTCTAATTGGTTCCTTAAGATCATGCGAGACAATATAAGTAAATTGTTCGAGATCTTTGTTTGAACGGTTAAGTTCACCAAGAGTTGATTTCAATGTTATTTCTTTTTTATGAACTATAGCTAACTGATGTTTTAATTCAGCTTCTGTTTTCATGATGCCTGTAACATCAATCAGCGCTCCATGTATATCCATTACCTTTCCGGTATGATTTGCTACGGTTCTGCCAGTAGTATAAACATACTTTAATTCATTGTCTTTAAGAGATAACCGAAACTCAGCCTCAAAATCTTTATTTTCTTTCATTGCTTTGCAGATTGTACGAATCAGCTTAAATTTGTCGTCAGAATGTATATAAGTTAAAAAATCTTTTAAAGGCAGGCTTTTAAGAAGTGGATTAAGTCCGAATATACGTAATATCTCCTCTGAGCAATAATTTTTATTCTCAGGCAAATTGTAGTAATAGCTTCCCATATGAGTCAGGTCCCGGGCTGTTGAAAGCATTTCCTTATTCATTTGTAGTTCATCTTCATTCATGCGCTTTTCTGTAATATTGTTCATTATACAGTACACATGAATGAATTTGCCGGTTTGGTCATGTACCGGACAGCTATTAAAGCTTGTCATAATGCGTGCGCCATTCTTGCAAATGATCTCAAATTCAGAGTTATCAATTTCATCTTTGGAAAGAAACAGCGGGAATTTAATACTAAACAGCCTGGCTGAAACAAGCGTCATAAATTCACCAAACCAACGCCCGATCACATCCTTGCGCTTATAACCAAAAGTTGATAGCCACTTGTTATTTACTTCAAGTATGTGTGCGTTCATATCAAGCGAGTAATATCCAAGCGGTGCCTTTTCATAAAGCAGACGAAAATGGCGCTCGCTTTCCCTGAATCTTTTTTCTGTTTCATATTTTTGAAGAGCCAGCGAAATGTTAAAACTTATTTCCATTCCCGCGATTGGCTTTGAGAAAAATCCTGAAGGATTTGTCAGTTTAGCACGTCTCAATGTATCTTCATCTGACTGTGAGGAAACATAAATAATTGGTATGTCTGAGATTTTTCTTATTTCCCCTGCTACTTCAATACCGTCATAATCACCATTCAGGTTAATATCCATCAATATTAGATCAGGATGCAATCCTGTAATAGACTCAATGACATTATCTTTAACCGAGGAAACTATACTGACTGAATAGTTATAATCCCGGAGTATTTTGGGGAGTATAAAAGCGAGGACTGTTTCATCTTCAACAATTAGAATGTTCTTATTTGACATAGATAGTTGCAAATTTTATAGTAAAATATTGATTGTCTCGTTAGAGGGACGATATGCTCCTCTATGCAGGATATTGATAGCTGCGTTATAA
>Ga0194060_10000423_pt1 | contig 30802 bp, 31 predicted proteins | sample SepL225m_MetaG_FD_163427 | JGI IMG/M metagenome (GOLD analysis project Ga0194060, IMG submission 163427) | Anoxic zone freshwater microbial communities from boreal shield lake in IISD Experimental Lakes Area, Ontario, Canada - Sep2016-L222-5m | ecosystem: Environmental > Aquatic > Freshwater >...
GAAATTATCTAGGTGCTGTTAAGCAATGGGTAGATCTTCAAGATGGACACGATGCTTTTTACTGCATCGTTGATTTGCATGCCTTAACGGGAGAAATAGAACCGACCCTATTGCGAAAGCGAACATTGGCATCGGCGGCGCAGTTGATTGCACTTGGAATTTCGCCAGAAAAATCAACACTCTTTGTTCAATCCCAAGTTCCTCAACACAATCAACTGGGTTGGCTCATGGAGTGTATTGCTGGTTTTGGCGAAGCTAGTCGCATGACGCAGTTTAAAGATAAGTCTGCAAAGGGCGGTGCAGATTCAGCGCGCGTAGGTTTATTCACTTACCCAATGCTCCAAGCTGCCGATATTCTTTTGTATCAAGCTCATTTGGTTCCAGTAGGAGAAGATCAACGTCAACACATTGAACTCACTCGAGATTTAGCCGGAAGATTTAATTCACGATTCGGTGAGACTTTTAGAATTCCTGACAATTTTATTTTGAAGACTGCCGCCAAAATTCAAGACTTGCAAGATCCTTCAGCAAAGATGAGTAAATCATCGGGTTCGGGGGCAGGTGTTCTAGAGATAATGGATACACCGGAAGCAAATGCTAAGAAAATAAAAAGCGCGACAACCGATGCTGGCCGAGAAATTAAATTTGATGAAAAAGAAAAACCTGGCATCAGTAACTTATTAACAATTCACTCCGCGCTCTCAGGAATCTCAATTGAAAAATTAGAATCTGAGTTTGCTGGCAAGGGATATGGCGACTTTAAATCCGCGGTCGCCGAAGTTGTTGTCGAATATTTGCGCCCAATTCGAAGCACTGCACTCGAATTACTCAGTGATGAAAAGAGTTTGATTGACCTCTTACATATCGGAGGTGCAAAAGCACGTGAAGTTGCGGCTAAAACGCTAGATACGGCCTATGAAAACCTTGGGGTTGTTAAATAATCACTGGATTCTAAACCATGAACCCAATCTTGAGGGTTTGCACAAACGTTATATTGCATTCCTGTTTTAAGCCAGCATTTGTTGAGTTTCAACAAGTAAAACTACTAGGCTGGCACTACACATCAACCTTCTCTTTGGTTCTATAGGGCCATCGCAGAAGATCCCTTGGAGGAAAATTGAAGAATACATTTCGCGTAGTAGCTGCCCTCGCGGCCGCAACACTATTAGTTGGCGTTGCCAACATGCCTGCAGCAACTGCAGCAGTAAAGACAAAGGCTTGTTTAGCCCTTGATACTGGTGGCGTTGACGATAAGTCATTCAACGCATCATCATGGGCTGGGGCTCAAAAGGTTGCAAGTTCATCAATCTCTGTTGAGTACTTGCCAGCAGCATCATCTGCTGATTTCGCTGGAAACATCAAAAAGTTTGTTGACAACAAGTGCACAATCATTATTGGTGTTGGTTTCGCTATTAGCGGTGCAATTATTGCTTCAGCTAAAGACAACCCAACAATTAACTATGCAGTAGTTGATGATGGCGCTTTTGATTGCAACGCTGATTACTCAGTGTGTAATCCAGTAGCCAACGTTAAGGGTCTAACTTTCGCAACACAGGAAGCTGCGTTCTTGGCAGGTTATGTTGCAGCCGGTTATTCAAAAACTGGCAAGGTGGCAACTTACGGTGGAGCTCCATATCCAACAGTTACTTGCTTCATGAGCGGATTTAAGCAAGGTGTTGATTACTACAACACTGTAAAGAAGAAGTCAGTAAAGGTTCTTGGTTGGGATGGTAAGAACGGTGAATTCATCGGAGACTTCCAAAACACAACAAAGGCACTTGCAACTTCAAAGGCATTTGAGCAAGCAGGCGCAGATGTAATCATGCCTGTTGCAGGTGGTCTTGCTGCACAAACAGCACAGAACTCAATGACAAGCAAGAAGTCAGTGACAATCTGGGTTGATACAGATGGTTTTGTTTCTGCTAACAAGTACAAGTCAGTACTTCTAACTTCAGTAATGAAGGGTCTCGGAGAAGCAGTTGGATCTGCAATCACAGAGTCAGCAAAGGGCAAATTCACGAATAAGGCATATGTTGGAACACTTGCAAACAAGGGAACTAAAATAGCTACTTATCATGATCTAGCTAAGAAGGTTCCTGCAAAGATTCAAAACGAAGTTCGTGCAATTGCTGCACAAATCGTGGCAGGAAAGATTAAGGTCAAGCCTTAAGCTTTTATTGCATAGTAAAGGGCGAGTGCGTCTTCGGACGCCTCGCCCTTTATCTTTGAAAGGTTCTCTACAGAGGGGTACATTGGAGTCATGTCACTCGAGCTTCACGCAATTACCAAACGATTTGGTGATCTAGTTGCAAATGATGCGATTGATTTCTCAGTTGCAGATGGTGAAATTCATGCAATCTTAGGCGAAAATGGCGCCGGCAAATCTACTCTCATGAATATTGTTTATGGACTTCTACAGCCGGATTCTGGAACGATTAGCGTTGATGGAAAAGAATTAATAATTAATAGTCCACTCGATTCACTGGCTGCAGGCATTGGCATGGTTCATCAGCATTTCATGTTGATACCAGTTTTTACTGTCGCCGAAAACATAGTCCTTGGCCATGAAAAAACTGGCCGTTTTGGAAAGCTCGATTTAGCAATGGCACGAACTGAGATTTTGAAAATCTCTAAAGAGTTTAATTTTGATGTTGACCCAGATTCGATTGTTGAAGAACTACCAGTTGGAATTCAACAAAGAGTAGAGATTATTAGGGCTTTAATTTATGATGCAAAAGTCTTGATTTTGGATGAACCTACTGCGGTCCTAACTCCGCAAGAAACTGACGAACTATTAAATAATTTAAAAAAACTTCGCGAATCAGGAAGAGCAATAGTCTTCATCAGCCACAAATTACGTGAAGTAAAGGCAATTGCCGATAAAATTACAATTATTCGCCGAGGCAAAGTAGTTGGAACAGCTTCACCCTCTGCCGAACAAAGCGAGCTGGCTTCACTGATGGTTGGGCGTGAAGTCGATCTAAAAGTTGATAAAGAGAGTGCAAAAATTGGGAAAGAAGTACTAAAAGTTTCTAATTTAACTATCCAGGATCACACTGGCCGCACTTTGGTAAACAATATTTCCTTCCACCTTAACGCAGGTGAGATTTTGGCAATTGCAGGCGTACAGGGCAATGGGCAGAGTGAAGTTGCTGAAGCGATGTTAGGTCTTCGCGAGCATGTTGCAGGATCGGTATTGGTAGAAGGACAAGAGATCATTGGGAAGAAAGTAATTGATTGCCTTGATCTTGGAATTGCTTATGTACCTGAGTCCCGCGAGCTTGACGGGTTAATTTCCAGCTTTTCTATCGCTGAAAATTTAATTTTGGACACTCATGCAAGTAAGCCATATTCTAAATTTGGTCGATATTTTCCTGATACGGTCAAGAAAGTAGCAGAAGTGCGAGTTGCAGAGTTCGATATTCGCGCACAATCTGTTTCAGATACCGCATCATCCCTTTCTGGAGGAAATAAACAAAAGGTTGTGTTAGCCCGCGAACTCTCACGTCCGGTAAAGCTAGTAGTTGTATCGCAGCCAACTCGTGGATTAGACGTTGGATCAATTGAATTCGTTCATGAACGATTAGTGGCCGAGCGTAATGAAGGCAAAGCTGTTTTGCTTTTTAGTACTGAACTTGATGAGGTGTACGCACTAGCTGATCGGATAGCAATTATGTTTAAAGGCGAGATTATTGCAATCGCAGATCCAACAATTTCACGTGAAGATTTAGGACTTTATATGGCAGGCGTTTCTCCACATAAGGCGGTCACTGCGTGAATCTAAAAACTTTAGGCAAAAAAACAATCTTGCCTTCAATAGCATTTGTACTTGCACTATTCGTTGGTGGCTTAGTAATTGGATTTACTGATTCGCGTGTTCTGGCAAAAATCAGCTCTCCCATTAGTTTTATCCGAATCTTTGCCAGCACAGTTGGTAATGCTTATTTGGCTCTGTTTCAGGGCGCCATTTTTGATCCAAACTTAACCCAAGGGCACAGTTTTGTAGTGGGGTTTTATCCGCTTTCACAAACCGTTGTAAATGCGGCACCTCTAATGTTGTGCGGGTTATCTGTCGCAATAGCATTTAAGGCTGGACTTTTTAATATTGGTGCGCAGGGACAGTTCATTTTTGGTGCAATTGGAGCTTCTTATGTTGGTTTCCACTACCAACTACCAATAGTTTTACACATCGTTGTAGCGATAATTGCTGCGATTATTCTTTCAGCTATATGGGGCGGATTTGTTGGAGTTCTTAAGGCAAAAACCGGCGCACATGAAGTTATCGTCACAATCATGCTCAATTACATCGCTGCAAACTTTTTGCTATGGCTTCTTGGCACTACCGCATTCTTGCGGCCAGGCAGATTAGATCCCTTAGCGCCACCAATTAAGGAATCAGCGCGATTACTAAGAATTTTTGGTGCAAATTATTCAGTCAATGTTGGAATATTTATTGCGCTTCTGGTGGCTGGTTTGTATTGGCTACTCATGAATAGAAGCACGTGGGGATTTAAGGTTCGAGCAGTTGGGGCAAACTCATCAGCGGCCAAGACTGCAGGAATTTCAGTTCAAAGAATCACAATTGGAACAATGATCATTGCCGGTGCACTTTCTGGTTTAGCGGGTGCAATTCACATTTTAGGGTTTCAATATGAATTGACATCTGATGTTGCCGGAAGTTTTGGTTTTGACGCGATTACCGTTGCATTGCTTGGTCGCGGAGGCCCTGTAGGTGTCGTTCTGGCCTCACTACTTTTTGCTGGACTTCGCGTTGGTGGTTCGACTATGCAAGCTAATGTTCAAGTCCCAGTTGAAATTGTTTTAGTAATTCAAGCATTGGTGGTTCTCTTCATTGCAGCACCTGGATTAATAACTCGATTTCTAAAGATTAAAAACCTTGAGAGCGGCCAGGAAATGGCATCGAAAGGTTGGAACGGCTAATGACAAACATCCAAGTTGTATCGGCATTAGCCAAGAAGCGCAGCCGTAATTTAATAATTATGTCGGCATTAACAGTTGTCTCGCTCATTCTCTTTGCTTATCTTCCCGGTAAATCTCAGGACGTAACTTTTGATTTCGTCCTTGGAGATGAATGGGTACTAATCCGATCTTGGAATATTGGGTCAAAAATTGGTGCTTATAGTTTTACTGGCTTAGCCGCGATATTTGTTGGCCTTTCTTTCCTTCGAGCACGTCAAGGTAAGAAACTTGGTGTGAGCGCCATTGCATTTTGCCTAAGCATTTTTATTTCATTTATGTGTTGGGCTGCTGCAGGGGCAGCTATTTCTGTTACTGGCCTGCTTCAAGGTGGCCTCTTCTTGGCTATCCCGCTTGTCTTTGGCTCACTCTCGGGTCTTATTTGTGAGCGTTCAGGCGTAATTAATATCGCGATTGAAGGACAGTTATTAGCCGGCGCGTTTGCAGCTGGAGTTGTAGGAAGTTTGACAAAAAATTCTTGGGCAGGGTTAATGGCAGCACCAATTGCTGGAGCACTTATCTCGGTACTGCTTGCAACTTTTGCAATCAAGTATGCGGTCGATCAAGTAATTTTAGGGTTCGTATTGAACGTATTAGTAATTGGTCTGACAAGCTTTGCTTCTCAGAGAATTCTGACTACGTCTTCTGATACTTGGAACTCTGCACCAATTTTTAGCACGATTCAAATTCCGATTCTCTCTAAAATTCCACTCATAGGTCCCATATTTTTCTCACAAACAATAATTGTTTATATGCTCTATGTGATTGTGACAATCATTCAACTTACTCTTTTTAAATCTAAATGGGGTTTACGAATGAGAGCGGTGGGAGAACTTCCAGTTGCCGCTGAAAGTGTTGGTATCGATGTTAATAAAGTTCGTTTCCGCAATGTTCTAATTGCCGGTTTAGTTGCAGGACTTGGTGGTGCATTCTTCACAGTTGGTTCATCTGGAGCATTTAGCCGCCAAATGACCGCGGGCATGGGCTTCATCGCACTTGCTGCACTTATTTTCGGTAAGTGGACCCCGCTTGGTGCTGTCGCTGCCGCACTTCTGTTTGGTTTTGCGGATCAATTGAGAACCGTTCTTTCAATCACTGGAACTCCAATTCCGAGTGAGTTTATGGTGATGGTTCCATATATCGTCACTATCATCGCAGTATCTGGCTTCGTCGGAAAAGTACGGGCACCTGCAAGTGATGGAATTCATTACAAACGCGGAGGTACTCACTAGTGTCTAAAGATTGGGAACTTCTTCGCACGGAAGCTATAAATGTAATGAAAAAGGCATACGTTCCTTATTCAAAATTTCCAGTTGGAGTTGCCGCGTTGGTATCAGATGGGCGAATAGTTACCGGATGTAATGTTGAGAATGCAAGTTATGGTTTAACGCTCTGCGCTGAATGCGGTTTAGTTTCGCAACTGATTCAAAGTGGTGGCGGAAAATTAGTTGCATTTGTTTGTGTCGATATCAATGGGGATTACTTGATGCCTTGTGGGCGCTGCAGACAACTATTGCAAGAACATGGCGGCTCTGCGCTTGAACTAATGACTGATGCTGGCATTAAAACTCTGGGGGATTTACTTCCATGGGCATTTGGCCCAGAAGAGATTGAAAAACGCCTTGATTGAAGCATTTGCTGCGGTAGAAATAATTGCCGCAAAGCGTGACTCACATGTGTTATCAGATGCGCAAATAGATTGGGTAGTTGATGCATACACGCGCGGAGTTGTAGCAGATGAACAGATGTCAGCACTTGCGATGGCGATTTTACTGAATGGAATGAATTCGCACGAAATTTCACAATGGACCAATGCCATGATTAATAGTGGCGAACGTATGAACTGGAAGATGCTTGATCGACCTACTGTAGATAAGCATTCCACTGGTGGTGTCGGTGACAAGATAACTCTTCCACTTGCACCATTAGTTGCAGCGTGCGGTGGTGCAGTTCCGCAACTATCAGGTCGCGGTTTAGGACACACTGGTGGCACCCTCGATAAAATGGAATCAATCAAAGGCTGGCGTGCATCTCTGTCTAATGATGAGATGCTGGGAGTCCTGCAACAGACTGGCGCCGTTATTTGCGCAGCAGGGGATGGGCTTGCACCTGCTGATAAAAAACTTTATGCCCTGCGCGATGTGACTGCCACGGTTGAAGCGATTCCACTCATCGCATCTTCAATTATGAGCAAGAAAATTGCAGAAGGTACATCTGCTTTGGTATTAGATGTGAAGACCGGCAGCGGTGCATTTATGAGTGATCCTAAAAAAGCTGGCGAACTTGCCCGTGTCATGGTGCAGTTGGGCAAAGATGCCGGAGTAACAACTCGCGCATTAGTAACTGCAATGGATGTACCACTCGGGCTCACTGCAGGAAATGCATTAGAAGTCGCTGAATCGGTTGAGGTATTAGCTGGTGGTGGACCTGCAGATGTGGTCGAACTTACATTGCTATTAGCAAGAGAAATGATTGATGCGGCCGCGATAAAAGGAAAAGATCCAGAAGTTGCACTCAAAGATGGATCAGCAATGGATCACTGGCGCAGAATGGTTACTGCACAGGGTGGAGATCCAGATTCACCGCTACCTGTTGCAAAGGAGTCTCACACAGTGATTGCTCAAACTTCAGGAACAATCACAACAATGGATGCCATGAAAGTAGGAGTTAGCGCTTGGCGACTCGGTGCGGGTCGCTCGAAGCAAGGCGAAAAAGTTCAAGCAGGTGCGGGAATCAGAATTCATGCAAAACCCGGTGTAGTAGTTAGAAAAGGCGAACCACTTTTTACCCTCTTTACAGATGAGAGCGCCCGCTTTGAACGGGCGTTAGAAGCACTCGATGGTGCTGTCATAATTGTTGAAGGCGGGATTGCCGAGCAACTCCCATTAGTTATCGAACGGATTATTTGATGAAGTTACCTACTGAAGATCAAATCAAGCGTCTGCCGAAAGTATTACTTCATGATCATTTAGATGGTGGACTACGAACACAAACCATCATTGATATTGCTCAAGAAATCGGCTATTCAGCGCTACCCACACAAGATGCAGATGAACTAGCGCGGTGGTTTCGTGAATCATGTGATTCAGGATCATTAGTCAGATATTTAGAAACTTTTTCACACACGATTGCCGTTATGCAACGCCGACAAGACATAGTTCGAGTAGCTCATGAGTGCGCCTTAGATTTAGCACGAGATGGTGTTGTCTATGCCGAAGTTCGTGGCGCTCCCGAGCTCTTCACCGAAGGCTCGTTAAACATGGCTGAAGTAATCGAAGCCACACTTGAGGGATATAGATCTGGCGAAAAAGCGGCAAGTGAAGAAGGATTTAATATTCGCGTTGAATCTTTATTATGTGGAATGCGTCAAAATAAATTAAGTCAAGAAGTGGCTGAACTCGCCGTTAAATTCCGCGATAAAGGAGTTGTTGGTTTCGATATCGCCGGCCCAGAAGATGGTTTTCCACCTAGTGATCAATTAAAGACTTTTGAATATCTACGGCAAGAGGATGCACATTTCACGATTCATGCTGGTGAGGCTTATGGGTTGCCTTCTATCTGGGAGGCGATTCAACTGTGTGGAGCTGAGCGACTAGGACATGGTGTCAGAATTATTGATGACATCGATTTTTCAGGCGCCGAACCTCGGCTCGGAAAGTTAGCTTCTTATGTGCGAGATCGCCGGATTCCACTTGAACTATGTCCAACTTCTAATTTGCAAACTGGTGCAGCCAAGAGTTACAAGGAACATCCAATTGGTGTTCTAGCTGAGCTTAGATTCCGAGTAACTTTAAATACCGATAATCGATTAATGAGTCAGACATCTATGTCTCATGAAATGATTGAATCCGTCAAAGCGTTTAATTGGGGATTTACCGAGCTACAGCGAACCACAATAAATGCAATGAAGAGTGCGTTTATTTCCTATCCAGAGCGTTTAGCTATTATTGAAGGCACAATTAAGCCAGCATTTGCCGCTATTGCCGCTGAATAACACGCTTTAAAGACCTATTGGATGCCACACCGTTTTATGCTCTAGAAATGCCAAGATGCGCCCAGGATCAGCTGATTTAAAAGCATAAATTCGCTTTAGATTTTCAGCACCAGCAATTCGGATCTCACCATGTGATTTGGAATTCAAACCGGAGATATCAAAACCATCAATATCCATGTGAGAGGCGATCCATGGAGCAATCTCTTCTTTCTTTCCTGTCAAAATATTAATAACACCGGCAGGGACATCACTTGTTGCGATAACTTCAGCAAAACTCATTGCCGACAGCGGGGCTTTAGTGCTCGCTAAAATAACTACTGTATTGCCGCCAACAATGATTGGTGCGATTGAATCAATTAATCCAAGTAATGATGGATTTTCTGGTGCGATTGCAGCGATTACACCCATGCTTTCTGGAATTGTGAAGTTGTAATAGGGGCCTGCTACAGGATTGAGTGCTCCAGATAGTGAGGAAATTTTGTCGGTCCAACCCGCATACCAAACCAATCGATCGACTGAATCGGTAACTTCTTTCTCAGCCTTGGCTTTAGTTGCGCCAGTAACAGAAATAATTTCATCAACGAATTGAGCACGGCGCCCTTCGAGCATTTCAGCGATTCGGTAAAGAATCTGTCCCTTGTTATATGCAGTAGCTTTATTCCAACCTGGCTGTGCTGCACGTGCGGCAACAACAGCATCTTTTAAATCTTTGCGTGAAGCTAAGCAAGGATTGGCAATAAAGACACCTTTGGCATTCTTAACTTCATATGTGCGACCAGATTCGCTTCGAGGGAATGCACCATTTATAAATAGTTTGTATGTCTTTTTAACATCGATGCGGTTACTCATGTGAGACACCTTTCAAATAAGCACTTAAACCATGTCGTCCACCCTCGCGACCCCAGCCAGATTCTTTATAACCGCCAAAAGGTGATGTTGGATCAAATTTATTAAAAGTATTTGCCCAGATAACACCTGCACGAAGTTGTTGAGATGCCCACAAAACTTTAGAGCCCTTTTCACTCCAGATTCCGGCAGATAGCCCAAATGGCGTGTTATTGGCTTTATCTATGGCCTCTTGAGGTGTGCGGAAAGTTAGCACCGAAAGCACTGGACCAAAGATTTCTTCACGTGCAATGCGATGGGATTGGGTTACTCCGGTAAAAATTGTTGGCGCAAACCAGAAACCTTTGCTTGGTAATTCACATGGAGCGCTCCAGCGTTGCCCGCCTTCGGAATCTCCCACGGAAGATAATTCAGTAATCTTAAGAAGTTGTTCCTTGCTATTAATGGCACCAAGGTCAGTGTTTTTATCCATCGGATCACCCACACGAATCTTAGACATTCGTGATTTAAGTTTTTCTAAAACCTCTTCAGCGATATTTTCTTGAAGTAGAAGTCGAGATCCGGCACAGCAGACATGGCCCTGATTAAAGAAGATTCCGTTAACTATTCCTTCAACCGCTTCATCGATTGCTGCATCCTCAAAGACAATGTTGGCAGCTTTTCCACCGAGCTCGAGTGTGACACTTTTGTGAGTTGGTGCAACAGTGCGGGCAATTATTTTTCCAACTTCTGTTGATCCAGTGAATGCAATCTTGTCGATACCTGGATGATTAACAATCATCGCACCGGTAGTACCATCACCAGTCACGATGTTTACAACCCCTGCAGGCAATTCTGCTTGTTGGCAGACTTCTGCAAATAAGAGCGCAGTCAGTGAAGTCGTTTCGGCGGGTTTTAAAACCACGGTATTTCCGGCAGCAAGGGCGGGAGCAACTTTCCAAGCCAACATTAATAATGGAAAATTCCAAGGAATAATTTGTCCGGCAACCCCATGTGCTTTTGGTGTTGTACCTAATCCGGCAAATTCAAGTTTGTCGGCCCAACCCGCATGATAAAAAAAGTGTGCCGCTGCAAGAGGAACATCGACATCTCTCGATTCACGGATAGGTTTTCCATTATCTAAAGTTTCTAGCACTGCAAATTCTCTAGCGCGCTCTTGCATGATGCGAGCAATACGGAAAAGATATTTCCCACGCTCTTTCCCACTCATTTTTGACCACGTCGTTGTATAAGCCTTACGCGCAGCTTTTACTGCCGCATCAACATCGGCTTTACCAGCTAGTGCGATATGCGAAAGAATTTCTTCAGTTGCCGGATTTATTGTTGGAAAATGCTTGGTACCGGCAACGAATTTTCCACCAATGAAATGACCATACTTAGGTTTGATAGTAACGACTGCCCGAGATTCTGGAGCTGGCGCATATTCAAAACTCACTATTTCCTCCATTAGTCGAGCGTCACGTACTGAGGGCTAGCGTAGTAGCCATCATCCATTTTCATGCGTTGCATGAGTAAATCATTGAGCAATGCACTTGCACCTATTCGAAATAGCGATGGTGTTAGCCATTCTGGTCCTGCCGTTTCATTGACCAAGACCAGTTGTTTGATCGCATCTTTAGTATTTCTAATTCCACCAGCAGGCTTTACGCCGATACGAATCTTAGTCATCGAATAGAAGTCTCGGACCGCTTCAAGCATGACTAAAACAACTGGAGCGGTAGCTGCCGGGGTAACTTTTCCAGTTGATGTTTTAATAAAATCGGCACCAGCCGCCATTGCAAGAAATGATGCTTTACGAACATTGTCGTAGGTAACTAGTTCTCCGGTTTCAAAAATGACTTTGAGATGAGCTTTAGTCCCACAGATTTCACGAATAGCAACGATTTCATTAAATACTTCGATGTATCGCCCCGAAAGAAAAGCACCTCGATCTATGACCATATCGATTTCAGATGCGCCGGCATCAATAGCATCTTTAGTATCTTGAATTTTTACTGGCATTGAAGCACGTCCTGATGGAAAGGCTGTTGAGACAGCGGCTACGCCAACATGGGATCCACCAATTAAATCTAGATGCCTGCGCGCAATTTCGACCATATCGTTATAGACACAGACTGCGCCGACGCTTGGAACGGATGGATCGGTTGGGTCGGGGCGAACTGCTTTAGTGCAGAGTGCTTGAACTTTTCCTGGAGTATCTGCACCTTCTAGCGTAGTTAAATCCACCATTGATATCGCGGTGTCGATCGCCCAACGCTTTGATGTAGTTTTAATACTTCGAGTGGCCAGCATTGCCGCACGTGCATCTGCGCCAACTTGATCTACTCCAGATAAACTCCCTAGGTATTTTTTCAAGGATGCATCTGAGCCATCGACTAAACCGTAAAATTTCACGTTAGAAGTTCCTTTAATGGGGCTCGTAATTTATCCAAAATTATCTGTGCGCTTTCTGAATCCTTAGCAATTGCTTCAATATAACACTTCATCTTTGCCTCAGTTCCTGAAGGGCGAATGATTATTCGAATTGCGCCATCAAGCCAAATGCGCAATCCATCAGTTGGAGGCAATCCATCAGAAGGCAAAGATAAATCATCGATTGAAGTGACCTTATATCCAGCTATTTCATGGGGGGAGTTGCTTCGTAACTTGCCCATGATTAGGCCAACTTGTGAGAGATCGCTTAATCGAATTGAGATTTGTTCGGTGGCATGGAAACCATGGCGTTCCCACACTTCATCCAATAAATCTAAAATCGTTTTATTCTCTCTTGCCAAATCCGTGGCAATTTGCGCTAATTTAATCGCAGCGGAAATTCCATCTTTATCATTAACGGTTATCGCATCTACGGCATATCCCAATGCTTCTTCATATCCAAAAGTTAACCCATCAATCTTTGCCAGCCATTTAAACCCAGTTAAAGTCTCTTTGAAATCTAGATGATAGTGCGCAGCGATCTTTCGCAATATAGAGGATGAAACAATCGAGTTTGCAAGAATTCCCTGTGAAGTTGTGCGCGCAATTGATTCGCCTAATACAACTCCAAGTTCATCTCCACGCATCATTCGCCACCCTTTAATCGGATCTTTTATTGCAGCAGCGCAGCGATCAGCATCAGGGTCATTTGCAATTACAAGATCTGCATCAAATGCACGCGCGGTTTCAAGAGCTAAATCAATGGCACCTGGCTCTTCAGGGTTTGGGAAAGCAACAGTAGGGAAATCTGGATCTGGTTTTGCCTGCGCGTCAACTAAAATTGGCTGCGGGAAACCTGCTTTATGAAAAACATGCGCAAGAGTTTCGGTACCAACACCGTGCATGGCGGTGTACACGATTTTTAAATTTCCTGGCCGCTTAGCGATTCCAGCCGTTATCCCAATGTATTTGTGAATGACTTCTTCACCCAGAACTGTCCACTCTTTTCCACGAGGCTGGCTTTTTAGAGAATTAATAGCAGCAATCTTGCTCGCAATTAATTCATCAGTGGGTGAAACTATTTGTGAACCTCGGTAATGAATTCCATCAACAGTTCCACCTAAATAAACTTTGTAGCCATTATCTTGAGGGGGATTATGGCTAGCTGTAACCATAATCCCAACATCGCATCGCAATTCATTTGTCGCAAAAGCAAGAACAGGTGTTGGTAGAGGTCGCGGCAATACAAAGACCTTCATTCCGGCCCCGCTCATAATCTCAGCAGTTTCAAAAGTAAAATCTTCTGAGCCATACCGTGCATCTCGACCTATTACGACGCTTGTTAGGTTTCGCTCTTTCATGTAAGCCGCGATTCCAGCGGCAGCTCGACCAACTACGGCCCGATTCATTCCAGATGGGCCAGGGCGAATTGGGCCACGCAGACCTGCAGTGCCAAACTGTAAAAAACCAGAAAATGATGCGCGAAGTTCTACTTCATCGTTGGTATCAAGCCAGTGTTGTAACTGAGCTGCGCTCTTAGAATCTGGATCATCTGCAATCCATGCTCGAACTTCCTGAGTTAGATCCATGTTCTTAGAATAACTTTGGAATAACCCCTTTGAGAAGGGTACCCATTCGTTCTGCAGCAGCTTTTCCAGCGGCAATTACTTCTTCGTGATTGAGTTTTTCACCAGTGACTCCGGCAGCGGCATTTGTTACTAATGAAAGACCAAGGACTTCGGCACCAAGTGCATGTGCTGCAATTGCTTCAGGAACTGTGGACATACCGACTAAATCTCCACCCATTGCACGCATCATCAGAATCTCTGCTGGTGTTTCATATGTTGGTCCGCGCCAATGCACATACACACCCTCTTCAAGCGAGGAATCTTCCGTCTTAACAATGTCGCGAATTCTCTTGCTATATAAATCTGTGAGGTCAACAAAAGTTGCACCAGATAAAGGTGAAACTGCCGTTAGGGAGATGTGGTCTCGAATAATTATGGGTTGACCAACTTTAAAACTCTTGTTTATTCCACCGCATGCATTAGTAAGAATAATTATTTTGCAGCCAGCTTTTACTGCAGCACGCACGCTATGTACTACTGGTTCAACACCTTTGCCTTCATATAAGTGCGTACGTCCGAGAAATACCAACGCACGCAAATTCTTTCCATCTGAATCAATTGCATAGGATCGAACTTTTCCCGAGTGCCCCTCCACTGTTGGTGGTAAAAATCCTGTTAAATCCTGTGCATCACATTCATATGCCGGCGTTCCAAGTGCATCGACTGCGCTTACCCAGCCAGATCCCATAATCAGTGCAACATCATGTGCAGAAACACCTGTGCGATTAATGATTTCTTGTGCTGCGGCTTGAGCAGCTGCCATGGGATTTGAATAGAGAAGTTCGCTATTTGTCATGCGTCAATAATGTCACAAAGTGCCGTTCCACTTGAAACGGTGGCACCAATAACCGCACTCAAATTAGTAATTGTTCCAGCTTTATGGGCCATTAATGGCTGCTCCATTTTCATGGCTTCCAGAACAATAATTAAATCGCCTATCTCAACATAATCGCCTTCATTAACTGCAATTTTTACAACGGTTCCTTGCATTGGGCTAGCCAGAGCCGCCCCACTTGCTCCACCACCCATTGATTGCTTAGCACGATGGCGCTTCACAACGGGTTTCGGGGCATGAATTAATATTTCGAATCTCTTACCATTAACTTCGGTAACAAGATGTTCTGGTGCTATGTATGTTTCTAGCGGTAGCGCCGATGCGTTGTAGGCAGGGATTTCATTAACAAATTCATTTTCAATATAGCTGGTGTAGACCTTAAATTCTTGAGTGAATGCGTTATCTTCAAGAATTGCTCGGTGAAAAGGAAGTGCGGTAGCTAAGCCATCAACGGTAAATTCTGCCAGCGCACGGCGAGCACGTTCTATGGCTTGCGTACGCGTTGCGCCCGTAACAATTAATTTTGCTAGAAGAGAATCAAAATTTCCGCCGATAGTGTCACCTTTAGTAAAGCCCGCATCAACTCGCACTCCAGGTCCAGTTGGAATAACCCACTCAGTAATGCGACCCGGTGCAGGTAGAAAAGAGCGGCCAGGATCTTCACCATTGATTCTAAATTCAATAGAGTGGCCACGAATAACTGGATCATCAAATCCAAGGGATTCGCCCAAAGCTATGCGGAACTGTTCACGAACTAAATCAATCCCAGTAATCTCTTCGCTCACTGGATGTTCAACTTGTAAACGTGTATTTACTTCTAAGAAAGAAATGGTTCCATCAACACCAATTAAAAATTCGCAAGTTCCTGCGCCAACGTATCCAGCTTCTTTCATGATGGCTTTACTAGATCTATAAAGTTCTTGATTTTGCGCATCAGTTAAAAATGGCGCTGGTGCTTCCTCAACTAATTTTTGGTGTCGACGTTGCAAGGAACAATCACGCGTACTTACGACAACGGCATGTCCGTGCATATCGACTAAGACCTGAGTTTCAACATGCCGTGGTTTATCTAAGTAGCGTTCCACGAAGCATTCACCACGACCGAATCCACTTATAGCTTCACGAACTGCAGAGGCAAATAACTCTGGAATTTCCTCCATTGTGCGTGCGACTTTTAAGCCGCGCCCGCCTCCACCGTGCGCGGCCTTAATGGCAACCGGCAATCCATGTTCTTTTGCAAATTCAATGATTTCCTCATGCCCAGCAACCGGATCTTTAGTTCCGGCTACAAGTGGAGCACCGGCTTTTGCCGCGATCTTTCGCGCAGAAACTTTATCGCCAAGGGCTCTGATTGCAGATGGAGGCGGCCCAATCCAAATTAATCCCGCATCAATTACTGCTTGAGCAAAGTTTGCATTTTCAGAGAGAAAACCATAACCCGGGTGAACTGCATCAGCTCCCGATTCTTTTGCAACGGCGATCAATTTTCCGATATTTAAATAAGTCTGGGTTGCAGTTGTCCCATGCAATGAATAAGCCGCATCGGCAAGCCCGGCATGGATTGCGTTTCGATCTTCTTCTGAGTAGACGGCAACACTTTGTAAGCCATGATCTTTACATGCCCGAATTACACGTACCGCGATTTCACCACGATTAGCAATTAGTACGCGCTTCATATCATCACCTTAACTTCTGGCCAGGAATATCCAAGTTGCTCAAATGCCTTTCGAATAAATGGCATTGATATTCCCACAACATTCGTATAGTCACCTTCGATTAAGGGAATAAAAGGTGAACTAAATCCATCTAGCGTAAATCCACCAGCAACATGAAGCGGTTCACCGCTTGCTACATAATCCGTAATTTCTGCTTGACTCATTGTGTCAAAAGTGACTTTAGTGGTGACGATGCTCGAAATCTCTTTTTCTTTAGCGGTATCAATAATGCAGTGACCTGTATGTAACAATCCGGAATTACCCTGAACTCTAGTTGCGCGCTCTACTGCAATTTCAGGAGTTCCCGGTTTTCCAAGTGATTGCCCCTCAAATTCAAAAGTTGAATCGCATCCAATGATGATTGCAGGAAAATCTATCTGCTCACGAATAGTGTGTGCTTTGGTTATTGCAAGTGCGATAACCATATCGGCTGGGGACATTGCATTAAAAAAATCGGTTTCTTCATCGACATGACTCACCATAATTTTTGGTTTTAAACCAGCTGATTCAAGGAGACGGCGCCTAGACGCTGAAGCAGAGGCTAAGACAATTGTGGGCATGGCTTATGCGTTCTTCCGTGCACCAAAAGTTATTTGGTGTGGCAATGCTTGGCGCAGTTGGGGTAAGCCATAAACACTTCTACGAATAACCGGCTTTAATTCTTCACGTTTGTGTTGAGATATCGCAACTTGAATTGCAATAAATTCCTCAGGTGTTGGTTCACCGTTTGTAATTGAAAACCCCATCACAGTGGAATATTTCCATGTTTACGGGCAGGAAGAGTGTCGCGCTTAGTGCGCAAAGTTCTAAATGCTTTTGTGATGTAGGCACGAGATTGATTTGGTTCAATTACTGTATCGATGGTTCCGCGCTCAGCAGCAAGATAAGGGTTTGCAAGTGATTCGTTATAGACATCTACTAATTCTTTTCGCGTTGCAACGGGATCCTTCGCATCAGCAATTTCTTTACGGTAAAGAATATTCACAGCACCTTGTGCACCCATAACCGCGATTTCAGCACTCGGCCAAGCAAAATTGATATCACTTCCTAAATACTTTGAACCCATCACGATAAATGCACCGCCATACGCTTTGCGAGTAATCAAAGTTACAAGTGGAACTGAAGCTTCTGCATAGGCATAAAGTAATTTAGCTCCGCGGCGAATGATTCCATCCCATTCCTGCTCGGTACCAGGCAAGAAGCCTGGAACATCGACAAGAGTGAGAATCGGAATATTGAAAGCATCACAAAAACGTAAAAAGCGCGCAGCTTTTTCACTGGAATTTATATCTAAAGTTCCTGCTAATTGATTTGGTTGATTTGCAATAATTCCAATTGTTTCGCCTTCAATCCGGGAAAATCCAACGATGATATTTGGCGCATAAAGGGCATGTACTTCTAAGAACTCTTCTTCATCAACTAAGGCCTGAATAAGAACTTTCATGTCATACGGTTGATTTGGGCTATCGGGAATCAATGCATCTAGTGCGATATCGCTTGCTTTCTTCTCAAGTGTTTCAGTTGGCGGTAAATGTGGGACACCGTCCATGTTATTTGATGGCAAATAAGACAACAGTGCTTTCACATAATCAATCGCATCAGCTTCATTTTCTGCCAAGTAGTGTGAATTTCCAGTGCGAACATTGTGCGTGCGTGCCCCGCCGAGTTCTTCCATTCCTACTTCTTCACCAGTTACTGTCTTTATAACATCAGGACCAGTAATAAACATATGGGATGTTTCATTTACCATCACCGTGAAATCAGTGAGAGCTGGTGAGTAAGCAGATCCACCCGCACATGGGCCAAGAATCAAAGAGATCTGAGGGATTACACCAGAAGAACGCGTATTGAGTCTGAAAATCTTTCCATAACCTGCAAGGGAGGCAACGCCTTCTTGAATGCGTGCTCCACCCGAATCATTAATTCCAATTAAGGGAATTCCACTCTTTAACGCAAACTCAGCAATCTTTACGATTTTTTCTGCATGAACTTCGCCGAGTGAACCACCCATTATTGTGAAATCTTGAGAGTACAAAGCGATTGGTCGACCATCAACAGTGGCGGTCCCAATTACAACACCATCACCATATGGCCGATTATTTTCCATTCCAAATTGCGTTGAGCGGTGACGTGCAAATTCATCAATTTCTGTAAATGAATCAGGATCTACCAACATCGCAATTCGCTCGCGGGCAGTGTTCTTACCCTTTGCATGTTGTTTTTCGACTGCACGAGCTGATCCAGCGTGCACCGCTTCTTCAATTCGCTCGCGTAGATCTTCAATTTTTCCGGCAGTTGTATGCAAATCACGGCTCATGCCCCTACGGTACATGTCATGGGCGATGAAATGCTAAGAGCGGCACTTGATAGTTCGCGCATTAACGCGCTGATTACGCAGTACTGGCGAGTAAGCGTGGTTGATGTCACCGCATCAACGCAGAGCGATCTTGCCGAACTTGTACGTCAAGGCAAAGCCATTCCGGGCCAAGTTTTAGCAGCAAATTTCCAAAGTGCAGGTCGAGGCAGAATGTCACGAACCTTTGATGCACTAAAAAATTCCGCACTTTTATTTTCCTTTTACATCGAACCAAAAAGAGCAAAAGATGATTGGGGTTGGGTTCCACTTATTGCTGGTGCATCTGTTGCAAAAACTCTCAGTGATTATGAAGCAAGCATTAAATGGCCCAATGATATTTTAATCAAAGATAAAAAAGTTTCTGGTCTCATAGCTGAAATTGTTGATCATGGTGTGGTTGTTGGAATAGGTATAAATGTAGGAATGAAGTCAGAAGAACTTCCCGTAACGCATGCAACATCTCTTGCCATCGAAGGTGGCCATGGGTTTGATCGCAACACTTTGTTAAGTAAGGTACTTGATGAATTCCATAATCTATTTACTGGCTGGGATTCTGGGGATGATTCAGTAAGAGCTCTCTACAGTTCTCTCAGTTCAACTTTAGGGAAAAATGTCCGAATCGAGTACCCGAATGAACAAAGCGAAACTGGAGTTGCCGTTGCAATTTCTAGCCGAGGTGAGTTAATAATGGAATCTGGCAGCTATGTGCAAGCCGGTGACATAATTCATCTACGATAAGCCAGTGAGTAAGCACTTTCCAACCGTTGGAATAATTGGGGCGGGACAGTTAGCTCGTATGAGCGTTGCACCAGCGGCAGCCCTCGGAGTCAATCTTCTGCTTTTAGCCAATGCCTCAAATGATAGTGCTGCCCAAATTACAAACCACATAGTTGGTGACTTTAAAGATCTTGAAACAGTTCGTGCATTTGCTGCCAAATGTGATGTTGTGACATTTGAACATGAATTAATTCCGTTAAGCATTATTAAAAGCCTTGAAGCTGATGGGGTGCTCGTTAGACCGGGTTCGGCCAGCTTTCTATATTCCCAAGATAAAGCTGAAATGCGTGAGCGATTAAAAAACTTTCCTGCCCCGCAAAGTAAAGTTGTAACCAGCGCTCTTGAAGTTACCCACTTTCCCGTCATTGCAAAGCGGATTTCGGGGGGATATGACGGTCGTGGTGTCTGGAAAGTAGAAAACCACCACGAGTTAACTGACATTCTTGCCGAGAACCACACATTGCTCATTGAAGAGCTCATTGAATTTGATTACGAAATTGCAGTGATGGTGGCGCGATCTCCGCATGGTCAGGCAACAACTTGGGCTCCAACGCAGACAATTCAAAGTAATGGAATCTGCACGATGACGATTTCTCCAGCCCCGCAACTCTCTGCTGCAATGAGTGAGAAGGCTCAAAAACTCGCCCTTGATGTTGCCCAAGAAATTGCAGTAATTGGCGTTATGGCAGTAGAGATATTTGTAAAAGGTGAGGATATGTTCATAAATGAGTTGGCGATGCGCCCTCATAACTCTGGGCACTGGACGATTGAGGGATCAATTACAAGTCAATTTGAACAACATCTGCGAGCGGTTTTAGATCTTCCATTAGGTGATCCTTCGATGCGCGCTCCATATGCAGTCATGGGAAATATTTTGGGTGGTGAAAAGAGTGACATGTACCGACCGTATTTACACTTAATGGCACGGACACCAACGCTTAAGTTTCATCACTATAAGAAGGAAGTTCGGCCTGGACGCAAAATTGGTCATGTAAATATGTTGGGCAGTAATCTCGTAGAATTAACCCAAGAAGTTAAGCACGCCCTTGAATATATGAGCGGAGAGATTGATGAGTGATGTAGCAATCATCATGGGATCAGATTCTGACTGGCCAGTCATGGAAGATGCGGCAAAAACACTTGAAGCACTTGGAATTTCCTTCGAAGCTGAAGTAATTTCTGCGCATCGAATGCCCATTGAAATGGTTGAGTTTGCACAAGGCGCACAATCAAAGGGTTTTAAAGTAATCATTGCTGGCGCAGGCGGTGCGGCGCATTTACCAGGGATGGTCGCCTCCCTCACAACACTTCCAGTGATCGGTGTTCCTGTAGCACTTAAAAATCTTGATGGAATGGATGCCTTACTTTCGATTGTTCAGATGCCAGCAGGAATCCCAGTTGCAACTGTTGGAATTGGAAATGCCAAAAATGCTGCGCTACTGGCTGCGCGAATCTTAGGTGTGTCAGATTCATCTATTAATTCAAAGGTTGCCCAAGCTTTAACGCAAATAAATCAAGAAGCTAAAGCTAAGAGCGCAAATTTAACTGCACGCAGAAATCAGAAAACAGGTTTTTAATTTCGGCTTTTGTATTCAATTGCTGGGCAACGATCCATCACAGTTAATAAACCTGCTGCTTTGGCGCGAGTGATTGCAGCCTCATCAATAACATCTAGTTGCAGCCAAACCGCTTTAGCGCCAATGGCAATCGCTTCGTCAACTACTTTTCCAACCAGAGCTGAGTTAACAAAACAATCAACTACATCGACGGGAACTGGGATCTCTGTCAGCGTTTTGTATCCAGTTTCCCCGTGGACAATTTCTGCACGAGGATAAACCGGAATAATTTTATGGCCTTTATTTTGTAAGAGTTTTGCCACACCGAAAGCGGCTCGATCTGGATTATTGCCTAATCCAACTACCGCCCAAGTTTTCATGGCAAGAATTGCGTCGATAGTTTCTTGGCTATTAATCAGTGCGCCCCAATGCTCGAAACTTCCAGCCAGCGGATCGCCATAAATCGCGATCTAATAGATTTCGACCATCAATAATAATTTTATCTTTAACTAGTGTAGAAATTGTGAATGGATCAATGGAACGATATTCCTTCCATTCCGTTAAATGCATTAGCAAATTAGCATCCTTAATTGCATCGGTAACTTCCTCTGCAAATTCTAGATGTGGAAAACGCTTTCGAGCTGGTTCGATACCTTTGGGGTCATGAACAACTACTGACGCACCTGCTGCCTGCAATTGCACTGCGATATCTAAAGCTGGGGAATCACGAACATCATCACTGTCGGGTTTGAAAGTTGTACCAAGGATTGCAATCTTATATTTCGATAGATCTTGACTAAGTTCTTGTCGGACAACCTCAATAACACGTTGACGAGCCCGTAAATTTATTGCATCAACTTCACGTAAAAATTCAAGGGCTTGCTTCGCACCCAACTCTTCGGCGCGAGCCATAAATGCCCGAATGTCTTTAGGCAGACAGCCACCACCAAAACCAATTCCAGCTTGTAAAAATTTATTTCCAATGCGTGGGTCATGGCCAATTGCTTGAGCTAATACAGTGACATCTCCACCCGCGGCTTCACAAATTTCGGCCATGGCATTGATAAAAGAGATTTTGGTTGCAAGAAATGAGTTTGCGGCAACTTTTACTAACTCTGCGGTTGGTAAATCTGCTCGAATCCATGGAACTCCCGCAGCAAGTAATGTTTCGTATACTTGTTTCAAAATCAATTCGCTTTGATCATTAGTCACGCCGACAACAAGACGATTAGGTTTTAAAGTATCTTCAACGGCAAAACCTTCTCGAAGAAATTCTGGGTTCCAGGCTAGATCAGCTTGAGGTGCAGTTGTTAGTAGCTCTGCTTTTAAAGCCTGAGCAGTGCCTACAGGTACTGTAGATTTTCCAACAACTAGTGCGCCATCTTTTAAATGAGGTGCTAATTGAGCAAGCGCGGAATGGACATACGTTAAATCAGCAGCCAAACCATTTTTGCTTTGCGGAGTACCCACACAGATAAAGTGGACATCGGCATCTTCTACCGAAGAAAAATCCGTTGTAAATGTAAGCCGTCCAGATTTAATCTCTTGAGCAAGTAATGTATCTAAACCAGGCTCGTAAAAAGGGAGTTCACCTTTTTGAAGCATTGCAACTTTATTTGGATCTGTATCAACTCCGACAACGGTAAAACCTAATGACGACATGCAAGCGGCATGCGTTGCCCCGAGATAGCCACAACCGATTACCGAAAGTTTGTGTTTCATGCGACGAGTTTACTTCAGCGAACCGCATGGATTTTCAGCGGCAGTGCGAGTCTTAAATTTATCAATTGTTGAAGGCGATGCTGAGGGGCTTGCTGTAGTAGAAGCCGATGCTGAAGCAGTTGGAGAGGGAGTTACCTCATCAATAATTGGAAGATCTAGAATAATTCGGTTGAAAAGATCTGGAGCTAAAATCGGATCCCAAGTAACAACTGAACCCAATCCTGGATAACTTCCATTTGAGTTTCCAAGTGGAATGGTAAGCGTTCTGACTTTGCTTGGACTTAGATTTTTCATTTGTTTCGCTAACACGATTAAATCATTTTGATTCAAATCAGAATCAGTTTTAACCGTAGCAATTGTTGCATTAAAGAAATTTACTAATTTAATTGGATTAAGCAACACACCTGTGCTTGTCACTTTTCTAAGGACTGCGCTCATAAATTGTTGCTGACGCTGCATGCGTCCCAAGTCACCCATGCCATCAAAATCTCGGGTACGTACATATTTCAAAGCTTCAATTCCATCAACTGTGTGTATGCCCGCACTCATAATGAGATGGCTTTTTGGATCGTTAATATCTCGCTTAGTACATACATCAACTCCACCAAGAGAATCGACCATGCCCGCAAAACCCGCAAAGCCAACTTCGACGTAGTGATCAATTTTAATATTTGTTTCTTGCTCAATTGTTTGGATTAATAGAGATGCACCGCCCCACGCAAAAGCAGCATTAATTTTCGCTTTTGCAGCTGGTGTTAATTTTGTTTTATCGTAAATTGAAGTGTGTTCAGGCACTGTCACTAGAGAATCTCGGGGAATCGAAATAATAGTAACTTTATCCCGTGCTTTACTGATGTGAACCAAGAGCATTGTGTCTGAACGTGCTCCCGCTGCTGTTGCTTTAGAACCTACGCGCATTTGTTTTAGTTGCGCGGCAGTTAAACCTTCGCGAGTATCTGATCCAACGAGCAAGTAGTTAAGTGCCGTTGTTGGTTTATCTGGTCGCTTAGCTATCGAACCAAAAACATCCACGCGATTTATGGCTCCGCTTATTTGGCTCAATCCAAGCCAGGAAAGCGCTGACAAAGCGAGGATGCCCAGAGATAATGATGTAATTATTCTTATAGGTCGCGTCGCTTTCACAGGGAGAGACTACTTGGGCGATACGGTGGAGGGGTTATGACGACATCAGCAAATGAGTTATATGGCTCACCGAAGCGTGAAATCTCAGTAATTCTTCCCATTCTTAACGAGGCAAAATATTTAGAAGAGGCTGTGAATGCTATTTTCGACCAGGATTTTGATGGCCTAACCGAGATTATTTTGGCAGTTGGCCCTTCTAGGGATTCGACAATGAATCTTGCGAAATCAATAGCTCTTAGGGATCCACGAGTAGTGGTGGTCGAAAATCCCACAGGACGAACTGCTGTCGGATTAAATATCGCAGTCAATGCTGCGCGATATGGCGTCACTGTTCGCATTGACGGGCATACAAAAGTTCCAACGAATTATCTTTCGCAAGTATTTGAGATTTTGGTGACCACAGGTGCGGTAAATGTTGGCGGGATTATGGCCGCCGAAGGGCGCAATCTTTTTGAGAACTCGGTTGCTCGTGCAATGCGAAGCCCACTAGGAGTAGGAACTGCGCGATTTCATACTGGCGGAGGTGCTGGGGAAGTAGACACCGTTTATTTAGGTGCATTTAGAAAAGAGGCCCTGTTAGCCGTGGGTGGCTATGATGAAAAATTCACACGTGCACAAGACTGGGAACTCAATCACAGACTCCGCTTAGCAGGAGGGGTTATTTATTTTGATCCTCGATTAGTTGTTACTTATCGACCACGATCTACTTTTAGGGCGCTCGCAAAACAATATTTCGAATATGGCCGCTGGCGCCGTGTGGTCGCACGTCGACACCAAGGAACAATTAATTTTCGCTATTTAGTTCCGCCAATTACCGTAATTGCGATTGTTGTATCACTCATTTTCGGTTATCTACTATCACCCGTACTTTTCACACCTGTCCTTGTTTATGCATCATTTATAGTGATTTCGTCGGCGTTAATCGGTAAATCTATTGGTGAGTTCCTGAGACTTCCATTCATTTTGCTGACGATGCATATGACATGGGGCATAGGCTTTCTTACTTCGCCAAAGTCATTAGTCGGTGATGTAACCTAGCGACTGTGAGTACCCCATTACAGGTATATGAGCCATTTCGGGCAGGACTGCCGCCTCTTATACGCTATTGGAAATCACTGTGGTCTCGGCGCAGATTTATTGCTGAATACTCAAAATCTGAGTTACACGAACAGCACTTTGACTCCGTTTTTGGTCAACTATGGCTAATTCTAAATCCGCTCTTGTTGTCTGGTGTTTATTATTTATTAATCATTATCATCGGCGGATCTTCTGACAGTACTCGATATGCTCATTTAACCGCCTCACTCTTTCTCTTTTATTTAATTTCTAACTCATTAAGTAGTGGAGTTAAATCAGTTACCACAGGCCAGCGTTTAATTCTAAATACTGCCTTCCCGCGAATTATGTTGCCACTGTCAGCAACAATTGTTGCCATATCTAAGTTCCTGCCAACATTGGTAGTTTTCTTTGTAATCCGAAGTTTTATAGGCTTGCCTTATTCTTGGCAAATGCTATGGGCGATTCCAGTGCTATTCATCTCGGTTTTATTAGCTCTAGGTTTAGCGATAGCGATTTCTTGCGTAAATGTTTACTTCAGAGACATTGCAAGTTTCTTACCATATTTAACGAGAACACTTTTGTACTTATCTCCGATTCTGTATGAAGCATCAAGTTTGAAACCAAAATTGCGATCACTCGAAATTTTCAATCCGCTTTTCCCAATTCTCGATAGCTGGTCAAGAACACTTGTTCATGCACAGGCTCCGGTGACTTCAAGTTTGTTGCAAGGATTAGCTTGGGCACTGGGAATCTTAATTTTTGGAACATATTTCTTCTTATCAAGGGAGCGCGAATTTGCCGTCCGTCTTTAACTCCCATAAATCAGGTGAGATCGCTGTTTCAGTGCGCGAGCTTGGTTTGACATACACCACTGCAATTGATCGCAAGCCAACATTAAAATCGCGCGCAAAATCTCTAGGCCGCGGTACAAAACAAACAAGAGTTGTGCATGCACTAAATGATGTAAATCTTGACGTTGAATATGGCCACGTTCTTGGTGTTATTGGCACAAATGGTGCAGGCAAGTCTTCGCTGATGCGTGTAATTGCCGGAATCTTGCCACCGACCCAAGGCCGTGTTGAAGTATTTGGAAAAGTCAGCACGCTGCTCGCACTAGGCGTTGGTTTTAATCCTTCAATGTCTGGCCGTAAAAATGTCTATTTAGGCGGTCTAGCTGCTGGATTATCACGTGATGAAATTGATGAACATTTTGAAGAGATTGCAGATTTTTCTGAGCTAGGGGAAGCGATTGATTCACCAATGCGTACGTACTCATCTGGAATGTATGCCAGATTAGCGTTTTCGGTCGCCGCAACAACGCGACCAGATATTTTGATTGTGGATGAAGCTCTCAGCACTGGTGATGCAAAGTTTAAAGAAAAATCTTTAAATCGAATGAAAGAGTTGCGCGGCGATGATCGTGCTTTAATTTTAGTGAGCCATGCCATGCTGACTCTCAAAGATATATGTAATGATGTTGCATGGTTACACAAAGGAAAATTAGTTCAACGTGGTCGACCTGATGAAGTTATCGATGCATATCAAGAGTTTTTACAGGTCGGAAAGAGCGCAGCAATTGATGAGGATGTTTAAGCTTTCAACCATCTGTGTTTTATTGATCGCAGTATTAATTCCAACTGCACATGCAACGGACATTCCTACTCAATTTACTTTTAAGGGTTCAGGGTATGGACACGGGGTCGGCTTGAGTCAAATGGGCGCAAAGTCAATGGCGATTTTAGGTAAGAGTTCGAGTGAAATTTTGCAGTATTACTACAAAGATGTTGCTATTGAAACAAAAGATGACTCTAAAATACTGCGTGTAAATATTGGACACTCATTAACGCAAGCGAAAATATCAACGGCAACAAAAGGCGCACAAATTCAATTATTTGCTGGCGATATTGCCGACCAATCAGATCAAACTCCGATTTCAACGATAGATAGTAAAAGTTTTTTTAATTTTGAATTAAATAGCTCCTCTCCAAAAATTATGGCGGGTAAGACGTTAGTAGATGCTGGTGCCTCACAAGTATTTACTATTCGCTGGAGTGGAACTCGTTATTTGCAAGGTATTGATTCCTTAGTAAGCGTTGCGCAAAGCGGATCTACTCAAAAATATAAATATGGACAGATTCAAGTAAAAGTTATAAGAGTAGGAAAAAGTTTTCGTCTCGAACTTACAAATTCTGTGCGTTTAGCTGACGAATATTTATGGGGTGTTAGCGAAATGCCTTCTTATTGGCCAATTGCAGCACTGGAAGCTCAAGCAATAGCTTCACGCTCATACGCCCTCAGCAAAGCCGGCATTTACCGGGCTGCATGCGACTGTGATTTATATGGACAGAACACGGATCAGGTTTTCATTGGCTTCGCAAAAGAAAGTGAGAAGAAGTATGGTCAATATTGGAAAAATGCTGTTACTGATACGGCAGGTCTAACTCTTACGCAGTTTGGCTTACCAATCACCGCCTATTTTTTTTCATCCTCTGGAGGAAAGACAGAGACGGCGCTTAATGCTTGGGGAAGTGCCAGAACGTATACGCAAACCGTAGAAGATTCTGGTTCCCTGGATATGACATTGAATCCAAACTACGTGTCATGGCAACGTATCATTCCGCAAAATATTGTAGCTTCAGCATTCTTGTTATCAGATGTAGTTTCACTCGAGATTCTTGGCAGAAATGAAAGTGGAACAGTTTCACGAATTAGGGCTACTTCTAGTGCTGGGCTTCAGATAACTTTAAAAGGTGAAGCTTTCAGAAGCCGAACAAAAATTCCTTCAGCATGGTTTGATTTAATTGGTGTGCAATATGGAGTTAAGCCCACCCCAGGTGCCAGTGCGACTAATTGCTTCAAGTGCACCATTTAAAGAGTTGCGGCGAAATAGAAGATTATCTGCGCCAGAAAGTGCGGCAGCTTTTACAACTTCACCATCCGGAAGGCGAACTTTAGAAGCAGCAGTTAGATATGTACCGGCTTCGATGACACAGTTATTTCCGAGTGAGATACCGCAACCTGAGTTAGCTCCGAGTAAAGTTTTTTCACCAATTGAAATAACTTCTTTGCCACCGCCACTTAGCGTTCCCATAATTGATGCGCCGCCGCCGATATCTGAACCATCACCAACAACTACTCCTGCTGAAATACGGCCTTCAACCATAGAAGTTCCAAGCGTTCCGGCATTAAAGTTTACGAAACCTTCATGCATGACCGTAGTTCCAGCAGATAAGTAAGCACCAAGTCGAACTCGATCAGCATCTGCAATTCGAACCCCACTAGGAATAACGTAATCAACCATTCGAGGAAACTTGTCCACTGAAAAAACGCTCACGTGTGGAAAATGCGCCTTTAATCGTGCCCGTGTTAATTCAAATCCATCTACGGCACAAGGCCCGACTGATGTCCAGACCACATTATTGAGTAGACCAAAAATTCCTTCGAGTGAAACTCCATGTGGTTTTACTAAACGGTGAGATAGCAGATGTAGACGAAGATATGCATCTGCCGTATTTGTAGGTGCTACAGAAATATCTATTTCAATACTTACCAATTCACGAGATACGCCACGCACATCATCACTTCCAACTAGTGCGACTAATTCCTGAGGGGCAGATCCAGATAGCGGGCTCAGGACAGGAGCAGGGAACCAAACATCAAGAGTTTTCCCAGCAGCAACTGTTGCAATTCCGTGGCCTGATGCGTTGGTCGTCATGTCCTAAGCCTAACCCCTATTCTTTGGCTTATGCGTATTGCAGTATTTTGTTCATCTTCGCCAACAATTGACCCGAAATATGTTGACCTTGCCTATGAACTCGGGGCGTCAATTGCAGGTAAGTCTTGGGAATTAGTTACTGGTGGTGGACATATTTCTATGATGGGCGCAGTTTCACGCGGTGCCAGAGATTTGGGTGGCCGCACAATCGGAGTAATTCCTCAGGCGCTAGTGGATATTGAATTTGCTGATCACGAAAATGATGAGTTACACGTTGTCGAAACTATGGGGGAGCGCAAAGCAATGATTACTGACATTGCTGATGCATTTATTACTTTGCCAGGCGGAGCCGGAACCCTAGAAGAGTTTTTCGAAATTTGGGTTGGTCGGTATTTAAAGTTCCACAATAAACCCGTTGTAATCCTTGATCCATTTGGAATTTATAATCCCTTACATGAATTAGTCGAGCACTTAGAAAAAGAAAATTTCATTAAACCGGGAATGCGTGACTTAATTACATGGACTACAACATGTGAAAGTGCAATTCAAGCATGTTCAGAGTAACTTCAAATCACTTAGCTATTTCTTTAACAATAAATGCGCCAATTCAAAAAGTATGGGACAACCTGGCTCAATGGGAAAAACAGGGAAACTGGATGCTCCAAACTCGCGTTTGGGTGACATCGAGAATTAATACAGGTGTCGGTACAGAGATAAGTGCATTTACAGGGATTGCACGTTTTGGAATTTTAGACACGATGACGGTGACAAAGTGGGATCCTCCTTTTGCCTGCGATGTAATTCATACGGGCGCAGTGATTAAAGGATCCGGTTCATTTGAATTAGTGGAGATTTCACCAGGGGTAACTAGATTTGATTGGTCGGAAGAAGTTTTGGCACCACGAATTATCTTCTGGCTCATCAAGCCTGGTCTGTATGGAGGAGTTCGTATCTCTTTGGCGCGATTTGCTCGGCAATTTCGTTAAAGCACCGTACTTGTTTAATCACCCAGTAACCTTGGCTCTATGAGCGAGAAGATGACATTGGCCCAGGCGCTCGCTGGATTGCCAGAGGAAGAACGAATTGTTCTGACCCTGCATTACTTGAAATCGATGACATCCCCCCAGATTGCGACTCTGCTCAAAGTCCCAGAACGCTCAGTCAATGCGGTAATTACCAGCGGGAAAGCGAGATTAAGCGCACTGTTAGGCATGTAGCTCTGCCCTCGATTTCGCTCAAAGCCATTCCATGCGAGATACTTCTCCTCTTGAACTTTCTTCCCTACATCGCATTCTAAGGAGTCTCCACATGGCAGCCATGAAACCTCGAACCGGTGATGGTCCTATGGAGGTCACTAAGGAAGCCCGTTCACTAGTGATGCGCATTCCTCTTGAGGGTGGCGGACGCCTTGTAGTCGAACTTAACTCAGAGGAAGCCAATAATCTAAGCGCCGCTTTGCATGCCGCGGTTGCCTTGGTTAAGAAGTAAATCAATAGCAGGCGGTAGCCTTCAACGCATGTCTTGGATACTTAAAGCTGCAAAGGTTGAGATTTCTTCCGCAGTTCTAGCGAATTCAATAGCACTTTCTTTTACTAAAAATTTAGATGGAAGCTTTTCTTTTGCCGCACCAAAAACTTTGATAGCAGATATTGAAAAATATTTTTCAATTGCACTTGCCGACGAAATTTCATTTTTCAACCCAACAGGCAAAGCGGGCGAACTTTTTGAAATTCCAGTGAGTGCACAAGGCGCACAAACGGATCGAATCTTCTTAGTTGGTGCTGGTGATGGCTCAACTCCGGCGTTTAGATCCGTTGGAACGGCAATCGCCAGAAAAGTTCGTGGAAAAAAGACCACTGTTTTTTGTGCATCAGCAATTAAGCGCGATGACATCAAAGCGCAGGCAATCGCCCTAACTTTAGGAGCATATTTATGGAACTTAAAAACTGGAGAGCCTGCAGGAGTACCAACTTTTTTAGTTGCAACCGACGATAAGGAAAACCTAAATGCTGCTATCACTATTGCGAAAGCGATTTCGCGTGCTCGTGATTTGGTTCATACGCCTTC
>Ga0194060_10000424_pt1 | contig 30800 bp, 29 predicted proteins | sample SepL225m_MetaG_FD_163427 | JGI IMG/M metagenome (GOLD analysis project Ga0194060, IMG submission 163427) | Anoxic zone freshwater microbial communities from boreal shield lake in IISD Experimental Lakes Area, Ontario, Canada - Sep2016-L222-5m | ecosystem: Environmental > Aquatic > Freshwater >...
TCGTTTGCCCGCGACAGTCAACGCCTCAGGGAGCTTTACGCGCGCCTGAATCTGAGCCCGATGGGCACCGCCGTACTGGCCAATTCAAGCTGGCCATTGAATCGCAACCGCTTGGCCGAATTATTGGGTTTTGATGGGCTGGTGCTCAATTCCTACGATGCGGGCCAGGTAATTTCCTACGACGTTCCGATCGAGGCGGCCAATATCGTGGCTTCTACGGCGATACGGGTTGGCGCCATGATGCAGGACCTGCACACCCAGTACCACCAGAGCAAACCCTGGATATTGCTCGACACCAGCCAGACCTACACCAGCAGCGCAATGCCGCAAAAGCAGAACCCGGGTCTGATCATGGGCGCCCGTACCAAGGCCACAGATGTGGTGGCGCTGTCCCAGTGGGCCAGCCTGCACGCTCACAACGTTACGCCGGGCATGACCGATTACAAAGAGTTGGTGCCCGGCACCTATGTTGCAGCAGTCGAGATGCTGACCCAGTTCGTCGGCGTGCTCAAGGCCCTGCGGGTGGATCCCAATCGCTCATTGGATGAACTCAACGGCGATTGGACCACTTCCATGGAATTGGCAGAAACGCTGCAGCGTCTGCACCAGGTGCCGTTTCGCATTGGGCATCACTTTGCCAGTCTGGTGGTCACAGATGCGCGCAAAAATGATCTGCGTCCGAACCAGTTCCCTTATGCCAGAGCGGTGGAACTGTATGCCGAGGCGGTAAAGCAAGACGGTTTGACCAGCACCACATTCCCGTTGAGCGAACCGGTGTTCCGCGCCACGCTGTCACCCGAAGATATGGTGCGCAGCCGGGTCGGTATTGGCGGCCCACAACCCGAGGAAGTCAAACGCATGCTGGCTCTGGCGCGTGAATCGCTGGAGCGCGACAAAGTCTGGCTGACCGGGCGCAACGCCAGTTTGATTGAGGCCGAGGCCAAACTCAACGCCGCTTTCTTCAAGTACCTGGGACAGTGATCCATCGGCAGGGTCAAGCTGTTCACTCTGTTGCTTGCGCAAGCACTCACCCCGCCAGCAACGCCGCATTGCCGCCAGCCGCGGTGGTGTTGACGGTGATGGTCTGCTCGGCGCAAAAGCGATAGAGGTAATGCGGGCCACCGGCTTTGGGGCCGGTGCCGGAGAGGCCTTCGCCACCGAACGGTTGCACGCCCACCACGGCGCCAATCTGGTTGCGGTTGATGTAAACGTTGCCGACATGGGCCGCGCGCGCCAGGGCTTGGGCTCTTGAATCGATGCGTGTCTGGATGCCGATGGTCAAGCCGTAACCCAGGGCGTTGATCTGCTCGATCACCGCCTGGGGGTCGCCCGACCAGCGCACGATGTGCAGCACCGGGCCGAAGATTTCCTGCTTCATGTCGGCGATTTTTTGGACCTCGAAGGCTTGCGGCGATATCAGATTAGCAATCGGATTGCCGCGCTGCGCTCGCAATGACGCGTCATCCGGCTTCAGCAATGGCTTGGCCTCACGGTGCAAGCGCTGCAGGTGTTGCTGGATGCCGTCGAAAGCTTCTGCGTCAATCACCGGGCCGACATCGGTCGCCAAATCGGACGGATCGCCTGTTACCAGCTCTTTGGCGGCACCTTGAATCATCTCGATGACGTGGTCGGCAATCTCGGCCTGCACGCACAGCAGGCGCAGGGCCGAGCAGCGCTGACCGGCACTCCGGAAGGCCGACTGCATAACAGCGTCGCTCACCTGCTCGGGCAGGGCGGTGCTATCTACCACCATGGCGTTGATGCCACCAGTTTCGGCAATCAGCGGCACGATGGGGCCGTCTTTGGCGGCCAGCGCACGGTGGATGATTTTGGCGACCGAGGTTGAGCCGGTGAACACGACACCGGCCACACCGGGTGCCGCCACCAAGGCCGCGCCCACCGTTTCGCCGGGACCGTGCAGCAGTTGCAACGCACCCTCCGGCACACCGGCCTCGATCAGCAACTTCACCATCTCCAGCGCCACGCCGGGGGTTTGTTCGGCCGGTTTGGCCAGCACCGTGTTGCCAGTGGCCAGGGCGGCTGCCACTTGCCCGGCAAAAATTGCCAGCGGAAAGTTCCACGGGCTGATGCAAACCCAGGGACCACGTGCGATCAGGCGCAACTCGTTGCTCTCGCCGGTCGGCCCTGGCATGGCGATGGGCGCCATGATGCGCTGCGTTTCATTGGCGTAATAGCGCAGGAAGTCAACCGCTTCGCGTACCTCGGAAACCGCATCGCCCCAGGTCTTGAAAGCCTCCTTGACCAGCAGGGCACTAAACCTGGGTAACTGGTTTTCAAGCGCATCAGCGGCTCGCTGCAGGATGGCGGTGCGCTCAGTGACCTCGGTCTTGCTCCACTGTTTAAAGCTATCTCGGCTCTTTTCCATTGCGCCAAGGACCAACTTGGTGTCGAACAAAGGCACCACCGGCACTTGCACCGACTGGTAGGCCGCCAGCAACGGCGCGCGCATCGGCTCAACTGTCAAATCCAACCCGGCGCTGTTTTTGCGCACCGCGCCAAACAGCGCCAGGGGCAGTGGTAAAGACGACTCTGGCTCCAGACGCAGCGGCGAGATCAGCAGCTCGTGCGTGTCCACCGATTCATCGGCCAGCTGATGTACAAAGGACGAGTTGGCGCCGTTTTCCAGCAGGCGGCGCACCAGGTAAGCCAGCAGGTCTTTATGGGCGCCCACCGGGGCGTAGACGCGACAGGCAATCAGCGGGTTTTTCAAGACCTCGCGGTAAACGCCCTCGGCCATGCCGTGCAGACGCTGCAACTCGAAAGGCGCGCCGCTCTTGGCACCCATTTGCACGATGGCGGCGATGGTGCCGGCGTTGTGGGTGGCAAATTGCGGGTAGATCGCATCTGGCGCGGCCAGCAGCGCGCGGGCACAGGCCAGGTAAGAAATATCGGTATGGTGCTTGTGGGTGAACACCGGGTAGGCCGGCAAGCCCATTTCTTGCGCACGCTTGATCTCGGCGTCCCAATACGCACCCTTGACCAGACGGCACATCAGGCGAATCTTGTACTGGCGAGCCAGGGCGGTAACGTGCTCGATCAGCTCCAGCGAACGGGTCTGGTAGGTCTGCAGTGCCAGACCAAAGCCGGTCCACTGCGGGAAATGCTGCGCCACCTGCTTGACAAGCGCCTCGAACACTTCCAGCGACAACTCCAGACGGTCTACTTCTTCGGAGTCGATGGTGAGATTGATGTTGGCACGCGCCGCCTGCTGGCACAGACCCCAGACACGCGGCACCAGCTCGGCCAGCACGCGCTCCATTTGCGCATCTTCATAGCGAGGATGCAGCGCACTGAGCTTGATGGAGATGCCGTCGTTGGGCTCGCAAGCCCCGGTCTTGTCGGTACTTGCAGCAATAGACTCAATGGCGTTCTGGTAGCTCGTCAAATACGCCAGCGCGTCGGCATCGGTGCGCGCCCCCTCGCCCAGCATGTCGTAGCTGAACCTAAGCCCCCACGCTTGGCGCTGCGCGTCCTGCGCTGCCCCCCCAGGGGGTTGTTCCGCCTTGGGGCGGCCCGGCGGCGAAACGCGCAGATTTCCGATTTTTCTTTTGGCTGAGGCGGCTTCATGCATCGCCTCGGCGATGGTCTGGCCGAGCACAAACTGACGCCCCAGCAGCTGCACAGCGCGCAGTGTGGCGGCCACCACCGAACGGGCCCCCAACTTGGCAAAGATACCGGTCGGCGCCTCGCTGTCAGGCAGAAACTTCTTGCTCATCGCAATCGCCGTGCTGGACAGGCGCGCCATGGTCTTGTCGCCGGCGCTGTGAAAGTCGGCTCGACCGAGCTGGTCGGCGGTGAGGGCGATGGCGGTCTCGGCATCGGGCACGCGCAGCAGCGCTTCCGCCAGGCGCATCAAGGCCAGCCCCTCGGCGCTGGAAATGGGGTATTCCTGCAGCAGGCTCTCAAGTGCCCAAAACGGTGGCGGGTTACTCCGCACGGCGTGCACCCAGGGCGTGGCAACCCGGGCAGCAGCAGCCCAATCCAGGGCACGACCCAGAGACCCGAGGTGAGCGGCGACAACTTCAGCTTCGGGGCGATAAGAAAAGGGTAAGCGCACGGCAATCTCCAGGCAATTGATACAGATCGCTATGGTTACCGTTTATTTGATGAATTACTCACCAATTGAGTGCCCGTTTGCAGTTATTTATTCACGTATGACGGTTGCTTTGTATCAACTCCGTGATTGTTCCTGCTTACTCCGGCCGCTCCAGCTTGGTCGACAACAGGATGGTCGAGAAGGTATCGACCACGCCTTTAACAGCTCGAATCCGGTCGATGACGGCGTCGAGTTCGTGCGTTGATTCGGTCGACAGCATGGCGCACAGATCGTAGCGGCCGCTGACCGAATAGAGCTTGGTTATTTCGTGCCGTTTGGCCAATGCCCGCACCACCTCGGGCTCGTTTTTTGACTCCATCGAGATTAGCACCATTGCGCGGATGCCAAGTGATGGCTGGGCGCGTGTCACGCCCACCGTATAGCCGGTAATCACACCCCCATCTTCCAGTGCCTTCAGGCGCAGCTGAACCGTGCTGCGCGAACAGCCCAGTGCTTTTGCCAGACGCACCACCGGCAGGCGGGCATTAACTTTGAGAAGCTCAAGGAGCTGGCGATCACGGGGGTCCAGAGTGACAGACATGGGTTAATCCGGCAATTTGTACTAAAGGCGAGCATTATGACTCAAATTGACACCCAGGAACAAGCAATTTGCCTGTTTCCACTGGCGGCACTCGTCTCTAAACTTGGCGCCAACCCCACCCATTTGGAGAAATCAAATGCTGCAAAGAGTCGACTTCAACCAGCCAAAGAAACTGCTGACCCGCGAGGAGTTGGACGCTTACGACCCGGAATCGGAATCGTGGCAAAAGCAGTTTGCCCGTCGTTACACGCACCATTGGGAGTTGAACGGCGTGCTGAACAAGATCGAGGACGTCAACGAAACCGTCTACAACAAGTTTGCTGTCTCCATCACCCCGTACATGGCGAAACTGATGGACCGCGATGACCCGAATTGCCCGATCCGCATGCAGTACATGCCGTCGCACCACGAAGAAACCAAACCGGGTTTTGCCACCTCGCTGGACCAGTTGGGCGAAGAAGGCGACACCATCCCCGGCACCAGCGTCGTGCACCGCTACCCGCGCCGCGTGCTGTTTCTGGTCTCCAATACCTGCGCCACACTGTGCCGTTTTTGCACCCGCAAGCGCATGGTCTCGCAACCTGATGGCTCGGTTGCCAAGGACCAGATCGAAGCATCCATTGATTACATTGCCGGCAACAAAAACATCGAGGACGTGCTGCTCTCCGGTGGCGACCCGTTCACCTTCACCGACGAGCGACTCGACTACATCCTGGGTGAGCTGCGCCGTCGCGCCCCGCACGTGCGCTTCCTACGCATCGGCTCGCGCATGGTAGTGCAACTGCCGACCCGCGTGACACCGGAGCTGTGCGCCGTGCTGGAAAAACACCGGGTACAGATGGTCAACATCCATATCGACCACCCGAAGGAAATCACGCCGCTGCTGCGCCAGCGCGTCAAGATGATCCAGAAGGCGGGCGTCATGATGGGCCTGCAAACGGTCTGCCTGAAGGGCATCAATGACAGTGTCGAGGTCATGCGCGAACTGTTCATGCAGACCATCGAGATGGGTGTGCGGCCCTATTACGTCTATTCGACCGACATGGTCGAAGGTGCGCACCATTTCATCGTGCCGCACCGTCGCATGCTGGAGCTGTACGAAGGCCTGCGCGGCTGGATCAGCGGCCCGGCGGTACCGACATTCATCGTTGACGGCATGGGTGGCCTGGGCAAGTTGCCGATCATCCCCAGCTATGTGCGCGAAGAAGCACTGGCGGATGGCAGTGGCACCACCATCAAGTGCCGCAACTACAAAGGCATGACGGTTGAGATGCCGGGCCTGGGCCAGGACTTCAGCCTGCCGACGCAAAGCAACTAACATCCGGGGCATGATGAAAAAAGGCTCACCCTATGGGACGCATCGCGTGCTCGAACCTCTTGGCGTGCTGCCGCAAGGCGCCTGGAAAATCGACAACGCGATGGAAATTTTTGACAACGAGATTTTGATCGATGTCTCTAACCTCAACATCGACGCTGCCAGCTTTACGCAGATCAAAGCCGAGGCTAACGGCGATGAAGCCAAGGTCGCTGAAATCGTCCTGGACATCGTGGCCCGGCGTGGCAAGCACCACAACCCGGTGACCGGTTCCGGCGGCATGCTGATCGGCTCCGTGCTGGAGATAGGCCCCGCCCTGGCTGGCAAGATTGACCTGAAGGTGGGTGACAAGATTGCCACGCTGGTGTCGCTTTCACTCACCCCGTTGCGCATCGACGAGATCAAGAAAATCCACCTGCACAAGGATCAGCTCGAGATCAAGGGCCAAGCCATCCTGTTCGAAACGGGTCTGTACGCCAAGCTGCCGCCAGACATTCCCGAGAAGATGGCGCTGGCCATTCTCGACGTTGCCGGGGCACCGGCTCAAACCGCGCGCCTGGTGCAAGCCGGCGACACGGTGCTGGTCATCGGTGGCGGTGGCAAGTCCGGCACGCTGTGCGTTTATGAGGCAAGGAAGCGCGCCGGTCCGAAGGGCTGCGTCATCGGCGTCTCACCGTTCGAAAAAGATTGCCAGCGCATGAAGACGCTGGGCTGGGTCGACCACGCTTTGCAGGTCGATGCCACCAACGCGCTGGCGCTGATGGACTCTGTTGCCGCCGTCACTGACGGAAAAATGGCCGACGTAGTGATTAACTGCGTCAACATCCCGAATACCGAAATGGGCAGCATCCTGAGCGCCCGCCAGCACGGAAAAATCTACTTCTTCTCGATGGCCACCAGCTTCACCGCCGCGGCCCTGGGTGCCGAGGGCGTAGGCAAGGATGTGGAAATGATTGTCGGCAACGGCTACGCCACGGGCCACGCCGAGTTTTCGCTGGCGTTGCTGCGCGAGAGTGAAAAGCTGCGCCAGTTGTTCGAAGACCTTTACGTCTGACGCACGGTGAGCAGACTCTGGCGTCGAATCGAAGCCGGCCTGAGCGACCAGCGTGGGGGCCATATCCAAACTCTCGCGGTGATGGGGATGAGCAAGAACACCGGCAAGACGGTGGCTCTGAACCATCTGCTGGCGCAGGCGGCAAACGCCGGGGTAGCGGTCGGCGTGACCTCGATCGGTCGCGATGGCGAAGACCGCGATCAGGTGTTCTTTGTCCCGAAACCGCCGATTCTGGTCTGGCCCGGAACCATCGTCGCCACCGCGCGTGCCACCTTGCAGCGCGCCAAAGTCCGCTACAAATTTCTGACGACAACTGACATCGCCAGCCCGATGGGCGACATCGTCGTCATCAAAGTCCTTGACTACGGTGAAATGGAAATTGCCGGTGCGTCCCGCGGCAGCGACCAACGTACGGTCATCAGCCGATTGCAGCAGTGCGGTGCGGCACTGGTGCTGCTGGACGGTGCGCTGGGGCGCAGCCAACATGCTTCGCCGGCCATCGCCGACGGCGTCATCCTGGCCACCGGCGCGGCCATCGGTGGCGGCATGGCGGATGTGATTCGCAAAACGCGAGACCGACTCGCCCTCCTGGGCATTGCACCAGTGGACGAGGTGACGCGAGTGCGTTGCGAGCCCCTGTTTGCCAAGGGTGGCGTGGCCATATGGAACAGCCGTGGCGAGCTTTTGCTGCAGGCCGAGATTGCCACACTCAATGCGGGCGCGACACTGCTTCAGCATAGCGCTGCCGAGCTGGCAACCATCGCGCTCAGTGGCGCGGTTGGACGCTCGCTTTGGCAAGCTCTCAGCACACTGGCAGCCCGTCACCCAGGCCTGACGGTGGTGGTGACCGATGGAACCCGACTGTTCATTGAAAACAGCGATCTCGTCGCGTTTCGCAATCTCGGCGCCCGGCTACTGGCCTGGCGCGCAATCAACATTGTCGGCATCACGCTGAACCCGTTCTCACCGATGGGCGGCAGCTTCGTGGCCGATGAATTTCTGGCGGCATCGCAGCAGGCGTTTTCAGGCTATGTGGTCAGTGATGTCTTGCTGGAAGTTGAAGAAAAGATCAAAGAAAAAGGAGAAGTTGGATGAGTCAGTTGAATTTGGATCAGGCGCAGATTGACCGCGCGCGCGACTCGGCGCGGCGCATTGCGCGTCAGGTGTTCGATGAAATGAGCCAGTTCACCACCACCACGGTAGAGCGCGCCACGCTGCGCTTGTTGGGCATCGATGGGGTGGACGAAATGGGGGTGCCGCTGCCGAACCGCGTGGTCAGCCATTTGCAGCAGCAAAGTCTGTTGCAGCACGGTGCCGCCGCGGCTGTCGTCGCCGCCATGGAAGAGCACAACTGGACGGCCCAGCAGGTGGCCGAGGCGGTCACTGCGGGCACGCTGACCCTGAAGCAGCCGAGCGACGAAGCCACCGCCCGCAGCGCCGCCGAGAAGCAGGCCCGCACCAGTTGCCAGCAGATCGCGACGCAGCGTGCGCACCGCAGCAGCAAACTCAAATCATTGGGTGAAGGCAAGGCGCCCTGGCTGTATCTGATTGTGGCGACCGGCAACATCCATGAAGACGTGACGCAGGCGCGTGCCGCCGCTGAACAAGGCGCCGACATCATCGCCGTCATTCGCTCCACTGGCCAGAGTCTGCTGGACTATGTGCCCTTCGGTGCCACCACCGAAGGCTTCGGTGGCACCTATGCGACGCAGGAAAACTTTCGCCTGATGCGCGCCGCGCTGGACGAGGTTGGCGAGCGGATTGGCCGCTACATCCGCCTGACCAACTACTGCTCGGGCCTGTGCATGCCCGAGATCGCCGCGATGGGCGCCATGGAGCGCCTGGACATGATGCTCAACGACTCGATGTACGGCATCATCTTTCGCGACATCAACATGAAGCGCACCTTCATCGACCAATTCTTCTCGCGCATGGTCAACGCTTATGCCGGCATCATCATCAACACCGGCGAAGACAACTACCTCACCACGGCAGACGCTTATGAGGCTGCGCACACGGTGCTGGCCTCTCAGCTGATCAACGAACAGTTTGCCTACCTGTCGGGTCTGCAGCCGGATCAGATGGGCCTGGGCCACGCGTTCGAGATTCACCCCGAAATGGAAAACGGTTTCCTGTGGGAGCTGGCCCACGCGCAACTGGCGCGCCAGGTGTTTCCGGATGCCACGCTCAAGTACATGCCGCCAACCAAGCACATGACCGGCAACATCTTCAAAGGCCACGTGCAGGACGCGCTGTTCAACATCGTCAGCACCGTCACGCAGCAAAACATCCACCTGCTGGGCATGATGACCGAGGCCATCCATACGCCGTTTATCCAGGACCGCTTCCTCGCTATCCAGAACGCCAAGTACGTCTTCAGCACCATGAAAGACCTGCACTCCGAAATCGAATTCAAGAGCGGTGGCCTGATCGAGCAGCGGGCGCAGAACGTCCTGACCGAGACCGAACAAATGCTGGCCAACATCGAAAAAATCGGGCTGGCCGCGGCGATCGGAAAGGGCATGTTTGCCGAGATCTCGCGCACACCGACCGGCGGCAAGGGGCTGGACGGCGTGATTAAAAAAGCCGACAACTACTACAACCCGTTCCCGCAGTTGATGATGGGAGGCCAAAATGATGACTGACAACAAGTTACCGCAACAGTGGGTCAAACCCTACGGCGACACGTTGAATGACGGGCGCGTGCAAGTCTCCTTCACGCTGCCCGTGGCGCTGGATGAAACTGCCAAGGAGGGCGCCAAGCGCCTGGCGGCGATGATGGGGCTGGATGAACCGGCTGTCGTCCACAGCGAAGACATGGGACAGGGTTTCAGCTTTTTTGTGGTCTATGGACAATGCAAGTACCAGGTTGATCTGGCCAGCCTGCAGGTCGCCAAACCGGACTACGAGGTGCTCGACAAGGAAGCCATCGACGCGCTGATCCTGCAGGAGATGGGTCGCCCCATGGTGGTCATCGGCGCCACAATTGAGACCGACGCCCACACGGTGGGCATCGACGCCATCATGAACATGAAGGGCTTCAATGGTCACAAGGGGCTGGAGAGTTACCACCAGATTCGGGCCATCAACCTGGGCGCCCAGGTCGACTCGGAAGATCTGGTGACCCGTGCCATCGAGGAGAAAGCCGATGTCATTCTGGTGTCGCAAGTGGTGACGCAAAAGAACATCCACCTCGACAATCTGACCAAGCTGTCTGATCTGCTGGAAGCCGAGGGACTGCGCGACAAAGTCATCCTGATTGTCGGCGGACCGCGCATCAGTCATGAGCTGGCGAAGGAACTGGGTTATGACGCAGGCTTTGGCAGCAAGACCTACGCCGAAGATGTGGCATCTTTTGCCATCCATGAATGGAAGAGCAGAAATGGATAACTTCACCAGCCTGATCCGCCTGCGCATCAGCGCGCACGACGCCCATTACGCCGGCCATCTGGTCGATGGCGCCAAAATGCTGCACCTGTTTGGCGACGTGGCCACCGAGTTGTTGATTCGCAGCGACGGTGACGAAGGTCTGTTCGTCGCCTACGACAACATAGAGTTTCTGGCGCCGGTCTATGCCGGTGATTACATCGAGGCCAGTGGCCGCATCGTAGCCATGGGCAAAACCTCGCGCAAAATGGTGTTCGAAGCACGAAAAGTCATCATGTCGGCTGGCATTGCGGGGCAAGCCTCGGCGGCTGACGTGCTCGCTGCGCCCATCGTGGTCTGCAAAGCGTCAGGTACCTGCGTGGTACCGGCCCACTGCCAGCGCATCAAGCGCTAAACAATAATGTCATTGCGCCGTCACGGCGGGTCTGACCCGCAATCCATGAATCCCGGATCGAGTCCGGGATCCCAAATTTGATATCAGCTCATTGAATATGCAAAAACTCATCATCACCGCCGCGTTGACCGGCGCCGAAGTTACCCGCGAGCAGCAGCCCGCGCTGCCGATCAGCCCTGAAGAAATTGCCATTGCGGCCGAGGAATGCGTCAAGGCTGGCGCATCCATTGTTCACCTGCACGCCCGCAACGCCGATGGCAGCGCGACGCAGGACAAGGAAACCTACCGCGGAATCATCAGCGCCATTCGGCAACGCTGCGATGTCATTATTCAGGTCTCTACCGGCGGCGCTGTTGGCATGACGCCGACCGAGCGCCTGGCACCGGTGACGCTGGCCCCCGAAATGGCAACGCTGTCCATGGGCACGGTGAACTTCGGCGACGACATCTTCATGAATCACCCCGCCGACATGGAAGTGTTTCTGAGCGCGATGCAGGAACACGGCGTCAAGCCGGAACTCGAAATCTTCGACACCGGCATGATCACCAGCGCCCACCGGTGGTTGAAAAAAGGCTTGCTGCAAGGCCCGCAGCATTTCGACTTTGTGCTGGGCATTCCGGGCGGCATGGCCGGCACACCGCAAGCCTTGCTGTACATGATTGAACAGCTACCGGCAGACGCCAGCTGGACGGTGGCCGGCATCGGCAGTGCTCAGTTGTCGCTGGGTACCATGGCGATTTTGCTGGGCGGCCATGTGCGCGTCGGTTTCGAGGACAATATTTTTTACCGCAAGGGCGAATTGGCCAGCAGCAACGCCCAGTTGGTGGCACGCATTGCCCGCATCAGCCAGGAATTGAATCGCCCGGTGGCCACCGCCGATGAGGCGCGCGTCATGCTGGGGCTCGGATCTCGCTAGCAATTTGAACTGCATGATGGCTTGCAATTTTTGCGTTTCCAGGTAGTCTGACCGCAATGAAAGCCCATGACGAAGACCAGCCCATCGGTGTCTTTGACTCCGGCGTGGGAGGACTCTCGGTTCTTCACGCGATCCACCGTGAGCTTCCTGATGAGAACCTGCTTTATGCGGCAGACTCCGGCAACGCCCCCTACGGAGACAGAGACCTTGATTTCATCAAAAGCCGCGCCCTGTTGATGACCCGGTTTCTATTGGCACAAGGAGCCAAGACAATCGTCGTCGCCTGCAACACCGCTACGGTCGTCGCTGTGAGCGAACTCCGCTCATGGTGTCCGGTTCCTGTGGTCGCCATGGAACCCGCTATAAAGCCAGCTTCGCAAATGACCAAGTCCGGCATCGTTGGCGTGCTTGCCACCCGTCAGACGCTTGCAAGCGCCAGTGTGGCAAGACTGTGCGAGGCGCACGGTGACAGCGCCAAATTTCTCCTGCAGGCATGCCCTGGTTTGGTAGAGAAAGTTGAACGTGCTGAGTTAACCAGCGAGGCAACGCGCGCGCTCTTAGATAGCTATCTATCGCCTTTGCTTGCCGCCGGAGCGGATACGCTGGTACTTGGATGCACCCACTATCCATTCCTTATTCCACTCATTCAAGAGATAGCGGGGCCGGAAGTTTTGATCATCGATCCGGCAGTGGCAGTGGCCAAGGAAGTGGCGCGGCGTCTAGTACCCAATCGCAATTCCATGTCACGGATCAGGCCCGTGACAACGCGATTTTTCTCAAGCTCGCCGCTGGATGAAGCGCAAGCCGCCATGTCAGCATTGTGGGGCGAACAGGTCACGGTTCATGCTATCGGGTAGACAGATTTGGGTCACGCTGATAAGTTCTAAAAAGCCCCGAGGCTGTCAGCGCCCGGGGCTCCTGATGCGCGTGCTTCTGGCTAGTTAAAGGAATAGCGCGCCTGCAGATTAAGGCGGCTCATATCTCCCACTTCACCAGAGTAAGTTGTGCGTTTGCCTTGAATCAGCTCAGCACCCAAATCCACGTTCTTGATCGGGGTGTAGAAGAAGTTCAGGTGCAATTGCTTCAGGCTCTTGTTGCCTCCAGTGGCAATCGCATAGGGGTCGGTGGCGTCGAACTGCGATTCCACCGATCCGTAGGCCAGCGTGGCGCGCAGTTGCGGGCTAAAGGTATTGGTCAAGCCCAGAACATAGCCGCGGGATTTGTCCAGCAGCATGGCGCCGGTGCTCGTGTCAGGGTAATTGGCACCGTACATGATGGCGTTGTCTGCATCCCCATCCACTTCGGCGTATTGACCCATCACGGTCATGCTGTCGGTCAGCTTGTAAGAGCCACCCACACCAAAGCCGGTCCCGCTCTTGCTCAAAGACCCGCTGCGCTGCTCATGCGAAATGAAGCGTACGTTGAAGGCCGCACCCCAGTCGTAGCTTTTGCTGGCAAACAGCACCAGATTCGGACGCTGTGCACCGTCGGACGGGTTTTCCAGCGCCGCCTTGAAGCTGGCCCCGGTAGGCGTGTTATAGGTGTAGCGAATCTGAACCGGGCGCGAGAACGGCATGCCAATGGGGCCGTTGAAGTCGACCGTTTCGGGGCCGTCGTCCAGATCCATAAACGTGGACCAGGTCTTGCCGATCAACCAGCCGGCGTATTCGCCGTAAGCCTGGCGAACGCGCAGACGGTCACGGTTGCATTCGCTGCCGCAGTAGGCGTAAAAATCTGCTTCAAGCTGGGTATGGATCGGTCCCAGGGCGGTGGGGGTGGAGGTTTCAATGCCGAAACGTGAGGTCTGAGCGGTCAGCGCAGTTTTGCCCGAGTCCGGGTTCGTGCTGTTCAGCTGTTGCTCCGGCAGGTTGGTAAACATGTCGCCAGGCGCAGTCGCCTTGAAATCCTTGATCAGGTTGGCTTCAGCATAGCCATAAACGCGCACCGAGGTTTCGCTGCCCGGCATACGGAAAGAGTTGGCCATGTCACCCAACACCACCGCTTCCTTGCCCTGCAAGACGACCTGGTCGGTGAGGTCGGACACTTCCTTCTTGGTCGGCATCGTGCTCTTGAGCTCGGCAATGGCTTTTTGCAGCACCTGCAACTGGTCCTCCAGCGCCTTGATGCGGGCTGCATCATCGGCGTACGCACTGGTCAGAAAACCTGCGCTCATGCCGGTAGCCAACAGGGCCAGAATTATTTTTTTGACTTTCATGGTGATTCCTAAGTGTGTGAAATAAATTTTCAAAAATACCTAATGCTTGCGGTTGACTCTTTGTCGCTAACCGGGTCGCACCTGCGATAAAAAGGCCTTGGCGCGGGCGTGCGCCGGATTGGAAAAAAACTCATTGGGCGTGGTGTCTTCCAGAATGGCGCCGAGATCAAAGAAGATCAGTCGATCCGCCACTTCACGGGCAAAACCCATTTCATGCGTGACCACCAGCATGGTGATGCCGGTGTGGGCCAACTCGCGCATGACGGTCAGCACTTCGTTGACCATTTCCGGATCCAGCGCCGAAGTAGGCTCATCAAACAGCAGCACCTTGGGGTCCATCGCCAGAGCCCGGGCAATGGCAACCCGTTGCTGCTGGCCGCCCGATAGCTGCACCGGATACTTGTGTGCCTGATCTTTCAAGCCGACGCGCTCCAGCAGCGCCAGGGCCTTGGCTTCGGCCTCGGCTTTTGACATCTTGCGCACGCGCATTGGCGCCAGTGCGACGTTTTTCAGAATGGTCAGATGCGAGAACAGATTGAAGTTCTGAAACACCATGCCGACCTCGCGCCGGACGGCGTCAAGGTTCTTCATATCGTCGTTGAGTTCGATGCCGTCGATGCGGATGCTGCCGCCGTCGTGCGCTTCCAGCCGGTTCAGGGTCCGCAAAAATGTCGACTTGCCGGAACCGGATGGTCCGATGATGGCAGTCACCTGACCTTCGTAAAAGGTGGCACTGGCTCCCTTGAGCGCCTGGAACGCACCAAAGTGCTTGTTCACGTCGCGCGCCACGATGATCGGCTTCAGAGTCGTTTGGGTTGTCATCGTCATCTCCTAGCGCTTGGTGCCGACATCAAGCTTGGTCTCCAAAGCTGCCGTCAGCGATGTAAATGCCGTCGTCAGTATCAGATAGATGACCGCCGTGGTCAGGAACACCGGAATTGGCTGGTAGCTTGACGCCTGCACCCGGTAGCCGATCATGGTCAGCTCGACCACACTGATGGCGTAGGCCAGCGACGAGTCCTTGACCAGCGAGGCCAGGTTGTTCGCCAGCGCCGGCAACGCCACCCGCATGCTCTGCGGAAACACAATGTCCATGAAGGTTTGAAACGGGGACAGGCCCAACGCCTTCGCTGCTTCAACCTGCCCATGCGGCACCGCCAGAATCCCGGCGCGAACGCATTCGGTGTTGTAGGCGCCGATGTTGATTGCCAAAGCAATCGCTGCGCAAGCAAAGTCGGAGGGCTGCATCGAGTCCGGCAGCAACTGGGGAGAAGCCAGCCACACAAACAGAATCTGCAAGAGAAGCGGTGTGCCACGGATCAGCCATACGTAGAAATCGCACAGCCAGCGCAACGGTAAAAACGACGACAGCTTACCCAGACCCGCCGCGACCCCAATCACGGTGCCTGCGATCCCGGAGATCAAGGTCAGCAGCACAGTGACGCGAGCACCCTGGGTGAATTCCTGGGCCGCCGGTCCGATGGGAGCTGGAGCCATTGACAACGGAATAGCAAGACCCCACAGCAGCAGCAGCAGGCCGATCATGGACGCGAACATCGCGTAGCCGGGGTGTTGCTTGCTCCAGTTCATGGCCGAAAGCCCTTAGTGGCAGGAGATGTCGGACTGGAAGTACTTGGCCGACAAGGTCTTGTAGGTTCCGTTCTTCATGATTTCGGCCAAGCCCTTGTTCCACTGGTCCATCAGTTCCTTGTTGTTTTTACGCGCGATCATGGAGATTTTTTCCACAAACACCATGTCGCCAGTGACAACACCGGTGCCAGGGTTTTTGTCCAGGGTTGATTTGACAACATATTTGTCGGAAATCCACGCGTCATATTTTTTGGCCTTGAGGGCGGCAAAGTTGGCGCCCTCGTCTTTGTAGGTCTTGATCTCGCCAATGCCGTCGATCTTCTTGGCGGCGTCAAAGTAGGTGGTGGCAATTTGCACACCCACCGATTTACCCTTGAGAGCCGCGACCGTCAGCGGACCACCGGGGTAGGCCACGATCTGGGCACCGGAGCAATAGTGCGGGTTGGCGAAGTCAACCGCCTTGGCGCGCTCTTCGGTGTAGCCATGCGAAGCAATGGCAAAGTCAAAACGATCCTGACGGATGGATGCGAGTTGGGCGTCGAACGACACCACACGCCAGTCCAGTTTAAGACCCATTTGCTTCACAACGGCATCTGCCAGTTCAACTTCAAAGCCCGTCAGGGTCGGACCGTCAAAATAGTTGAATGGATAGTACGCCCCCTCGGTGGCAACCACGATCGTGCCGGAATCTTTGATGACTTTCCAGTCGCGCGCCTGAACGTTCCCGCTCAAAAGCATCGCCATGCAGCATGCCGCTCCGAAGAGCTTGGTAAAAAATCGCATCACATCTCCTGTAAATAAAAAAACGTTGGTTGCGAAGACTCACAATCAACTCCCTTGCATTTGGGGCTCTTTGATGAGCCCAGGACCCCTTCTACTCAATTGACATTTGTCGACGCGTTGGGCCAGTTTATCGGGCACCACGCCTGAAAGAAATACCGATCAAAGTTTACCTTCCGATACTTGTATATACAAGCCAATCCGGCGCCCATTTCCTCATGGTTTTCCCTTGCTCTCCTTCACTTGCCCGAGCCTCTGAGCAAGGCGCGCCAAGCGCATCAAGTCACGGCAACCGCGATAAAACTTTCAGGCTTGCCTGACTTTTGCAATGGCTCCTGCAAGCGGACTGTCAACCAGAGAACTGATGGCGTTTGGATTGGTTTTGGCCGACAGCATGGGCAGCAGCTGCACCGCCACCATGCTGGTGAAGATCAAGGCGCAGCCAGCCAGGCCGGCGCTGTCGAGCCGGTCACCCATCAGCAGGAAGCCAAACAGGGCTGCGAACAAGGTCTCGGACGACAGGAGAATCGCGGCATCGGCAGCATGTGCGTAGCGCTGTGCCACCACCTGCGCGGTAAACGCCACGCCAACGGAAAAGATGCCCGTGTAGGCCAGCGGCCAAACTGCTGCTTGCACGCCAGACCAACTGACTGGCTCGTAGCCCCAGGTCCAGAGCAGCGCCAACACGCCGCAGACGGCAAACTGACCGCCCGCCACCAAAAATGGCGCACCCATGCGATGTGCCACACGGCCCACCAGTAGCACGTGAAAAGCCCATGGAATGGCCGACGCCATCACCCATAAATCACCTTTGCCGATAGCCAGACCCTGCGCCCCGGAAAGCAGATAAGCACCCAAAATGCAGGCCAGCGCACCCAGCCAGACGGACCAGTGCGGCAATTGACGCATCGACAACCAGCCCAGCATGGGCACCAGCGGAACATAAAGCGCCGTCAGGAAACCGGCATTGGTTGCACTGGTACTCATGAGGCCGATCTGCTGCATGGCTGAGCCCAGCAGCAGCAGGCAGCCAAGGCCAGCAATTTTGAATCCATCGGCTGGCCGCAACGTTCGGGCGTCGCGTTGCAGGCTGCGCCACTCAAGCCACATCAGCGGGGACACGACCAGCGCGCCGATCAAAAAGCGTACGCCGGTAAACGTCATGGGACCGACATAAGTCATGCCATGAATTTGCGGCACAAAAGCAGAACCCCAGATGACTGCGACGAGGATCAACAAAAGATTGGCGCTGATGCGGGACATGGTTCGGGTGCGTCTGGAAAGATCGGGGCTGCTAGCGACTGATTATGCGGCGCGTCATCCGCCGGACTTGCGCATCAGCGTACTTTTTCCAAACAGACTCTCGATCAAATCGACGGCCAGTTCTGCCGTCTGGTTGCGAACATCGAGCGCCGGATTGAGTTCCACCACGTCGAGTGAAGCCAGGCGATCGGTATCGGCAATCATCTCCATGCACAACTGGGCCTCCCGGTAGGTCGGGCCGCCGCGCACTGTAGTACCGACACCGGGTGCGATATCGGGGTCCAGAAAATCAACGTCGAGGCTGACGTGCAGGTGAGTGTTGGCATCGACCAAAGCCAACGCAAGCTCCATGCCATGACGCATACCCATCTCGTCGAGGTAGCGCATGTCGAATACTTCGATGCCGATGTCATGCACCAGGCGTTTCTCGCCGGCATCCACGCTGCGAATACCGATTTGACGGATGTCCTTCGGCTTGAGCACCGGCACGTGGCCACCAATTTCTATCAGCTCCTGCGGACCATGACCGAACAGGCAGGCCACCGGCATACCGTGAATGTTCCCGCTGGGCGTCAGTGTGGAGGTATTGAAATCAGCGTGTGCATCAAACCACAAAACGCGCAGTTTTTTGCCCTGTTCACGGCAATGGCGCGCCACCGCGCTGATGGAGCCGATGGCCAGACAATGGTCACCGCCCAGCATGATGGGCAAGCGCCCGGCCACAAGCTCAGCGTGCACCGCATCGTGCACCAATTGGTTCCACTGCACCACTTCAGGCAGATGACGAAAACCGTTCACCGCCGCTTGCCAGGGATTGGCCGGGCCGGTCAGGTTGCCACAGTCCTTCACGTCCAGTCCAAAGCGGGAAATGGCATGCGCGATGCCTGCCACGCGCAAAGCCTCGGGTCCCATGCGAGCGCCCAGGGTGCCGGCGCCAATGTCGGTGGGGACACCGATCAGGCTGACTCCACCAGCGACACGGTTGGCAGCGCTCGACTGGCTCATGCTGCCAGCGCCAGCTCTTTAAAAACGGGGCGAATCAGGCTGAACAAATCTTTCGGATTGGCCAGCTCAGGAATCAGCGACACCAGTTGACCGACACCCAGCTCACAGGCAGCGTCACGCATGAAGCGCAGGGCCGAGTAGTCTTCCAATGCAAAGCCGACCGAGTCAAATACTGTGACTTGACTTGCATGGGTACGCCCAGGTGCTTTTTTGCTGAGAACCTGCCAGAGTTCGGTCACGGCAAAATCGGCCGGCAAATGTTGCAGATCGCCCTCGATGCGGGTTTGTGGTTCGTATTCGACAAACACCGAAGCGCCGCGCAGCACGTCCGGGTGCAGCTCGGTCTTGCCGGGGCAATCGCCGCCAACGCCATTGATGTGCATACCGGGCTCGATCATGGCGGGTGTCAGGATGGTGGCATTGGTTTTGTCGGCAGTCACAGTCGTGACTATATCGACTCCACGCACAGCTTGCGCAACACTGTCGCAAGTGATCAGGCGTATTGCGGTGTGACGCAGATTGCGTACCAGCTTGGCAGTGGCGGCGCGGTCAGTATCAAACAACCGGATTTCCTCAATACCCCGCAAATGGTGAAAAGCCAGCGCCTGAAACTCGCTTTGTGCGCCGTTACCGATCAAGGCCATGCGTTTGCTGTTGGGGCGGGACAAGGCACGCGCTGCCACTACCGACATGGCGGCGGTGCGCAGTGCAGTGGTCAAGGTCAACTCGCTGAGCAACTGCGGTACGCCTGTGTCGACATCGGCCAATACGCCAAACGCCATGACAGTGGGCAGACCGACGTGGGTGTTCTTGGGGTGGCCGTTGACGTATTTGAAGGCATAAGTCTTGGCGTCGGCAATCGGCATCAGCTCGATCACACCCCCGACCGAGTGGCTGGCAACGCGCGCGCATTTGTCAAAATCCTGCCAGCGTAAAAAGTCCTGCGCAATGTAGTCGGCCATGCGGCTCAGGGCTGCCGCTGGTCCCATCTGGGTCACGATTGCCGCCACGTCCTGGGCGCTGAGGAATTGAGTTTGAACAGAGGGTGTGCGTTTCATGATGCGGTGCTCGGGTAAGTTCAGTGCAGTGTCTCAAGAGGAAGAGGCAATGTAAATCCGCAATATTGCTTGCTTTATGGCAAATAGTTGCCATTTAGTCAGCTATAAATGACAATGTGGCAATATGGACCTCACTGATCAACAATTGCTCTCGCTATTGCGCAAGGACGCCCGCACCAGCGTGGCGACGCTGGCGCAAAAGCTGGGCGTGTCGCGCGGCACGGTAACCAATCGGGTGACCAAGCTCGAAGACGCCGGCATCATCGTCGGCTACACGGTCAAGCTCAGGCCCGACGCGCAACCAACTGAGATTGGCGCCTGGATGAGCATTGCCGTGGAAGGCAACGAAACCCGCTCGGTCATTGCCAGCCTGCTGGGCGAACCCGGTGTCGCCAGCCTGCACGACACCAATGGCCGCTGGGACTTGCTAGCCGAGCTGCGCGCGTCCAATCTGGCCGAGTTGTCGAAGGTCTTGGAGCGCATTCGACTGGTGCGCGGTATCAGCAGCACCGAGACCAGCATTCATTTGCAAACCTATCGCCTGTCATGAGTGAAACCTTGCCCGAACTCGACCGTATCGACCTCAAAATTCTGAACTGTCTGCAGGAGGACGGTCGTATCTCCAACCTGAAGCTGGCCGAAAGTGTTTCGCTGTCGCCCACCGCTGTGCTGGCGCGGGTGCAGCGGCTCACCAAAGACGGCTACATCCTGGGTTACGAGGCACGCCTGAACCCGCTCAAACTGGGTGCCGGGCTGATGGTGTTTGTCGAGTTGCTGCTGGACCGCACCACGCCCAATGTGTTTGAAGCCTTCAAGGCCGCAGTGCAGGTGCGTCCGGAGATTCTGGAATGCCATATGGTGGCCGGCGGTTTTGACTATCTGCTGAAAACCCGCATGGCCGACATGGAGGCCTACCGCGAATTTGCCGGCACGGTGTTGTGGCAGCTGCCTGGCGTGCGCGAAACGCGTACTTACGCCGTGATGGAAGAAGTCAAAAACACAACGCATCTGCCGCTGCGCTAATCGCAGCTATAATTCCTTACCTGTCGTAAGGAAATTATCATGCCAGTCGCTACGATCACCAGCAAAGGTCAAATCACACTGCCCCTCGCAGTCCGGACTGCGCTCGGTCTCAGTGCCGGCAACCAGGTGGATTTCGTCGCGGTGGACGGAAGTTTCATGGTGGTACCGGTGCGCAGCGATGTCACCACTTTGAGAGGCCGCTTTGCCGGTCGGGTCAAAAAACCAGTGAGCATCGACGCCATGAATGAAGCTATCGCCGATGGTGCCGCTGCGCGCAACCTTGCACGCCGGAAGTGAACCGCCGTGATCGGCCTTGACACCAATGTGCTGGTACGCTACCTGGCGCAGGATGACGCTGACCAGGCGGCGCGGGCAACCCGCCTCATTGAAACCGAGCTCTCCACAAATCAACCGGGCTTCATCAGCCTCGTGGTCATCGCAGAGCTGTGCTGGGTGCTGAGTCGCCTGTACAGCGCCAGCATGGACGAGTTGATCGAGATGCTTGAAGACCTGCTCAATACCCCGAAGTTTCAGGTGGAACGGCGTGCGGTCGTGCAAGCCGCCATTCGCCGGTTCAAGGCCGGCAACAAACGCAAGGCAGGCGTGGTGGACGCGCTGATTGCCCAGATTGCCGAGAGCGAAGGCTGCACACACACGGTGACCTTTGACAGAGCGGCGGTGCGCGGGGCGAGCATGACGCTGCTGAGTTGAGTGGCGACCAAGGGTTGTGGCAAACACAGCCTATCTTGTGTAAACAGAAAAAACAGCTTAAGATTTGTAAACCCAATAAACAATCTATAGACTGTATGAGTGATTATCCAATCCGTACCGAGCAACAAGTATCGCTTTTGCTGAAGAGTTTTCGTCAAGCGCGCGGCATGACCCAGGCGGATCTGGCGCGTGCGCTGGGCGTCACCCAGCAAACCGCCTCCGATCTGGAGCGCAACGCCGTAGCGGCCAGCGTAAGCCGCCTGCTGCGCATGCTTTCTGCCTTGGGCGTTGAGCTGGTCCTGCGTGACAAGCAGGCGGCCAGTGACACAGCGGCCAAGCCCACACCGGCGGCTTGGTAAGCCATGGGACGGCGCTCCCATACAAATCACCTGGACCTGTGGATGAATGGTCAGCACGTGGGCGTCTGGTCGCGTCATGCGGCACGAGACACGCTGGGCTACTCAAAGACTTGGTTCGATGCACCCGAGGGACGACCGTTGTCCCTGTCACTGCCGTTTCAGCCCGGCAACCTGCCGCATCAGGGCGATACCGTACGCAATTATTTTTCCAACCTGCTGCCCGACAGTCAGCCCATTCTGGAGCGTTTGGCCCAACGCTTCAAGACCGGAACCACCGAAGCGTTCGATCTGCTGGCCGAGATTGGTCGTGACTGTGTGGGCGCGCTGCAGATCGTGCCCGAAGGACAGGATCCGGGGGACCCATTTGTCATCAAGGGTGTGGCCCTTGATGACGCCGGTGTCGCCAATGAACTCGCTGCCGCCAGCACCCCCGGCACACGTCTGGGCGGGGGCGGTGACGGCGGAGATTTCCGGATTTCCATCGCTGGTGCGCAGGAGAAAACTGCACTGCTGCGTGTCGGGCAGCAATGGCTGCGACCGACCGGCGCGACGCCCACCACGCACATCCTGAAGCTGCCACTGGGCCTGGTTGGCAACCAGAAGCTCGATCTGCGCAACTCGGTTGAAAACGAATGGCTGTGTGCCCAGATACTGGCGGCCTACGGACTGCCAGTGGCCCAGTGTGAACTTGGGAACTTTGATGGAACCAGGGCATTGATCGTTGAGCGTTTTGACCGTCGCTGGACGCCCGGGCGCGATGCGTTGCTGCGCCTGCCGCAGGAAGACATGTGCCAGGCCACGGGTACTTCACCTCTCATCAAGTATGAGCCCGATGGTGGCCCTGGCATGGACCGGATATTGGGCCTGTTGGCATCCTCCGGGCAGCGGGAAATTGATCGCGCGAATTTCTTCCGGGCGCAACTGCTGTTCTGGCTGCTGTGCGCACCCGATGGTCACACCAAGAACTTCAGCATCCACCTGGGCCCGCGCGGCGCGTTTTCGATGACGCCGCTGTATGACGTGTTGTCAGCCTACCCCATGCTCGGCAAAGGTGCCCATCAGATCAACCCGCTCAAAGTCAGGTTGGCCATGGCAGTGCGCGGGAAGAACCCGCACTGGAAGATGCGCGATGTGCTGCGCCGCCACTGGAACGAATCGGCGCGTCGCAATGGTCTTGGCGAGTCGGCTGAAACCATGATTGCGGAGCTGGTGCAGAAGACTCCGACGGTCATCGCGACGGTCGGCACCACGCTACCGCCGAAATTTCCGGCGCATGTGGCGGAGTCTATTTTTGCTGGCATGCAGGACGCGGTATTGCGGCTTGTGCGGATGGACGAGTAAGACAATCCACCCGCGATGCGAAACTGGTTTGCATCAACTCGGATGGCCATAAGATGGCCGCTGCGTTTAACAAATCTTCTGGAGTTCTGATGGACTGGTCACGTGAAGAAGTAGAAGCAATCGTCGCCGACTATTTGCACATGCTGACAATGGAGCTTGCTGGTCAGAATTTCAACAAGACCGAACATCGGCGCAGCCTGCAATCCAAACTCAATGAGCGATCTGAAGGGTCCATCGAATTCAAGCATGGAAACATCAGTGCAGTAATGATTGACCTGGGGTTCCCGTACATCCGCGGCTATAAACCCCGTGCCAACTACCAAACGCTGCTTGCAACTGTCGCGGCACAACAAATTGGTGGGAAAGCGACGCTGGATCAAGTGGCTCTCGCGGCTGTGCAGCAACCGGCCGTAGCGCCAATTCAAGCCGATTTCTCCAGAGTGAAGTCGGACGCGCCAATCAAGCAGCACAGAGCGAAAGAAGTCGAAACTGCTCCACTTTTCAGAGCGGTGAAACGTGATTACCTTGAACGCGAAGCACGTAACCAGTCATTGGGTTTGGCTGGCGAGGAGTTTGTAACGCTGTTCGAGCATTGGCGTCTTGTCGAACTTGGTCAACAACGGTTGGCCGAGAAAGTTGAACACGTTTCCCAAACCAAAGGCGATGGTCTTGGTTACGATGTTTTATCGTATGACTCCGATGGCAAAGAGCGCTTCATTGAGGTCAAGACAACAACTTTTGGCCGCGACACACCATTTTTTGTCTCGCGTGGAGAGTTGGCTCTCTCCCACGGTGCAAAGGATCAATTTCACCTTTACCGTCTGTTCGAATTTAGGAATGCCCCGCGACTCTTTGATCTTACCGGGTCGCTTGATCAGCATTGCCTTTTAGACCCCATGACCTATCGAGCAAGTTTTGGTTAGTCGCATAGGGCACAACAAGAACGTGCGGCCGGCCAGAATTTCGCATTCCATTGCCAACGCGCTGAACGTACTCTGGGCAGCTCATGCCATCTTGGGTCTCCCACCAAAAATAGCCGTCCCAACCCGCACCATCGTGCTACCCGAATGAATGGCGGCTTCCAGATCGGCGCTCATGCCGATCGACAGGGTGTCCAGCGCCAAACCTTGCGCGTTCATCGCATCAAAGACCGCCTTGACCTTGGCGAAAACTGCGCAGGCGGTGGCGAAATCAGGTGCCGGCTCCGGGATGCTCATAACACCGCGCAGCCGCAAATTTGGCAAGGCTGCCACCTGCTGCGCAAGTGCCAGCGCATCCTTCACCAGCACACCTGATTTGCTGGCGCCGCCATCGACATTGACCTGAATAGAAACCTGCAATGGCGTCAAGTGAGCTGGGCGTTGCTCGCTTAGGCGCTGCGCTGTTTTGAGCCGGTCAACCGTATGCACCCAGTCAAAGTGCTGGGCCACCAGGCGCGTCTTGTTGCTCTGCACCGGGCCAATACAGTGCCACTCCAGAGGCAAGTGTTGCAGTTGGTTGATTTTTTGCACCGCCTCCTGGATGTAGTTCTCGCCAAACGCGGTTTGTCCGGCGGCATGGGCCGCAGCCACCACATCCGGGCCAAAGGTCTTGGAAACCGCCAGTAGCGCAACTTCGTTATCGTCACGACCGGCAGCCCGGCAGGCGGCGGTCACGCGGGCATGTACATTCTGAAGGTTAATTTGAATCGTGGTCATAATTGGCCCCAAGCGTAACAAACGACAAGAGGACTTCGTGGACATTACCCAACTGCTGGCCTTCAGCGTCAAAAACAACGCCTCTGATTTGCATCTGTCAGCCGGACTGCCGCCGATGATCCGGGTGCACGGGGATGTGCGGCGCATCAATGTGGAGCCGCTGGATCACAAGCAAGTGCATGCCATGGTGTACGACATCATGAACGACACCCAACGCAAAAACTTTGAGGAGTTCCTGGAGATCGACTTTTCGTTTGAGATTGATGGCCTGGCACGCTTTCGTGTCAACGCCTTCAACCAGCAACGCGGTGCCGGCGCGGTGTTTCGGACCATTCCCAGCAAGATTTTGACGCTTGAACAACTTCATGCGCCCAAGATTTTTTCCGAACTAGCGCTGAAACCGCGCGGCATGGTGCTGGTCACCGGCCCGACCGGTTCTGGCAAATCCACCACGCTGGCGGCGATGGTCAACTATCTCAACGAAACCGAGTTTGGCCACATCATCACGGTGGAAGACCCGATCGAGTTTGTGCATGAATCCAAAAAGTGCCTGATTAATCAGCGCGAGGTTGGCCCCCATACGCTGAGCTTTTCGGCGGCCCTGCGTTCGGCCTTGCGGGAAGACCCGGACGCCATCCTGGTGGGCGAGATGCGCGACCTGGAGACCATCCGTCTGGCGATGACTGCTGCTGAAACCGGTCATTTGGTTTTCGGCACGCTGCACACTTCCAGCGCGGCCAAAACCATCGACCGCATCATTGACGTATTTCCGGGCGAAGAAAAAGAAATGATCCGCTCCATGTTGTCCGAATCTTTGCAGGCTGTGATCTCACAGACCCTGTGCAAACTCAAAGATGGCCAGGGTCGCATTGCAGCGCACGAAATCATGCTGGGCACCAGCGCTATCCGCAATCTGATCCGCGAGTCCAAGGTGGCACAGATGTATTCATCGATTCAGACTGGCAACAGCGTGGGTATGCAAACGCTTGATCAGAACCTGGTAGACCTGGTCAGACGCAACGTCATCAGCTCGGCTGAAGCGCGCTCCAAGGCCAAGATTCCCGAAAACTTCCCGGGCTGACCGCAGCCAGGCCCAAAGGAGCACGCAATGAAAGGAATCCTCGGACTTCTGCGCAAGAAGATGAAGCCAGAACCGGACAAGGAAAGACAGGACTCCATGCTGTTCACCACGGCGTTCACCGGCTTGGGACTCGACCCCAACCTGATGGTGCCGTGGGAAGCTCGCGCTGCCGAGGTTGGGGCTACCAGAATGAGCGCCGACCGCGGCACAAAGTTGCTGCAGGCGGTGTGGTCCAAAGACCAGTTCATGCGCCCGCTCGAAAAGGACGCTATCGCACGCATGGAAGGCTTTTTTTCTTTTGCCAAAGTTGGCGCCAACCGCGACCTGATCCGTCAGGATGAGTACGGCAACTTCATGCTGGTGCTGCTGAGTGGTAGCGTGGCGATTGATCGCCTGCAACCGTGGGGTGAACGCATGCATTTGTCAGAGGCGGCCCCAGGCGAGATTCTGGGTGAAATGTCATTGCTTGACAGTGGAATAAGGTTTTCCGTCTGCACCACGTTGAATACTTGCGAACTCGCTATCCTCAGCGCCGAGGCGATGGACGAGATGGTGGCCACTGCGCCGGCACTGGCCGCCAACCTGGTCGCCCTGCTGGCCCGAAAACTATCGCTTCGACTGCGGGCTGTCAGCGCGCGGCTGCGCGACAACAAATAATCCCCGGGAGCGCCTCACGCCATGGAACGAGATCAAGCCACCAAATTCGTCAACGACCTGCTGAAACTGATGATCAGTCGTGAAGGCAGCGACTTGTTCATTACGGCCGATTTTCCACCGGCCATCAAAGTGGACGGGAAAATTACCAAGGTCTCGCCACAACCGCTGAACGCGATACACACCCTGTCGCTGGCACGCTCGGTCATGAACGACAAGCAGGTGGCCGAGTTTGAGCGCACCAAAGAGTGCAACTTTGCGATTGCCCCGATGGGCATCGGGCGTTTTCGCGTTAACGCCTTTATTCAGCAAGGCAATGTGGGCATGGTGTTGCGGGTTATTCCACTGAACGTGCCGACAGTTGACGGTCTGGGAGTACCGCAGGTACTCAAAGAGGTTGCCATGAGCGCGCGCGGCCTGTGCATTTTGGTCGGCGCCACCGGCTCCGGAAAATCGACCACGCTGGCGGCCATGGTCGACTGGCGCAACGAAAATTCTTTCGGACACATCATCACTGTCGAGGACCCCATCGAGTTTGTACATCCGCACAAAAATTGTGTGGTGACGCAGCGTGAGGTAGGCATCGATACTGAGAGCTGGGGGGCGGCCCTGAAAAACACGGTGCGACAGGCGCCCGACGTGATTTTGATGGGTGAAATTCGTGATCGTGAAACCATGGAGCACGCAGTGGCTTTCTCCGAAACCGGGCACTTGTGTCTGGCTACCTTGCACGCCAACAATGCAAACCAGGCACTGGACCGTATCATCAACTTCTTTCCCGAGGAGCGACGCCCACAACTGCTAATGGACTTGTCACTCAATATCCGGGCTTTGGTGTCGCAGCGGCTGATTCCCAGACAGGACAGCAAGGGGCGCGTCGCAGTGGTGGAGGTATTGCTCAATTCGCCCCTGATTTCCGACATGATCTTCAAGGGGGAAGTTTCCGAAATCAAGGAGGTCATGAAGAAAAGCCGCAACCTGGGTATGCAGACTTTTGATCAGGCGCTGTTCGACGCTTACGAGGCCGACCTGATTACCTACGAGGACGCCCTGCGCAACGCGGATTCGCTTAACGATTTGCGTCTGCAGATTAAGCTAAACAGTCAGCGCGGTCGCTCCACAGATCTGGCTGCTGGAACCGAAAACTTTGCCATCGTATGAACACCATCAACAGCAAAACTTACGAAGCCGCGACGTCACGTCAAATTGCCTTTTTAGGCTTGGGCGTGATGGGCTACCCGATGGCAGGACACCTGGCACGCGCCGGACATCAAGTCACCGTTTATAACCGAACTGCCGCTAAGTCCGTCGCGTGGTGTGACGAGTTTTCCCCGGCCGACCAGCAAACAAATCCCCCCCGGCACGCCTTGTCACCGCGACTCGCGGCGCAACAGGCCGATATTGTTTTTTGCTGTGTCGGCAATGATGATGACTTGCGCAGCGTTACCCTCGGGCCCGATGGCGCATTTGCCGGCATGAAGCCTGGCGCGGTATTTGTTGATCACACCACGGCGTCGGCCAGCGTGGCACGCGAGTTGTACGGTGCTGCAAAAAAACTTGGCCTGCAATTTGTCGATGCCCCGGTGTCGGGTGGCCAGGCCGGCGCGCAAAACGGTTTGTTGACCGTGATGTGCGGCGGTGACAAGTCGGCTTTCGACATCGCACAGCCGGTGGCCATGGCGTTTTCCAAGGCAGTGACGCATTTGGGTGAAAGCGGTGCCGGTCAACTGGCCAAGATGGTGAATCAGATCTGCATCGCCGGTCTGGTACAGGGCTTAAGTGAGGCCATTGCGTTTGGTCAGCAGGCTGGGCTTGATATGGTGCAGGTGCTGGACGTGATTGGCAAGGGCGCGGCGCAAAGCTGGCAGCTCGACAACCGCGGTAAAACCATGGTGGCGGACAAGTTTGATTTTGGTTTTGCGGTGGACTGGATGCGCAAAGATCTGGGGCTGGTACTGGACGAAGCAAAACGCAATGGTGCGCGCCTGCCATTGACCGCGCTGGTGGACCAGTTTTACGCCGACGTGCAGCACATGGGCGGACGGCGCTGGGACACGTCCAGTCTGATCAAGCGGCTCAGGTAGTTGCCCCCGCGGCACTTCCAGACTGAATTGGTTTTGAGCCGGCAGGCGCGGGGCGGATGCCGGGGGCTCATACGCTTCGCTTTTTGAAATCGCCCCCAACCTCCGCCCCACCACCGCCTTGCGCTGCTGCTTGATCCGATCCGGGTGGTCATTGGGACTGCGGTACCAACTACCGTTTCAGACACCAAGCCGAAGTAGAGATTTCAGAACAACCTGCCGAAACCGGCCACTGGCGGCGGTACGGTATTGGTTGGCAATAGTGTGACGTTGCCTGGGCCCTGGCACGCGCCAAAACACTTCAGATCGAACCCTCGGCAGGAGTACCATGCTGGTTCACGGGCTCCCCCAGAAAGAGGAGTGGTGATGGAGATAGCCATGTTCAGGACAACACGCAAAATGCCAGCCACCGGTTCGGTCAGAAGGTCGGCGTGAACTCGAAATTCTTCCGGTGGTACTCGCTCAAGACCCGCGTGACCCTGTTCACACTGGCTATTTTTGTGGCCAGCATCTGGGCTGTATCACTCTACGCCAGTCGAACGATGCAGGACAACATGCAGCGTGTGTTGGGCGAACAGCAGTTCGCAACCGTTTCGGTCGTGGCGGCAGATATCAAGGCCGAATTGGGTGACCACCAGCAAGCGCTGGAGAGAATTGCCGTAGACATCAGTCCTGCCATTTTTGGAAGTCCGAAGGCCCTGCAAGCACTGCTGGCGCAGAGACCTGTTTTTCAACTCCTCTTCAATGCCGGCTCCTACGTCACCGGACTTGATGGCATAGTCATCGCCGAATTCCCAGCCTCCGGCGGGCGAATCGGCATCAATTTCTTGAATGATGCGAATTCAGCCTATTTGTTAGAGGCATTGAAAGGCAAATCGATAGTCGGTGCACCGTTTGTGGGCAGGGTACTTAAGGCGCCGGTTGTCCCCATGGCAACACCCATTCGCGATAGCCAGGGTCAAGTCATCGGCTCCCTGGTCGGAGTGATTAACCTGGGTATGCCAAATTTTCTGGACCGGATCACACAAGCACGCTATGGCCGCACCGGTGGCTACATGCTTATTTCGCGGCCGAACCGGATGGTGGTTACTGCCACCGACCGAAGCCGCATCATGACGGTACTTCCCGGGACCGGTGTCAATCTCTTGTTTGACCGTTATATGCAAGGCTTGGAGGGTTTCGGTCGTATCCAGGATTCTCGTGGTTTGGAGGTGCTTTCGTCCGCAAAACAAATTCCAGCGGCTGGTTGGCTGCTTGTCGCCGAACTTCCAGCTGAGGAGGCCTTTGTTCCGATCTACGACATGCAGCGGCGCATACTGCTTGCCGCGCTTCTCCTGACCCTTGTAGCGGGTGGACTGACCTGGTGGATGCTGCTCAGGCAACTCGCACCGATGGTTGCTGCCGCGACAACGCTGGCTGCAATGGCGCAGGCAAACCAACCACCACACCCCTTGTCCATCACCCGCCACGACGAGGTTGGTGAATTGATCGGTGGCTTCAACCGCTTGATTGAAACCCTGGCTCAGCGCGAGGCGGCGCTGCAGAAAAGCGAAAACAACCTTGCCATCACGCTCAATTCCATCGGCGAGGCGGTCATCGCCACCGACTCGTCTGGCTGCATCACGTCCATGAACCCAACGGCTGAGCGCCTGTGTGGGTGGATGTTGGCCGACGCCATGGGCCACCCCCTTGCCGAAGTGTTTTGCATCATCAATGCGGCTACCCTTGAACCGGTGGCTGATCCGGTGCAACTGGTGATGGCGGGTGGCGAGGTGGTCGACCTCGCCAACCACACGCTGCTGCTTGCCAAAGACGGGCGGGCGTACCAGATTGCCGACAGCGCCGCCCCCATTCGCAATACTGCCGGGGAGATCGTCGGCGTAGTGCTGGTGTTCAGCGATGTTACTGAACAATACCGGGCGCAGGAGGCCCTTCGGGCCGGCGAAAGACGTTTTCGCAGCTATTTCGATCAGCCGCTGGTTGGCATCGCCATCACTTCGCCAGAAAAGGGCTGGATCGAAGCCAATGAGCACTTGTGCAAGATGCTTGGATATAGCAACGATGAACTCGTTCGCCTCACATGGGCCGAATTCACGCACCCCGATGACCTTGCCGCCGACGTAATGCAATTCGAGCGAGTGTTGCGGGGCGAAATCGATGGCTATGCGCTTGACAAGCGATACCTTCGCAAGGACGGCTCCGTGATCCCCGTATTCCT
>Ga0194060_10000425_pt1 | contig 30787 bp, 30 predicted proteins | sample SepL225m_MetaG_FD_163427 | JGI IMG/M metagenome (GOLD analysis project Ga0194060, IMG submission 163427) | Anoxic zone freshwater microbial communities from boreal shield lake in IISD Experimental Lakes Area, Ontario, Canada - Sep2016-L222-5m | ecosystem: Environmental > Aquatic > Freshwater >...
GTCGACAACATCATGATGATGCATTCATTACGGCCACATTCGATGGAAGGCCATATGGCCATCTATAAATATGTTTTGCATCATTCCGGCAACACCGTTCCTAAATGGTTTCTCGAAGCACTTGGTGTTTGGGTTAGCTCGCTTAATGATTGCGACTATTGCTTCCAACATCACTTTGCTGGAATGAAACGTTTAGTAGCCGACGATGCAAAATCGGATGCAATCAAAGCGGCAATCACTGATCGCAATATTTCTAAAGCTCCACTCTCTGAAAAAGAGAAGCTGGCAATGGTCTACGCCCAAGCACTTACTTCCACACCACCTAAAGCAACCGAATCTATGGTTGTTGATCTTCGCAACGCGGGATATAACGATGGTGAGATTCTAGAAATCAATCAAGTTGTTGCTTATTTTGCTTATGCAAACCGCACAGTACTTGGTCTTGGTTGTTCAACCGAAGGCGACATCATTGGTCTTTCACCTAATGATTCGAATAACCCAGATGATTGGTCACATTCCTAAAAGCTACTTCCCAACCACCTTCAAAGATTTCGCAACCGCCACGCGTGTTCAGGGAGGAGTTACCGGCGCTAATAAATGTATTTTGAACTACAGCCAATTAGATTTCCTAAATTTATAAAATAGCAATCCGCTAAGTACAGCAATAACTCCTAAAATCATCGGATACCCAAATTTCCATTCCAACTCCGGCATATAATTAAAATTCATTCCGTATATTCCAGCAACCATGGTCGGTCCGGCCGCTAGTGCCACCCAGGCTGAAATCCTACGTACATCCTCATTCTGACGAACTTGTACATGTGCCAAGTCTGCTTGCAAAACTGTAGTTAACAACGAATCCATACCGGCCGCATGTTCATTAGCATGCTGCAGATGATCAATAGTGTCGCGAAAGAATGGCTTAATTTCCAACGGCGCTGCTGTAAATGCATCTGAAGTAATTTTCTGCAATGGCAAAATCAGCGGCTCGATGGCGTGATGATATTCAATAACTTCGCGTTTTAAGAAATATATTTCTTGGCTATAGGTCTTTCGATTTCCACCAAAAACTTTGCTTTCAATGTTTATCACATCGTTTTCTAACTCATTTGCTATGCTCGTGTAGCCATCGATAACACGGTCAACAACCGCGTGGAGCACTGCAAACGGACCCATTCTTAATTGCTCGGGCTTTTGCTCTAAATCGTGACGCACCGTGGTGAGTGGTGAGCCTTCACCATGACGCACAGTCACGATGAAATGTTTATCAACAAAGCACATCAACTCTCCGGTAGTTATCTCAGATTTTTGTTCGTCATAGAAAACTGTTTTAATAACAAAAAATGTCAACCCAGCGTAATCTTCAATCTTAGGTCGCTGCTTTGCTGAGATCGCATCTTCAACCGCTAATGGATGGAAATTCAATTCACCAACAACATGGTCAAATTCTTCTTGTGTTGGCTCCGCTAGCCCAATCCAGACAAAGCCACCATTCTTGCGAGCTAGGTCAACTTGCTCTGAAATATCCGATGGCGCGGTTACGCGCGCACCATCTTGATAGAGAGCTATATCTACAATCACAGTGAGGATTATTCATCAAAAAATGGATTTTCTTTTGAAATCCATTCAAATTTGATTATATATTTCGTCCAAATTTGCGACGTTTACGAAAAAGCTCTTCATCATATTTCTGGTTATTGAGACGAATCTGACTTGTTCGTCCTTGCTGGTCCAACTCTAGTTTTTCGTATTTTTCGTGGTGTCGGTAACGATCACTTATAAACGACATTAAATGTGCGAAGTCCATGAGCAGATAATGGATTGGCTCGGTTACCTAGTTACGGATTGACGGTTAATTTCAGATGAGGATTAGGTGTATTTCTATTCCAGCCACTTAATAAGCCCAATCATATTTTCGGTTTCGGCCGCAACTGAGATCGAACCTGATTTTGGGATTTTTGCATATGAATCTGCGGTCAACTCAACCATTGGCATCTGGATTTGGTAAAGCTCCGCAGAAACAAGAGCTCCAATAACTAAAATTGTGTCGCACTCGGTGAAGATCATCGCCGCTGGCGCTTTTTTTACTCTAATTAATTCTGCAAGAACCGCGGTGGCTGAACTTGAACCCCGACCGGAAGTCATAACAAGAACTTTTCCGGCAACGCTTACTCCGCATTGCGGATGGTGCACATCAATGATTACACCATGATGATCGACCCCACCCCAAAATGAAATTGGTTGATCGAGAATTAACAATTCGCCACTACTACTTCCAGGATGTAGCGCTCGCCCGGTTAGGGATTTAGAACCAGAGAGCATCATTGCGCACCAACTTTCCAGCTCTTGCCGAAGCAATACATTCTTTAACCGACCCTAAGATCGTCTCAATTCCCAAATTACCAGGGGCATACCACGCCCATTTTCCAGAATTAGTCATCACAGTTTTAATTTTTGGATTAAGTATCGGTGTTACATATGTACAAGTGTCGGTAACAATCCGACCACCAGCATTTTTAAGTATTTGGGCATAACCTAAAGCCTCAGCTCGCTCTAATACACCCCGGCTCGTGGAAACATAAAAATCTATTGACGCTGAAAACTTATCGCCGCCTTCTAATTCCTTTGCGAGATATTCAAACTCAGCGAGTGAAAAGTGCGGCGTACCTAAACTAACTGCGTCAAGATCATCTCCGACTGCGGTAGTAAGTCGATCTCGTGATGCCCGCAATTGCTCAGTAGATATTTTTATCGTCTCGACTTTGGCATTTACTACCGCCGCTAAAGTTGGAGCTTCTGGAGTCACCCCAACAATATGAAATAAACCTACGCCACCAGCTGATGCCGCAGTTGCGCCAAGTCCTTTGAGTCGATCCTCAGTTAACCCACCATCTGAAAGATCACCAGGTAATCCGATCATCGCCGCCACTTTACTTTCAGCGATATCTCCCAAGAGCGCACCAATTGCTGGCCATGCACTTTCTTCTTCTAACAACTCGCGCGATATCCCAGAAAAATCAAGAACTAATGAAGCTTTTCTACCTTCATCAGTATGTAGCCCTGCAAATGGAACTCGACCAACAATTGCAGCAGAGATATCTAAAAAATCACCATATCGATCAGTCCGCGCACCTAATACTGAATTTGCAAAGACGATTGCATTCGATTCGGCCCAAGCAATTTGCGTTCCAAATGCTGGCCGATGTCCAGTCTGATACGGCGCACATGTCCATGTTGCTTCGCAACCAAGTGCGAGATGCGCATCCATTAATCGTCGGCCGTTGGTAGCTAGCGTTGCATCTGCATGAACCAAGTCCGGATGTAATAAATCAAGTGAACTAACATTTGTAGTTGTTCTAACTTTTACCTTGCCACCAAGTTCCACTAGTTTTTCGGTATATTCAAGACCAGCAATTCCATGGTAGAGACAGCCATCTGCATGTGCGGATTCAATTTCAATTAATCGCGTTGCTTGATTTGCTTTGGCAACACCAACAATCAACCGCATGCACATTGCAATGGCAGGACCATGTTCACCCGCAAGCATCGCTTGCTCTAGTTCGGTCAGTATCAATTTCTTCATAAACTTACGCGCCAGCAACAGCTTTCTCAATCTGCCCTGCATGATCTCGCGGATGGTTGGTGTAGGCCTTGATCCATTTAGCGATCGTGTACTTACCGGCCTCGGTATGCACGCCGGATCTCTCTAGGTCATCAAGACTTAATCGCTTAAGAATGTCCAAAGATGCTGCGCGCACAGATTTAAATACCGCAATCGAATTCTCAACCGGAAGTGTCGTATAACCAAGCACTGCGTTCTCTGCCCATAATCCTTCGTCGTAGCCTTGAATAATTGATCCTGATGGTTCTGCGATTAATCTGCGTATGCGCGCATACGACTGTGTTTCGCTATCTGCAAGATGATGAATAACTTGCCGCGGCGTCCACTCACCAGGGGTGGACTTATCAAGGTCTGTCGGCTTTAAATGTGAAACTAATTCCGTGAAGTAACTTGTCGCAGCTTCATAATCACGCGCATAATCAATGATCTCCATGGATTGAGTGTAGAAGGTTGGTCAGGATTACCCGTAAAAATCTTGAGTACAGGGTAGATTTCCACCCAGTCTCTTCCCTCGGAGGGACATTGAATGGGGAGTAATAGATATGAATAAAAAGATTGGAATGCGTTTTGGCATAGTACTTGCCAGCGTTGCGCTTATCGCGAGCGGAACTGTTGCGGCAAATGGTGCTGCAGTGCCAAAGGGAAAGGCAGCGGCAGGATTGCAATGCGCTGCTGCTGGTTTAGTTTCTACTGGCCTTGGTGTTGAAGGTTCAGATCTAACTTGCATGACCGCAACATTGGGAACTGCAAAAGACACTTTGGTTTGGGGATATAAAGATCTTAAGCCACTAACTTCTATCGAATTCGTATCATCATCAGCAATTGGTGGCGGATACGGAACTACTGCGATCGCGGTTGGCGATGCGCTTAAAGCAGAAGGTTTGCTTGGTTCATACACCGTTAAGTACTTTGCGAACGCACCTCTTGGAATTGCATATTTCCAGGGTGAAAAGAACCGCAAAGATATGTGGGCGATGACTGGCTACGCGATGCCTGGTGGATTAGCAACTGGTAAATCTACTTTAGATGTTACAAATGCAAAGCCATTGGCAATGTTCTTGCGCGAAGCTGAAGTTATTGCTGTGCCAGCATCTTCGAAATTGAAGACTATCAATGATTTGCTTGCAGTAATCAAAGCAAACCCAAAGACTGCAATTGGCGGCGGTAACCCAGGTGGCGTTGACCACATTACTATCGCAACAATCGCTGCAACTATTGGTGTTGCTGCAACCGATTTGAACTATGTTGCCTACTCAGGTGGTGCAACTCTTACTCCAGATCTACTAGCTGGGCGTGTAGTTGCTGGTGTTGCTGGAACTTCCGAATGGTCAAAGTATGTTGCTGCTGGAACTATGCGTTTGCTTGCAGTTACATCACCAAAGCCGCTTACTGTGGTTAAAGGTAAGACTTTGATTCAACAGAACATCAACCTAACTTTCGGTAACTGGCGTGGACTTTTGGCTCCGGCTGATCTTCCAGCTGCTGAATACCTAAATATGCTCAAAGTACTCGATACTGCCCATGGATCAGCTTCATGGAAAGCGATGCTCACAGCAAAGTCATGGATTGATGAATATCGAGTTGGAACTGCATTCACAACTTGGTTTAAGACCGAAGTTGCTGCAATTCTTAAGCTCGGTAAGGAATTTAAACTCTATTAAGAGTTTAAATTTTTGAAATTGAACTAATTTGTTCAAATTGAAAGAAGGCGCAAGGAGTGAACTCGCATTCGTGGGTTCACTTCTTCTGCTTGGTCTAATAGTTATTTGGGATACCTCCCGAACCGAACTGCCTAATTTAAAAATTGCGGTTAGTCCAAATTTATTTCCATATTTAATTGGATATTTTCTAGTAATACTTTGCGTGATCCTGGCTATCCAGATAATTCGCGGTGGTACCGCGGTGCCAGAGGGCCTAGAGGCCGGCGATAAAATTGAGAAATCTGATTACAAGACTTTTGCATATGTCTTGCTTTCTTTCATTTCGTATTTAGTATTAATTACCCGCGGTGGCTTTGTAGTAGCGAGCACTGTGGTTTTTGTAGGAATTGCTTATTCATTTGGAAACCGAAAATTTGTTAAAACTTTGTTAATTGGGCTGATATTCGCAGCTGTGACTTATTTTTCTTTCACTAGGTACTTACATGTAGACCTGCCGGCTGGCATCTTAAAGGGGATTTTGTGAATAACGTTTCCTCATTAATGGATGGGTTTGTTAGCGCGCTATCGTTGACTAATTTAGGTTTTGGTTTGTTAGGCACATTCTTAGGAACGTTAGTTGGCGTATTACCTGGAATTGGGCCAGCGTTAGCGATTGCGTTATTGCTACCGATTACTTATACGGTAGCGCCATCATCAGCGTTAATTATGTTCGCAGCGATTTATTACGGCGCGATGTATGGTGGATCAACAACTTCGATTTTATTAAATACTCCGGGCGAGAGCGGATCGGTAATGACCGCGCTCGAAGGAAACCAGATGGCACGGCGCGGCCGCGCTGGTGCAGCGCTAGCTACTGCGGCAATTGGTTCTTTTATTGCGGGTTCGATTGCGACTGCGATTTTGGCATTTGCAGCGCCAGAGATTGCGAATTTAGCGATCAAAGTAGGCGCAGCTGATTATGTAGCTTTGATGTTGGTGGCATTCACCACTGTGGGATCACTCCTTGGATCTTCGCAAATTCGTGGCTTTATCTCACTAGCAGTTGGGTTGGTGCTTGGACTTGTGGGCGCAGATTTACAGTCTGGATTAACGCGATTGGCATTTGGAAATGTGAGCGCGAGCGAAGGAATTGAAACGGTAATCGTGATTGTTTCTATCTTTGCGTTGGGTGAAGCTCTATATATAGCGAGCCGATTTAAAGATACGGGTTGGACCATTATTTCCATGAAGGGCAAAGCGTTAATGTCGCGCGAAGATTGGCGCCGTTCTTGGAAACCTTGGCTCCGTGGAACTGCAATTGGATTTCCATTAGGAATTATTCCAGCGGGTGGTTCGGAAGTACCTACATTTTTAAGTTATTCGGTTGAGAAAAAGTTATCGAAATATCCAGGTGAATTCGGCAAAGGCGCGATTGAAGGTGTGGCTGGACCGGAAGCGGCAAATAATGCGAATGCTGCCGGTGCGTTAGTTCCGCTCTTAGCTTTAGGTTTACCAACATCGGCGACCGCAGCGGTAATTTTAGTGGCGTTCCAGACTTATCAAATTGAAGCCGGACCGATGTTATTTGCAACTAATCCAGATTTGATTTGGACTTTGATCGCTAGCTTATTTATCGGAAATACCTTGCTGTTGGTAATGAATTTGCCGCTAGTTCGAGTTTGGGTGCAACTATTAAAGATTCCGCGGCCATATTTATTTGCGGGCATTTCATGCTTTGCGCTATTAGGTGCATATGCGCTAAATGGATCTATCTTTGATTTACAAGTGGCGCTAGCTATTGGCGTGGTTGGTTTCTTATTCCGTAGGTTTGGCATGCCGATTACGCCGTTAATTCTTGGTTTAATTCTTGGACCGAACCTAGAGTTGCAATTCCGGAGAGCGCTGCAAATCAGCGCTGGTGATTATGGAACTTTAATTGCAACGCCACTTTCGAAGATTTTATACACCTCGTTGATATTGGTATTGGTGGCACCTACCGTGATCAAGTTAGTGAAGAAATCCCGCGTTAAAACTGTAAAGTAATAAGTATGCGGTCCGGAATAATCCAAAGATGGGCGTTATTAACGCTCTTTAATTCAGCGCTCTTGCAAGGTGCTATTTATGTAATTCGCCCGATGATTACTTATCGTGGACTTGAACTAGGTCTAGACGGAACTGGTATCGGAGTTTTAGGCGCACTTTATGCGGTTTTACCGGTGGCCCTTGCAGTCTCGTTCGGGCGATTAGTTGGAAAAGTTGGTGAGAAAAAATTTTTACTATGGGGCGGATTTACGGTTTTAGTTACAGGGCTATTACTTTCAAACGCTAATTCATTTTTAGTATTGGGAATCCTTACGGCGATTGCGGGCACTGGTCATTTAGGTGTAATGGTTGGTGGCCAAACTATGATGGCTAATCGGAGCGAGCCAGGTTCGTATGATAAATATTTTGGTTATTACACTTTTAGCGCTTCGCTTGGACAGATGGTTGGATCGCTCCTTGGTGGAATATCTGGCGGCGTCAATGGTTCGCTGCCAAAATCTACTGCTACTGCTTTTTTAGTTTCAGCGGTGCTGGCTTTTATTGGGGTGTTACCTATTTTATTTACTAAGAGCCTAAAAGTTTCGATTGCAGATAAAGTTGCGGCTTCCGATCATAAAGTTAAAGCGCGTGATGTAATTAAAAATCCAGGTTTAAAGTCCGCGCTCTTTACTTCCGCGGCAGTTTCATCAACGGTAGATGTACTTGTTATTTTTTTACCGCTATTTGGCCAAGAGAATAATTTATCGCCCGTTGTGGTTGGTACTATTTTGGCGATTCGATCGGGTGCATCAATGTTCTCCCGGTTATTTTTAGGGGAGTTAAGTCGGATATTTGGTTCTAAACGAATCATGATTTTAAGTGGTTTCGTAGCAACGATAACTATTGGATCTTTAATTCTTACGACGAATGTTTTAATAATTGAAGCAATAATTTTAGTGGCGGGATTTGCGCTAGGAATTGGCCAACCGTTAACGATGGCTTGGGTTTCACTTGCTTCCGCACCTGAAGAACGTGGAATGGCGATCTCACTTCGATTAACTGGTAATCGAGTTGGCCAATTCATTTTGCCGGTCGGGGCCGGCTTGGTGGCTGGATCGATGGGGGTTAGTTCGGTATTCCTTGGGTTGGCCGGGTTATTGGCAGCTTCTACGCTGGTATCTAATAGATATGAGTAAAGATTTCAGCGCTTTTTGGAAAATGTGACCAAATTGTTACCTGTCAGTAGGTTCTTTACGACCTTCGTGAGCGTAGATTCCCAGCGTCTTAGTTCCAACTCGGGAGCGAGACGTTATTCATAGCCTATGAAGAGAATAGAGAAACGAATGACAACAGAAAAAAATGGAGCTGGCGTATCGCGACGTACAGTTCTTAAAGGTGCAGCTCTTGGTGGTGCTGGTCTCGTAGGAGGCGGCGCACTTCTATCTAGTTGCGGTAAGAAAAAAGTTACTGGAGATGTCCATTGGGCAACTCGTGGTGGCGGCGAGTCTGGCGATAAAATCGCTAAATCAGTAAACGATGCATACACTGCAAAGTCTGGTAATAAAGTTATTGCACAACAAGTTAACTCGGATGATTTCCAGAATAACTTCGTGCAAATCATGCAGGGTACTCCTGATGATGCATTTGGTTGGATGGCCGGTTGGCGCACCAATGCACGTGCAGATGCTGGACTACTTGCAGATGTCTCAGATCAAATTAAAGCATTAGGAAGTTCCCTCTCTGCTGCTGCTATCCAAGGTGCAACTAACCCTGCAGATGGCAAGCAATATATTATTCCTACAACTTATTACCCATGGGGCTTGCACTATCGCAAGTCAATGGTTGCCGATATCGGTATGGACCCAGAGAACATCGCAACTTGGGATGATTTCATCAAGATGTGCACACTCACCCAGAAAAAAGGCCTAGTCGGTTTCGCACTAGGTGATAAGGGTGGTTGGGAAGCAATGGGTACATTCGACATCATCAACGCACGTTTAAATGGATATCAATTCCATATTGACTTGTTAAATGGTAAAGAGAAGTGGACTGATCCAAAGGTTGTGGATGTATTTACACACATGGCACAGTTGATCCCATTCATGAACAAGAACATTCTTGATATTTCATGGGATGGCATGCGCGATCTTCTACTACAGAAGAAGTGTGGCGCAATGCTTATGGGTTCATGGTTCGCTAACGACTTCAAAGCTAAGTCACAAGCAGATTACGACGATCTATGGATCGTTCCATTCCCAGAAATTAATCCAGAGCACGGTATCGACACAATCGATGCTCCGCTTGATGGTATTTCTGTTGCTGCTAATGGCGCCAACGTTGAGGGCGGAAAAGACCTCGCTCAATTCTGGGGCTCAAAAGAAGGTATTGATGCAGCTATTGCAGGTGGCGACACCAGCATTTACATCAGCAGCGATTTCGATACTACTTCTTACGATGCTTTCAATAAGCAGAAGCTCGCAGTTCTCGGCGCTGCGAAGAACATCATGTTCTTCCTAGACCGTGATACTCGTGGTGACTTTGCTGGTCCAGTAGTGGGCGTAGCAATCCAGAACTTCCTTAAGAATCCAAAAGATCTTAATAAGATTCTGGAAAACACCCAAGCACAATGGGATGCACTGCCAAAACTTTAATTCGTTGATTCTTACGAATTAGATTAGGGTTAAGAAATGAATACGACGGCTGCGGACAAAAAAGTTCGCAGCCGTCGCTCTCTTTCCCGAAACGACCGATTTACGCTCTCTGCTTTCGTAGGATTTCCAACTTTTGTCCAATTAATTTTTCTTTGGATTCCCGCTCTAGCAACAATTTTATTATCTTTTACATATTGGAACGGAATTCGGATATCCGATATCAAATGGGCCGGATTTGCAAATTATAAGAATATTTTCTTAAATGACACGCTTTTCTATGAAGCTTTAAAAAATAATCTAATCTGGTTGCTCTGGTTCTCGTTGATAGCAACTCCACTTGGGATTTTATTGGCCTATCAAATTGATCGAAAGATAAAAGGCCATAAGATTTATGAATCAATTTATTACATCCCAGTTGTATTATCGCTCGCTGTTATCGGAATTATCTGGAACTTTATGTTCCAGCCAGGTGGGTTTATCCAAGGCTTAATGGGCCGCGATATTGGTAATGCGGTTTCGATTTGGGGTAATTACAAAATTAATACTTATGTAATTATGGCGGTAGCTTCGTGGCGCCATATTGGTTACATCATGTTGCTCTATTTATCAGGCCTAAAGTCGGTAGATCCTTCACTTAAAGAAGCCTCAGCTATTGATGGCGCAACAGATTGGCAGACTTTTAGGAAAGTAATCCTGCCCGCAATGAAACCGGTCAACATCATCATTGTGGTTATTACTCTGATCGAATCGCTCCGTGCCTTTGACTTGGTTTTCATAATTTACGGATCAAGTACAAGTTGGCCACTTCTTAATATTTTGGTTTATCAAAACTTTGCTGGCCAGGGAATTTCGATGAAAGGCGCTGCGTTAGCCGTTATCTTGTTACTACTTTGCATTGGCCCAATTATCGGGTACTTGCGTACCGTATTTAAAGAGGATTTATAAATGAGCACAATCGTTCAGGATCAGAAGTATCGAAATAGCCAGAAACGTAAAGATGCTTTCATCTCCACATTTATCGGGTTCTTTGCTTTCGTCTGGATTTTTCCAATTCTTTGGACGATTTGGACCTCGCTACGACCATATAGCGATGTAGTTAGTTATGGCGTATTTTCTTGGCCGAAGCGATTAAATTTTGATAACTACTTCGCAGCTTTTAAGCAGATGCATATTTTAGGTTATTTCCTGAATTCGCTATATGTAACGATTCCTGCCGTTATTATTACGCTCTTCCTTGGATCGTTAATCGCATTCGTAGTTTCGCGCTATAAATTTAAATTTAGTTTGCCATTGTTATTAGTTTTTACTGCTGGAAACATGTTGCCGGCAGTGTTGGTATACATTCCCGTTTTTTGGATGTATATCTGGGTTGGCGATCTAGTTGGAAATCGCAACTTTCTATATAACAATTATCTTGGTTTGATATTGATTCACGTGGCATTCCAAACCGGCTTTGCGACATTTGTACTCTCTTCATATATGAAGACAATTCCAAAAGAAATTTCCGAATCTGCAATCGTGGATGGCGCTTCAGTATTCACCCATTATTGGCGCGTTATTTTGCCTTTGATTAGGCCACCACTTGCAGCTCTCGGAGTATTAATGACAACCTGGATTTATAACGATTTCTTCTGGGCGTTAATACTTGTATCGCAGGATTCTAAGCGACCGATAACCTCCGGTTTGCGTAGATTAAATGGCGAATTCGTGACAGATTTCAATCTATTAGCTGCTGGTGCTATTTTGGCAGCCGCTCCCACAGTTATTTTATTCTTCGTTCTAAGAAAGCAATTCATCTCCGGCTTAACTCTCGGTTCCACTAAAGGATAAATATGAAAGCCATTCAGATCACCAAATTTGGTGGTCCAGAAGTTATGCAACTAACCGAACTCCCAGATCCAATTGCAGGAGCTGGCGAAGAGATCCTTGATGTAACTGCGATTGGAATTAATTACGCAGACACCCACCAGACCGAGGACAGTTACTTAGCAAAGCAAACACTTCCGTTAATTCCTGGGATTGAAGTAGTTGGTACTACTGCAGGCGGTAAGCGCGTTCTTTCGTTTGTCGGCCAAGGTGGATATGCCTCAAAAGTTGCGGTAGCAAGTGCGACTTTAATTCCTATTCCAGATGGCGTTAGCGATGGCGCTGCGTTAGCGATGGCGGTTCAAGGAACTACTGCATTTCATATTATTAAAACAGTAGGACATTTCAAAAAGGGCGAATCAGTTGTGGTACATGCCGGAGCCGGCGGAGTTGGCTCGATTGCAATTCAATTAGCAAAGTTCTGGGGCGCTTTTGTTATCGCAGTTACATCCTCAGATGAAAAGAAAAAACTTTGTATTGAGCTCGGCGCCGATGCTGTAGTTGATGCAAAAGCCGAAGATTTAAAAGGCGCGTTAATCGCGGCCAATAACGGCAAACCTGTTGATTTAATTCTGGAAATGGTTGGCGGAAAAACATTCGATCAATCATTAGAAGCGTTAGCGCCATTTGGCCGATTAGTTTTCTACGGGATGGCTTCCCGCCAAGCACCACAATCAGTACATCCCGGTTCTTTAATGCATGGATCGCGAACTATTAGTGGGTTTTGGTTGATGAATTGTTTCGGTAAGAAAGAGTTATTAGTTGATGTATTAATTGAGTTATTTGGTTTGATTGTTGGTGGAAAATTAAAGCCACATATAGGTGGAACATATCCACTTTCAGCTGCAGCAGATGCACATCGAGCAATGTTGTCGAGAGCGACAACTGGCAAAATTGTGCTTGATCCCAAACGGTAATTTCTTACAACAGTATTAGTAGCGGTAAGATTTGCGGATATTCGCCCCCTTAGCTCAGTTGGTAGAGTGTTTCCATGGTAAGGAAAAGGTCATCGGTTCGATTCCGATAGGGGGCTCGGCGGGGTAGCTCAGCTTGGTAGAGCAAGCGGCTCATAATCGCTGTGTCGTGGGTTCAAATCCCGCCTCCGCTACTAGAAAGAAGTCTCGTATTCACCATTGAGTACGAGACTTTTCTTTTTTGCCATCCACAGGGCGCTTAGGTATTCTCGCTCCCTCAACAGTTCCAAAATAACTTGTAGATAAAGAGGAGTCACCATGGCCAGCAAGAGTGCGGATGTTCGCCCAAAGATCACTATGGCATGCGTTGACTGCAAAGAACGTAATTACATCACTCGTAAAAACCGTCGCAACGATCCAGATCGTATGGAACTCAAGAAGTTCTGTGCACGTTGCAACGCATCAACTCTGCACCGCGAAACTCGCTAAACCTTTCTTTCAAAGGTCTAACCGATGTTTAATCCCGATGCCGTCGGGAAGAGTCGTAAGAGTTCAACCACATTTAAGGTCACCCAAGAATCAATCTCTAATTTTGCGCATGCTATTGGCGAGAGCGAAATAATTAATTCTTCAGTTACATACTCGATCATGATTTCACTTGGGCCTTCCCAAGCGCTCCTTGAAGAGAATGGATTGGATTGGACTCGGGTAGTTCACGGGGATCAGAAGTTTCAAAACAATCGCCCGCTGCATGCCGGCGATGAAGTTACATGTACTTCAACAATTGAAACGTATCGAGCTGTTGCAGGTAATGAAATTGTTACAGTCCGGACTGACTTACATTGTGGCGAAGAGTTAGCCCAAGTCCAATGGACCACTCTGGTGATGCGCGGATGAGAAAAGTAGAACTTGGGTATCAAATACCAGCCGAAACTTACAAAATTAATCGGGCGACACTTGTGGAGTATGCCAATGCTGGCGGTGATCAAAATCCAATTCATCAAGATGAGGAAGTAGCAAAAGCAGTTGGGCTACCTGACGTAATTGCACATGGCATGTTAACTATGGCGCTCGCCGGTAGATATGTAACGAAGTGGGCGGGACATAGCGCTGCTGTAACCGAAATATCATCGCGTTTTACCAAGCCAGTTGTAGTTCCTGCGGGGGTTGATGTTGAAATAACTATAAGCGCAGTAATAGAAGAAGTATCGGCTCGGCAAGTAAAGCTAGATATAACTGCGGAATGTGCTGGAGTTAAAGTATTGGGAATGGCGAAAGCAACGGTTTCGCTCCTCTAAAAGTTCTTACACCGACAATTTTAGATTGCGCAGGTAGCCTTACGTTATGGAAAACCTCTCTAAGTACACCAGCTTGCATGTTGGTGGACCCGCGCAGAAATTCGTGCACGCAACTACAGAGGCCGAATTAATTGCAGCTATTCAAGAGGCAGATAGTTCGCGCGAACCGCTACTTGTAATTGGTGGTGGCTCTAATGTCTTAGTTGGTGATGCTGGCTTTAAAGGAACTGTGATTCGAGTTGAAACTAAAGGCAATACTTATGAAGTAGATGCTTGTAGTGGCGGCATGATTACCGTTGCTGCTGGTGAGGATTGGGATCAATTTGTAGCGTGGATTATGAGCAAAGGTTTTGCAGGTTTAGAAACTTTAAGCGGAATACCTGGAACTGTAGGCGGTGCACCTATTCAAAATATTGGTGCATACGGCCACGAAATTTCCGAAGTTATTGCGAAAGTTCGCACTTTTGACCGCAAGAGCAATGAACAGAAAACTTTCACAAACCAAAGTTGTGATTTTTCTTATCGCTCTTCCATCTTTAAGAAAGAACCAAACCGATATGTAATTTTAGATGTGACTTTTCAATTGCGAAATGGTGAAATATCTTTACCGATCAAGTATCAAGAGCTAGCAAATTACTTAGGAATTGAACTCGAAGATAGAGCCCCAATAAGTGATGTAAGAAAAGCGGTGTTGTCGCTTCGGGCTAGCAAGGGAATGTTGTTGGATGCGAACGATCCAAATTCTTGGTCGGCTGGTTCGTTCTTTGTTAATCCAATTCTTAGCCAAGAGCAAGCTGCGCAACTTCCCGAAGGTGCTCCGTGTTGGCCACAGAGTGATGGTCGGATTAAAACTTCAGCAGCATGGTTAATGGAACACGCGGGTGTAAAGAAAGGTGAAGTGCACGCAGGCGCACACGTCTCTTCTAAACATGTTTTAGCTTTAGTAAATGGCGGAACTGCAACGGCGGCTGATATTGCAGAGTTAGCGCGAAATGCTCGCAGAAGAGTTAAAGAGGTATTCGGAATTACGTTGGAGCCGGAAGTACATTTCGTGGGATTATCCCTCGAATAATTACTTAGCTTCGCTTAATAAAGCTTTAACTCGAGCGATACCTTCAACAATATCGGCATCACTAGTTGCATAAGAGAAGCGTAAATATCCGGAAGGCCCGAACGCTTCGCCAGGCACGACTGCTACTTCAACTTCATCGAGAATGAGCGCTGCTAATTCAATTGACGTGGCTGGACGCTTCCCGCGAATTTCCTTACCGAGCACGCCTTTTACTGATGGATAAACATAGAAAGCGCCAGTAGGGGTTGGGCAGGTAACTCCTGGAATCTCATTGAGCAATTGCACGATTAACTTACGACGTCGGTTAAATGCTTCACCCATTGTGTGTACTGCGGAGAGATCACCGGTCAGCGCTGCGATTGCTGCGCGTTGTGAAACGTTTGAAACGTTTGAAGATAAGTGTGATTGTAGATTTGTCGCAGCTTTTATTACATCCTTAGGTCCGATCATCCAACCAACGCGCCAACCGGTCATTGCGTAAGTTTTTGCAACACCGTTAAGAATTATGCAACGGTCGGCTAACTCTGGAACAAGTACCGGAAGTGATGGCGCTTTCGCACCGTCATAAAGTAAGTGTTCGTAAATTTCATCAGTAATTACCCAAAGGTTATTTTTTACGGCCCATTCGCCAATTTCCTTAACTTGTTCTGTCGAATAAACCGATCCAGTCGGATTGGAAGGGGAGCAGAAGAGTAAAACTTTAGTTTTAGGTGTAAGCGCTTTTTCAAGTTGGGCTACGGTAACTAAATAATTCTGTGATTCATCAGCAAATACTTCTACCGGTACGCCACCCGCTAATTTGATGCACTCTGGATATGTAGTCCAATATGGTGCAGGTAATAAAACTTCATCGCCTGGATCGACGATGCTCGCGAATGATTGGTAAACCGATTGTTTACCGCCATTAGTTACGAGAACTTGGTCAGCAGTAATTACATAATTGGAATCGCGCTTTGTTTTATTAACGATTGCTTCGCGCATCTCCGGTAAACCTGGTGTTGGTGTGTAACGGTGGTTTGCAACCACGCCGGTTGCGGCGGCAGCGGCAGCAACGATGTAATCCGGAGTTGGAAAATCTGGTTCGCCAGCACCGAAACCAATGACGGGACGTCCCGCAGCTTTTAACGCTTTCGCTTTTGCATCAACAGCAAGAGTGGCCGATTCTGCGATTGCAGCGATCCGGCGAGATAGGCGAGGCTTTTCCATCTCCGAAGTCTGCCCGAAGGAGGGGTTCAGGCGCGAGTTAGACCAAATGGGTCTTCCTGACCTACAATTCCCGCCTGGCGTTTAAATAGTCTAAAAAAACCTCGACTGAATTTTCAGTAGAGATTAATACGATTATGAATTGGTCATGATTTCCCATGTCCAAATTTAATCGAGACTAGTTAGGCACCCGAAGGGCAGTAGCTCAATTGGCCAGAGTTCCGGTCTCCAACACCGGCGGTTGGGGGTTCAAGTCCCTCCTGCCCTGCTCGATCAGCAAAAGTAGTAACTAGATAGAAAGGTAATAGAGATGAGTGAAGTAGAAAACTCAACTGAAGAGAAGTTAAACCTCTTTGGTCGAATCTCGCTGTTCTATCGCCAAGTATTAAATGAATTGCGCAAAGTTGTTTGGCCAACTCGCAAGCAATTGAGTACATATACCGCAGTCGTACTTGTCTTCGTGTCATTTATTATCGCCGTAGTTTCGCTTTTTGATTTAATTCTTACAAAATTAGTTTTCTGGGTATTTGGGTAAGGGAGGGTAAACATGTCTGATTTCGAATCTGAATTAACTGCTGAAGAAGCGGCCGTTGATGCGCAAGCAGCAACTGATTTATTAGTTGAAGATGTAGAAGAAGTTGAAGTGGAAGAAGTAGTTAGCCCTGAACTTGCAGAGTTCCGTGCCGCACTTCGCCGCGCACCTGGAGATTGGTTCGTAGTTCACTCTTACGCCGGTTATGAAAAGCGCGTTAAAGGAAACTTATCGAACCGTATTACTTCACTAAACATGGAAGATTTCATTTTCCAAATTGAAGTTCCAGAAGAAGAAGTAACTGAAATTAAAAACGGCCAACGTAAGCAAGTTCGCAGAAATGTGTACCCAGGTTATGTTTTGGTCCGCATGGATCTAAATGATGAATCTTGGTCTTGCGTACGCAATACGCCTGGCGTAACTGGTTTCGTTGGCAACTCGCATCACCCAAGCCCACTTCCAATTTCGGAAGCGGAAAAGATGTTGATGCCACGCGAACTTAAAGCATCACTTAAGCCAGAAATTCGAGTTGTTGACTTCACTGTTGGTGAATCAGTAACTGTTATGGATGGCCCATTCGCAACGTTGCCTGCAACCATCAGTGAAATCATGCCGGAGCAAGCAAAACTCAAGGTATTGGTTTCAATATTTGGGCGCGAAACCCCGGTAGAACTTTCATTCCACCAAGTACAGAAAATCTAGGAGACAACCATGGCACCAAAGAAAAAAGTCCAAGCAATGATCAAGTTGCAGATCCAGGCTGGCGCAGCAACACCTGCCCCACCAGTTGGTCCAGCTCTCGGTCAACATGGTGTCAACATCATGGATTTCGTTAAGGCATATAACGCCGCGACTGAAAGCCAAAAGGGTCAGATCATTCCAGTAGAGATCACTGTCTACGAAGATCGCACATTCTCTTTCATCACTAAGACACCACCTGCTTCTCGATTAATCTTGAAAGCTGCTGGTATCGAAAAGGGTTCTGCTATTCCTCACAAAGACAAAGTTGCTAACCTGACAAAGGCGCAAGTTGAGGAAATTGCAAAAATTAAGATGGCCGATCTCAATGCAAATGACATTGAAGCTGCCGGACGAATCATCGCTGGTACCGCTCGCTCAATGGGTATTACCAACAACGGATAGCTTTAAAAAAACTAAATAAGTACGACAAGCAATCGTGGGAGGGCCGCGCAAGCCCGCTAACCACAACTTCCAACAACCGAAAAGAGAAGCAAATGAAGCGCAGTAAGAAATATAAAGCAGCAGCTGAGAAAGTTAACGCTGACCTGCTTTACACACCACTAACTGCAATGCAGTTAGTTAAAGAAACCACAGTTACAAAGTATGACTCGAGCATTGAAATTGCTCTCGTACTTGGCGTTGACCCAAAGAAAGCCGATCAAACAGTACGAAGCACAGTTAACCTGCCACACGGAACTGGTAAAACTGCTCGCGTACTTGTATTCGCAGCTGGAGAACGCGCTGATGAAGCTCGTGCAGCTGGCGCCGATATTGTCGGTGCAGATGAATTAATTGAAGAAGTTGCAAAGGGCCGTCTTGATTACGATGCAGTTGTTTCAACACCAGACCTAATGGGCAAAGTTGGACGACTCGGTAAAGTACTTGGACCTCGCGGTTTAATGCCTAACCCAAAGACCGGAACAGTTACAACTGATGTAACAAAAGCTGTCAACGATATTAAAGGCGGAAAGATTGAATTCCGCGTTGATAAGAATTCAAACTTACATTTCTTAATTGGAAAAGCTTCATTCACTGCAGAACAACTTGCAGAGAACTATGCAGCTGCGATTGAAGAAATCATGCGCGCAAAGCCAGCATCATCAAAGGGACGCTTCATTAAGAAGTCAGTAGTTTCCTCAACGATGGGACCTGGAATTGCGTTAGATCCAAACTTCGCTCGCGAAGGCGGATCTGCGATTCAATAATTACCCTGCTTCCAAGCGGGATTACCGAGTTTGACTGGGCTAGGACTTATGTCCTAGCCTTCGTCATCTCACCAGAGACTGCTGGTTTCGATTACGAAAGTGATCGAAGTAAATGTCGAAAGACAGCCCGCATAGGTTCGATACGAGATTTATCCCGTACGCATCTATGCGTGACGGGATTTTTACATTTACGGTAAAAAGTTTTACTTAATGAAAGGAAGCCAAATGGCTCGCCCTGATAAGTCAGCTGCTGTTGCGGAGTTGGTCGAAGATTTTCGATCTGCCCAAGCAACTGTATTGACTGAGTATCGCGGATTATCCGTGACCTCAATGAAGGCGCTACGTCGTTCACTTGGTGCAGATACTAAGTACTCCGTAGTTAAAAACACTTTGACAAAGATCGCTGCAAAAGAAGCAGGCGTTTCGGTTCCTGATGAACTTCTTAAGGGACCATCCGCAGTTGCCTTTATTAAAGGTGATCCGATTACAGCTGCAAAGAGTTTGAAGAACTTCCAAAAAGAAAATCCATTACTTGTAATCAAGGGTGGAATCTTCGAAGGTAAATCAATCTCAGTTGCCGAAATCATGAAACTCGCAGATCTCGAATCTCGCGAAGTTCTATTGGCAAAGCTTGCTGGTGCGATGAAAGCATCGCTTGCTAAAGCAGCTCGTTCATTTGATGCACTTCGCATTAAACGCGAAGCCGAAAGCGGAACCCCAACACCAGCTCCAGTAGCAGAAGTTGTTGCAGAAGTTGTTGCAGAAGCTCCAGTAGCAGAAGTTGTTGCAGAAGCTCCGGCTGAAAGTGCACCAGAAGCAACCCCTGAAAATTAATCCCTCACCAAAAGATAAAGGAAACTAAAATGGCAAAGCTAAGCACCGAAGATCTATTGTCCCAATTCAAAGAAATGACACTTGTCGAACTCTCTGATTTCGTTAAGTCATTCGAAACTGAATTTGATGTAACTGCAGCAGCTCCAGTAGCAGCAGCAGGCGGCGGCGCAGCAGCAGGCGGCGAAGCAGCAGCAGCTCAAGAAGACTTCACAGTTATTCTTGAAGAAGCTGGTTCACAGAAGATTGCAGTTATTAAAGAAGTACGTGCACTTAACTCCAGCCTTGGTTTGAAAGAAGCCAAGGATCTAGTTGATGCAACTCCAGCAACTTTGCTTGAGAAGGCTTCTAAAGAAACTGCTGAAAAGGCAAAGGCCGCTCTCGAAGCAGCTGGCGCAAAGGTCACAATCAAGTAACTCTGGTTTACGCGGTCAGGCCCCCCTTATACAGGGGGGCCTGACCTTTTTCTAGCATAAAAGGGATAAAAATTGGACAGCCAATGGGGGTGAGAGGTAACCTGCCCCTTCGCACAAAAACCTTTGGGTCCTTGCATATAGCGGCTGAGACCTAGCGTGAGCTGTGTGGAAAAAAAGTTAGTCCGCAAGTTAAGTAGTGACGACGTACTTTGGGAGGACATATCTTGGCCGCGAAAAAATCAACTGCACCGTTACGCGTATCTTTCGCCAAAATCCGGGAACCGCAAGAAGTTCCAAACCTATTAGCTCTGCAAACAGAGAGTTTTGATTGGTTACTTGGAAATGATGCTTGGCGTTCTCGACTAGGACTTAATGATCGCGTTGGAAGAGGCGAAGTTCCAAAAACTTCTGGCCTTGAAGAAATCTTTGAAGAGATTTCACCAATCGAAGATTTTCAAGGATCAATGTCGCTCTCCTTTAGCGATCACCGTTTCGAACCAGCGAAGTACAGCATCGCTGAATGTAAAGAGCGCGATTTAACTTACGCAGCTCCATTGTTCGTAACTGCAGAATTCACCAACAACACCACCGGTGAAATCAAATCTCAAACAGTATTTATGGGCGACTTCCCATTAATGACTCCTCGTGGAACTTTCGTAATTAACGGAACCGAGCGCGTTGTGGTTTCACAACTTGTTCGTTCACCTGGTGTTTATTTTGAACGCACAATTGAAAAGACATCAGATAAAGATGTTTACACAACAAAGATTATTCCTAGCCGTGGTGCATGGTTGGAATTTGAAATTGATAAGAAAGATTTCGTTGGCGTGCGTATTGACCGCAAGCGCAAACTTTCTGTAACAGTATTCTTAAAAGCACTTGGTTGGACTGATGAACAAGTTGCATCTGAATTCGGCGATTACGAATCAATGAAGCAAACACTTGAGAAGGACACTGTTCATACTCAAGATGAAGCGCTTCTTGATATCTATCGCAAGATGCGTCCAGGTGAACCACCAACTAAAGAAGCTGCACAAAACTTAATTGAAAACCTTTACTTCAACCCAAAGCGTTATGACTTGGCCAAGGTCGGTCGCTTTAAGTTGAATAAGAAGCTCGGTCTAGATCATGAGCTAAATAAGGGCTTAATCACTATTGAAGATATTGTCGCGACAATTCGCTATTTAGTAGCGGTTCATAAGGGCGAAGCGCTTATGGAGTACGGCAAGCAAGTACGTGTTGAAATCGACGATATCGATCACTTCGGTAACCGCCGTCTACGTTCTGTTGGTGAATTAATTCAAAACCAAGTGCGTACCGGTCTTTCTCGTATGGAGCGCGTTGTTCGTGAACGTATGACAACTCAAGATGTGGAAGCTATTACGCCACAAACTTTGATCAACATCCGTCCGATCACTGCATCAATTAAAGAGTTCTTCGGAACTTCACAACTTTCACAGTTCATGGATCAAACAAATCCACTTTCTGGTTTAACGCATAAGCGTCGACTTTCAGCACTTGGACCCGGCGGTCTTTCCCGAGATCGTGCTGGTTTCGAAGTTCGTGATGTGCACCCATCGCACTACGGACGTATGTGTCCAATCGAAACTCCAGAAGGTCCAAACATTGGACTTATCGGATCGCTTGCGACATATGCACGCATCACACCATTTGGTTTCGTAGAAACTCCTTATCGCAAAGTAACAAACGGCAAAGTTTCAGATGCTGTGGATTACTTAACTGCTGATGAAGAAGATGAACACGTAATCGCGCAAGCAAATGCTCCGCTAACTGAAGATAACCATTTCGCAGAACCTCGCGTATTGGTTCGTCGTCGTGGTGGCGAAGTTGAAAACATTCTTGCTGAAGAAGTTGATTACATGGATGTATCACCTCGACAGATGGTTTCGGTTGCTACCGCAATGATTCCGTTCTTAGAGCATGACGATGCAAACCGTGCGCTCATGGGTTCTAACATGATGCGTCAGGCTGTGCCGTTGATGCGTTCTGAATCTCCACTTGTCGGAACTGGTATGGAATACCGAGCAGCTATAGATGCTGGCGATGTACTTCTTGCCAAAAAGAGCGGCAAAGTTATTTCAGTTCAATCAGATGTAATTATTATCGAAGAAGAAGATGGCAAAGAAGAGTCCTACTATCTAGAGAAGTTCATTCGCTCAAACCAGAGCACTTCTCGAAATCAGAAAGTGCTCGTTAATGCTGGCGACAAAGTAGCGGCCGGTCAAGCAATTGCCGATGGTCCATGTACCGATAAAGGTGAAATGGCGCTTGGTAAGAACTTGCTCGTGGCATTTATGTCATGGGAAGGCCATAACTACGAAGACGCGATCATCTTGTCGCAACGTTTAGTACAAGATGATGTGCTCTCTTCTATCCATATTGAAGAGTATGAAGTTGATGCTCGCGACACCAAACTTGGTGCTGAAGAAATTACTCGCGACATTCCTAACGTTTCTGAAGAAGTTCTCGCTGATTTAGATGAGCGTGGAATTATTCGTATCGGCGCTGATGTAGTTCCGGGCGACATTCTTGTTGGAAAGGTAACGCCAAAGGGCGAAACCGAATTAACGCCAGAAGAGCGTTTGCTCCGTGCAATTTTCGGTGAGAAAGCTCGCGAAGTTCGCGACACCTCACTCAAAGTTCCACACGGTGAAGGTGGAAAAGTAATCGGTGTAAAACTTCAAGATCTTGAAGATGGTTACGATCTTCCTGCCGGTGTTAACCAAGTAGTTCGGGTTTACATTGCACAGAAGCGCAAAATTCAAGATGGTGACAAACTCGCAGGACGCCACGGTAACAAAGGCGTTATCTCCAAGATTTTGCCAGTTGAAGATATGCCATTCCTTGCAGATGGAACTCCAGTGGATGTTGTTCTTAATCCGCTCGGTGTTCCTGGTCGTATGAACGTTGGTCAAGTTCTTGAAACTCACTTAGGTTGGGTTGCAAAGAGTGGCTGGCAAGTAAGTGGCGATAAGGAAGATTGGCAGAAGCGAATGCACACCATCGGTGCTGCATCAGCTGCGCCAAATACCAACATCGCAACTCCAGTATTCGACGGCGCTCGCGAAGATGAAATTCAAGGTCTACTTGGATCAACACTTCCAAATGCTGATGGAATGCAACTTGTTGGACCAAACGGAAAAGCAAAATTATTTGATGGCCGTACCGGTCAGCCATATAAAGAAGCAATCACAGTTGGTTATATGTATATCTTGAAGCTCCACCACTTGGTAGACGACAAGATTCACGCACGTTCAACTGGTCCATACTCCATGATCACCCAACAACCACTCGGTGGAAAAGCACAATTCGGTGGTCAGCGCTTCGGCGAAATGGAAGTTTGGGCGCTGGAAGCTTATGGCGCTGCGTACACCTTGCAAGAATTGCTCACAATTAAATCGGATGACGTGCTTGGTCGCGTAAAGGTTTATGAAGCGATTGTTAAGGGCGAAAACATTCCAGAGCCAGGTATCCCAGAATCATTCAAGGTACTTGTTAAGGAAATGCAATCACTATGTCTCAATGTCGAAGTGCTTTCATCCGAAGGCGTCGCCATTGCGCTCCGTGATACCGATGAAGAAGTATTCCGAACCGCCGAAGAGTTAGGTATCAACTTGTCCCGAGTTGAACCAAGCTCTGTTGAAGAAGTTTGAGGAGATAAATAACTATGTTAGATGTCAACTTTTTCGATGAATTAAGAATCGGTCTCGCTTCGGCGCAAAATATTCGTGAGTGGTCCTTTGGTGAAGTTAAAAAGCCAGAGACCATCAACTACCGCACACTCAAGCCAGAAAAAGATGGTCTCTTCGATGAAAAGATCTTCGGACCAACTCGTGACTGGGAATGTTATTGCGGTAAGTACAAGCGCGTACGTTTCAAAGGAATTATCTGCGAACGTTGCGGCGTTGAAGTAACTCGCGCAAAAGTCCGTCGTGAACGTATGGGTCACATCGAACTCGCAGCACCTGTAACTCACATCTGGTATTTCAAAGGCGTGCCATCCCGACTTGGTTACTTACTTGATCTCGCTCCAAAAGATCTAGAAAAGGTAATTTATTTCGCGGCATACATGATCACTGAAGTTGATACCGAACTTCGTGAAGAAGATTTGCCAAAACTTGAGAAGAAGTTGCACTCAGATATCAAAAAGATTGAAACTCGTCGCGATGTTGAATTAGCTGGACGTCAACAGAAGTTCGAGATAGATCTCGCTGAATTAGAAGCTGAAGATGCAAAAGCTGATCAGAAGCGAAAAATCCGGGAAGGCGCAGAGCGTGAATTGAAGCAAATTCGCGAACGCGCACAACGCGAGCTCGATCGCATCCAAGAAGTTTGGACTCGCTTCAAGAATCTTAAAGTTCAAGATCTCGAAGGTGACGAAAACCTTTATCGCGAAATGCGCGATCGTTTCGGAATGTATTTCAAGGGTGCAATGGGTGCAGCTGCAATTCAAGCTCGACTACGCACTTTCGATCTGCAATCAGAATTTGATAAGTTAAATGATTTAAGCCAGACCGGTAAGGGTCAGAAGAAGACTCGTGCGATCAAGCGTCTTAAAGTCGTTAACTCATTCCTTAACACATCAAACGCTCCAGAATCTATGGTGCTTGATTGTGTTCCAGTCATTCCACCTGATCTTCGCCCAATGGTTCAACTCGATGGCGGACGATTCGCAACTTCAGATCTAAACGATCTTTATCGTCGCGTAATCAACCGTAATAATCGTTTGAAGCGTTTGGTTGATCTTGGTGCACCAGAAATTATCGTTAATAACGAAAAGCGTATGTTGCAGGAAGCTGTTGATGCGCTATTTGATAACGGTCGTCGTGGTCGCCCAGTAACTGGACCAGGAAACCGTCCCCTTAAATCACTTTCAGACATGCTTAAAGGTAAGCAAGGTCGTTTCCGTCAGAACTTGCTCGGAAAGCGCGTTGACTACTCTGGCCGTTCAGTAATCGTTGTTGGTCCACAACTCAAGTTGCACCAATGCGGTCTGCCTAAACAAATGGCACTTGAATTATTCAAACCATTCGTGATGAAGCGTTTAGTTGATTTGAACCACGCACAAAATATTAAATCTGCAAAGCGCATGGTGGAACGTTCACGTGCAGTTGTATGGGATGTTTTGGAAGAAGTTATTGCCGAGCATCCAGTACTGCTAAACCGTGCACCTACCTTGCACCGCTTAGGTATCCAAGCTTTCGAACCACAACTAATCGAAGGTAAAGCGATCCAAATTCACCCACTCGTATGTACTGCATTTAACGCAGACTTCGACGGTGACCAGATGGCGGTACACGTGCCACTTTCTGCAGAAGCGCAAGCCGAAGCCCGTATTTTGATGTTGTCTTCAAACAACATTCTTTCGCCAGCAAGCGGACGACCACTCACTGCCCCTACTCAGGACATGGTGCTTGGTCTCTACTACTTAACATCACTTCGCGAGAATGAATTAGGTGAAGGACGTATCTTCTCCTCAATCTCAGAAGCGTTAATGGCGCACGATCAAAATTCAGTATCTCTACAAGCGAAAGTAAAGATTCGTATTGCGGAGAACGGTGTAATCGCAACTCGCGAAACAACTCTTGGCCGCGCACTATTTAATGAAGTGTTGCCAGAAGGATTCCCATATGTTGATTATGACGTTACCAAGAAGTTACTTGGTTTGATCGTTGATAATCTTGCAGAAGGTTATCCAAAGGTTGTTGTGGCTAACGTTCTTGATGGACTTAAAGAACTTGGCTTCCACTGGGCTACTCGTGCCGGTGCCACAATTGGTATCGAAGACTTTGTAACTCCATCTCGTAAATTGGAAATCTTGGAAAGCTACGAAACTCGTGCTGACAAGGTTCAATCCCAATACGAAAAGGGACTTATTACCGATGACGAACGTCGTCAAGAGTTAATTGAAATCTGGACCCAAGCAACTAACGAAGTTGCGAAGGAAATGGAAGAGAACTTCCCTCGGACAAACCCAGTTTGGATGATGGTTTACTCCGGTGCTCGTGGAAACATGATGCAAATCCGTCAGATCGCAGGTATGCGCGGACTTGTAGCTAACCCAAAGGGTGAAATTATTCCGCGTCCAATTAAATCTAACTTCCGCGAAGGTCTATCGGTACTTGAGTACTTCATTTCAACTCACGGTGCTCGAAAAGGTCTTGCTGATACTGCGTTACGTACTGCGGACTCGGGTTACCTAACTCGTCGTCTCTGCGACGTGGCCCAAGATGTCATCATCCGCGAAGAAGATTGCGGTACCGAACGTGGCTTAATGGCAGCAATTGCTACTAAGTCATCAACCGGTGCGCTAACTCGTGACGAACACGTTGAAACTTCAATTTACGGACGCACACTTGCTGAAGATATTTCAGTAGCTGGCAAAGTACTTGTTGCTGCTGGCACCGATCTCGGTGACCGGATCATCGATGTACTTGTTGCTGCTGGTGTTGCTGAAGTTAAAGTTCGCTCAGTTCTAACTTGCGATAGCAAAGTCGGACAATGCGGTAAGTGCTACGGCCGATCAATGGCTACTGGCAAAATCGTGGATGTCGGCGAAGCTGTTGGAATTATCGCTGCGCAATCAATCGGTGAACCTGGAACTCAGCTCACAATGCGTACCTTCCATACTGGTGGTGCAATGCTTTCGGGTGAAACTCAAATCACCCATGGTTTGCCTCGTATCGTTGAACTCTTCGAAGCTCGTACACCTAAGGGTGTTGCGCCAATTGCAGAAACTGCTGGCGTAGTTAGCTTCTTGGAAGATGCAAAGGGTAAGAAGATCATTGTGACCCCAGACGATGGCAGCGAAGCAGTTGCTTACCCAATTACACGTCGTCAAAAACTTAAGGTCGAAGATGGCCAACGAGTTACTGTCGGTGAAGTAATGGTGGTTGGCGCAATTGATCCGAAGCAAGTACTTCGTATCCTTGGCCCACGCCAAACTCAAATTCACTTAGTGAATGAAATCCAAGAGGTTTATCGATCTCAGGGTGTAAATATTCACGATAAGCACATTGAAATTATTGTGCGTCAAATGTTGAAGCGAATCACCGTTCTTGAACCAGGTGACGCTGATATGTTGCCAGGCGAATTAGTTGACCGGCTCCGATTCGAAGCTGAAAACCGTAAAGCGGTTGCAGCTGGTGGAAAAGCAGCTTCAGGTCGCCCAGAACTTATGGGTATCACTAAAGCATCGCTTGCAACTGAATCTTGGTTATCAGCTGCTTCGTTCCAAGAAACAACTCGCGTACTTACCGATGCAGCGTTGTCGGAGAAGAGCGATCCACTTCTTGGCCTCAAAGAGAACGTCATCATCGGAAAACTTATCCCGGCAGGTACAGGTCTTGCTCGTTATCGCAACGTGCGAGTTGAACCTACTGAGGAAGCTAAGGCCGCGGTTTACGCAGCTTACGATGAATATGACTTCACACCATTTGAACAATCAGGTTCAGGTGAAGCAATTCGTCTCGATGAATTCGAATCGGATGCTCGCGGTAAGTAGTAATTAGAAATTAAGCCCGTCTCTTAATTGAGGCGGGCTTTTTTAATTAACGAATAATCACAATCACTGCAGCTGCGAAGTGAGTTAAGAATGCAGCAGCGGTCATTGCATGAAATAATTCGTGAAAGCCAAACCAGTTGATTGAGAAATTAGGTTTCTTCAACGCGTAAATAATTCCGCCAGCAGAGTAGAGAACGCCACCAGTAAGAATTAAAACAAAAACTGCAACGCCGCCAACTTTCCAGAAAGTCGGAAGATAGAAAACTGCGGCCCAACCAAGTGCAATATAGATTGGTACGTATAACCAACGCGGCGCATTAATCCAAGCGATTCTAAATACCGCTGCTGCTAAAGCGCCGCCCCAAACTGCGGAGAGCAAAATGATTGCTTGATTTTTCTCGAGCAAGAAGATTGCAAATGGTGTGTATGTGCCAGCGATAAGAATTGGAATATTTGCGTGATCAATTCTGCGCCAGAGCGCATGTGGACCAGGTTTCCATTTCACGCGGTGATAGAGCGCGCTACAAGTAAAGAGCGTTACGGCGGTAAGGGTGAAGATGCCAGCGGTGATGCGACCGCGAAGTTCACCGGCGATAGTTACCAAGATCAGCCCAGCCACCAGCGAGATTGGGGACATAACGAGGTGAATTACCCCTCGAAGACGGGGTTTTTCCAGGATTTTGGCCATTTCGGCAAGCATAAGGGCTTGGCCCGGAAATCACGGGCGGCGTGTCGGGAGGGCAAAAAGGGCCTTTTTCTAGCGGAGCAGGAGTAATGGACCGTTTTGACCTTACCTATAGGCGTGAGTTACTCTCACGCCCTGCTCTTTTTTACGAGAGAGCTATTCCAATCTGCAGATTTCTCTGTAGTTAATTGCGAATTAATTTCGACACACCCGACCGCGTGGGTCGGGAACGAGAGATGGAGACAAGTAGTGCCAACTATTCAGCAGCTGGTTCGTAAGGGCCGCGCCGAGAATAAAGATAAGACAACAACGCCTGCGTTAAAAGGTTCACCACAACGCCGCGGTGTTTGTACTCGTGTTTACACAACTACTCCAAAGAAACCTAACTCTGCTTTAAGAAAAGTTGCACGTGTTCGCTTAACAAGCGGCATGGAAGTAACTGCATACATTCCAGGTGAAGGACATAACTTGCAAGAACACTCCATCGTTCTTGTTCGTGGCGGTCGCGTAAAAGATCTGCCAGGTGTTCGTTACAAAATTGTACGTGGATCACTTGATACCCAAGGTGTTAAAGATCGTAAGCAATCACGTAGTCGCTACGGCACTAAACGAGAAAAGAAGTAGGGGATATATAAATGCCACGTAAAGGTCCCGCACCCAAGTCACCAGTTGTTGCTGATCCGGTTTACAACTCACCAGTTGTTACTGCGTTAATTAACAAAGTTCTTTCACACGGAAAGCGCTCAACTGCTGAAGGAATTGTTTATGCAGCTCTCGAAGGTTGCCGCGGAAAAACTCAAGTAGATCCAGTTATTACTTTGAAGCGCGCACTCGACAATATCAAGCCAACTGTTGAAGTTAAATCACGACGTGTTGGTGGCGCAACATACCAAGTTCCAGTTGAAGTTAAAGCAGCTCGTGCCACAACTCTTGGACTTCGTTGGTTAGTAGATAACGCCCGCGAACGTCGTGAAAAATCGATGTCAGAGCGCTTAACAAATGAATTAGTAGATGCAAGCAACGGTCTTGGCGCAGCAGTGAAAAAGCGTGAAGATACCCACAAAATGGCGGAAGCCAATAAGGCATTTGCGCATTACCGCTGGTAATTCGTACTTAATTAGAACTCAAATAGCTTAAAGAAAAGGAATCGAAAAAGTGGCAATAGATACAGCGATCGACCTAGCCAAGGTTCGCAATATTGGAATCATGGCGCACATTGACGCGGGTAAAACCACCACAACCGAGCGCATCCTTTTCTATACTGGAATTAACTACAAGATCGGTGAAGTTCATGATGGCGCAGCCACTATGGACTGGATGGAACAAGAGCAAGAACGCGGCATCACAATTACATCTGCTGCGACCACATGTATGTGGGATGGCAACACAATTAACATTATTGATACACCTGGACACGTTGACTTCACCGTTGAAGTAGAACGTTCACTTCGCGTACTCGATGGCGCAGTAGCGGTATTCGATGGCGTAGCTGGCGTAGAGCCACAATCAGAAACAGTTTGGCGTCAAGCAGATCGTTACAACGTTCCTCGTATCTGTTTCATCAACAAGCTTGACCGTACCGGCGCATCTTTTGATCGTTGCGTTGCAATGATCGGCGAGCGTCTGCACGCAACTGCACTAGTTCTGCAAATTCCAATTGGCGCAGAAGGTGACTTTATTGGCGTAGTCGATTTGATCGCAATGAAAGCTCTGGTCTGGTCTGCGGAGACAACTTTAGGTGAAGATTATGAAACTAAAGAGATCCCAGAAGATCTTAAAGAGAAAGCTGCTAAAGCTCGTCACGATTTAATCGAAACTCTTGCTGATTGCGATGACGCAATCATGGAGAAGTACCTTGATGGTCAAGATCTCTCTGAGGCTGAAATTATCGCTGGTATCCGTCGCGCAACTTTGGCTGACAAAGCAACTCCAGTTGTTACTGGTTCTGCTTTCAAAAACAAAGGTGTACAACCAATGCTTGATGCGGTAACTCGTTACCTACCAAGCCCGCTTGATGTTAAATCAATCGTTGGTACAAAAATGGGCGATAAGACCGTTGAAATTGAACGTCAACCAGATCCAAAAGAACCATTCTCTGGCTTAGCTTTCAAGATCATGAGCGATCCACACCTTGGAAAATTAACTTTCGTACGTATCTATTCCGGCGTATTGGAATCAGGTTCTGGCGTATTGAACTCAACAAAAGATCGTAAAGAACGAATCGGCAAGATTTACCGAATGCATGCGATCAAGCGCGAAGAAATTCCGACAGCTCAAGCTGGCGACATCATCGCGGTAATGGGTCTTAAGGGAACAACAACCGGTGACACGCTTTGCGATCCAGATAAACCAGTAATTCTAGAATCAATGGATTTCCCAGCTCCAGTTATTCACGTAGCTATTGAACCTAAGACCAAGGGCGACCAAGAAAAACTAGGAACTGCTATTCAACGTCTTGCCGAAGAAGATCCAACTTTCCATGTTCGTACTGATGAAGAGACCAACCAGACCATTATTGGTGGAATGGGTGAACTTCACCTTGAAATTCTGGTAGACCGGATGCG
>Ga0194060_10000426_pt1 | contig 30744 bp, 23 predicted proteins | sample SepL225m_MetaG_FD_163427 | JGI IMG/M metagenome (GOLD analysis project Ga0194060, IMG submission 163427) | Anoxic zone freshwater microbial communities from boreal shield lake in IISD Experimental Lakes Area, Ontario, Canada - Sep2016-L222-5m | ecosystem: Environmental > Aquatic > Freshwater >...
TGACCCAGACACGCTGGACGGCGCCCCATTGCTCGAGCTGGCGCACGCCCATGCTGGCTGAGCCTTTGCTGATGCCAAGGGCCTCTTTCATATCGTCGAGTGTGCGAGGCTCCTCGCTGAAGTAGAGATAGGCGAAGATCTGGCCGATGACACGACCAACCCCAAGAGCCTGGGTGGTGTTGCCGGCGTCTTCAATAAAGCGGCGGGTTAGTTGATTGTCGATTGGACTCATAATGCCGCACGGGCATGCTCACGCACGGTCCATTATGCATGAAGGAATGCCAATGGATCGTTCAGTATGTTTTGAATGATACCGAGCGCTGAGGCGGAAAACAACAGAAAAGATTCAGTGGGCGCACGAAAAGAAGACCGCACCACTGATTGAAGAAATGAAGGAAATCAAGAGAAGACAAAGAGTTTGAACCGAAGAGCGCGAAGATAAAGAGAATGTTTCGGTATTTGTAATTCTGGAGTACCAGAATTAAAAATACCGTAACGGTTCTTCGGGGAATCGGGAGAAATAAATGCAGCCCGGTGTGCTCCTCACCTTTCCATTACTAATTATTCCTAGAAAACCGTTGCGAGAATTTCATCTGAGGTACTCCGCAGATTAAATTCTCGCAACATTCTCTTTTCTTCGCGAGCTTCGTGACTTCTGTTCAAAATTCTTTTCTGGATTTCTTTTATTTCTTCAATAAGTGGTGAAGTCCCTCTGCTTTGCGGTCTAAAGGCAGACCTGTGAAAGTGACTTGCGCCCAGGTGTTTTCAGTTGGTTACCGTGATCCGGTAATACACCTGCGAGGGTATTGACGAGCCGACATCCCACCAGACATTTGTCCCCGTGCCATCCTTGGCCACAACCGCCACGTTGCTCCAGTTCATACTTGCCGCCAGATTTGTCCCCCGAAACACACAAAAGGGCAACGGGGATCCCCCTTTGCCACCTAACCATGCGACGCGGTTCGAGACGCCTTGAGCCACAACCTCCATAATTCGCAACACGGACTCGGAGTTAACCGGGTCCGTCCCGGCAAGATACTCCTGCCATGCAACCTTCCCGTCGCCATCCGTATCGGTCACCGCCAAGCTGCCATAATCGCCAGAGGCTATCGTGCCCGATACAGCCAAACCACCGGAACCGCCCGTCGCCGAATAGTACCGTGCCAGCCATGTTTCAGGCACGCTGCTCCACTGATTTTCAGCGAATCCCGCAGCTAGAAAGCCGTTCGTCGCGATGGCATTCCAAGTGAACACCACATTGGTGCAACTGTTATCATAAGTATAGGATCCGACACGCGTACGATTGGTCTCGACCCCAGTAATGTGATAATGCTGCGCACCTTTGATCAGGAAGTTCGTTCCCCCACCCCGGGGAACCACAACAAAGCCCGAAGGGGAAATGGTTCCGTTTGTCGGAGCGGTGACGACAATCGTCCAATTGGATGGCGAGGCCGCCTCATAAGCGCCCATATCCACGGCGCCGCCCTGAAGGCGCGGGGCGCCCTCGATGTCGGCGAGCAGGTCCGGCGGCAAGGTCCCTTTGTCAATCGCCGGACTGTTAGACTTCATATGATAGTCGTCCGTGGCAAGATTCACAAACAGTTGTGACGGAGTGGCGATGATAGAGTTCGAGTCGTAACCAAGCGCCCTCCACGACACCAGGCTGGTGAACGCGGTATTCCCGTTGTCGGTCGAAAAACAACTCTCCATCGCGTTGTAATTGCAAACCAGGCCGGGAATCGCCGGCGCCGCGAGTTGGATGGCCCCCCGGAAACTATGGAACGAATAAAAAATATTATTTAGGATTCGGTTACTCACACAGCCAGCATTGGCTAGAGTCAGTGCCCAGCCACAACTTCCCGTGACATTGGTGTTCATGATCACCGTGTTGTTCATAATCGTGTTGCCTCTGGACGGCACCGCACCGTTCTGCTGAAACAAAGCGATTCCACTGCCATTAGGCGATGAATAAATGAGGTTGTTCTGAACCCGGGTTCCCTCGACCCCATCCATATTGATCCCTGATCCACCGGTGCCGTTCTTGTAGATCAAATTTTTTCCACCAGCCCGCCCGAAATGATTCCGTCCCCGCCCATCGTCACGTCCCCGTTCATATGGACTCCGCAGGCCACGTTGCGATAGAGGCGATTACCGCGAACAACGGGCCTATCACCGCTGTTGCTGCAGTAGACGCCGTGCTCGCCATTGGAATAACTTTCGTTTCCCGCAATGAGCACATCGTCCACGAAGGAAGTAAATATCCCCCTTGAGGCGCTGTTATGAACGCGATTACTCAATATCGTGATGTAACTGTTGGCCTGACTTGCGACACCACGGATGTCTATTCCAGCTAGTGGGGAATTGGCTATTTCAAAGCCCTGGATAATCCAATAGGACACGGGACCATAGCCGTCCCAATCCTCGGCCCATAGAATGCTGTTGTGGGTCGAGTTGCCAACCGGGTTCTTGGTATTCAGGAGCACAGCGGCGCCATCGTCCGCTTTTAGCGTAATGGGCGCATTTGGCAGACCCGCCCTCTGGATCAAGGCGCCGGCATAGGTACCGGCCAGTACCACAATGCTATCCCCCGGCCCCACATGGTTGACCGCCCATTGAATGGTGCGCCAGGCATTCGTACGTGCCGTTCCACGGTTGGCGTCGTTCCCCGTCGTGCTCACAAAATAGTTCGTCCCGCTCGCACCCACTGACATGGAACCGAGCACCACCCCCAATGCGCAGATCATTGAACGATTCAAAACTGATCCCGATCTCATCGTTCTGCCCCCCCGGCGACAAGTCGACCTGACTATAGTTTGCCGCCTTGCACTCCCCTTGTCAGAAACCATGACAATCAGAGAATAAAATAAGCATATTTCACGCCATTTTGATTTTTTATGGAAATAACCCGACTAGCCCATCAAAGATGAGGCAAAGGGATGCAATATATTCTCGTATTTGAGAATGGTTTGCGAGATTGTGATTTAGCATTTTCTTCGGAAGGGCATCGTAAAGGGAATCGGGGGTCAGACTGTAAATTGCTATCATGACTCATTGAGGTTACCGATAACGGAGTAGAAAGAGAAAACTTCACCGCTGATCTTCACCCTCCTTCGTCCCGCTACGCGGGACTACGAAGGGCAGGCTTATTCGCGCTAATCCAGAGAAGAGGGACTTCACCACTGATTTAAGAAATGTAAGAAATCCAAACAAGAGAATGTTGCGGGAATTTCAGGTGGCGGGTACACCCCCTGAAAATCCCGCAACGGTTTTCCGGGAATCTAATAAATAAACTCCGCTTTGTGACGGTCATACGCAAACGGTCGGCAAGATCTACTTTGGGTTGCCAATTCAAGATGGCTTCTGCCCGGCGGGTGCTGTGCTTGGGGAATCGTCATGGCCGCTATGCACTGTTGATCATGATTACGATTAAGATTACGATTAGGGGAAATTAAAGATCAGTGGGGAGAACTTGTTATGAAATGTTTCACTACCCTTTTATTACTCGGACTCGTGGCCTCACACTTATGGGCGGATGACCTGTTCCCAAAGCCGGATTGGATGGAAAAACCCAATCCCATCGCCTCGCCGGATGCGGTTCCGGGCGGCGGCATTACCGTCTACGGGTTTCAATCTCCCAAGAGTTTCAACCTTTACCTCGACAACAACACCTTCACCGCCGACCTCTTCTCCTCCCTCTACGAATCCCTGCTTTCCATGAACCCGCTGGTTCCCAATCAGGAACCCGGGCTCGCGGAAAAATGGGCCATCTCGGACGACAAGCGCACCTTCACCTTCTGGCTCAATCCCAAGGCCCGCTGGAGCGATGGCCAGCCCGTCACCGCCCATGATGTCAAATGGACCTTTGACGCCATCCGCAATCCCGCCAACCTCACCGGCGCCCACAAAGTTGCCTTCGAGAGCTTTGAATCCGCCACCGTGGTCGACGAGCGTTGCATCCGGTTCACCGTCAGGGAAGTCCATTGGCGCAATCTCCTGACCGCCGGCGGCTTCGCCATTCTGCCGCGTCATGCCTACGAAAAGGCCGACTTCAACAAAATCAACTTTGAGTTCCCGGTGGTCTCCGGCCCCTACCGGCTCGGCGAGATCAAGGAAGGCATTTCGGCGACCCTCGAGCGCCGGGCCGACTGGTGGAACCGCAATGCCCCCGGCGTGCGCGGCACCTGTAATTTCCAGTCCATCAAGTTCAAGTTCTTTGCCTCCCACGAAACCGGGTTTGAAGCCTTCATGAAGGGCGAAATCGATCTCTACGCCGTTTATTCCGCGCGGCTCTGGATGAATGAGACCGGTACCGACAAATTCGCCCGCAACTGGATTGTGCGCCAGAAGGTCTTCAACTTTGAACCCACCGGATTTCAGGGATTTGCCATGAATATGCGGCGGCCCCTTTTCAGCGATAAGCGGGTGCGAAAAGCCCTGAGCCTGCTGTTGAACCGGGAACGGATGAACAGTACGCTGATGTATAACCAGTATACCCTGTCCCGCTCCTATTTCAGCGACCTCTATGATGCCGGGCACCCCTGCTCCAATCCCCCCTTCGCCTTCGATAAGGAGCAGGCTCGCCGACTGCTGGCTGAGGCCGGCTGGAAAGCCAATCCCAAGACCGGCCTACTGGAGAAAGACGGCAAGCCCTTCCAATTCCGCTTCCTGGAGCGGGAGTCCGCGGCCGACAAGTTTCTCGCCATCTATGCCGAAGACCTGCGTGATGTGGGGATTGAGTTGCAGATTGACTCCAAAGACGCGTCCGCCTGGACCCGCGAGATGGATGAATTTAATTTCGACATGACCTGGGGGGCCTTCTCCTCCAGTCTGTATAAAGATCCCGAGGGTCTCTGGGCCTCGAAGGAAGCCGACCGCAAGATGAGCGCCAACATCACCGGCTTCAAAAACACGGCAGTGGATGCGCTGATTGAGAAGCAGCGGTCCATTTTCGATGTCGCCACGCGCCATGAACTGTGTCGTCAGATTGACGGAATCCTGTATGAGGAATGCCCGTATATTCTGCTCTGGGAGGTTCATTACAAGCGCCTGCTCTACTGGAACAAGTTTGGCACGCCGGCGACGGTGCTGGACAAATACAACAGCGAAAGCAGCGCCTACTGGTATTGGTGGGCAGATGCCGATGCCGCCGCCGACCTGAAAGAAGCGGTGCAGAAGAAACTTCCCCTCCCCCCGCACCCTCCAGAGGTCACTTTCCGAGAATAAAGAGAAGACTTCACCACTGATTGAAGAAATGCGGGAAATCAAGAGGACATAAGAATTTGAACAGAAGCCCACAAAGCTCGCGAAGAAAAGAGATCCTCCTACGCTAAAGCTACGAAGGACAAGGAATGTTGCGGCATTTTTATTCGGGAGTACCCGAACCAAAAATCCCGCAACGGTTCTTCGGGGAATCGGAAGAAATGAGCGAAGTCCCACGTACTCCGCGCCGCTCCATTACTAAAGTATTCCAAGAAAACCGTTGCGAGAATTTCATCTGAGGTACTCCGCAGATGAAATTCTCGCAACATTCTCTTTTCTTCGCGATCTTCGTGGGCTTCTGTTTAAAATTCTTTTCTGGATTTCTTCCATTTCTTGAATTAGTGGTGAAATCTTCGTATTCTCCGTCTGGCAGGAATTTATGAAAACGGCTTTGGATAAACAGACGCATGTGGCGGGGATTCGCCTGAAGCTCGGGTTGGCCTTGATGACTATTGTCGTCATCGGGGGGACGCTCGGATTCCACTTCATTGAACATTGGACATTCCTCGACTGCCTGTACATGACCGCCATCACCATCTCCACGGTCGGTTTCGGGGAAGTCCATCCCCTGTCACCGGCGGGCAAGACGTTCACCATTTTCCTGCTTCTCGGGGGCGTCGGCACCATGGCCTTTGCCGCCTCCATGATGGTGGAAACCATCGTTCACCGGCAGGTTCGATTGTTAACAGGGAGGCGCGGCATGCAAAAAGACATCTCAAAACTGACGCATCACATCATCATCTGCGGTTATGGCCGCATGGGCCGCCTGGTGGCTGAAAACCTCGCCGCCTCAAAGCACGACTTCGTCATTGTTGAAAACGACCCGGAGGTGATTGAGGAAGCCGTCGAGCGCGGCTTGATGACCATCCATGGCAACGCCACAGACGAGGAGTTTCTCGAAAAAGCCGGCATCAACCGGGCCAGCGCCGTGGTGGCCGCCTTGAGCAGCGATGCCGACAACCTGTTCCTGACCCTGACGGCACGGGGCATGAACAAGGAACTCGGCGTCATCGTCCGCGCCAATGACCAGGATAGTGTGCGGAAATTCCATCTGGCCGGCGCGACCCGTGTGGTGCTGCCGGACGTGGTGGGGGCCGATCACATCACCCGGTTGTTGACCCGGCCCTCGGTGGTGGATTTCGTGGAACTGGTGGCCAAGGATGGCGGCATTGAGCTGGAGGTGCGGCAGATCGAGATTGCGGCCGACAGTCCGTTTGCGAACAAAACCCTGGCCGAGGCGCGCATCCGGCAGGCGACCGGCTGCATTGTCCTTGCCATCCGTCGACCTGACAAGAAGACCCTCTTCGATCCCGGCCCCGAAGCCCTCATCCAGGCCGGCGACACCCTCCTGGCCGTAGGCTCCTGCGAACCCGCAAACGGCGCATAAAGACGGGAAGACTTCAACTGATCTTCACTGATTCACACTCATCAGGAGAAGAGTTTGAACAGAAGGGCACGAAAATCGCGAAGAAAGAGAATGTTGCGGCAATTGTGGTTGGGAGTACCCAACCACAATTGCCGCAACGGTTCTTCCGAGAATATGGGAGAATATGAAAACCACTCCATATTGACCTCAATTCTTCACGGAAGTCGTTTCGCGATTTTTGGTGGCGCGTATTTTCGCGCCGACACAAATCGCGAAACATTATTTATTCCTTCGTGAACTTCGCGGGCTTCTGTTCAAACTCTTCTCCTGATGAGTGTGAATCAGTGAAGATTAGCGGTGAAGTCCTTCTTCTCTTCTTTTCAGGTCGGCGTAGAAGGCGGCTTCGCTGGTTTTGATGTAGGGGATCAGCCAGATGAGGCCGATTCCAAACGTGGGGATGCATAACAACGTCCAGCCGAAGAAGCGCCAGTGCATACAAAAAAGTTTCCACTTATTCCCCGCCATCAGCTGCGTGCTGCGCCGGATGGCCTCCATGGGCTCAATTGCTGGGAATTCAATGAGAATAAAATAGGTCATGGAATAGCGATACTGGGCAATCATGGGAAGACTCAGGGCGGCCAGGGTCAGAAGCACCAGTGCCGCCACGGTTTCCACGGGAAAAGATCCGCCGGACATCCCTTTTACGGCCGAAAGAACGATGGTGATAATCGCCAGCACAATGCCCGGGATCGCCCAGGCGATGACCAGGAGCAGCATCAAAAGATAGGCGATAAACGCGTTGCCGAACTGGTTAAACCCTTTAAACAACAGCCCCACCTCGACAGGTTGACGCCGTGACAAGGTCAGAAAAAACAAGGTCCACCCCACCATCATGGGCCCGTTGATCACAAAACTGAGCAGGGGAATCATCCCGGCCGCCGTGATGATCAGATAATAGAGGAGCGACCCGCCGATGGCGATGCCCCAGTTCCCCGCAAGGGCCCCGCGCGCCAAGCCCATCAGGTCGCGATTCGCAGTCCCGCTCGTATAGGATGCGGCCGCCGGCCATTCCGCCGGAGGCGCGCCGGGGATCGGGGGCACAGGCGGCGTTTGTTCGAATAGGCCCGGCACGGTGGAGGCCTTGGCCCATTGGTTGCCCATGGAGACATTCCACACCAAATCTTCGGCCGACAACCCGCCACTCCGGGCAAGCGCCTCAAGTTGTTCCTGCTCCACCGGCCCCTGCTGCTGCCCATTCTTCGCATAATACCATTGCATAATAGTCCCTCTTCAATCTTCGATTCGCAGTTTCATTTCGTCCGAGTTCGCCTTCAATTCCGGGGCGTACATGGCGCTGGCCCTGGTGGGCAGGGCGCTGAACTGGCCCGGGATTTCGGCCCGCAGCCGGTAACTCACGCTGTGCCGGCCGCGCGCCAGTTGCCGCACAAAGAAACAGACGCGCTCATCCCGGAACTCGACATAGGCGCCCATGTCATTCCCATTGTACCCGCTGCGCACCTCGGCCGGCTCACACCCCGCCGCCTTCATATCCTCAAACACAAGGTACTCATAGTCGTTCTTGCTCGCAATCTCCAACTCCACCTCAATGAGGTCGCCGCTCTTCAGCCGGTCGCCGGCGGCCAGCGGGAGCCGCTGGTATTTCTCCACCTTCTGATCCAACGCCTGCCCCCGGGAACCGGCCGCCTTGATCGTCCTGGCAACCTCCTTGAGGCGATAGAACTTGCGATCCACCTTGACTTCCAGACCGGCCTTGCGGATGGGATCCTCGAGCGTGAAGACGTTGAGATAGGCGTTGAAATACACGGGACCTGTGCCCCGGCGGCGCACTTCGACCGGATGGGCGCCCGTCTCCACTGCCGCCCCCTCCAGCACAAACTTGTTGTCAAACGTAAACAGGTTTTCCGCCGTGATCCGGCTTTCCTTCACCTTCCTGCCCGCCAACCAGATCTCCACGGTCATATCAGGCTTGCCCTCGCCGCTGGCTTTGAGGAAGTCGGCCAGCGCTTCAATGCACAGCGCCGTATCGCGGGTGGAGTTCCAGTAGGTGGCATGCTTGCGGTTGTTGAGCAGATACTTTACCAGCTCGGACGCCACCTCGCCCTTGGGGTCGGTCGCCGCCAGCAGTTTGAGATAATAGGCATGCGCCTCGTTCTCGCTGCCATACCAGCACCACCAGTACCCGCCATTGCCAAGATTCAGATAGGCCGTCTGATTTTCGGGGTCACGAACCAGATATTGCCCGATATTCTTCATGACCATATCCCGCTTCTCACTCTGGCCGGTCCGGTGCAGCGACAGCCCGAGCAGCGTCTTCGCATACACGGACAGGTTGGTCCGCCCGTTATAGAGATAGTCGCGCATGGCCGCATCGTCCTTGCCGGCATCGACCAGCACCATCTGGACAAAGGCATCCAGGTCGTCGGCATGATCTTTCCAAGGATCAATGCGCTTCGCCGCATTCCGCAGTTTCTGTAATTCGTCGGCCCTGACCTTCGCGAGGAACTCCACACCGCGCTCGAGCACGCCGGGCACCAGGGCCACGCCGTTCTGTTTAGCCGTCTGCAAGCCATGCACCACCGACGCCGTGGTGTGTGCCCAGGAGTGTTCGCCCCAGCCGGAGAACCAACCCCAGCCGCCGTCATCATTCTGCATGGCGGTCAACGCCTTGAGCCCCGTCTTTACCATGTCGGCCACCACGGCCTCATCGAAGACCGGATTGCGCGTCTCGCCAGGATTCGGCGGGTTATTCCGTTTCCATTGCGCCGCCCGCTCCTTGTCATCACCGATTTCCTGGGCGTTCAAATTCGTCTGCTTATCCCGGATCGCCTTCAGATCCAGGTCCATATCCTTTAACACCTTCTGAACGATGACGGTCGGCAAGAACCGGTTCAGGGTCTGTTCCGTGCAGCCATAGGGATAATCCACAAGATATGGCAGCGCATCCACCAGCGCGCCGGCGAGGGTTGGGGAATAGCGGAGTTCGAGGCGCGACTGATCGGGACGCCGTTCGGCGGGAACGGTAATCGTGAGGTTGGCACGATCACGATCCGGACGGATTACCCCGCAGAAGGAATCCATTTTGAGCATGCCGTGGACATAGACGGGGAAGGCCATCTCCATGGCATCAGATTCCTCGTCCGATATCGCCTTCATGCGCACGGTGACGCGGCCTTCCTTCACCACCTTGACGCGCCAGTCGACCCGCTCCTCGCCGCCAGCAGCGATTTTCACCGTTTTCGAGACCGGATCAACCGCCTCCACACAGCCGCCCTCCAGTTCCAATACGGCGCGGACCGATTTGGCCGAGTCGAGGCTGTTGTGGATATTGGCCGAGAGAACGACCTCATCCTTCTCGACAAAGAAACGGGGCGCCTGCAAACGCAGGAGCAGGTTCTTGGTTGTCACCACTTCAGCCGCACCCTCGCCGACCTTGGTGCCATGCCCCATGGCCCAGGTTCGGATTTTCCAACCGGTCAGATTCTCCGGCATCTTGAATTTCACATCGGCCACGCCATTCGAATCCGTCATCAACGAGGCGTTCCAATAAGCGGTGTCGGCAAACTCCTTGCGTACGGTGGGCTGGATTTCGGCAGACGCCCCCGTAGGCTCCCCTTCCTGCTCAGCCTGCATCTCATCCATAGCCATCTCCATCGGCGCCGAAGCGGACATGGGCATCGCCATGCCCATGGGCATCGCCATGCCTTTGCCCATAAGGCCACCCCCCGACCCCACCCGCATAGCGGACTTCATATTGGACTTCCGACGCGCCCTTCCAGAAAAACCTTTTCCCGCCAGAGCGCTCTCGTCATCGGCATCCGTAAACTGATCCACAATGCTGTCGCCGAATACGCCGAGCGGCGTCATGGGCGTCGCCCCCTTCAGCGTCAGATTGGCAAACCGTCTGTCGAGATTATGCTCCGTCATGGGCTGGTGATGCCGCCGCCATTTCCAGAAGAACGCTCTGATCTCAGCCACATTGGAGCCGCCGGAAATATACTCCACCGCCTTGTCATACACACTCATCACCGTGGAGCCGACGAACGGTCTGCCGTCAAAATCCGTCAAACGCACCTTCACCTGCGCCGGGGCGCCGGGCTTGAAGCTGGTGGCCGAGGGCAGCACTTCGACATTCAGCACACGCTTCTCGGGCGGGACCATGATCTCGCGGGTCTGGGTGTAAAGGCGGCCATCGAAAACGGTGAGGGCCTCGACAAAGAAATTCGGCATATCTTTTTTAGAGACGTCAATCGGCACGACGGTGCTCTTGCCCGCCAACCGCAACACCTGCGGCTTGAGGTAAACGCCGTTGGCGGCGCGCACAAACAGCAGAATGGTGGCGCCGGGATGGTCAGTGTTGATCATCAACTGAACCGTCTCGCCCGGCGCATACTCGCGCTTGTCGGGCACCAGCTCCAATTCGCTGAACCGGTAGGCCTTGCCATCGAAGGCCTCGCCGCGCACCACGAACAGATAGCCGCCTTCAATCGTGTGGCGTTGCCCATCGGTGACCGTATAAGAGAGCCGGTATTGCCCGGCTTCCGAGGCCTTGAGTTGCACCGTGGCGCGCCCTTCCCCATCGGTATCCAGATGCCAATGCTGGACGGCCTTTTCGACAGGCTTGCCGTCCTTGTAACCAATCCGATTCAGAACCAGGGCGCCGCGCCCCTGGACCGGCTTGCTATCGAGGGTCAAGGCCGAGAAGTCCGCGCGCACCACATCGCCGGGCCGGTAATGGCCGCGATCGACCCAGGCATAGACCTTGAAGGGTTTGCGGGCCACCAGCACCGTGCCCTGCCCCACGATGGTTCGGCGCGAGTCGTCGGTCACCTCGGCGGTGATTTCGTACTTGTGGTCGGTGTCGCCGTGCAGTTCAGCCGCCATGCGGGTGTCAATCATCACCTTCACTTCGCCGGTTTCGCCCACAGGGACTTCGTTCTCGACCACCAGTTCCGGCGGGGAGGACGGTGCGGGCCACCACCAGCAGCGCGGGGCAAAACAGCCCCATTCCCGCCAGCCGGGATACCAGGGCGTGTCGGCGACGAACCACCAATAGCCGGGACCGTAGAACCAGTCCCAAGGCATGCACGGATACCAGTTGGCGCTGTAGGAGGTGCGGGTAATCTTATATTTCACGCGGCCTTTTTTCACCGGCGATCCGAAATAGTATTTGGCCTTGATCGTCGCCGTGATGGTTTCGCCCAGCATCACCGGCTCTTTCGGAGCGGCAACCGTCACCTCAAACTCGGGTTTCTTGTACTCCTCCACGCGGAAATTACTGCCGCCCAAACTCTCTCCGTTCTTCCAGAGGTAGGCATAATACTGGCCGAGCGGGGCGCCGGCGGGCAGGCTGAACTCGCCATCGAGCCCGGCATACGCGTCAGTACGAAATGTTTTCTCGAACACTTTCTGACTCTGGGGATCCGTGATGATGACCGCGAACTCCTGCCGCGCAAAATCGGAGGTGTCCTCCTGGTCGTACTTCGCATGGCGCACCCAGAACTTGAATTTCACCGGCTGGCCAGGCCGGTACACGGGACGGTCGGTGATCCCGAACACCTTGCGTTCGTTATAGGCCTGGTCATAGGCCGGTTGATACCACACGCTCGAAAATCCGAGATAGGCCAGGCGGCCTTCGTCCGTGGTGGCGGTGATCAGCCACTGGTAACGCGACTCGACCTCCTTGGAGTCCGAGACAAACTGTCCGTCGGCATCCGAATATTCCGCGAAGGAGGTTGTCATGATATTCATCCGCCCGGGGTTAATGCGTTGATTCGGCCATTCCTGCCGGTAACCGAAGAACTCGATGTTGACCTTGGGAAGCGGCTTGCCGCTGACCGCATCCGCCACGTAAAACCAGTTACTCTTGTCGCCGGTCTTGCGTGCCAGGACGGTATCGTTCAGCCACACAATGATCTTGCTGGTGTTTCCATTTTCCATGCGCGCCGTAACCAGATAGGCGCCGGCTTTTTTGAGCGGTGTCTGGATCGTGACCAGCCGGTCAAAGTGGTTGGCACGCGGCGACAGGGCGAGATCCCAGTGGGCGACCTCCGCGCCGATATACCGGGCCTGATCCGCCTCCACCAGCCGGTAACCGATGTTTTCCACATTCATGCGCTGCCAATCCAATTCCTTGGGATTGGATTTGAGATAGTCTTTGACGTCCGCCAGCAACTCCCGCACCTTGATTTCGCGGGCGTCGAAGGAAACGTTCTTCCCGTTACGGAACCGGAACTCGACCGTGGCGGCGGAGTCTGCCGGCTGGGTCATCACCGGCTCAAACGCCCCCCAGTTATCCGTGATCTGCGCGAGCGCCTTTTGTTTATAATGACCCGACCTGTCACCATACCGCTTGATGCTCTCCCGCCACATGTCGGCGGCTTTCCCGTATTGCCGGCGATTGGTGAACAGCCCGGCCAGATTTTGGAGCGCCCTCTCGGCGTGTCCGGACTTCGTGTCCCGGGCAATATCTTGGTAAATGCGGATAAAATCGAACTCCTCGGTTAGCTTGAAACGCTTGATGCCTGTGGCCAGGCGGGCGAGGGTTTCGTTGTCCGCCAGCGTATGAAGCGCATAGGTGCCGGCCTGAAGTTCGAGTCCATCCCCCTCATCGCGGGGCGGAATCCAGCCGAACTCCGCCATCGTCTGGACGCCGAACTGGTTGTTCAGGAAATCCGCCAATTGCATCCCTACGGAATCCTTGCGGGAAGGATCCAGTTCAGCCACCCGCTGCAACAACCAGCGCCAGCGCTCGCCGTCGGAGGTGGCCGCCTGAAAACTGGCGGGAACGGCATGAAAGACGGGATTGCCATCGGGATCCACCGGGGCGCCGCGCGTCTGATCGCCGCGGCCGTATCCATAATAGCCCCCATAGCCATCCTCGTAATCCGGAAGCGTGCCCAGATCGGTGAGATATTGGAGGCGCCAGGCGTCGTTGTACTGTCTGTATCCCAGTAAGATCCCGGCAAAATCCTGGCACAGGGCGGCGACGGCGGCGGGCGACGGCTCGCCCGCCCTACCGGCTCGATTTTCCTCGGCCAGGGTGAGCGCCCGGGCCATAAGTTGGAGTGCCCGTACCCGGTCACGTTCCGTTGCATTGGCAAATTTGCCCGCCCCGCGATGCGGCCCGCGTTCAAACTTACCGGCCACAATGGTTCCGTAGTGGGGATCGTCAACATAACTCCGGGCCGCCGCCTGGAGGGCGCTCCAGTTTCCGGCATGAACCTGAACCACAAACTCACGGAAGGCATCCGCCTCTGATTGCCGGTTCAGCCGCTGCATGCACTGAACCGCCAGGATGAGGTCGGATCCGACCCGGGAGGAAGTCTCTTGGGGATCCAGGGCCAGCGCCTCAAAAATCTCGAGGGCGTCCTTATCATTACCCTGCCGTTGGAATTTCTCCGCCTGGAGGCGGAGTTCATCCCGTCCCCGGTCATCCATGGTAGCCGGTGTGGCCCCCGGGAGCGACAACGCACAGAACGCCATAACCCATCCTACCAGACTGATGCTTTTCATGGTCTTCACTCCTTTAATTGTGTTTTGTCCCCTGCCGCCTCGCGCGGCAGGAACCGATGATTGGCGGCAAACGCTTGCGTTTTCCATCAATCATGTTCTCCCGCGACGCAAGGTCGCGGGGGGAAACCTAGTGGCCTCTAAAGAGACTACGTTTCTCACCCCGAACTTCTTCAATAAATCAGAGCCGATCCTCGAGCCGGAAATCAAATTGGAGGGTCATGGTGGCGGGAACCGGTTTGCCATCCTTCTCGGCGGGCTTGAAGCGGGCTCTTTCCGTCGCGGCCACCGCCGAGTCGTCCAGCGCCGGATAGCCGCTGCCGGACGCCACTTCCGCCGCTTCCACCACGCCCTGCCCGGTGACCCTCACATGCAGGGTCACCCGGCCCGCCTCGCCACGGGCCCGGGCCCCATAGGGATAATGAGGCATAATCTCGGACAGCGCGACGGGACGCCCACCGGCCACCGTGCCGATCCCTGACGTGGCCACCGATCGCACTAAGGAAGGTTCAGGCATTACGGAGCCAGCCAGAACCGTCGGCTCGCGCATCGTCACCGGCGGCGGCCTCCACTCCGCCGTCCCGTCGGGCATCGCCACCCTGGGTTCCGGAATGATCGCCGAACGGACGTCCGGCACGACGGCGGCGGCCATGGCCGGTTGTGCCCGTAACTCGTTGGGAATGGCCGCCAACGCTCGATCCAGAACCGGAGGTTCGACGGGTGAAACTGGCGCCGGTGGCAGTTCGGTCACATCCAGTTGCACACTGACCGGGCCTGAGATCACACGGGCGATCGGCCAATGACTCGCCGCCAGCAGCAAAAGCGATACCGCCAACAGATGCAGCAGGATGGCCAAGGTAAAGGAGTGGGATCGAATCGCAGAACCCCAGCACCAGGAAGGCCGGCTCGTTAAATGAGTTTCGCTCATAGATGTGCTTCCATGAAGGAAGACTTCACCAGTAATTGAATAAATGCAAGAAATTCAGAAAAGGCAAGGATTTGGGACTTTCCATCTCCCGCGGTTTTCGCTATTCACTTCCTCCACGTTTCAATCACAGGAGAGTATACTCATGGCCAGGATTACACGACTACATAAGCGTCCCGAATGGAAGGCATTGAAAAAACATTCCGAGGCCATCAAAGCCACCCACTTGCGCGACCTGTTCCGCGACGATCCCGCCCGCGGTACGCGCTTTTCGCTGGATGTCTGCGGGCTGTATCTTGACTATTCCAAAAACCGGATCACCTCCGAAACCCTGTCGCTCCTGCTCGATCTCGCCCGCGCCTGCCGCGTTGACGAAGCCGCTCAGGATATGTTCACCGGCAAGAAAATCAACCAGACCGAAAACCGGGCCGTCCTCCACATCGCGCTTCGAAACCGCTCCAACACCCCCATCCTGGTGGATCGCAAGGATGTCATGCCCGGGGTTAACGCCGTACTCGACAAGATGGCCGACTTCGCCCGGAAAGTCCGTGCGGGTGAATGGTTGGGGTATACCGGCAAACCGATCCGGACTATCGTCAACATCGGGATCGGGGGCTCGGACCTGGGCCCCGTGATGGCCACGGAAGCCCTGAAGTCCTATTCCGATCGCCAACTCACCGTCCGCTTCATCTCCAACGTGGACGCCACCCATTTTGCGGAATGCACCCGCGACCTGAATCCGGAGGAAACCCTGTTCATCGTGGCGTCCAAGACGTTCACCACGCAGGAAACCATGACCAATGCCGAAAGCGCGCGGGCCTGGTGCCTGAAGACGCTTAAGAACCCGGCCGCCGTGGCCCGTCATTTCGTGGCCGTCTCAACCGCGTCCGCCGAGGTCAGAGCGTTCGGCATCGATACTGCCAACATGTTTGGATTTTGGGATTGGGTGGGCGGCCGGTATTCCCTCTGCTCGGCCATCGGTCTACCCGTGATGCTCGCCATCGGCCCTGAGAATTTTATCGAAATGCTGGAAGGCTTTCACACCATGGACCGGCACTTTGTCGAGGCTCCCCTGGAGCAGAATGCGCCGGTACTTCTCGCGTTACTCGGCATCTGGTATAATAATTTTTTCGGGGCTGAAACACAGGCGATCCTCCCCTACGACCAATATCTGCACCGGTTCGCGGCCTACTTCCAGCAGGCGGACATGGAGAGCAACGGGAAAGGCTGCGACAAACAAGGCAAGCCGGTATCATGGCAAACCGGCCCGGTGATCTGGGGCGAACCCGGAACCAATGGCCAGCATGCCTTCTATCAGCTGATTCATCAGGGCACCAAACTGATTCCCTGTGATTTTATCGGGTTCAGCAAGAGTCATAATCCCATCGGTGACCACCATGATAAATTCATGGCCAACTTCTTTGCCCAGACCGAGGCGCTGGCGTTCGGAAAGACCGAGTCGGAGGTTCTCGCTGAGGGTACCCCGGTCAAACTGGCGCCCTTCAAGGTCTTTGACGGGAACCGGCCCACCAACACGATTCTGGCCGAGACCCTGACACCGCGGCTCCTGGGCTCACTTATCGCTCTTTACGAGCACAAGATTTTCGTGCAGGGCGTGATCTGGAATGTCTTTTCGTTCGACCAGTGGGGCGTCCAACTCGGCAAGGTTCTGGCCAACAAGATCCTGCCGGAACTGCAAACCGCTAACACCCCCCTGGCACACGATTCCTCAACCAATGAACTAATCCAACGGTATAAAGCCGGGAAATGAAAAATATTCTCTTAATCGGAAATGACGGACAGGTGGGGTTTGAGTTGCAGCGGGCGCTGGGGGCGCTGGGTCAGGTTACGGCCGTCTGTTACCCGGCCATTGATTTCTCGACACCTGACTCCATTATCCGAGTCGTTCGCGAGGCGCGGCCCCATCTCATAGTCAACGCCGCCGCCTATACGGCCGTCGATAAAGCCGAAACGGAGACGGAGTTGTGCAGGACACTCAATGCCGCCGCTCCAGCGATTCTGGCGGAGGAAGCCAAGCGATTGGGCGCGGGCTTGATCCACTATTCAACTGACTTCGTTTTTGATGGCGCCAGGCAGCAGCCTTACACCGAAACTGATCAACCACATCCTCTTAACGTCTATGGGGCAACCAAGCTGGAGGGCGATCTTGCCATCCGGGACTCGGGAGTACCCCACCTCATTTTCCGGCTCGCCTGGGTTTATGGGTTGAGGGGGAAGAATTTCCTGCTAACCATGCGGCGACTGGCCAGCGAAGGGAAGTCGCTCCGAGTGGTCTCAGACCAGATTGGTTGTCCCACCTGGTGCCGGACCATTGCCGATGCCACGGCCACAGCCCTTATGAAAGTCAGGGCTGACGACGGAACCTTAGATCTGGCGCAAGTCAGCGGCCTTTATCACTGTGTCTGTGCCGGCCAAACCTCCTGGCAGGGTTTTGCCCGGGCTTTTATGCCAGCCGACATTCCCGTCATCCCCATCACGACCGCCGACTATCCCACGCCGGCAAAGCGGCCGTTCTACTCCGTATTGAACTGCGACAAGTTCGCAAAGACCTTCGGCAAGCCCCTTCCCCCTTGGGAAACAGCGCTAAGCGACTGCCTGAGTTCCGGCTAACCCCTCCCCCTGCCGGCTTGCCGCCGCGCGTCATCCCCCTGCCGGCTTGCCGCCGCGCGTCATCCCCCTGCCGGCTTGCCGCCGCGCGTCATCCCCCTGCCGGCTTGCCGCCGCGCGTCATCCCCCTGCCGGCTTGCCGCCGCGCGTCATCCCCCTGCCGGCTTGCCGGCAGGAGAACAAGATTGACCGGCTACACGCCGTATAACATCCACATCATACTCACTAAACGTCCCCACATAGAACCCGTCCTGCCACACCCGGCACCCTATTGTTTGGGCCAAACCATTTTGGAGAGCCAGGGCAATATCCTGCGGAGACCGCTCATAATTCCCCCGCAACGCTACATGAAGGTGATCCGGCATCACCGCAAGCGCCCCTATTCGGCATCCATATCGGGTGGTCACCTCGAAAGCGGCGTCACGCAGTTGCCCCAACTTCACCGGATTCGTAATCCGAAGCCGGTCTGCCACAACCAGGACAACATGCAGGTTATACCAATACCGCCCACTGCTCGATGCCGTCGGTTCTGCCAGGACATCCTTCGAACATACCACCGTAAATTGCTTCATAACCGCCTGAAAACGAGGGTCGGCAAAGCTCTCCTTACCAACCTGCTTATGGAGATATCTGGAAACAGTGGCGGATGTATTTTCGCCCAGACTGCGAAAGGACACCTTCCGGCTGAAATCCACAGGCGTGCCGACTTTGCGCATGACATGCTGCAGACGCCCCTTCACGCGCATGCAGAAAAATGTCGGGCTTATCGAAGGGGTGACACTGAAAAGGATTTGGATCTTTTCCGATGTGGCATGGGCTTCGAGGACACGAAGGCCGTCCGGTTCCCAAGCGGACGCGGTGGTGTGAACCGCGTCGTATGCAGAACCGGGGAGGGAGGTTCCCGCCGTGGGCCATCCGGTCCAATCATAGCGAAGGGAGAAGGCTGGGGAAAGGTTGTGGGTGGTATAGCGAAGTGGCGGTAGAACCCCATTCATTTTCCGCCCCGATGGGACAAGCCCATCGGGAGCTATATCCTCGCCAGCGGGCTTAGGCCCATCGGGGGCTTTATCCTCCCTAGCGGGCTTGGGCCCATCGGGAGCTAAATCCTCCCCAGCGGGCTTGGGCCCATCGGGAGCTATATCCTCACCAGCGGGCTTGGGCCCATCGGGAGCTAAATCCTCCCCAGCGGGCTTGTCCCGCTGGAGGGAAAGACGATTCCCCGAAAAGCCGACGACGCCAGACCCATATAAGGCTGCATTCATTAATATAACTATATCTATAATTCATCTTCACACCACCCTTTCTTTTCCGACGACACCCCGGAACAACTTTTCAAATACTTGACCCCCATCAAGGTCTTCTTTCCGCCTCTCTGCGATCATGGTCCCATCAAGTACGAGAAAGGTGCGGGATCAATGACAGCCAACTTAAAGAAAAAGCCAGAAACCATGACCGATGTCATCGGGCTGTACATCAAGGATGTGATTGATGCCTATCCCGCCGTCGGCGACATTCTAGCCAAGGCGGAAATCGGTTGCGTGACCTGCAGCGTGGGCACCTGCCTGATCAAGGATGTGGTCAGCATCCATAACCTGACCGAGACCCAGGAGCAGGCCTTGTTCGCCAATATTGCCGCCGTCATCTTCCCCGGCCAGACCCCGGCGCTTCCCAAAACCGAGCGCAAGACCCCAACCTCCGGCACACAGAAACTCTCGCCGCCCCTCCAGGCGTTGGTCAACGAACACACCAACATCAAGCGTGTCCTGGCCCAACTGCCCGCCCTGATAGAACGACTCCAAAAGGGCTTGAACCCCGAGACCCGCCAAACGGTTGCCGAGGTGATTGATTTCATCCGGCAGTATGCCGACCGGTTCCATCACGCCAAGGAGGAGGACATTCTATTCAAGTATTTCGATGCCGGATCCGATATCCTGACGGTCATGATGAATGAACATGAGATCGGCCGCCACCATGTCCGCACGGCGCTTGCGGCACTTGAGCAGGGCAATGCCGCCTTGATCATTGAGCATCTCACCGCTTACGGCGCCCTTCTAAAGGAGCATATCCGGAAGGAAGATGAAATCCTCTATCCCTGGATGAATCGCGAACTGACAGACTCCCAGGTGGGGCAACTATTTTCAAAATTCAACGTTGTCGATGAACAATTTGGCGCCAAGGCCAACACTTACCTTGGCATGATCGATAAACTAGAGAAGGGGTAACCCCCGGAAAGAGCAGGATAAGTATGAGCGCATGTGGATGTCCCGGAAGTCAGACGATGGCGTTTAAGCGTGAAGATTCGACGGCCCCGGCCGGCCCGGAAGGCGTTGTGAAGTCACAACTGGCCCAATGGCCGCTGCAGTTGCACCTGATAAATCCCATGGCACCCTATTTTCAGGGAGCCGACGTAGTATTGACCGCCGATTGCGTGGCCTATGCGCTCGGCAACTATCACAATGCCTATTTGAAAGGCAAATCCATCGCCATCGCCTGCCCCAAACTGGATTCCGAGCAGGAGGAATACGTGGAGAAGATCAAGACATGGATTGACGAGGCCAAGATCAACACCCTGACCGTGATGATCATGCAGGTACCTTGCTGCAGGGGACTTCTGGCCCTCGCCAAGGAAGCCGCTTCACAGGCCACTCGCAAGGTTCCGATCAAGTATGTCATCGTCAGCTTGCAAGGCGACATACTGGAAGAAGCCTGGGCGTAACACTCCGCTTAAGGAAGATTCCATAATCGAGCGGAATATTTATTCGCTGAATCATAACCAGGGGGCTATCGACCGATATCAAAGTCGATTGCCTCACCCCCCAATTCCAGTCCAGACCTGAAAGACTGTTGAGTTGACGTGGCTTTGGCGGCCATGTAAGTTCGATTTTCAATTATGGCAACAGTCCGCGAGATTAATGACATTGAGGGATTAGCGCCCTATCGCTCCGCTTGGCAAGCGCTCTTGAGGCGCACGAAGGACGCTTCCTTCTTCCGAACGCTGGAGTGGCTGGAAATCTACTGGAAGTATTACGGGAGCGAAAAAAAACTGCGCGTCCTCCTCGTCACAGAAAAGAACGACCTGCAGGGAATCATTCCTTTAGTTGTACTACGGGATAAAACACGGGCTGGAACCATTCGTTTTCTCACTTACCCGTTGTCCTCATGGGGGTCATTCTACGGGCCGATCGGCCCGGACACCGAACAAATCCTGAAAGCGGGACTCAGTTACATTTGCCAGACGCCAAAGGATTGGGATGTGCTAGAATTGCGTTATGTGGATGCCGAAGGAGCGGATGGCGGGGCAACGGCACGCGCGCTGAAGGCTGCCGGATTGGACGCCTACCGCACGACACAAGGAGTGGCCTCACTCATTGACATGCAGGGCACATGGGACGACTATCTGGCGGCTCGGAGCAAAAATTGGCGTAAGAGCTATCGTTTCTGGGAACGAAAACTGCGGCAACAAGGGGACTTCCAGTTTGTGAGGCATCGTCCACGAGGAGAAGTCCACGGGGACAGTGACCCGCGCTGGGATCTTTATGACACCTGTGTAGCCATCTCTGAAAAGAGTTGGCAGAGTGCTTCACCGGATGGGACCACCTTGTGCCATCCGGAGGTGCGCGAGTTTCTCCGAGAAGTGCATGCCACCGCAGCGCGACTTGGCGCTGTGGACATGGAGATCATATCGCAAAACGGAATCCCTTTGGCGTTTGGGTACAACTACTATTGGGATCGCCGCCTGATTGGTCTTCGTGTTGGATATGATCCCATCGTTGCCGGATCTAACGGAGCCGGAAGCCTCCTCAAGGCATATATCGTTCGCGATGGCTGCGAACGGGGTGATCACGTTTATGATATGGGTCCCGGCTCGATGGACATCAAGCGACATCTCCGGACGCATACGGCGACCATCTTCCGGTACAGCCATTTCGATTCCCTCTCTCCCAGGATTCAACTCATGAGGTGGAAACGATGCTATGACCAATGGAGGGAATCGCCGTGAAGATCACACGCATTACCGACCCAACGCAGTTTCAGACGTTGCGGAAGCATTGGAACAGCCTTCTCCAAGATTCAGCAGGGAACAACCCCTTTTTGACGTTTGAATGGTTGAGCACGTGGTGGGATGTTTTTGGCGAAGGCAAGGAGTTATGCGTGCTGCTGGTCGAAGACAGGGAAGAACTGGTGGCCATCGCGCCGCTATACTCCCACACCCAATGTGTTACTGGTGTGTCTCTCCTGGAAATCGGCCTGCTTGGCAACCAGCTGGTAGGCTCGGACTTTCTTGGTTTCATTATCAAGAAAGGCCGCGACCTGGACGTCCTGGCGGCCATCGGCAATGAACTCAATCATGAATTACACTGGGATAGGTTAGTACTGGATGACGTGGACGGGGATTCGACACTCATTGGCAGCTTCCGTGATCTTGGCCAGACAACCGGATGTTACGTTTCGCAACGTCCGGCCTCCACGTGTCCGGCCATGGCGCTGCCCGCCACATGGGATGAGTTCATGGGCCAGCCCGATAAGATCTTCAAGCGGATCGTCCAGCGGGAGTGCGTGAAGAAACTCCACAAACGACATCAGGTCGAACTCCTGCTCTCCGTCGGGGAACAGCCACTCGCCCCTTGGCTCCAGAAACTTTTTGACCTGCACACTGATCGATGGCATTCCGCCGGTCAGCCGGGAGCCTTCGACGACGCCCGAATGAAGGAGTTCTACAGCAGGGTGTCGGCACTGTTCAACACTTGCGGCTGGCTACGTTTGTCTGCTCTGCGTGTCGACGGCAACATTGATGTCATGGAATATGGCGTTGTGTATGGTGACACCTATTATTCCCTGCAAGGAGGATGTAGCGCCAAAGGGCTTGAACTCAAAGCGGGACATGTGTTGCAGTATCACATTTTTGAATCCCTGGTGGGTCATATTCACGAGTTTCGGTTTTTGCGTGGCGCTGAACGTTACAAGTACCAATGGGGTTGTACTGATAAATGGACCACACGCTTAGCCCTTCATCGCGGGATCAAGGCACACGTCGTTGGCAGAAGCCAGAACGCAGCCCGGAGCATCAAGGGGGTGATCAAAAACATCATACGACGAGGCCAGTCCCGTCGAAAATGAGCCCTTTTACGCTTGTCGAAGCCCTGACAGCTTAAAGGCGAAAAGATCACTCGAGAATCGGCCGTCCGAGCCGGTAAACAGCGCACCATTCACATTGATCCGGCACAATTCATACGGGTTTGTCCGAGCCGTATTGATTCCCCTTCTGGTCGTCGCGGCGAGCTGGTAGCCGGCAGCCTTCAGTTCCGCCATGACAGCGGTATTATAATTGCCATTGGGATATGCGAAAGTCGTCACCGGCCCGCCCAGCATGGCTTCAATCTGCTTCTTCGATTCCCGAACTTCCCTGACGAGTTCATCCCGGGAAAGACTTGGCATGAGCCGGTGAGTCTGAGCATGTGATCCGAATTCAATGCCGGCAGCATGCATGATGCGCACCTGGTTCCAATTCAGGAATCCATTAGTATGGATGGGATAGGGCGGGCTTTGGAGTTTTTCCGACAGAACACCCAGCAGCGGAGCACGAACATTGTCATCCTCGCCCTTCAGGCTTTCAATCAGACGCAACACCTCGCGCTCCCCATGACTCGAGAGAAGCGCGGTTTTGAGCATGGGGGGAAGTTGCTGTGTTTCCGTCACCGTGATTTCTCCGGACTGCAAGCGCTGACGCCAAACCTGAATCAGGTATACCATGTATTCCTGCCAGAAAAATCGGCCGGTTTCAATATAGGCGGTGCTTAGAAATATCGCAGCAGGGATTCCCCGTCGCTTCAGGGCGGGGAAGGCATGTGTATAATTGTCTTCCCAGCCGTCATCGAACGTTATAACCGCCGTCTTTAACGGCAAAGCGCGTCGTTCCTGCCTGGCCTTCTCAAATTCGCTCATGGACAGGATGTGATATTGATCGGCCAAATAATCCAATTGCGCCTCGAAATGATCGAGAGGAGTGACAATTTGGGGTAGCGAGCAAACCTCATTGAGCGTCTGCTGCGGAACAACTCGATGATAGACCAGCATTACCGTTTGCATGGAGCCACAAAAGGGATGCCGAAGGCCAAGGAAGACGGAAGGAAACCTTAGGCTGCGGCTCAATGCGGCCACGGTCTCTTTCCATCGTTTCTTGCGTTCGGGATTCATGCCGGCAATTCTCCGGCGATGTACCTGCGCCGTACCGCCCATTCCGCGCGGGCGTTCCGCAGCCACAAAAGGCCCTGCACCGTTCCAGCAAGCCGGGCCATCATTCCCAGACATTCAACCACGGGCAAGATCAACAGCGCCCTGAGCACGTCCCGGGCTTCGGGTTTTGCACGCCGACAATAAGTCCTCAATGACTTAGCGGTTTGGAGAGCCAGTTGGACGAATAAGCCCAGAGCCACCGGAATCCAAAGGAGCGGAATAACACAGGCGCTGGCCATCAAAACAAACAATAACACACTGGCAATCAACGTTTGCAACCCACGCCAAAGGGTAACCGGATCATGATATTTGTTTGCCTCCCGGTGGATCTGACGACGAAGGATGTGTCCTAATGTCGGCCCTAACTGCCAGTAGAGAATGGCGTCAGGCGTGAAGCAGATACGGGGCTTCAGCTGCATGACCCGGTGTACATAAAGAGGATCCTCTCCATAGCGGAGCCACTCGGGAAACCCGCCTGTCTTTTCCCATATCCAACGCCTATAGGCGACCCCCGCCCCGCCTGCAGGCGGGCCATCGGATGCGTCCCGGAATTCAGTCCTATGCAAAGAGGCCCCATATAAGGCCCCCATATCCAGCGTCCTGCCCAGGACGCGGCGCCGAACCGGCATGATCGCCACGGCGCCCATCGAATAATCCGACTCGCCACGAACAAGGGGTGCGACAAGATTCTGCAGCCAACGCTCATCGGGAATATTTCCGCCGTCAATCTGCGCAATGATTTCGGCGTTAGTATGCCGGATTGCAATGTTGCGCGCTTTACCGGGGAAAGCTCCCTCGGAAACAAGAAGTAGAATGCGCGGATCACGGGCGGCGTATTCCCGCAACGCGCTCTGAGTGCCGTCCGAGGAGCCGGCATCCACGAAAAGAATCTCATCCACCATGGAAGCCTGCTTCTGAAGGGAGGTCACAAGTTCTGCCAGCCCGGCAATTTCATTTTTTACAGGCACGACAATGGCAACCTTCATGGAGTTTGATTCCTCCCTGCGCCACGCTTGAGATACCACAGGCGAAAATGATGTGCGAGCAAGCGGACATCATCCTTACGCAAAATCAGTGCCTGCGACCAGGACATACCTGTATGTCGAAGCACGAAGAACAAAAGGAGAGCGGTCGAGAGAAGGTAACAAACAGACGAACTGATTGCGGCGCCGACAGCACCATATCGGGGAATAAGTATGAAATTTAAAGCCAGATTGCAGACCATGGCAAGCACGGATACCCAGGATATCAGCCCTGGACGATCCATGTGATAAAGATCGGCTTTCACGAACTGATAGAGGGAAAGCCCCACAATGCCGGGCAGAAGACACAGGAGCGGGAAGAGTGCCGGCAGAAAAGACGATCCATACAGCAGTAAGACTAACCACTTCCCCGTTAACGCGATCACCAGACAGATGAGACTCATGATTGCCAAGATGTACTTGATGACGAAAGGCGAGAAATGCCGGCCTTCCTTCTCATCCATTTCCAATCGAAGCGGCAGAAAGGGTCCCGCGACAGCATCTGGAAGCGTCAGAATAATCTCGGCGATGGAGACGCTGGCGGCATAGAACCCAACGGCTTCCATCCCTGCATAGTGGGCGACAAAGAGAACATCGATCCGGCGTACGACCGCATTGGCCCATGTATTAACATTACCGCGGAGCCCAAATGAAAACGCATCCCGGAGTGCGGGATACGACACACGCGGAGTCCCCCCAGCGCGACGATAAATCCGGAACATCCCAAAAAGCGTGATGCCGGCATTGGTTCCAAGCCAGGCCCAGATCGCCGCCATCAGCGCGTCTCCCGTCACCCACCAGAAGAGCAGCAGCACAACGACGGGAAAAATGGCGAACGTGACCTTCAAAACGTTTGCGAAATGGATTTCTTTCAGGGCGCTCAACAAGTCGGAGACGGTGTTGTAGGCTAGAAGCAAGGGAATGCTGACCAGAAGTAATAGGGTCAGATGGTTGCCTCCTATAAAATCCTGCCGAATAGGAGTGGAAACCTGTAGTGCGACATAACCGACAACGGTCAGAACCGAACCCAAGACAACAAGATAAAGCAGCGTGTTGCCTAGAATCTCACGAAGGTCACGCTTGCGTTTGGCCACCAGATAATAACATCCCAGCCCAAACCCGAGATTCCCAAAACTGACGATAAAACCCGGGAGCGTGCTCAGCAAACCGTATAGTCCCCGTCCGGCCGGTCCCAGTAGGCGCGTGAGAATCACATTACGCGCCATGCGCAAAACAAATTGAGCCGCAGTAGCCGCCAAACTGGACAGGGCATATTCACCAAGGCTTTTCAGGGCTGATGTTGAATGAGGAGCATCGGTTTTCATAATGCAGGCATGATGTAATCTGGATCCTTGCACTGATCGGCTTTCAGCACTTCCACATAGACGGCCTCAAGCTGCCGGACTTGAGCCTGGAGAGAGAAACGGGTTTCAATGGTAGTCCGCGCTGCACGCCGGAGTCTGGCGGAGAGCAACTTGTCCTGCAGGAGCGTCACGATCTGCGAGGCCATCTCACCTGTGTTTCCGGGCTTTGCGAGCAGACCGTCTTGCCCGTGAGAAATGATTTCCGGCACCCCGCCCACGGAAAAGGCGGCCACGCAGACCCCCATGGAGCACGCCTCAAGAATCGACATAGGCAACCCCTCGCAGCGGGATGGCAGCACAAGCACGTCCATGGAGGGATAGGCGAACTTGAGGTTTTCCGGGGACAGATAGCCCCGGAAATCGAAGTTTCGACTTAACCCTGCGGAGTCCACGGCGTCTTTCATGGCGGGCAGATCAGGGCCTTCACCCACCACAACAAAGCGGCTGTCAGGCTGCTGAAGAGCAACCGCGCGTGCGGTTTCAACGAATTCCATGGGGCCTTTCTCCGCGCTGATGCGGCCCACAAAAGCAATGGTAGCGGGAGCATTGCCTGGGCGGGATTCCCTCGACAATGCCAGCGGCCATTCATCCGGGTCAATCCCGTTATGAACCACGACCACGCGTCGAATGCCATGGTTCCGGGCGATCCGGGCCGTGTGTTCAGAGACAGCGATGACAACATTGAACCGCCTGAGAATGGTTTTATCGAGACGGCTGTATATCCTGCCGCGCCTGGTTTTTTCCGTCCACCCATGCAAGGTACTGATCACTTTCAGGGAGGGAAGCATCAGGCGAAGCAGGAAACCATAGATATCGGCTTTCGCATCATGACAATGAAGTATGCGGACCTTGTGTTCGATAATAAACCCCCGGACCGCGAGTAATTGGCGAAAATCAAAGACGCTACAGCCCGGCATGGCACAGCAAATGAGACCTCGCTGGCTCAACGGATTGATGAGGCCGCTCACATCCGATCCCGGCTTGACCAGATAGAGGACGGCCTGGCGGAACAACCCTGTCTGGAGCCACGGGACCGTATTGAGGATAACACGATCGGCGCCACCTCCACCGCCGGAGGCACACCGAAGATGAACTATCATGGTATCCGAGTTCATTCAGGGTATTGTTGTGCACCGTGAAAGAAACGGCCCACCACCAAACCCGCACTGATGGCCACACAAAGCAAGCCCGGAAAGCCGGGATGCAATAGCAACCACACGAATCCGGCAAACGGCAAGGCCGCCATGCCCCACCCACACCCGCGGGTTGCAAAGAAGGGATAAGAGGAGGTGGCCCGGGCGACCAGGAAAGCCATAAGGAAACCTGTTCCCAACAGGATTGCGAGCCATGCTAAAAGCGTGATAGCCCACATGCGGGAACAGTGAACCGTCCGGTAAGGCCCTTGGGGATAGATTCGCTGGAGCAGTGTTTCCGGAAGCAACCGCGACAAGGCATGGCAGTGATAATAAGCGCCATATCGTTTGGCACCGAGATCTTTAACTACCTTGCTGGCTTGGCTGAGGGTAAGAACCCGTATATCGCGTTGTTGGGAGACCCACGCGAGTTGGGCGTTAAGGTCAGCGTAATGCATGTATCCACGGAGGGCATCTTCCTCAATAAAATCGTAGGGATGGAACAGAACGACAATCACAGGCTGACTATCCCGTTCACGACGGGCAGCCTCGACGGCCCTGGGAATCTGCATGATTTTACATGTTCCTGGAAGATAGCGAAGTGGAGTCACCTCGTCGGCATGACAATACCCGCCCGCAGAGAGCGTGACAAACCCCGCAGACGCCAACACACGCACGGTGTTCACATCGTAGCGATTGAAGGGGGGGCAAAACGAGAGTATTGGGCGGCCGAAAAGTCCCTCCAACAGCGTTTTCCCTTTTATGATCTTCGTTCGCTGAACATCAGAAGGAAGGCCCGAGAACTCGCTGTTGCCGGTTAGTCCTCCTCCAATGATCGAACGGTGTGAATAGCCATGCTGAGCAATTTCCAGCAGTCCAGCTTCGAGAGCGGGGCGTAGCCGGTCAGCCTTAGTCGCAGATAACGGTTGGTCGCTGTCCGGCTGATCAGCCAGGATACCCTTCCCCGGCAGATAGGGTATGACTCCGAAAACGACAGGCAGGCGATACTGTCCGAACCCACCCAGAACTTCTGACTCCATATTTGAGGAAATGGCTTCAGAGTAATCATCCATTCTAAACACAACGGTAATCACCCGCCCCGTTGAATCGGCCTCGGACGCTGGCACGTATCGTGCGGCCCATGCCACCAGACTGACCCCGTGAAACACTACCGAGGCCACTGCTACAGATATTAATTGCGACAGTTTCATATGAGTCTCTATTTAAAACTGCTCTGAAACCCTGTTTGGGTTACAAACTATAGGCCACAAACTTGTGCCGCTGCAAGCTTTCTGTCCGCAGTTTTCTATCCGCATCATCCGGGTTGTCGGGGAGCTAAATAGGTGGCGGCAGGCAGGAAATCTTCATATTATAACCAACCAATGGAGGTGGTGAGAACCCTTTTCTGGAGGGCGAAACGGTGATGAAACTGACTGGATTACACGGCATTGCCGTGATAGCAAGCATCTTAGGAACTGGCCTGGCCGGTACAGGCGTGTCGGCCGAGGCACTTTCAAAAATGGCCGAGCCAGCGGTCTTCTCGTCACAGTTTCGCCCATTTTCAAAAACATCCCCCTGGAATACGCCTATCCCGACGAATGCTCTCGTCGATCCGGATTCCGAAATGATGATTGTGATGTTGAGTTCAAACGCAACATCATTAGGCGCCAATATTAAGAAATGGACAGTCCCTGTCTTCATCATCGATTCCGGCCGCTCGCCTCGTTTGGACGTGAGGACCACGTCTAGTTGCTTGAATCCACGGGTCGATCCAGATGGCAATAATATAGCAGAAGGTCTGCCGATCCCGGTTGATGTGTGGCCTGATCCCTCCACAGATGGCCATATGGTGTTGGTGGATATCTACAAACGCATGTGCTGGGATTACGCCCGCTTTGTAAGGCTTTCCAGCACCGTAGTAACGGCCAGCCGAATCGATGTCTGGGAATTAGACGGACCCGGGTATCGCGAGCCATTTGCAGGAGCGAACTGGTGGACATGCGGGGCCCGTGGATCGGGAACGCCTTTGCTGGGAGGGCTTTTGCGACCAGAGGAGGTCCAGGCGGGTGTTGTTCGGCATGCACTGGCCTTTGGGTGCCCGGTCAATAGGAGATCCATGTCTCCCGAAACCCAGGAGGAACTTTGCAGTCCCCCAGCCCAGAGAACCGACGGCGAGGGTATTGGCGCCCAATACATCCCTGAAGGGGCACGATTACAACTCGACCCCGCATTGGATCTTGAGACGCTTAAGTTAACGCCCGGCGCCCGAGTGATCGCGAAGGCACTGCAGGTCTACGGTATGTACAACGTTGACAGCGCCTCCACCTGTTCGCTGTATTTCCAGAATGTCGGGGCGGATGGGGGAAAATGGAATCGGATCGTCAATTTCCTGGATTTGCAGAATATTCCTCTGAACCGCTTCAGGGTCTTGAAATGTGAAATCGTTGTGAGGAAGTAACGCAGCCGGCGACTGACCACTTGGTAACGGATTCGGAATCTCATCAACGATGTAATACCGGGCATTTCGGATGCCCCGCCCCGCCCACAGTCCGGAGTGCGCTCACGTCACTCCAGGACCAGCCCAACACCCGGCAATACGTCAGTTCTCCCGCCTCGACGAACCCCAGGGAGCCACAGAGGTGGCGCATGCGACGATTGCCGGATCCCGTAAAAAGAAAAACGTTGTTCCACCCCCCACGCTCTGCCTGCTCCAACAAGGATGCCAGCAACAGCCGACCGTAGCCGTGCCCCCACTTTTCGGGCGACACGAGGACATCAAAAATGTACAGCGTACCGGCAACCGGGAAGACAGGAAAATGGAAGATCGCATCACCCTCACAGAAACGCGCGGCATTAGTATACCAAGCGTAACCGGCAGGACCGTCATCGTCGATGACCAGCACACCGCTGGCGGCTGAGAGACGCTCGATGAACTCGGCGGCAGCTGATGCGTGAGGAATGGCGGCCACCACTGGCTGGTCAACTGCCGTGATCGCCCGAACCACGACCCCCGTCACACCAACCGCTGGCGCCACCGGACGGGGCAGAGTCGCCTTAAGAACGACAAATCGCTCCATCCAAAACGTGGCCATCACAACGCGTTTGACCCCTTTTAATACGCCGCGGAGAATCTGGCTGATGCGAGACGGAAGGCCCTGATTCAAATAAGAGCGAGTCAATGAACCCCGTCCCTTCCCAGGTCAGCCGACTCCGTTGTCTGCCATTTTGCGACCTGTTTTCCCTTAATGAAATCCATCACGCCTAACCATGTCCCCACCATGCC